>Ga0315295_10004326_pt1 | contig 12097 bp, 11 predicted proteins | sample YL17G14_0_MG_FD_204453 | JGI IMG/M metagenome (GOLD analysis project Ga0315295, IMG submission 204453) | Sediment microbial communities from Yellowstone Lake, YNP, Wyoming, USA - YL17G14_0 | ecosystem: Environmental > Aquatic > Freshwater > Lake > Sediment | place: USA: Wyoming | collected... | reverse complement strand
GGAGAACACGGAGAAGTTCATGGGCCGATTGGTGGTTACTGAAAAGTCGCGATTGAAGTGAGTTACCGTAGCAAACGGTGTGGTGGCGTTGTCCATGACCGCGTATACCCTGCCGTCAGCTTTTGCCTGGTACACCTTCCCGTCAAGCACGATCATCTCTCCTTCGAGTGCATCGAACGTGCCGATACCGAAATCCCCGTGTTTTTTCAGCTCGCTGATCGGTTGAACGCCATCGTACACTCCCTGCATCAGAGCGTCGATTGTCGATACCTGGTAGAGTGTCTCACGATCTCCAGGTACCGCAGAACCGGCCGGCAATTTGGAAAAACTGGTGTAGACCGTCGCACCGAAGAAGACGAGTACTATCACAAGACCGATGCCAAGGAAAAATCTGGTGTCCATAACCGAATGCCGGAGAATTATTTCCTGCCCGTTACTTTTATGATATGGTAACCGAACTGGGTCTTGATCGGGCCTACAACCTTACCGGAATCGTTTTCGAATGCAACTTTCTCAAACTCCGGTACCATCTGTCCTTTGCCAAACCAGCCAAGGTCCCCCCCGTCCTTCCGGGAGGGGCAGGACGAGAAGCGCTTTGCGACTGCAGCGAAATCTTCACCGTCATTAATCCTTTTGAGTATTTTGTTTGCCTCGTCTTCAGTCTTGACGAGGATATGGGATGCACGTGCTTGTGGAGCCATGTATACAAATGTGGGAACGATGGGATAAAATGGTTGATAAAGAGGAATTAAAAAACAGATAACGCCCATCACTGATTGTTGTGGATTTCTGACCCCGCTCGTTTAATCTCCTTTACTACATATTCACGAGCCTTTGCGTACACCGGCACCAGCAAATCCGAGAGATCTTCCCGGCAGGAGTTCCCCCTATACGAATTGTTTGCACCGGGTATCAGGCAATTTTCACTGTTCCTACGACAAGCAGCCATAATGTACCTGATACGGAAGTGAAAATCATATGACAAAACCGGAGAGACACAGAGATGCTGTTTAAAAAAAATATCCCCCCGAAGAGCCACAACAGTCCCACCGGCCTGATCTCAAACCTGATTGCACAGGGGTTTATCATCTCCTGAAAAGAGACCCTATGTTCAGAATAAATCCACTCCCGGGCATGATAAGATTTTTCAGAGGGAACCTGTCCTGCATTCTTTGGGTCGAGAACCGCGAATCCCAGTAGTTCATTTTAAGCAGATCACGGATTTGCCTGCTTTTTTCAGACGCGGTTGACGGGTTCACTCCACAATACCCGGCAAGATCATCCCTGCGGATATAGGGAACGGAGGACTTGTCAAAGAGGAAATTAATTGTTCCTAACGCGCAGAGAATGCCAGCTGCCCACACATGAGTTTTTCCTGCAAGGAGAGGACTTGGCCGTTTCCGTGCCAGTTTTTCAAGAAGAAGAATGCCCAGGTAATAATATTCATCATCAATTTTATCCCTGCAGACGGTACGGATGATCTCGCCTGTTTCTTCAAATCGTGGCCGTATTATGGTTGGGATTGGGGCAGAGAAGGGGATATCTTTGACAGCCGGAAATCGTCCCAGTCTTTGCAGGGAGACCGGTTCTGCAGGTATCATACCGGTTTGCGGGAGGCCGGCAGGAGTCACAGGATCTTCCTTACGGGCCGTTTTTTTCCGGACAGGCTCAGCGGGAGCCGGGAGATCCTCAACCAATGGGCTTTGTACTGTTTTTTCAGCTTCCTTTTTCCGGGGCATCACATCACCTGTATGATACATCTTTTCCCGGTGGGGTAAATATAGTTCTTTGTTCACCGGAAAGAACGTGTTTATACTGTGATATCGTGCCTTTGTCGGTTCTCCCCCATCCTGCCTCCGGTTCACCGGGCGACATGAACAGACCCCCGGCTGCTCATCCGCACAGGAAAAATACCCGCAGGTGCAGATACGAAAGGGTAGATCGGAAAAGACAATGGAAAAAACTCCTGAAAAGTATTCAGACCTGACGAGAACCGGGGGTATTTGAGAACCTTCATTTCCCTCCCGCAATAAATCATACTACATTCATCGATGAAAACAGGGTTGCTGTATGAAACAGACACATCACGAAAAAGATCCTGAATCCAGAATTGCTCCTCAAAAAGAACTCTTTTTGAAGATATTTCATGAACTCATTGGCGTGGAGGATTCCGGTAACCTTCCACCACTATTCGATGACATTCCGCTCCTGGTACGGAGGGATTACGAAAGTGTCTTGAAACATTGTTCTGAATTTTGTGATAACCGTCCGGATCTCCCCATTCGTGATGGCCTTCTTCAGTTGCTGAACGTCATTGTGAGGAGGGATACTGATCCACCCCCGCTCTCATGGGGTCAGCTTGAAATCTGGGCTGGAGGGGTGATTTATGCAACCTGCCAGGTCATTGGGATCACCCGGAAAAGGAGCGGAATGCATGTAACAACCGATGAGGTTGCAGCATTCTGTCATACCAGCAGATTTTCAATACGCAATAAGGCGCAGTTTATCAGGAACGAAGTCAAATTCCTAAAACAGCAGTCAGAAAAGGACAACCGGAGCGGGGACCTCAAAGGTTTTTTCAGTCCGGACTGGGCGGAACGCTTCAGCAGCTGGGCCAGCGATGATGATCCGATCCAACACCCGGGAAAGGATGGACTCCTTGTGACCCCCCTTAAGTCTCCTGGGACCTGTTTTATCTGCAATGAAAAGATCGCAGGAACACTCTTTGAAGCACACTTGGATTCCTGCCTCCGGAAGACAGGGTGGCCAGAACCCGGTGAACCCGGGCTGCTCATATGGGTAATGGATACCGGTAACCGCCGCTACTGGCTCATGATCCTTGCCGGGCCGGAAACTACTCTTGCTGACCTTGACCACCTGATCCGGGATGTCTGGGTCGAGTGCTGCGGGCACCTATCAGCATTTTCCATCGGTAATTTCTATTTCAATAGTGACGGGGAGGGGGAGGGAATGGACGTGTACATTAAGGATGTCCTGGTGCCCGGGGATACCTGCCGGTACACGTATGATTTTGGCACATCCACCACATTGAGAGTGATCGCGCTGCGCCCGGTAAAAATGTCTCCCCCAGGAGGGGGTCTTGTTCTGCTCGGCCAGAACCGCAAAGTTCATCGCAGGTGTTTTGTCTGCGGTACTGAAGCAACGATGTACTACCAGAAAGAGTGGGATGAAAAAACGCGGTATTTCTGCGATACCTGTGCTGAAACGTCCTCCCATGACAGTGAATGGATGAACAATATTGGCAATTCCCCAAGAAACGGGGTGTGTGGCTGCGACCATTCGGACGAGGATGGGACCGGCTGGCACCCGGTGCAGGTAACTGCACGGCATAATGCGGGGAAAAAACACGGACCCCGGAAAATACGGCGATACAACCGGGCTGATCTCTATGCAGACAGGTACTCCCGCCGCCCCATCCTGTTGAATGATACCGTTGATGCAATCCTGGGGATTAATCCAGGAAAAAAGGGATAATGCGATAAGCAGGGTATGTCTCTTGCCTGACTCTTCTGTTACCGGGAGAACGTTCACCGCTGAACGATCGGACGATCGTCAAGGAACATAAGCATATCAAGGAACCGCTTCTTGCGCAAATGATTCTTCTTTAGCTCGCTGAGATAGAGTTCCCATTCAGGCAGCCGGTCCTGGCGTTTCAGGGTTTCCTTGATCTTCCTGATGTGCCCGATTGCCAGTTCATAGGATTTCTGGCGTGCTTCCTTAAGAAACACTTCTGCAATATGTTTCCTGATGGCAACTGCCCGTTCCGGGAATGTTTCTGCGATCGTATCTGCAATCCCTTCCACAAGGACCGTTGAGAGGGGGAAGGCCGGTTTTTCAGCCTCTGACCGGTCATACCAGGCAAGAACTTCATCAGGATCTTTCTCATCGACTGCAATCGCAATGAGGAGTTCATAGGCCGGCGCCGGGATCCTTCGTTCAGGTTTCATGGGGATAACCCCAGACCGTGGTAAAATCCCCAGAATCATCTCATCACCCCCGGACCGCGAAACGTATGATCCGGGTTTTTTATCCTGCACAAGAAACCCTGACACCAATTCCTTCACCTGCGGCCAGACACCTGCCCATTCGGATGCAGTTTTCAGTTCCCGGTACTCATGAATCGAGGGTAAGGAGAAGAACTCTTCAGCCCGCATCCCGGCGATGTGCAGCCAGTCGTCTTCCTGTTCCCAGAGCTCACGCAGCAGGGTGCGGAGTTCCCCGGCCTTTCCGTTATGATGGTGCTCCTGCCGGATCTCCCGTCCGATCCATTGTCGTGCTTCTTCCCATCTCTTCCAATGGATAAGATAGCGGACAAGTGAAGGGGTATAACCCGGTTTTGCGGCAGCCCCGATACAGAAGCCTATGGCGTCATCTGAACGGTTCGCAGCATCGAAGGCAACGAGCAGTTTTTGTATGATATCTTTGCGAAGGTAAAAAGGGGAATTCTCTTTCATCTCCCTCCCATTCTGATCTGCCTCGATCCGGGTGATGAGCAGATCTGCAAACCGGCTCCAGTCATTTTCCGTAAATGGCCCGTTCCAGAAGAGATGATCCAGCGCACAGAGACAATAATCATCGCTGAACTCCAGATCAGCAACATACATCATCCGCTCGTGAACGGGAAGCGTGGTTCGGTCGAGCGCCAGAAAGACCGTCTTCATGCATTCAGAAACCTCCCCGATGACATCCTCACTGTCCTCACCGTCCTCACCGTTAAGACCCATCTCATCGATCTCTCCCGTGGCGAACCGGAACAGATCCATGCCGCACCGGAGCACCGCATCCGCAAATCCTTCGGAGAGCAGCACTTCCATCCGGTCATTCATGGTAGAATAATCCGGAGCTGCGGATCGCCGGTTCCAGGGCACCTCCCTTCCGGTTTCCTGAACCAGGGCGTCAATATCCGCACGCAGACTTTCCAGTATCACTTTGGGATCGGCAGACACCAGAGCGTTTCTTGCAAGGATGTCCTGCCCGATCTCAGGAGATTCCCTGCATAATTCATCCAGAAGAACCACCAGATCCATTTTTGTCAGCCCTTCAAAATAGGCATGCAACAATGCTTCTTTTGAAAGATCGCCTCGTATCTCCCCGTTACCGGATATCTCTGAAAAGGTCTTCTGTGCAGATACTTTGGCAAAGGGCAGGTCAGTTTTACTTCCCGGCATAGAACGTGCGAAGATCAAAAGCCTCGGGTCATTGTCGGCAAGAGTCCTGACCGGCACATTATTTTTCAATGATTCGAGATATTCAAGTACAACGGCAACGGCATGTTTGCAGGAAGTTCCTACCGGGCAGGTGCACCAGGACCGGAGTTTACCCCCGCTTGCGGTGATCGCCGTTGCATAACGTTCAGTTCCGGCCACCCACGCGATCAATTCGCCCCCGGAAGACCGGGCGAGATCCTCAACACGGTGTTCGCGCTGGTACTGCCTGCCACGGACAAGCGTCTTTGGACCAACCCATGCATCAAGATCGTTCCATGTGGAGTTTCCCAAAGGATCGGGGTCACTGGTGTTTTCTGACATAAAAAAACGTTCCTGTACGATAGTCAGGGACCCGGCCATGGAAAAATCCTTTGAAATTACTCCGGATTATTCCGGGTTTATTCTGGTTCTCGATGAACGGGTACGGATGAAGTACAATGAAGTCAGAACCCTGCACCCGCATGAAAGGCTGTATATTCACAAGAAGCCTTCCACCGGGTATGGTGCTTGAAGAGTTCCTGGATTTTAATCGTGATGATGACGCAGACTTCTTTATCCGGTTTTTAAAATCCAAAGGATGCCCTGCGACAAAAATGCGTCAGGACACCTATTCAGAGAGTTTCGGGATACAGGGCAAGATCGGGGATATGATCGCGATGCTCGAAGAAATCGCCCGGGAAGAAAAATCCGTATCTGCCGAGCCTCCACTGGATATCGATTCACTGGCCACACTCCTGTCCGATTCCCCGGTATCTTCCAGCGAACAACATCCCAATGCATCATTGATAAAATCATCCATAAACGCGTACAATCTCAAGCTCCTCAAAGAGAAACGTGATTATGTTGCAGATATTATGGCCCGGTATACCATTGGCGATAAAATCGCCAGCAGCGAAGAGATCCATGCGATCTATTCCCCGGTGGCTGGTGAAATGCGCAATGATCCGGGTGAGGAATTTTCCGAAGAATCAAGACAAGCACTCATTCTCTTTGGTAAATTCGCCTGGATGAAGGAAAATGGGCTGATCACTATCCGGCGGTCCGGAGTCACGCTGCTGAAAAAAACCGACCCGGAAACGATCCGCGCAATTCAGGTTGTCCCCACTCAGGATATGTACGATAACGATACGCTCGATAAACACCGCGTCCGCCTGTACAGGAGCATTTTTTTAAAAACCTGTACCCGTGTTGCACTCGATCCACCGGTGCATTTTATCTTTTCCCCAAAAGATATCGGAGAAGCACTGGTTGGTCTTGCGGTGGACGAGAAGTGCATGGAGCAGTTATTCATCAATATGATCTTCAAACGGTATCTCATCGGGAGGATCACAGAGATTGTGAAGAATGCGAAGACCATTTCCCGCGAGGGTGTACTTCTGGAGATGAGAAGTGAGCGCATAGAAAATGACTGGCGTGACTGCCCAACGGAGATCAGTGCTTCTTCGGATTACGTGACTAAGATCATTACCCACATGCGGAAAGCAAAGATCATAACAGGCAGCAATGAAAAGATACGGCTTGTATGAGTAATCCCGCATGCTGCTGCAAGGAGTCTGCTCTCCTTTGTGATGGTTCCGGCACGGGTCGGTGATTCAGCACGTTAATAGGATATCATTGAGTACTGTCTATTATGGTGCTGGAAGAATCACTGGTTTTCAATAACGGAAAAGACGCAGACGAATTCATCAGGTTTCTTAAGAAAAAGGGTTGCCATGCAGTAAAATGCATAGAAGGGGTCGTGTCGAAAGATACGACGTTAACCGGGAACCTGAAAGAGGTGATCGCATTCTTAAAAAAAGGGCAAGAACTGTCAGGAAGCGGGGGTGCCGAGCTGGCGGGTACTGCATCTGCGCTTGCAAAAACAATCATTTCCGGGTCGGCCGGTGGAAAACCACCAAAGCTGACAAATGCCATGCTCCTTGCGAGCCTGGAACTGACGCACGGCGTGCTTAAGGATCTCATGGAACGGCGTAACGAAGGGGACGTCATCTATACCCGGGAGGATTTATTAAAAATTCAGAAAGAACTCGCCGATCTGGCCGGTTCTTCAAGCCGGGAGGAGCTCACAACCGGACTCATTGAGAGGATGCCACTCTTCAGCTGTCTCGGGGTTCTTGAAGAGAATGGTCTTATCACCACAGGTTCAGAAGGAATAATTCTCAAGGCGATGATCGACCCGGACCATATCATCATTGAACGGAATGTTCCCGATCCTTCGGCATTCGGTATTGGGCTACTCCGGGAGTATGATATTTCTCTTGACCAGGTTGTCCAGTATACAACGCAGGTACGGGTCAGGACAGGGCCGGAACTTTATTTCACCTGTGATACCGAAGAGGTTTTTACTGCCCTGCTGGATCGTACTGTCGATCCAGAGTGTCTGGAACTGCTGATGTTCAACGGCATTCATAAAACATACATCATCGATGAAATCGCGGGACTTCTCCAGTTCTATCAGAAAATTTCCCTTGACGAGATCATCCAGCGGATGGAGTCGTTTGTTCTGATTACAGATGAAATTGAAGAGGATGCGATGTCCGGTTTAGCGTCTCCGGAGTTTGTCCGGGAGATTATCCGCGATCTCCGCACGGCAAAAATTATCCGGGGAACTGATGACAACCTGCGGCTGGAAAAAGGGGTGAAATGATCTCCCCCTCTCATTGTCCTCTTTTCGGAGATACCTGGAATTCGAGGGTCTGACCCCTGAGGGTAAATAAGCCCAAATCGGGCTCATTTTCCATTCCTGAAATGTCGGTCAATACAGGAAAACCCCGCAAAACCACCGGTTTTGGTTCGCGTGGAAACGGGGCCAATATTTCGCCCCGCTTGTCAAAATACGGTAGGAATGCCCATCGCCCAAAGCCAGCCAAGGGCCATTTAATCGGGGTGAATTTCGCCCCATGGTTTACCCATCCGGACCCCGCAAACCCTGCCGGAACGCGAATGTGAGGCTCGTTTTTTCCGGGGTGTCGATTTTTTGGATAATGAAGCAGGGGAAGAACGGAGTTCTCCAGGGGAAGTCTGACAAATTGGGCTTTTTCAACTCATCCCAACTCAACGTTCATAGAACGTCTCCACAACCTTCATTCTCTCCCATCTCAATATGACAACGTATGCCCACTATCCCGGACCTGATCCGACAGGCAACCGGACTCGCAGAGACGGGGATGCACAAAGAAGCGCTCGCGGTACTCCGCACAGCCATACGGCAGGATCCGAACAATACCATTGCATGGTACAATCAGGGGGTGACTGTGTATGCTCTCGGGAATTTTCGGGATGCCGTTAATGCATTTGGCCAGGCTGCCGATATCGATCCGGATTTTACGGATGCCTGGTTCAACAAAGGCATGGCACTGGCACATCTCGACAAGAATATAGAAGCGCTCCGGGCGTTCGAGCGAGTTCTCCAGATCGATCCCCGTGACCAGGAGGCACGCAATCAGCGGGATCGCGTGCTGAAGAAACTTTCAGATACTCCGAAGGGAACGTTCACCGCATGAACCTCATACACAACAGTTAAAACTGCCGTGAATGTTTGATAACCCGTTCCTGATGTTATGGGGTCAGAACTCCCCGTCCTGCTCGAAGCTCCGTCCGTACCGGATCGCGAGTTCCGCCTTATACAATTCCCGGCCAAGATACCCGGCATGGTCGAGCAGCGTAACATCGCCCTGCGATAGGATCGTGTAAAGCACATCCTGCCAGCGTTTGCCCCGCACCGCCTTCCCGTGGATCACGGCAACGATCAGGTCGCCATCGATCCCGATCCGGAAATTCCCTTTCGGATCGTAGATGATCTCGTCCGGTATTTTTTTAGCCGCGATATACTCACATCTCATGAGTGTATACAAGTTAGCAAAAGTGCCAAAAAGGAAACATAATGATTAAGACCATTATCAATTCTGAAATTGTAGTAGCGTATTTTCATTGTCCTCGGAAAGCATTTCATCTTCTTTTCTGTGAGGGCAAGAAAGAACCTCACGAGTACGTGCGTATCATTGAAAATCGTGCGAACACGAATCGGGCTTTGTATCTAAATCTCCTCAAGCGGGACAATATCGACGTAAGTAATTATGACCCAGATAATGTCAAGAAGGATAATGATTTTCTAATCGAAGCAACGCTCAACACACATGGTTTAGAATCTTACTGCGAAGTCCTCACAAGAGTGGGGAGTCGTCAATCCTTCGGCAAAGACATTTATGAACCAACGATTGTTGTGGGAACACACACAATTTCAAAAGAACAGAAAATCGAGTTGGCGTTTGTTGGTCATGTTCTTGGCCAAGTACAGAACAAGTTACCGGGGGTTGGAACCATCATTGGGGCAGATCAGCAAGATCATCGAGTAAAACTGGAAAATATTTACAAGGAACTCAGACCAATCATCAAAACTTTGAAAGAATGGATCACAACCTCGCTATCAGAACCACCCCCCGTCATTTTGAACAGGCATTGCCCATACTGCCAATTTCGGAATGATTGCAGAGAAAAAGCAGAGACTGACAACGACCTAAGTCTGCTCGATCGAATGACCCCCAAGCTTATTCGCCGATACCATAAGAAAGGTATATTCACTGTCAACCAACTTTCTTATTTGTTTAAGCCCCGAAGAAGCCGAAAGCGAACGAAAAAGCCAGTGGTACTTTTTAACCTGGAATTGCAGGCTTTGGCAATAAGGACCGGGAAAATCTACCTTCAGGAACTCCCGGAATTGCCCAGACATGGAGTTGAACTGTTTTTTGATATTGAGGGCATGCCCGATCAAAATTTCGATTATCTGATGGGTCTACTGGTATGCAACAACGAAAACAATACCTATCAATCCTTCTGGGCAAACATCATCCAAAACGAAGAAAGGATTTGGGGTGAGCTTCTTGAAAAAGCAAATGAATATCCGGAAGCTCCTATCTATCATTACGGTAATTATGAATTAAAAACGCTCAACAGACTTGAAAAAAAATATCAGATACATTGTGAGTCGTTCAAAAATCGGTTGGTTAACATTAGCTCGTTTATTTACGGCAGGGTATATTTCCCCGTAAGATCGAACAAACTGAAGGAGTTGGGCAAATTTGTCGGTGCATCTTGGACCTCACCCGAGGCATCCGGGCTTCAAAGTCTTGTCTGGCGAGACCTCTGGGAAGAAAGTCAAAATGGTCGCTATAAGCAGATGTTGATTAAGTACAATGAAGAAGACTGCTGGGCTCTACAGTTATTGACTAATCAACTTTCGAAGATAAAAGATGCGGTCGATTCAGATCTGAATATTGATTTTGCCGATCGACCAAAACAGAATTCAACGGAAATAGGTGGTGAAATTCACGGGGAATTCGAGCAGATACTAAGAAGTGCACATGCTGACTATACCCAGAAGCGAATACTCATTCGACCAAAAAAAAGCAATGAACCTCCAGAAAAGAAGAAACTTGGCGCATTGAAAGGTCACCAAGGGTATTGTAGAATTGCCCCTTCGAGAGCTGGAAAAGTAATTCGAGTATCAATGCGAAGAAAATGTCCGGTGCATAAAGGAGAGTTACTTCAGAAGTCAGATGAATCAGTTGAATATTCAGACGCTCCAAGGTTCATTATTTGGGCGTGCATTTCAGGCATGGACAATATATCAAAGAATTATCCTTCGTTTGCCGTATCGTATTATTACTAACATGATGGAGGAATTATTCGGTGAGACAACCTGTAAAGCTACTATCCCAACCTTCATGAATCGGTTTGCCAAGTACTATGCATCCACTGAGAAACTTCATATAAAACGCATTCTCCAAAGTCCTTTTATTCACGTTGATGAAACCAAAATCAACATACGAGGTACTAATCAATACGTATGGGTTTTTACTGATGGAAAATATGTAGTTTTCAAGATAACTGAAACACGAGAGGCTGCTATTGCCCATGAGTTTGTATCAAACTATGATGGCGTACTGATATCTGATTTTTATCCTGGCTACGACTCAGTACCGTGCAAACAACAAAAATGCTGGGTCCACCTAATCCGGGATCTCAACGATGATCTCTGGGATGCACCATTTAATGCGGAATTTGAGTCATTTGTTTTGGAAGTGAGAAACCTGATAGTACCTATCTTTGAGGCAGTAGATAAACATGGATTAAAGACGAGATTTCTCAACAAGTTCAAGAAGTCAGTAGAACAGTTCTACGATAAGAATATTGTTGACAAAGACTACAAATCCGAACTTACAAAAAAATATCAAAAACGCTTTCAACGCTATAAAGATAGTCTATTCACGTTTCTTGAACAAGACAATATTCCGTGGAACAATAATATGGCGGAGAGAGCACTCAGGCAACTCGCTATACAAAGAAAGATATCCACAAATTTCTTCGAACATACAGTTCCTGATTATTTACTGCTGCTTGGTATTGCGCAAACCTGCAGATTTCAAGACAAATCGTTTCTCAAATTCCTCCTTTCTGAAGAGATCGATATCGATAAAATTCGGATCATTAAACTTTTAAAAATCTCCAGGAAGTGTAATGGAAAGAATTAACTGTAAAATTGGCAACCTTGATTCTGATTTTTCATGTTTTAACCAAGATGAAATTGAACGTTTCTCGTCTGGTAAGCAAAAGATCCGTAATGTTTTCGTATTCCGTGATACATAATCCATATCAGAACTCCCCGTCCTGCTCAAAGCTTCTGCCGTACCTGATTGCGAGCTCCGCTTTGTATAACTCTCTTCCGAGATAGGCTGCATGATCAATGAGTGAAACATCCCCTTGTGTAAGGATGGTGTACAGCACATCCTGCCAGTGCTTACCCTGCACAGCCTTACCGTGGATCACTGCAATAATGTGATCACCCTCGATGCCGATACGGAAGTTGCCTT
>Ga0315295_10004325_pt1 | contig 12097 bp, 5 predicted proteins | sample YL17G14_0_MG_FD_204453 | JGI IMG/M metagenome (GOLD analysis project Ga0315295, IMG submission 204453) | Sediment microbial communities from Yellowstone Lake, YNP, Wyoming, USA - YL17G14_0 | ecosystem: Environmental > Aquatic > Freshwater > Lake > Sediment | place: USA: Wyoming | collected... | reverse complement strand
GCCTGGGCGCAGGCCGGCCGCGAAATCCCCTGCCTCGGCACCACGCATGCCGACTGCTTCCGCGGCCCGATTCCGGTGACGGCGCCGCTGTCGCCCGAGGAGATACAAACCGACTACGAGCTGAACACCGGGCAGGCCATCGTAAAGCGCTTCGCCGGCCTCGACCCCATGGAGATGCAGGCGGCGCTGGTGGCCGGTCACGGGCCGTTCTGCTGGGGCGCTTCGGCGTCGCAGGCCGCCCACAACGCCGTCATCCTCGAAGAAATCGCGCGGATCGCTTACTGGACGGTGATGCTGAATCCGGCCGCCGCCCCGCTTCCCTCCACCCTGCTCGATAAGCACTTCTTCCGCAAGCATGGCCGCGGCGCCTATTACGGCCAGTCGTAGCTTCCTGGCAAACAGGAGTGAAACCGATGCGCATCGCGCTTACTCTTTTGTTCGCTTCAATAGGGTTCACATCGCTGGCGCATGCTCAATTGCCTTCGTTTTACCGGCAGGTGGCTGGAATGGTATGGGTGGTCAAAGACACGCGGCCAGTGGTCGAGGGGTGGACCAAACTCGGGTTGACCGACGTTGCCGCACAGCCGGCAAGACCGTTCGCCCGCTGGACGAGGGCGCGCCTGGCCCGCATGAACATCGACTTCTTTGAGCCGCTCGCGCCCCGCGGCGACTTGTTCGGCGGCTTTCTCAAGCGGCGCGCTGACGGCGTCTTCGCCTTGGTTTATCGCGTGCCGAGCGAGGATGTCTTGCAAGCCGAAATCGCGCGCCTGCGGACTGCCGGCGTGGCTGTGATGATGGACGTGAAGTTGCCGCGTGCCGGGCGCAACGCCCGGTATGTGTTCTTTGATACCGAGCGGGAGGGCAAATACGCAATCGCGCTGGTCCACGATCCTGCCGCCGAGCAGGAGCCGGCATCCGCGGCCCGTCGCATCAGCCAATACGCCTTCGTCGTCCGCGATGCCGCGCCGGTTTCGGCTTACTGGAAGAAGCTGGGCTTCCCGGAATTATCCATCACCCGCCCTGCGCTCACCGAACTGTACTTCCGTGGCAAACCGGCGAGCTTCGAGCAGGAACTCGGCTGGCAGCGCCACGGCGTGGTTCCATTCGAATGGTGCGTTCCGCCACGCGGAGCGGCCACCGTCTACGCGGAGTTCCTCAAGGAGCACGGCGAGGGCCTTCAGCACATCGCCTTTAACGTTGCCGACATGGACAAAGCGATTGCGGAGCACAAGGCGCTTGGGTTTGAGGCGGTGCAGGGCGGCGGCTGGGGCGAAGAAGGCAAGCCCGGCTCCGGCCGCTTCGCTTACGTAGACACCGACCGCATCGGTGGCATCCTCATTGAGTTGCTCTGGAATTACCGCGCTCCCCAATAAAGTGAACAGAGCCGCGAGCGTAAGTGAGCGGGCCCCCCGGCAGCGTAGTGCTGCGCCTGCACCCGCTCGCTTACGCTCGCGGCTCTGTTGAATCCGAGTCCAGCGCGACGGCTTACCAGCCGAGCCGCAGGCCCAACTGGATGTTGCGCGGGCTACCCGTCATGCCCGTCACGTACCCGAAATTCGTTTGATTCGCCAATCCGGTATTCGGGTTGGCAAAATGGTGCCGGTTGAAGACGTTCAGTATCTCGGCGCGGAACTGCAGGTTGGCCCGCTCCTTGAAGTGCCAATACTTGAGCAAGCCGAGGTCCTCGTTCGAGTAGCCGAACCCGCGAAGCTGGTCGTAACGCCGCTTACCGTTGCCCAGCTTGTGATTCGTGGGGTTGGAAAAAGCGCTTCGGTCGAAATACAGGTTTACCGGATCGTTCTGTACCGCCGGGTTGAACCCGGTGGTATCGAACTTGCGCGAGAGGCTGACGCTGGTGTTCCGGTCCGCGTAGACCGCTCCATCCCATCCCGAGTAATTCACGTTCGGTGAAATGCCCAACGGAACGCCAGTGTTGTAGTGATAGATCCAGGTGATGTCCCAGCCACCGGCCAGGGCATTCAGCCAGCCAGGTGCACTCTTCAGCAAGCGACGGCCGCGGCCCACCGGAAGCTGGTACTGCAGAAATCCCTTCAGAATATGCTTCTGATCGAAGGAAAGAACGGTGTCCTGTTCGGCCTTGAGATTCCGCATGTCCTGTACTCCGCCGGTGGCATCCCAGCTTTCATCGAACGCCGTATCCAGGTCGCCTTTGGCCTTCGACACCGCGTAGGAAAGCTGTCCGGCGATACCGCGCGACAAGCGCTTGGTTAGCTGTAACTGCCAGGAATCGTATTGAGAGGCGCCCACGTTCGTGCCGACCGAATAGAGCGGTCCATAAGTCTGGGCAGCTACGTGGGGAAAGGGTTGGAGCGCCATTCCTGCGTAGCCGGAAAACCCGGCATAGGGATAGGGGACACCAGCGGTTGCCGCCGTCCTGGCATCCGATACCCAGGCCGTCGGAGTCACCTTGGGATCCTCGTAGGCCTCACGGAGCGGTTGGTTGCGATAGAGCGCGCCGCTGTGGAGCCGCCGCCCGCGATTGCCCAGGTACGTGGTTTCGGCGACCAGGTTGGGGGCAATCTCGTATTGGACACTGGCGTTGAACTGATGCGTGTATCCCTGGAAAAGGCTATCCGGATTCACGGTGACGACGCCCCAGGGAAGCGCGTTGGCATCCTTTGTGGGCGCCTTATATTGATCCGGATAGCCGCTATCCCAGTTAAAGCGAGGCCGGTTATTGGATGCGGTCAGTTCGTTGGTGCCCCGGTAGCCCGGCGCAAATCCGTAAGGCACCCCGCTCCAGTAGTTGATCCCATTGGGCGTGTAGAAAATCCCGTATCCGCCGCGCGCCACAATCCTGTTGGTCACACGGTAAGCCGCGCCGAGCCGCGGCGCAAACTCTTTCCAGTCCTTGTTGCGTTCAAAAGAGTCACCCGGACCGGACAGGAATTCCAGCGCGCCCGGCAAGTTGAACCGGGTGTTGGTGACGTTGGGGCTGAAATTGGCCCAGTGGCCGTACTTTTCGTGGAAGGGCTGGGCCTGCTCCCAGCGTAGCCCAAGGTTGACGGTCAGGCGGCGCGTCAGCTTGATATCGTCCTGGTAGTATGTTTCGACGTAGGCGCGGCGCCCGTATAAATCGAACGGCACCGCCTTGCTGGCGCTGTCCACTTGTCCGAGCAGGAAGCTGGCAAACCCAAATCCCACCCGATTGGAAAACGACGCGCCGGGCAGGCCGGTGGTGGCGTTGGAGAAACCGAAGGTCAGGGTGTCCAGCCCGGCGTGACTGTTGATCTGCTGTTTCCAGATCTGGGCCCCGAGTTTCATGGTATGGCGCCCCTTCGACCAAATCAGCGAGTCACCTACAATGTAGGTGTTGCCTACGTACCAGCCGCTGGCGTTATAGCCGATCCCGGTCGTGGAAACGCCATTGACCGCGCTGCCGAAATTCACCACCGGGAACAGCGTGGCGCTGGTCGATCCCTCCAGCCCCAGGTACTTATTCCAATCTTTCCCCAGTTGCTTGGAGGTGCTCGGGTTGCGGTACCTGTTCAGCGCCACCGAGACGGTGTTCACCAGGCGGGGAGAAATCGTCCAGTTATCGCTCAACCGGGCCTGGCGGCCGGTGACCTTTTGAAAGCGCGCCTTGGCAAACGGCCCGCCGGCGCCGTCGGGGTCGAGCGGATCCCAGATCCCGCCCTGGTCGGCCAGGATGCGAGGACGCTGGCTCCAGGTGAACGAGCCGCTCAACTTGTTGCGATCCGAAAACGCATGATCCGCCTTGCTGGTGAATTGGGTCTGGTGAAACCATGGATTGTTGGCGGCTGTCAGCGTCGAATTATTGGTCAGCCGGTCCGCAATCATCGGCTGATAGCTCTTCTGGTAAATGTCCACGACCTTCTTCGACACAGTACTAAACCGGCTTTGAGGGCTGATGATGTTACCCGGGAAGGGGTCGGAGACCCACTGGCTGCCCACTTGCCGCAAAGTAAGCGGGTCAAAAATCTGACCCGAGCGCACGTCGCCGCCGAGCGCGTCCTGACCGGCCACCGTGGTTGCCAGCAGCTTGCTGAAGTCGCCGCCCAGGAAAGCGGGCATTGGCACGGTGGCCGGGTAATTCTGGTTCAACTGGTAATCCGACTTCGTGTACTTCTCGAACGTGCCAAACAGGAAGGTTCGATTGCGACCGTTGTACACGCCGGGGATCCTGACCGGCCCGCCCGCGCTCAAACCACCCAGGAACTGGCGGTCACGGGCCCGCCGATAGCGCGGGTCGCCCGGCGACTGGCTGCGCCGCCAATTGTTCATCCAGGAGTTGGCGTTCAGGTCCTCGTTTCTCAAATAGTAGAAGGCGCTGCCGTGCAACTCATTGGTGCCGGACTTAAGCGCGAAGTTGAATACGCCGCCGGAGGTATGCCCGTATTCGGCGGACATGCCGCTGGTCTGAACACTGAATTCCTGCACGGCTTCCACCGGCGGGCTGCTTTCACCCACGTGGCCCTGGATCTGCGACGTTGCCGATATGCCGTCAATCAACACTTCCTTGCTGAACGCGGCGCCGCCGGCGATGTAGGACGTCCAATTGTCACCCTCGACGCCGGGCGTCAGAGCGTAGGCAAAGGTCTCGATGGCACGGCCGCCGTTAAAGGAAAGCGGCAGGTCCTTGATGGCGCTGCTCATGACCGTAGTGGACACCTGGGCCGTGTCCACTTTCAGCAGTGGCGTTTCGGCGCTGACGGTAATGGTCTCCTGCACCGCGCCTGGCTGCAGACTGACGTCCAGGCGCAGTACCTGAGCCACCGTCAGCGTTATAGCCGACCGGGTATACGCCTTGAATCCCGGAGCGGTGACCTTGAGTTCGTACTTGCCGATGGGAACATTGGAGAGGGTATACAGCCCCACCTGGTTGGTGGTGGCGCGGCTGATGACGCCCGTCTCCGTGTTGGTCAGCAGCACTTCGGCGTTGGGAATCACCGCGCTGCTCGAATCGGTTACGACACCGCTGATGGTGGCGCGATCCGATTGGGCCGCCAAGGGCAGCGCGCAGACGAGCAGCGTCCAGGCAACGAGTACCATCAATCCCGTTCTGTTGTTCATATCGTCCTCCAGTGAGCGCTTTTGACAAGCGTTCAGTATCTACTTCTCCTCGACAATGACCACGCCCCACGGATCCAGTTTGATCGGCTGAGTGGCGGCCACGGCGGCGCCCGAGAGCACATCGCTTCCGCCGCCGTATGGGAAGCTGAACCGCTGTTCCTTGCCCGAATAGTTCAGATAGAAGTGCAGTTTCTTTCCGGCATTGCTCAGGCTGTGCTTGACGCGGACCGGCACGGGCAGTTGCTGATCGGGGCCGGCGAGGCCAGCCAGCCGCAGCACCTCGAGCACAACCTTCTCCTGCAATTTGTCGGAGAGCACCGTGCCCTGGTACGTGACGGTCCCTTTGCCATATTTGTTGCGAGTAATTGCCGGATACCTGCCGAAGAGGGGATGGTCGTACCAGGCCAGGGCCGTTGCAGTTTCGAGCATCAGGAATTCCGCCCAGGCCGAGACCCAGTTTTCCTCACCGGCGGCATACGGGTCGCCTTTCAGCGGCAGCCTGCGCTTCAAGTTTGAGAATTCCTGGTAGCGGAAGCCGCAGGCTTTGCGAAGCAGGCCGGGCGCCATCGTCCAGCGGACCGTCGAGTACTGGTTCGTGAACCCACTCTTGAAGGCGAGCAAAAGCTGCCCGCCGTTTTGCGCATACTCCGCCAGCCGCTCCAGCAGTGCGTCGTCGGCAACATAAAGCGGGGGAACGGCAATCATCCTGTACTCGTTAAGATTCACGCTCTGCGGGAAAACGAAGTCGACGCCAACGTTCAGCCGGTACAGCGCCCGGTACATCCGCTGGAGGATGGAAAGGTAATCGAGCCGATCGTCGAAGGGCATGAAGCGGATGCCCTGGTACGAGTCGAGGCTGTAAAGCAGCGCCACCTTGTTCGCCTTGCGGCTGCCGGCCAGGCGAGGCCCCACGCGCTTCAATTCCGCGCCGATGCGGCTGACCTCGGCGTAAGCGCGGTTCGGCTCCAGATCGTGCGACAGCACGCCTTTCCAATAGGTCTCCTGGCCATAGTGCAGCGAGTGCCAGTGCCAGTAGGCGATCATGTCCGCGCCGCCGGCGATGTGGCCGTAAACATTCAGCCGGAGCTGCCCGTCGTAAGGAGGAAACTGGGTCTTCGAGTCCCAGCCGATGGTTTGCGCGTTGGTTTCGGTGATCAGGAAGTTGGCCTGCTTGAGCGAGCGGCACAGGTCGCCTGAAAGGCTCGGACCTTCGCCGTCGAGTTCATCCTGCACCCCGTGGTAGGGGTTCACCGCGGCGATGTCCAAGGCTTTGGCAATGGCGTACTCGTCGATGTCAGTCCGCACGCCGCCCACGAAATTGTGCGTGATGAACTGATTGGGGCGCTTGTATTCATTGACCAGCCCCGCCTGCCAGGCCAGAAAATCGGTGGTGATTTTCTGCTGGAAGCGTTCCCACTCCAGCTTCCAGCCGGGGTTGAGGATGCCGTCGCGCGGCGGCAGTTCGTCCCAGTCGTTCAACAACTGGCCCCAATACACCAGCCCCCATTGCTTGTTCAGCTCGGCGGTGGTCCGGAATTTTTCTTTCAGATAATCGGCGAACTCCTGCTGAACGTTGGCGCCCGCTGTGCCGTATGACGACGTTTCGTTGTCAATCTGGTAGCCGATCACGGCCGGGTGGTCTTTGAAATGCGAGACCACCTGGCGGATGACCCGCTCGGCGTATTTGCGATAGACGGGGTGCGTCAAGTCCATGTTCTGGCGCGGCCCGTAGGGAGCCTTTTGGCCGCCCAGCCGCGTCACCAGGATCTCCGGATGGGCCTTATAGAGCCAGGGCGGAACCGAGTAGGTCGGCGTGCCGAGGATGGCCTTGATGCCGGCCTTGTGCAGCCGGTCGAGGACGCGATCCATCCAGGCGAGTTCGAAGACGCCATCGCGCGGCTCCCAACTGCTCCAGGTGGATTCGCCGACGCGCACCACGGTGATGCCCGCCCTCTGCATCAATTGCGCGTCCTGCTCCAGCCGCTCGTACGGCATGTATTCGTGGTAGTACGATGCGCCGTAGAGCACGGTGTCCATGCCGGCGGGGTCGAACGCCCGCCGGTCCTGCGCTGAAGCGCCCCAGCCGGCTGCGGCGAGGGCCAGGGCTGTTTGAAGCAAAAATCTATGGTTGCGTTTGCTCATGCGAGTCTTCCCTTCCCGAACTTCAGTGGAAACTCGCCCTCACCTGAACTCCGGCGACCCGGCGGGCGCTCCCAGGTGCCGCTTCAGCGTAAGTCCCAATTCGGCCGCTGTCACGAACCGCCGCCACTCGCGGACGAGTCTTCCCTCCGGCGAAATCAACAGAAGCCCCGGACCGCGAGGCGCGCCGCCGATCGCCCGCACTGCACCGAGGTTCCAGTCGTAAGCGATGTTCGCAGCGGGCTTCTCAAAGCCGATGGCAGCCTCCAGCCGGCCGTCGCCGTACTGCGCCAGAGCAGTCTGTACGAACACAAGCTGGCTCCGTGCCTCAGCCGAGTTGAGCAGGAAGAGCTGCCAGGTCCCCGTCCGGCGCGGCGCCCACACGGGCGGAGCGGCGGCGAGTGTCTCCGCTTCCCCGGAAGATTCGATCGCTCCGATGTCGTACCCGGTGCCCTGCGGCACCGGCGCCCCAAACGCGTCCCGCTGGCCCATCTCCGGCAGCGCCAGGGCGGCGTCGATGAGCACCGATCCCGACGCGGGCTTGAGCAGCGCATCCAGCCGCGGGGGCCCGAATAGATCGGCCGCAACCGCGGAGTACCGCGCGAAGCCGGTGTATTCGACGCCGCCGTAGCCCCACTTCGGCGCCTGCGTCCCCTCATACCAGAACAGATTGCGCTTGAACTCCAGCCGGCCGCTGCTGTGGATCATGCTGGGCACGGCCGACCAGATCACGTTATTGGCGACCAGGTTGGGTCGGCTGCCGGAGAACTCGGCGTGGTCCATCTGCACCGCGGGAGCGTCGATCGGCGGATTCCACACGAACGTGTTGTTATGGATCAGCATGCCGTCGAGCGTGCCGCCGCTCCACGTCGAAATGTACAGATCGCCCTGCCGCCGCGCGAGTTTCGGACTGCGGCCATTGTTCACGCATACGTTATAGCGGATGACGCTCGCGGTGGTGACGCCCTTCGAACCGAATATCGCGGCGCAGTACCCCTGCGCATCGTGCCCATAGTTGTACTGGACGATGTTCTCCTCGTTGCCCCAGTCGATGTCGTATACTCCGCCGTCCACGCCGGGCGAGTCGATCCAGAATCCCTCGGTAAGTTGCACGGTGCACTTGCGGCAGCGCCACGTCCAGATCGCATTGGGCGTCCCGATGGTCTGGACCGGCTGTAGGCCAGTGAGCCACGCCGCGCTCTTCTCGATCAGCCCCTTCTCCACCTGGAACAGTACGATGCCGTCGCCGAACACATCGTGCACGATTGAGTTCCGCACCGTCGCGCTGCGGATGCGATTCGAGGGCGACGCACCGCTGACGATAATGCCGGCCCATTGTGTCGTGCTGTACCCGACGACGCCATCGATCTCCACGTCTTCGATCTGGGCCTCCGCCTGGCCGAGGACGGCAACCAAGCCCGAAGATTTCGTCTTGACCTCACCTCCGACGTCATGAACCACGAGATTCCGAAGCCGGAAATGCCGAAGGATGCCAGCCCTGCCGCTCACCAGCACGCCAAACGGCGTCCCGCCCACGGTTTCGAGGTTCTCGATTTCCCAGTGATGCTGGTTGAAGAGCTTGAGGGCGGCTTCCGCCAAGCCGCCATCGATCACCGGTAGCGGGCCGTTGCCATAGGCGCCGATGCGCAGCGGCCGGCCCTCCTCGCCCGAGCCTTTGGGTGCCAGCATGCCGGAGCACCGCGTTCCGCGCCGGAGCAGAATCGCATCGCCGGGCGAAAACGTGTTCTCCGATACTCTCGCGACAGATTTCCATGCCGCCTGCGGCGAGTCGCCGGAGGCCGCATCCGAACCTCCGGCGCAGTCCACGTAGTACTCGCGGCCGGCCCCGGTCTGCACCTTGAATTCCTGCATCGCCTCCACGGAGATGGAGCCCTCCTCAAAATGGCCGGCATTGTAAGTCGTCACCGTAACGCCATCCAGCAGAGCTTCCTTGGAGAAGGCCGTGGAACCGTTGATGTGCGAGGTCCACGGATCGCCAGACGTGCCGGGCATGATTTTGTACACGAAAAATTCCGCCACCCGGCCTTCAATCCCCCAACTCACCGGCAGCTCGCTGAGTTCCCTGTTCGTGAGGCTGGTGCCGACCATGGGCGTATCGGATTGCAACCGTGGCGCCTCGGCGGTGATCTGGACCGATTCGGTGACCGAGCCCACCTCCAGGAGGGCATCGACACGCGCGACTTCGGTGACGCCGAGCATGATGCCGCTCCGCACCAGCTTCTTGAAGCCTGTTGCTTCGAAGGTCAGCTCATAACTGCCCACCGGGAGGTTGGGCATGGTGTATTGCCCAGCCGCATTGGTCTTGGTCGGGTAGATGGCGTTGGTGCCCGTGTTCTTTATGGTGACGCCGATACCGGGAATGACAGCCCCGCTCGCGCCTGTAACCGTTCCCGTCAGAGATCCGCGGTTCAACTGCCCAAACGCGACCACGCTACTGATCAGGAGCAGCCAAACACTTTTCGAGATAGATTTCGACACGGAGAGCTCTCCTCTTGCTGGAGTGCAAGCGCTGCCAGAAAAGAATCAGAGCGCATTCCCGCGAATCCTTTCTGGAGCTCGGTACAATTGGGACGACGGACACGCACCTCCCGCCGGTGGCCAGCCCCTCGTCAACCCCACGAGCAACATCGAGACCCACCACGGCGATTCAAGATGGCTGCTATTTTAACCGCAGGTTTCCTAAACACAAGGCTATGGCGGTTACCCACAGTGTTAGGTCGATTCCGGACCCAGATGGCGTTGAAAAGAGGCGCGTTGCCGACGTTCGCGCCTTGGCTCGCTCATGCCGCGGGTCAGGTCAAAAAAACCTGCGGCGTTTCGATCCGGCCGCCATTGAAAACAGACGCGTTAGCGAGAGGCCCAACGCTTCGGATTGACCCCATGGAACCCGGTGATAACATTCCATAACCGCCCCGATAACGGTTAATTCTGGCGTTCCGGGTAGCCTGCTACCGCCTGGTAGAAGGCGGCTTGCCGCCGCGCTGCCAGCAGCCCGTGGGTGAGTTTTTCCGCGCTGTTTTACCAAAGCGGCGGTACACTAATGCCGCGCGGCCCCCGCGGATAAGCTGGGCTTGGGATTATGGAACCATCCCTCTACGAGAAGCGCGACGAATTGCGGCGCGTGCTGCAGAGCAGGCACTTCGCCAAGGCGAAGAAAAAGGCGCACTTCCTCGAGTTCATTTCCGAACAGACCTTCCTGGGCAACGCCGAAAAGCTTAACGAGTACCTGATCGGCGTCGAGATCTACGAACGCGGAACCGACTTCGACCCACAGCAAGATGCGATCGTGCGGGTGCAGGCGCATGAGATTCGCCGCGCCTTGAAGGAATACTACGAGCATGAGGGGAAAGACAGCTCGCTGCGCATCGAGTTGCCAGCCGGCCGATACGTGCCGGTGTTCAGCCGGGTGAGTGGCCTGACCGCCGTGACGGCCAGCGTCTCCGCGGCGCCGGGGAGCGCGGCCGTCTCGGCGGCCCTGGGCGGGCGGGACGCCCGCGCTCCCAGGGCGCTTCGCAGCCCCACGGTTATCGCGCTGGCCACGCTTTGCCTGGTGCTGGCCGTGTTGCTGGTTCGTGAGCGCCTGGCCCGCCAGCCTTCCGTGGTCAGCCGCGTCTCCGCCCTTCCGGAAACCATGGAATGGTTCTGGAAGCCGTTTCTGCCGCCCGCCGCTCCGCCGCTCATCGTGATTCCGACCCATCCCTTGCTTCGGGCCGCGCACGACGGTGACAGCCAGGCCACCCTGGCCACCAGCCACCTCATCCCCAAGGACAAGCTGCCGGAGTTCCGCGATACCATCCACTATCGCGAGCTGAAAGGCTTCCATTTCGTTCCGTCACTGACCGACTTTACGGCTGTGGGCGAGACGCTCGGCCTCGCCAATTTCTTCGAGATGTTCAACACCGCCGGACAGAAGTTCCGGGTCAAGGCTTCGCGCCTGGTCGATTACGAAGAGGTCAAGAAAGGCAATGCGATCCTGCTGGGCGGTAACCAGCCCTGGAGTGGCCGGATTTTTCTCTATACCGAGGGGTTCTGGTTTCGCGTTGGGATGATCTTCAATAAAAACCCGCAGCCAGGCGAGCAGCCCGTCTATCGCCCCCAGTTCGACCCGGTAACCAACAGCCTGGTCCGGGACTATGCGCTGGTGCTGATGCTGCCCAATGAAAAGAAGGACGAGCGGATCCTGCTGGTCTATGGAATCTACACCCAAGGCTCACAGGCAGCTATCGAATTTGTGACCAGCGCCGAGCATTTGCAGGAGCTGCGTCAGTTCCTGGTGAAGCTCGCCCCTGACAAGAGGACCCCGCCCAAGTATTTCCAGGTGCTGCTGGAAACCACGGTCGAGAATTACGTGCCCGGAAAAGTCTCACTGGTCAGCGCCCGCATCATCCCCGGTTAAGATCCCGCACTCCGGCGACGGCAGGCTGCGACTCTTGAATCTGCGTTTATCTGCGTCTATCTGCGTCCCATTCTTATCTCGTGTCCACCATTATCTGGCCGTTGAGGAGGCGCGGGCCGCGGCAGCGATGCGCCGCAATTCAGGGAGCACATCACCGATGGCGATTGCTTCCGAGCCCGGCCGGCCCATGGCGAAGTACAGCTTGCGGTAGAGCGCGTAGAGTTTTTCGTAGACCGCGGCGGCTTCCGGCTGCGGCTCGACGGTGCGGAATGGCGGGCACAGCGCTTTCTGCGCTTCTTCAACGCTGGCGAACACTCCGGCGGCCAGGAAAGCGAAGATGGCCGAGCCCAGGCTGGTGACCTCCGCCAGCGGCACCAGCACCGGCTTGTTGAACACATTGGCATAGACCTGGTTCAGCGTCTCGTTCTTCTGCGGGATGCCGCCGCCGTTAATCACCCTGCGAATCGGAACGCCGTACTCGGCCAT
>Ga0315295_10004324_pt1 | contig 12101 bp, 9 predicted proteins | sample YL17G14_0_MG_FD_204453 | JGI IMG/M metagenome (GOLD analysis project Ga0315295, IMG submission 204453) | Sediment microbial communities from Yellowstone Lake, YNP, Wyoming, USA - YL17G14_0 | ecosystem: Environmental > Aquatic > Freshwater > Lake > Sediment | place: USA: Wyoming | collected... | reverse complement strand
AGTTTGAAAATTAGCCCGTATCGCTTGGGATAGAGGAGGTATCCGGGGTAAGCCCGTATAGCAAGTTGAAAAAATATTCTCAACCGAAATTCTTCTGGGAGTTTTCTCTTCTTATCTTCTCCATACGGACCTTTCCTGCTGGAGGGTCCGCTTTTTCTCGAAATGGAAAGGGTAGATCGCCTACAGGTCTTTTTTGTTTTTTCGTCTTAACCACATCCAGGCCGTAGTTTATTAACATATACTTCTCAAAATCTCTGAGATAAGCTTTTAGGGAAGATGGTTTTTGTGCACCCATTCTTTTCAGTTGAACCAATACTTCCCGCCTGGTCAACATAGTAACCACATATCAAACGCAAAAAATGAGCCATATTCTTTGCGATCCCTAATATGTGATTCTTATTAACTTTTAAACAATTTCTTTATTTAATCCTGCCATGAAAAATAGAAAAGGAATTCATCTTTTTGCCGAAATCTTTCCACTAATCTGCGCGCGGCCAGACTCCTTCAGAAAGATTTGCCCGCAGCGGGAGAAATCTGGGGGGAGGAAACAAATCTTTCTTCCGAGACCCCCAAAAAGGTAATATTTCTTTCCGTTAGGCGCTTAGCGCCTCATTCATACAAACATGTTTGTATGAATGAAATGTCCGATTTTTCATAGCACTCCCCGCAGGGGCCTATTTTCCCGCGCATGGTCGCGGAAAAAGCATAGGCGCTCACGAATGAAATTGGGCTTAAAATGGGGGCAAATTTCGGAAATCCCCCCCTGCCCCCCTTTAGAAAAGGGGGGGGTTGGGGGGATTTTGAGCGAATTCCTGATTGGTTCCGTATTGGCCGGGTTAGGAGATTTGGAATTGAGAAGCGGTTATTAAATTCTTCGCTGAAATGAAACGAAAGATTCCTAAAAGAAATCAGCTAAGGGAGACCCGGAGGAAAATACTGGAAAATCTATCCCGATATGTAGGGTAAGGGCCAGATCTTGAAATAGTCTCTGAACCTTCTCCAGACCCCCACCAATCCCTCCGGTTCGAAGAGGATGAAAAGGACAATCAAAGCCCCGAAGAGAATCGATTTGGCCGGAGCCAGGAAGACCATCAGGTCCGGATGGATGGTGCGGGCCAGGTAGCTGACGAGCAGGTTCAACCCTTCGGGAAGGAGAAGGATGAACCCTACGCCGAAAATTGTGCCCACGAGGCTCCCCAGGCCCCCGACGAGAACGATGGCCAGGTATTGGATCGAGGGCATGAGGGTGTAATGCTCTGGAACCGCGTTGCGGTAAAGCAGAGCCCATAAAGCCCCGGCGATCCCTGCGTAAAAGGCACTGATCGAGAAGGAGAGCAGCTTGTAAGGAAAGATCGGAATGCCGATGATCTGGGCTGAGATGTCGTTGTCCCGCACGGCCATGAAGGCGCGCCCAACCCGCGACCGGATCAGATTCTTAGCTCCCCAGAGCATGAAGGCCGTGATGGCCAGAGCGAAGAAATAGAAAGCAAAGTTCGTTTTCAGGGAAATTCCAAAAAGCGCGGGCGTCGTGAGTTCAATTCCCCGAATCCCCCGGGTGACCTTTTCCCAATGAACCAGGATGTAATCCATGAGGAATTGAAAGGCAATGGTGGCCACCATTAGGTAGAATCCCTTGATCCGCAGGGAAGGGATCCCGATCAATATTCCAAAGAGAGCCGCCACAATCCCGCAGATCGGCAGAGCTGCCAGAAAGGGGAACCCCGCGTGAACGGTCAGCAGGGCCATCGTGTAGGCTCCCACGCCCATAAAAGCGGCTTGGCCCAGCGAAAGAAGCCCGGTGTAGCCGGTCAGGAGATTGAGGCCGGTGGCCGAAACGAGCTGGATGAGCCAGAGGTTCAGGAGATAGAGGCCGTATTCGCTGGCCAAAAAGGGACCCCCGAGGAGCGCCGCGGTGAAGATGTAAAAGCCAGAAATCTGAAAGCGGCTGGGAAAGATGGATTCGGCTTCGTCGTAGCTCGAATGGGCGGAAGAGGCGAAATAGCGGTTGTACTGGTAAGAGAACCCTTTTCTCATCACACCTCCATAATCCTCACCCGGCCGCTGAAAATGGCCTCATGGCCGTCTTCGAAACGGATCCGGACGTCCAGAAAGTGATCCCCCTCCCCGTCATAAATGGAACGAATCAGAGGCTCATAGCGTTCATAGACGAGGGCTCTTCTGACTTTTCGAGTTCGGGTGAGTTCCCCGTCGTCAGGGTGGAGTTCTTTGATCAAATTGGCAAAGCGCCGAATCTTCATGGCATCCGGAAATGCCGCGGTGAGCCGGGCGATATCACTGCGGATCAACTGGTAGACCTCTGGTTTCTGGGATAGATCATGAAATGTGGTATACGCGACGCCGCGTTTTTTGACCCAGTTGCCCACGTTTTCCAGGTCGATGCTAATCAGGGCGCTGATGTAGGGTCGGGCATTTCCGATCACTACGACCTCGCGAATGTAGGGGCTGAACTTCAGGCGAGTCTCGATATCCTGCGGGGCAAACCGCGTGCCCTCGGCCAGGTGCATGACATCCTTGTACCGGTCAAAGACAAAAAGGTGGCCATCCTTGTCCAGGTATCCCGCATCCCCGGTCCGCAGAAAACCATCTGCGGTGATCGATTGGCCCGTGGCCTCGGGGTTCTTGTAGTACCCGACCATCACTCCTTCGCCTCCCACCAAGATCTCCCCGACCTCGGAGATCTTGACCGTGACGTCCGGAAGGGCCACTCCCGCTGACTCGGGCCGCACGTTTCCTTCCCGGTGGCAGGTGGCAATGGCGCTGCACTCCGTCTGCCCATAGATCTGACGCATGTCGATGTCCAGGGCTTTGAAGTATTTGAAGACCTCGGGCGATATGGCAGCTCCGCCGGTGATGGCCACTTTGACTTTGCCGAGGCCCACCTGTTTGGTCAGCGGACGGATGACCAAGAAACGGGCCAGCCTTCTGATTGCTTCGGTCCAGAAGCCTACAGGCTCTCCGGCCAGCTCTTTTTCCACGGCTTTCAAGCAGAGCTTGATACTATGCCGGTAAGCCAGGCGTTTTAAAAAGTCCGCATTGTCAATGGAGGCCTGGATGGAGGAAGCAATGTCTTCCCAACGGGAAGGGGTCCCTCCGAAATAAGTGGGTTGCAGATCGATGAGGTCGCGGCGCATCGTTTCCGGATCCTCCGGGAAGTTGTAGCGAAACCCGCAGTCCAGAAAGCGGACCACATCATAAAGCTGTTCCCCGATCCAGGCCATGGGGGCCAAGGAGAGAATGTCGTCCGATTCATCCATGGGGACAACCTGGCCGAAGCTGCGGGCCAGGAAGAGAAGGTTATGATTGCTGAGCAGAGCCAGTTTCGGTTTGGCGGTCGTCCCGGAGGTAGTCAGCATCATGGCGATCTGCTCGGGAGAAGAGGGAACAATTTCTTGGCAAGGGATGGGAGTCCCCGGCGAGCCTTCCTCCAGGCATTTTTCCAATCGCAGGAGAAATGGATACTGGCTGTAGTAATGGTTCATCCCACGGGAATCCCAGACAATAACGGCCCGAACCCGAGAGGAAATAGCCTCCCAGATTTTCAGAAGCTTGTCAGCCTGTTCCTGGTCGCCGGCCACGACGAAACGAGCGTCCGTGGCTTCGATCAGGTAGCGAGCCTCTTCCGGGAGGCTGTCGGGGTATATGCCGCTGATCACTCCGCCGCCGGCCATGGTTCCAAACTCGGCGATGAGCCACTCCGGTTTGTTGTCCCCCAGGACGATCACGCATTCGCCGGGTTTCAAACCCTGAGACCTGAGGAAAAGCCCAAAGGCAGCCGACTTTTGCCAGAATTCCGCCCAGGTCGTGGGAATCCAGATCCCGTACTTCTTTTCCCGGAGGGCCATCCGGTTCGGGTGGTTCCTCGCCCTTTCGATGAGCAGTTGGATTAAGGTTTCCGATGCCATAGTTCCGCGGGGTCTTTTCCCTCTCTACAAAGGGACAGGGTCATTAGACCGTGGTGTCCTCCTCCTGGCTTCCCAAGTAGGCCTCGATGACTGCAGGATGTTTTTGAATTTCTTCGGGGGTTCCCTCGGCGATCTTTTCCCCGAAATTCAGGACTGTGACGTGAGAAGAAAGTTCCATCACCGCTGCCAGGTCATGCTCGATCCAAATCATGGTCACTCTCCAGTCCCGGTGGATGTCCATCAGGTAACTGGCGATATCCTCTTTTTCTTCGATGCTCATTCCGGCCATGATCTCGTCGAGCAAAAGGAGCCTCGGCTTCATGGCCAGGGCCCTCGCCAGGTCTACTCTTTTGCGAATCCCATGGGGAAGACTGGATACGATCCGGTTGCGGACTCCCGAGAGACCCAGGAAGTCGATCACCTGATCGTCCAGCTCCCGGCGATGATCGAACTCTTCTCGGACCATCCCCGGCAGCCTGAGAAAGCAGCTCAGCGGAGAGGATCGCATCAGGAAGTGCCTGCCCAGTTTCACATTATCCAGGACGGTCATGTGGGGGAAAAGCTCGATTTTTTGAAAAGTCCGGGCCACCCCCCTCCGGGCAATGTGGTTAGGTTTGCGCAAGGTAACGTCCTCCCCGTCGAGGATGATGCGTCCCGCCTGGGGTTGGTAGTGCCCGTTGATACAGTTGAGAAGGCTGGTCTTTCCCGCCCCATTCGGCCCGATGATGGAACAAAAGACCCCTCTGGGGACGTGAAACGTGACCTCCCGGAGGACCTTCACACCTCCAAAGGAAAGGGTCAAGCCTTCGATTTGCAGAAGGGGCCCGTTTACAGCCATCTCTTCCTCCTCTTGTAACGCTTGGCCTCCCGGAACCTCTGCTGCTCGCCGCGGGCTGCGCCGAGGTAGAATTCCCGCACATCTTTGTTCTTGATCAGCTCTTCAGAAGGGCCGTCCAGGACGATTCGACCGTTCTCGATCACGTATCCCGTGTGAGCCACAGAGAGGGCTGCATGGGCGTTCTGTTCAACGAGGAAGATGGTCAGCCCTTCTCGGTTTAGATTCCGGATGATGCTGAACAGTTCCCGAACGATGAGCGGAGCGAGCCCCAGAGAGGGCTCATCCAGCAGGAGGATCTTGGGCCGGGTCATCAGGGCCATGCCGATGGCCAGCATCTGCTGCTCTCCGCCGGAGAGGTAGCCCGCTTTGGTCTCCCGAAGGCTGCCCAACACCGGGAAGACGGTTATTACTTTTTCAACATCAGCGGCCACCTCTTTGTTCCAGCGGGAAAAAGCGGCAACCTTCAAATTCTGCTCCACGGTGAGATACCAGAAGACGGGGCGGTCCTCCATGACATAGGTAGCCCGAAATTTCTTGACAATGGTGGAGGAGTCGAGACGGTTGAGAAGTTTTTCGTCGAGGAGAACATTCCCTTCGATGATCTTCCCTTCATAGACCGGAAGGAGGCCGCAAATGGTCCTGAGCATAGTTGTTTTGCCCGCCCCGTTTGCCCCGAGCAGGACGGTGATCTCCCGATCCGGGACTTTGAGGGACACCCCGTGGAGGACGGAGATCACCTCTTGATAGACGACCCGCAGGTTTTCGACCCGGAGCATTTTTAAACCCTCTCGATTCGCACCGTCCCAAAAAGGCCATAGGGCCGGATGAAAAGAGTAACGAGCAGGACCAGATAGGGGACGACCTCTTTGAACCCAATCAGTCCCAGCGGCTCGATGTAGGCTCCCGTCAGGGCCTCGACGACCCCGACGATCAGGCCTCCGACCAAGGCCCCCGGGATGCTATCCAGGCCACCGATCAGGACTACGGGAATCGCCCGGAGACCGACGAGAGAGGTCTGGAAGGATAGCGCCCCCAGGTTGGCAATGACGATCCCCGCCGCGCCGATGCAGACCGTGGCGATGGCCCAGACGAGGAGAAGGACAAACTGAGCATTGATGCCAAAACAGAGCGCTTTGACCTGGCTCTCCGAGGTGGCCTGGATGACCAGGCCCCAGCGGGTCCGGTAGAGGAAAAAAAGAACCAGGCAAAAAAAGACGAGGGAAAGGATTCCTGCCCAGACCTGGGGGGAAGGATAGATGAGAATACCTAACTCCACTGTCAAGTCCGGAAGACCGAGGCTGAAGGAATAGGGGTTGCTTCCGGCGGTTGCCTGAAGCCCCCCGGCCAGGATATTGGAGAGACCCAGAGTGACGATGGTCATGGATAAGGCAGGCCTTCCCATCAGAGGCTTAATGGTCAATCGCTCGACGATGGCCCCGAAAACTGCCGCGGCCCCGAGTCCGATGGGAAGGGCGATGAGAAACGGCAAGTGCCAGCCGAAGTAAAGAATATAGAAGAGAAAGCCCCCGATAACGAGGAATTCACCCACAGCGAAATTAAACGCTTCCGAGGCCCGGAAAATAAGGACGAGACCCAGGCCAAGGAGGCCGTAGGCCAGGCCGCTCAGGATCCCAGAGCCCAAGGACTGGAGAAAATCCATCGTTTTCCCCCTACGGAGAGGCTTTTTATTTCAGTTCTTCATCTGCATTCAGCCAGGGGGTGATGGCATTCCATTGATTTTGGGCGAAGGAAGCCTTATAGATCCTGGCCATGGGGATTTTGTGGGAGGCGTAGGAGAATTTTCGGCCTTCGTACATCCCGTCAAAATCCCAGGTCGATTTTTCGAGGGCTTTCTTCATTCCTTCCCGGCTGACATCTCCCGAAGCAACAGTCACATCCACCGCATGGGCCGCCATCAGCCCCAATATCCATCCCCCCATGTAATTTGGTGGTTCCCCAGCGGGAAACTGCCGTTTGCTTTTGGCAGCCTGTTCGTGGACAAATCTGACAAAGGGGTTGTCGGTCTCATGCCACTGGACCTGGGTGCTTACGCCGATGAGTCCATCCGCTGCCTGGCCACCCGCCATGATCATGGGCAAAGTGGTCTGGTAATGCGTGCCCAGAATCGGTACTTTCGGCAGATATTGGCGAGCCGTCTTTAAGAAAACGGGGGCCACAAGCATTCCAGGGAGGAATCCATGCCAGACGATATAATCAGGCTGGGCTTTACGGATGTTGATGACCTGGGAGGTAACATCCGAGGCGGTGATGGCCATCTCCTCTTCGGCCACGATTTTGATCCCCAGCCTGGCGACATCTTCCTTCATATCGGAAAGGGGATCGCGGCCGTATTCCGTGGGGGAATATACTGCGGCCAGACGCGGTGGAGTGTCCTTCTTGTGATCCTTCTTGATGTATCGAAGAAGAAGCCCGACCTGCTGGGAATAGTCCGGGCCGAACGAGAAGTAATAGGGGTATTTTGAGGGCCCGCCCTTACTCCCGAACATTTCCACCGAATAGGAGAGGGCAATGGATGGAATCCGGACTTCCTTATTAATCTTTTCGCTCATGGCCTTGAGGGTCCCGGTGATCAGATTTCCGCAAAAGAGGAGGAGCTCCTCTTTGGGCTCCATGGTCAGCTGGCGGTTGATGACGGCAATCTCGGTAATGACATCCCAGCGATTGTCTTCCACCAGATAAACAACTTTGTATCCCCGAATGCCTCCCTTGGCGGCGAAGTAACTCTGGCAGTCATTGTAACCCCAGGCGATTCCTACGTAAGCTCCCCCTGCTCCGCCCAGCGGAATGGGGGCTCCGATCTTGATCACTTTAGGTGACTGGGCCCAGAGGGAAGTGGCCGGAAAGAGTAATAGGGTCAGGACGAGCATAAAGACGATGCAGCAATTCTTCTTCATGGCGATCTCCTTTCTATGGAAGATAAAAAAATTTGGCGTCTCTTATTTCATCCATATGGGCTGACAAACCTTCGAGGACCTCGGTGTCGTTCTCTTCCCAAATGGCTGGTCTTCATCCACCTTCAATCGCCCTGGCAGGGCAGATGTCTGAGCAGGTTCCGCAGTCAGTGCAAAGGTCAGGATCGATTCTGGGACTATCTTCTCCCGGAATAATAGCTTCGAGGGGGCAGACCTTCAGACATTCACCGCAGTTCGTGCAAAGATCTGTTATCCGGTAAGGCATGGAAATACAGCTTTTAGCGGTCAGCGATCAGCTTCATGACATTTTGTTTGGCTGACAGCTGACCGCTGACCGGTTCCTTAAAAATTCTTCCACATATCTTCGTCCGTGTAAATCTTTTCCTTCTGGGCGTCGATACCCATGGCATCCATTTCCACATTCCGCCGGTCACTCAGGTCACCCAAAAATTCGGCGAAAGTTTCATGCTGGATGAGGGCGTCCATGATCTGGCTCGTCCCGGTCCAGATGAGGCACAGCCGGGAGTCCCGCAAATACCGCTCTAAAGGATAAACGTTAGTATACCCAATTCCTCCCATCACTTGCATGGCCGTGTTCACGATGGACCAGCCAGCTTCGGTGGCAAATTTCTTGGCTTCACTTACCAGCCGGCGATGAGGCATGCCCCGGTCTACCGTTTTGGCCGCACCATAGGTCAGTCCTCGGGCAGCGTCCAGCCGGGTCATGGCATCGGCGATCATAAAGTTTACGGCCTGGAACTTCCGGATTTTCTGGCCAAAGGCCACCCTTCGGTCGCTATACCGGATGGCGATTTCCAGAGCCGCGCGGCCGCCCCCGATTGCGCCGGCGGCGGAAGTGAGGCGCTCCGGGATCATCATCCGGTCAAAAATCAGGCCCCCGTATCCCAGCTTCCCGACCAGGTTCTCTTTGGGCACGCGACAGTTCCGGAAGACCAGCCGTCCAACGCCAGTGCCGCGGCATCCCAGCAGACCGTAAACATGTTCAACCTCGACTCCCGGGCCTTTCTCCACGATGAACATGGAGATCCGCTGATGAAGAGGTGCTTTGGGATCCGTGTTACAGTAAACCGTGAAGAAGTCAGCTGCCTCCGCGCCTACCACAAAACGCTTCTGGCCATTGAGAATGAAAGAATTGCCATCCGGGACTGCTTTGGTGGTCGCTCCGAAGAAATCAGAGCCCCCTCGCGGCTCAGTGAGGGCTTCTTCCGGTATCTTCGTTCCCGTGATGATAGGTCTTAGAAACCGCTCTTTTTGTTCCTCGGTTCCAAAGACGTTGAGCGCCTCGCCTACGATGGAGGTCATCACGAAGGCGCATCCCAAGGCCACTCCCAGAATCCCCACTTCCTCTTCGGCCACGACTTCCGCAGTCCAGGGTAACTCCCGCCCTCCCCATTTTTTGGGAAACCTCAGCCCACGCAGGCCATGCTGAGCCAGTTTGGCGATGAACTCGTAAGGGAACTTAGTCTCGTCCCGGTCCATGGCCCGCAGCAGGTCTGCCGGCACTTCATCGCGGACAAATCTACGGACTTCATCTCGAAGTGCTCTCTCCTGTTCTGTCAGCAGCGCGTCATACAGCATGGTCCCCTCCTTTCACACCCCGACAGCATCTTTGAGAGATGGGGCATGATTTCCATGAATTGACTGTGTAGCACATTCAAATCATGGTTGCAAGTGGATTTTTTTCTTGCCCCCCTTCACTTTTCATTTTCATGATCTGCCAGGACCGCGCGAGGAGCGGCCGAATCCCCGTTGGGGGACAAACCATTGGGCGAAGACTTTTTCTATGCGCTCATTTTCTCTGCGCATAATGAGAAAGGCCATTCCAGGCTGAAGCCGGGTAAGGAAAGCAAGGAAAGAATATGGCTTGACAAAATTCAGAATATATTTTAAGGGTAAACCGAAATTGATAGTCCCGTAAAAAGTCACGAAAGAGTCATTGCGAGCGCCAGCGATCTTGTTTTGTGAGTGCCCGAAAATACAAGATTGTTTCGTCGTCCCGCTCAAGTTTGAATTGAATTCTAAGTATGCTGAAAGTCAACAACATCGAGGTCGTTTACAATCACGTCGTCCTGGTGCTGAGGGGGATCTCCCTGGGGGTACCGGAGGGGAAGATTGTCTCGTTCCTCGGCTCAAACGGCGCCGGCAAATCGACAACCCTGAAGTGCATCTCCGGGACACTACGCTACCTCGACGGAGAAATCGTCAAGGGAGCCATAGAGTTCGCTGGCGAGTCGATCCACGAAAAAGAGCCCTCGGAGATTGTTCGTATGGGCATCATTCATGTCCCGGAAGGGCGCCACATTTTCCGGGAGATGACGGTAGATGAGAACCTGCGAGCTGGCGCATACAGTCAAAAAGATAAGAAAGCCATGCGGGATGGCTTGGAGCGCGTTCTGGAGTATTTCCCCGTCCTGGAGGCGAGGCGAGGACAGAAAGCCGGCTATCTGAGCGGCGGTGAGCAGCAGATGCTGGCCCTGGGCCGGGCTATGATGGCCACCCCGAGACTTCTCATGCTCGACGAACCCTCCTTAGGCTTAGCACCCCTGCTGGTAAAGGAAATCTTCGCCATCATTGACCGCATTAATCGCGATTCGGGTGCGGCGATTCTGGTAGTGGAGCAAAATGCCAACATGGCCCTGGCCGTATCCAGCTACGGTTATATCATGGAGAATGGCAAGATTGTCCTGGACGGAGAAAGCGCCAGGCTGCGCGAGAACCAGGATGTAAAAGAGTTCTACCTCGGCCTGACCGAAAAAGCCGAGCGCAAAAGCTACGCTGAGGTAAAACATTACAAACGTCGCAAAAGATGGCTGAGTTGAAGAAGCCCCATTTACAGATCGAAAATCTCCACCTCCATTTCGGGGGAATCGAGGCCCTGAGGGAGGTCTCCCTGACGGTGGGCGAAGGGGAACTCCTGGCCGTCATAGGGCCGAATGGAGCGGGCAAAACCTCTCTCCTGAATTGCATTAACGGAGTTTACCGCCCCCAGGAGGGTAAAGTCTTTTTTGAAAAAAATGAAATCACCCACCAGAAACCCGACCATATCGCCCGAATGGGAATCGGCCGCACCTTCCAGAACGTGGAGCTCTTCAGAAACATGACGGTTCTCGACAACCTCCTCCTGGGAAGGCACGTGCGGTTTCGCAGCGACATCCTGCGGGATGGCTTTCTCGGTTACCGGAACCGGGAAGAATTGGACCACCGGCGCAAGGTCGAGGAGATCATCGATTTTCTGGAGATGGAGCAGTGGCGCAAAACCCTGGTTCGCAATCTACCCTATGGCGTACAGAAGAGGGTGGAGCTGGGGCGCGCTTTGGCCCAGGAGCCCCGACTCCTTCTGGTAGACGAGCCCACCTCGGGCATGAACCAGGAGGAGACCGAGGACATCGCCCGCTTCATCCTGGACATTCATGAAGAAGTCGGAACCACCATCGTCCTCATCGAGCACGACATGGGCGTGGTCATGGATATTTCTGACAGGATATGTGTTCTCAATTTCGGCAAGAAGATTGCCGACGGCCCGCCCCCGGAGGTGCAAGGCGACCCGGAGGTGGTAAAGGCCTACCTGGGGGAAGAGATGCAGAAGACAGAGGGCCAGGAGCCCAGGCGTTAGGGCAGGAGGTACCGTGAGAGAGGACACAATTCCCCATCTCCTCTGGCGCAACGTGAAGCGTTACAGCGATCGGGTGGCCCTGCGCCAGAAGGACTTCGGCGTATGGCAGGAGATCTCCTGGAAAGAATACGGCCGGCACGTGCGCCACTTCTGCCTGGGACTTTTGAGTCTCGGGCTCAAGCGCGGGGAACATGTGAGTATCTTCGGAGAGAATAACCCTGAATGGCTATACGCTGATCTGGCAACCCAAAGCGCCGGGGCCGTATCCGTGGGGGTCTATCCCACCAACCCTCCCAAGGAAGCGAAGTACGTCATCGGTCATTCCGAATCTGTTTTTGTAGTCTGCGATGACCAAGAGCAGGTGGATAAGGTTTTGGAGGTAAAGGCTGACCTGCCGGCGATTCGCAAAGTAATCGTGATTGACATGAAGGGGCTTCGCCGGTACAAAGGTCCTCTGATCCTATCCTTCGAGGAGGTAGAACAACTGGGGCGCGAATTGGATCAAAAAGACTCCGGCCTTTACGGCCAGCTCCTTTTCAACCTTCGGCCCGAGGAGGTAGCCCTCATGGTCTATACGTCTGGCACTACCGGGCCACCGAAGGGGGCCATGATTTCTCACGCCAACGTACTCAACATGCTTAAGGCCATGACCCAGGTCCTCCCCCAGTATGAAACCGATGAGACGGTCTCCTATTTACCTTTATGCCATGTTGCCGAGAGGATGATGTCGGTTTTCGTCCCTCTTTATGTAGGTTCCACGGTCAATTTCGCCG
>Ga0315295_10004322_pt1 | contig 12105 bp, 10 predicted proteins | sample YL17G14_0_MG_FD_204453 | JGI IMG/M metagenome (GOLD analysis project Ga0315295, IMG submission 204453) | Sediment microbial communities from Yellowstone Lake, YNP, Wyoming, USA - YL17G14_0 | ecosystem: Environmental > Aquatic > Freshwater > Lake > Sediment | place: USA: Wyoming | collected... | reverse complement strand
AATATCCGTTAAAATTTTTATTGACATGTTTTTGGCAATCGCTATAAAATGAATTTGGATGAGTCGGATGGTAGTTTTGGGGAACAGATAAAATGGCCATTGGGAGTGTTCTACAATTCTCGATGGCCTTTTTTGTTGGCCAGAGCGATATCCGGACTTATTCCAAGAAGCAATGAGCAGAAGGGAGGGATATCGCAGTGGCTGAAGGACAGGTGAAGTGGTTCAACGAGAAAAAAGGTTATGGCTTCATCCAGCAGGATAATGGACAAGATCTGTTCGTCCATTACACAGCCATTCAGGGAGATGGTTTTAAGACCCTGACTGAAGGCCAGAGGGTGCGCTTCGAGATCGAAGAGACATCCAAGGGCCCGAAGGCCAAGAACGTCCAGATCATTTAAATTATTTTAGGATCTGGCCTAATCTTAACGGCATCTCGATTCACCTCCAGGTGCCGTTTTTTATTTCCCGTTGAGGCCAGTGAAATTAGAAAAGCATCCGGATCCCTACAACCATCAGCAGGAGGGCAAATGCCCGGACGAGGCGCAGGGGTCGGGCTTTTCGGGCCAACTGGGCCCCCCATTGGGCCAAGAAGATGCTGGGGATGACGGCTAACACCCAGCCCAGGGTGTACACGTAACCCAGGGCGAAGGGAGGAAGATGGGGGTTGTCAAGGCCATTAAAGATATAGCCCCCCGTGCCCACCAGGGAAGCAAAGAAGACGATGGCGATGGAAATACCTACCGCCCGGTATATCGGGATGCCCAAAAATCGAACCATCAAAGGCACTGCCAGAACCCCCCCACCCAAGCCGAAGAAGCCAGAGAAGACTCCTACCGAGAAGCCGGTGATCAACGTGGGAAGAGACCGGGGGGAAGAAATCTTTCCGGATTCTTCCAGGCCCTTTTTCTGGAAGAGCATCTGGGCTGAGAGGATGATCAGAAGCGAACCGAAAAGGGCCTTGAGCAATGGCCCTTTTAAATGGGCCGCCAGGGTTGAACCGAGCAGAGATCCGATGATGCCGGGGATAGCCAAGAGAAAGACTACCCGCCAGTCTACGTTGCCCGCCTTGGCATGGGCCCAGGTACTGGAGATGGAAGTGGGGATGATAATTGCTAAACTGGTTCCGAAGGACAGGTGAACAATAATCTCAGGCGAGACCTGGATGGCCGGAAAAGCCCCGTAGTGCAGGAGTGGAATCATGATGATCCCTCCTCCCACGCCGAGAAACCCACCCAAAAAGCCTACAGCCGTCCCGATTACAATGAACTAAAGAATATTAAAGAAAGAGATTTCCACCCTAATTTTTCCTGGGTGAACAGGAAAATCCCCAAAAAAATGAATCCCGGATTGTACCGGGATTCAAATGAACGGAAAAAAGATAAAAACCCACTGACTTTTCCGCCTTCAGCTCTCTTCTTCCTCCATGTTAGAGGCGTAAGCCAAACCACGGTAGGTGAGGTCTTCTTCTGCCTTTTTTAGGAGGGTCATTTCTTTCTCTAATTTTGATTGGCAGGAAACGCAGTATTTGGCCAAGGGCATCACCTTCAATCGCCCCGCCCCGATCTTGTCCCCGCACTCCTCGCAGATCCCGTAAGTGCTTTCCTTTAATTTTTCCAGGGCCTCATTGATGGCCAAAAGCTTTTCTTTATCCCGGCCGGTGAGCAGCAGGGAAAGTTCCCGATCGCGTTCATCGCCGGCCTGATCGACCACGTCCCCGATGTCGGATGAGGCCGTTAAAGTCTCGGGGATTAAGTTCTCGGAAATCTCCGCGATCAGCTTCTCGCGCATGTCTAAGAGCATTTTTCTGGTGGCCGCATTCTCATCCTTTGGGGGAGGAACTTCCTTGGGAGCTTTAGGCTTGGCCAATAATTTAATAGGTTTTTTAAGCATTTTTTTCTTGGGCAGCTTGGTAATTTTTTTCTTTGCCTTGAGTTTTTGGGCCGGCTTTTTGGCCGGGGCGCGTTTCTTTTTTTTCTCAGACTTCGGGGTCGCCATGGGAGGCTTCCTCCCTTCTGGGAAAATGCGCCTCATTCGCGCTTGAAGCTTTCTAGTTTACAAAATATTTCCATCTTGTCAAGGACAATTTTTCGATAAATTTTTGAGTAGCAGACGGCCTATGATTTTGTTATGCCAAATTTCGGGCCTTATAAATCAATTATAATTTTGGATCTTCTCCCCATCGAGTTGGTGGAATTTTTACCAAAATTGACGTAACTTTATGAATGTAATAGCTTTTCCATGCTTTTAGGGTCCTAAGAAAACAATTCTAATTTACCATCAGAGTATTTGGAGGCCTGGAGGTTTAATTTCATTTCTCCTAAACAACCCTGATCATGGTTAGGGTCCGTTTGCGAAATACCTCTGCCCTTTCCTTTTTCATTCCCGCCTCTACGGCTTCCCCCATTTTTTCAGTATTTCCTGTCTTGGACTGATAATGATGAAAATTCTTGGCACCGCGTACCTCCCTTCTCGAATGTCGATTCATCTACATAAATCCTGGGCACCCTTTTCCCGATTGCACAAACGACCTCATAGCTGATGGTCCCTATCTTATGGGCTACTTCATCCGCCGAAAGCTCCTCGCCAAAAAGAATCGCCTCGTCTCCCGCCTTCACGTTCTTTATTCCGGAGACGTCGATCATGCACATATCCATGCACACCCGGCCGATAACAGGAGCCCGCCTCCCTTTCACCAGCACAGCTCCCTGGTTGGACATCAACCGGCTGTAGCCATCTGCATACCCTACCGGAAGGGTGGCAATCCGGGTACTTTTCCGCGTGTAAAAAGTCCGGCCATAACTGACCGGGACCTCACCCGGGACAGATTTTACATAAGCCACCCTTGTTTTCAAAGTCATCGCCGGTCTAAGTTTTATGCTCCGGCTGACCTCTGCCGAAGGATACAGGCCGTATATCATGATTCCAGGGCGGACCAAGTCATAATATGATTCCGGCAGATCCAGGATCGCCGCACTATTGGCCAGATGTTTTTTAGGTATGGGTATGCCCGCATAATCAACTTCTCGGACCATGGCGTTGAAAATCTCTACCTGCTTTTTGGCAAAGGATTTTTCTACTTCGTCGGCGCAGGAGAAGTGGCTAAAAATTCCCAACAAATGAAGATTTTTGAACCGGCGGATCTTCCGGATGAAAGCCAGGGCATCTTTAGGGTTTATCCCGATACGGTTCATGCCGGTGTCCACCTTGACGTGGATATTTACCCGTACAGAGGCGCTGCGGGCTACCTGGTCTAGGGCCTCAGCCAGCTTTAGAGAACAGATCGTCTGTTCCAATCGAAAGTCTACCACTTTACAGGCCTCTTCCGGTTGAATCAAACCCAAAACCAGGATCGGAGCTTCAATCCCGGCATTCCGGAGCAGGGCTCCTTCTTCCGGGAAAGCCACCCCCAAGCAGTTGGCCCCAGCCCTTAGAGCAGCCAAGCTCACCGGTACTGCCCCGTGTCCGTAGCCATCGGCTTTGACCACCGCCATCAGGTCTCTTCTCTCTCCGATTCTTTTTCGAATTTGAGAAACGTTGTAGCCTATCGCTCCCAGGTTTACGACCGCTTGGGTTGACCTCTGCACACTCGCCAGTTTCTTTACCATTTCAATAACCGTTTCCTCATTGGCCAACTGGGGCCGATCTTAAAGGCCTCCAGAGAGTCCCATTAGGGGAGAGATGAATCACGTCGGCCCGAGGATTTCGCCGTAAAGATCGTAAGAGGTAGCTTCTGTGACCAGGGCCTCGACGATCTCTCCTGTTTGAGAAGTCCCTTTCGTCAAGAAGATTTTGCCGTCCACCTCTGGGGCCTGCCCTTGGGTTCTCCCTTCCCAGAAAATATTGGAAGACTGTCCTGGCCTTCCCACCAGAACTTCGACCCGGGAACCGATTTGCTTTTTTTGTTTTTGCCGCGAGATTTGCTTTTGCAGGCGCATGATTTGATGATAACGCTTTGCTTTGACCTTCTCCGAAACTTGCCCTTTCCTTACGGCAGCAGGGGTCCCGTCTTCCTGTGAATAGCGGAAGACCCCCAGGAGGTCGAACTGGGCTTCCTTGACAAAGTCGAGGAGCTTTTGAAAACTTTTTTCCGTCTCTCCCGGGAACCCGACCATCACAGAGGTGCGCAGGGTGATACCCGGGATTTCTTCCCGCAGCCGGGCCAGAAGTTCGCGCACTTGTGCACCAGAAACGGGCCTATTCATAGCTTTGAGAAGACGATCATCGATATGCTGAATAGGCAGGTCAAGATATTTGCAAATCTTTTTTTCTCCCCGGATCAAGTGGATTAACTCCGGAGTGATGTGCGCGGGATGGGCATAGAGTAGACGGATCCACCTTAGACCCCCGATCTTGGCTAGGGCCTCCAATAGGCGGACCAGGTCAGTCCCATCGTCGAGATCCCGGCCATAGGCAGTGACATCCTGGGCGATGAGGTTGATCTCTTTCGCACCTCGGGATACCGCTTGCTCGGCCTCACAGAAAACCGAGGACAGCGTCCGGCTGCGCAGATTTCCGCGGATCTTGGGGATCACGCAGTAGGAGCAGCAATTGGAACATCCTTCGGCAATTTTTATGTAGACGCTACCCGGAGTAGAAGTAAAGATGCGCGGGGTCCGGTGGTCATATAAGAAGGTGGGCTGGCCGATGAACTCCTTTTTACGAAGTCTACCCTGAGCGGATTTTTCCAAAAGGTCAGCAATCCGGTGCAGCTCGCCCGTTCCCAGGAAGAGATCGACCTCGGGCAGTTCTTCAATCAATTCCCGCCCGTAGCGCTGAGGCAGGCAACCCGTGACCACCAGCCGCCGACATTTCCCCTTTTCCTTGGCGGCAGCCATGGCCAGGATCGTTTCTACCGATTCCTCTTGAGCTTCCCGGATGAAACTGCAGGTGTTAACGATCACGACATCCGCTTCGTCCTGCGCAGAAGAAATCCAGCCCTTCTCTTGCAGAAGGCCAAGCATCACCTCGCTGTCCACGAGGTTTTTGGGGCATCCTAAGCTGATCAACCGCACGGTTTCTTTAGGCTGGCGCACAACAGAATTACTTCTCGGTCCCGGGGGCCGGGGCAGACCCCGGCAGGTTGAATACCTCCACTCCCTTTGGCGGGGTGAAGGTGAAGAGAGAATCGGACAGATGGTTGTCGAATTGAATCTTGGAAAAATTCATTTGGGTCACATTTCCCATGACATCCTGGACCTTGGCCTGCAGAATCTTGAAGGTTTCTCGCTCGACAATCAGAAAGAGTTTTTCCAAACTCCCTTGGGCCTCCAGGGGGATCAGCTCCAGGGAGTAGTCTTTCCCGGAAGATGGCTCTTTAAAAAAACGAGCTTGAAAGTCTCTTTTGAGGTTGCCGATTCCAGCCAGAAATGTCGCGGGCGCCTTGGATTGGAAGGCCTGGGGCATCCTGGCTACGATTACCTGGTTGTCTTCTGGTCGGTACGTCCATAAGCTCTTCCCGTCGGAAATAATCTCCTGTTTGGTCGGCTGGCGGTAAACCCAACGCATCTTCCCGGGTTTTTTAAAGTAGACCACTCCTTCCGCCTGCTGCTTCTTTCCCAGGCTTTTGATTAGAGATTCCTGCAAAAAACTGGCTTTAAAATCTGAGTGTATCTCGTACTGCTCTTGAACTTTGGCCACAACCTCATCCAGGGAAAACGTTTGGCCTTTGCTGGAAGCAGGCCAGAACCCTGTCAACGAAAGTACTAACAACCCTGAAAATATTTTTAAGGGCTTCCTTTTCATAAATTACAATTTCTTGATATAAACTTCTCGCGGCTTGGCCCCGTCCGCCGGGCCAACAACGCCCTCTTGTTCCATTTTCTCGATCATCCGTGCTGCCCGGTTGTAACCTACCCGCAACTTCCTCTGCAGCATCGAAATCGAGGCCTGCCTCGACTCGGCTACCACGGCCACCGCCTGGTCGTACATTTCGTCGAAGCCGTCGGATTCGGCCTCCGTGGTCCCCTCTTTGATTTTCAGGATCGACTGATCATAAACCGGGTGCCCTTGCTTCTTCCAGAACTCCACGACTCGGAGGATCTCGACTTCGGCGACATAGGCTCCGTGAACCCGCATCAAGCGGGAAGTGCCCGGAGGAAGAAAGAGCATATCCCCTGAGCCCAGGAGATGCTCGGCTCCATTCGCATCCAGGATGGTGCGTGAATCCGTCTTGGAGGAAACCTGAAAGGATATGCGCGTGGGGAAATTGGCCTTGATCACCCCGGTGAGCACGTCCACAGAAGGCCGCTGGGTGGCTAAGAGGAGGTGAATTCCAGCTGCCCGGGCCATCTGGGCCAGGCGGGTCAGGGAGGCCTCTACATCCCGCGCCGAAACCATCATCAGGTCGGCCAGTTCATCGATAACAACGACGATGTACGGGAGAAGGGTGAGATTTTCCCCGGTGCGGTCTTCCAGACCCTCTGTCCCTTTGAGCAGGGTCCCACCTTTGCGGCGCGCCTCCTTCAACTCTTTCTCCACCTTCTGGTTGTAGCGTTCGATGTTGCGTACGCCCTTCTCGGCCATCAGCCGGTAGCGGATTCCCATCTCCTCCGTGGCCCACCGCAGAACCTGAGCCGCCGCCTTGGGATCATAGACCACAGAATGGAGAAGGTGGGGAATACCGTCGTAGACGGAGAGCTCTAGGCGCTTGGGGTCAATCATCAGGAACTTCACTTCTTCCGGGTCTGCTTTGTAGAGGAGGCTGCAGACCATGGAGTTCAAGGAGACACTTTTCCCAGTTCCCGTTGCCCCCGCAACCAAGAGATGGGGCATTTTGGCCAGGTTGGTGACGAAAGGATTGCCGAAAATATCCTTGCCCAGGGCTAAAGTGAGCTTTGATTCGGCCTTGGAGAATTCTTCCCGGGAGAGGATGTCCTTCAGGTAAACGGGTTCCCGAATGGAGTTGGGGATTTCAATGCCCACGGCAGCCTTCCCGGGGATGGGGGCTACGATGCGCACGCTGATGGCCCGCAGGGCCAGAGCTAAATCATCACTGAGGCCGACGATCTTGTTGATTTTTACTCCCGGGGCCGGTTCGTACTCATACATCGTGATCACCGGCCCCGGCCGGACCTCGACCACCTTTCCCTCCACGCCAAAATCAGCCAGCCGTTTCTCCAGAATCTTGGCATTGACCAGCAGGCTCTCCCTGTCTACTTTCACTTCCTTCTGCTCAGGGCTTTCCAGCAGGTTGAGAGGGGGAAGGACGTAAGAGCCACGGGACTCCATGAAGGAAAAATGCTCTTGTTTTTCCACAACGAGCGGGAGGGACTCTCCGACGGTTTCTTCTTTTTTAATGATTAAGGGTCCAGCAGCTTCTTTTCCCTTCTTGGGGGTTTTGGTCTCTGCTTTCATTTTTCTCAAGCGGCGTTTCCATAAACTCCGCCCTTTTTCCGCGGCCGCGGAAAAAATGCGGCTCAGGGCCCTGCCCACCTCCACCCAGGAGAGGTTGGTTAGAACCATCACCGAGATGACCAGCACCAGGGCGAACATGAGGGCGGCACCGCTGAGATTCAGGTACCGCTCTCCGGCCCGGGCAAAGGACCGGCCTAAAGCTCCCCCACTGTCGAGCATCGCTCCAAAAATGTTCATCTTCCCCAAACCGAGAGATAGCAAACCGCAGGCCGTAATAAATATGCCCACCAAGGAGGAAATTTGGGACGCCTGGAAGTAGATTCCGGGAGAAAGAAAGAGCTTGAAGGAGAAGAGGACAAAGAACAGGGGCCACAGAAAAGAGGTCAAACCAAAGACCTGAAAAAAGAGATCCGCCAGGTGGGCTCCGATGAAGCCCGTCAAGTTGGTGGCTTTTTGAGGCTCCGAGAACTGATTGTTGAAAGAGGGGTCGTCAGGGTTGTAGGAGAACAAACTGAGGGCCAGGAGGGCAGCGAAGGCTAAAAGGATCACTCCCAGGATTTCTCTTTTTAGGCTGGACCGCTCTGAATTCAATATTTTGCCCATTTTAAAAAAATGGTGAAATCATAAAAGTCCGTAAAATTGTTTTTCTGTCATTCCCGTGAAAACGGGAATCGAGTCCTTTCCATGGGTTACGAGGACCCCGGATTCCCGCCTGCGCGGGAATAGCCTTTTTACGAAACCATCAAAAATAATAATGGAGAAAAAACCAGATGTCAAAAGAAAAGAGTTGGAATTTGCGAGTTGCGGGTATTGAGTGTAGGGCGTAGGGTGTAAGGTGATGAGTGATGAGTGTCGGGTGTTAGGGGGCGAGTCTTTAGCTTTTTCCCTCTTCGCCCTTTTCCCCCTTTCTCCTTATGTCTTTTGCCCTTCCGGTTTTAAGTTTTGGATGATCGTGTTCCGCACCCTTTGCATTAATGTGCGAGATTCGCGCAGGGGAAGGCCTTGGGTGGGAATGGGTTTCTCTACATGAATCTCTATGGTGCCGGGCCAGAAACACCAGCTGGCTCGGGGAAGCATCCGATAGGTTCCGGAAATGGCAACCGGGACGATGGGAGCCTGAGACTGCAGGCCTAAAAGGAAACCTCCTCTTTTAAATTCTTTCACCTGGCCATCCGCGCTGCGAGTTCCCTCCGGAAAGACGATGATCGAAATCCCACTCTTCAAGAGGGAGGCAGCTTTCTTCAGACTCTTCAAGGCCGATGGGGTACTCTCTCGATCGATCAAGATATGTTTCGAAAGATACAGGTTCCATCCAAAAATCGGAAACCAAGCCAGAGACTTTTTGGCGATAAAACGCACTGGAAAGGGAAAGCCGAAATGATCCCGGGAATATCCAGGATGCTGACATGATTGGAAATAAGGATGTAGGAATGGCCCTTCTGCACGCTCTCCAGACCCTGCACGCTCAAGCGAATGCCATTCGTTCGCAACAACCAATTCGCCCAGAGGCGCTGGAATGAGGAAAACCAACGGCCGGAACGGTCCACAAGGCAAACGATTAAGGCTGGCAGCCCCAGGACACAGGAGTAGACCGCCGCGGAAAGGATGAGGAATAAGGCTCGGAGGAAAGCAGTGAGCTGGAAGGAATTTTTTGCTTCCATGGATGGTAAGGGGATGGGAGAGGCTGGATGGAAAGGACCGCCAACCACCCAGCCCTCATGGATCCACGATAAAATCTTTTCCCTATTTCTTGAAGGACATGTCAAACACTACCATAAGCTCGTCTGTGCGGGCTTTCCAGTTCAACCGTTCGTTTACCCCATAGATATCGATCTGCTGGTAGACCCAGGCCCAGGGAACCTCTTCTTTGATGACTTTGGCGGCATCGGAATAGATCTTCTTCCGTTTCTTAGGGTCCATGGTGCTGATGCCCTGATCGATCAGGGCGTCGAGTTCGGGGAAGGAAACGTTGCCGAGCAGTTTTCCGGTCCGCATCAACGGGGCAATGGTGAAATCGGCATCGAAGCTGGTGTTTCCCCACCCGAGGAGGTAGGCCGGAGGATTATTGTGGCTGTACATCCGGTTCATGAAGGTTCCCCATTCATGAGTCTTCACCGTGGCATTGATGCCGATCTTCCGCAAATCTCCGGCCACTGCCTCGGCCATCTCCTTGTCATTCAAGTACCGCCCGCTGGGGGAATTGAGGGCGAAATCAAACCCTTTGGCATACCCGGCTTCGGCCAGCAGCTTTTTGGCTTTTTCCGGATCGTAATCATAGGGCTTTAATGAGGGATCGTACCCAAAATGTTTATCAGTGAGGGGTGAGCCCAATAGGACCCCATTTCCCTCCAGGACTTTTTTGATGTTGGTCTTCATGTCTACGCCCATGGCGATCGCCTGGCGTACTCTCTTGTCGGCCTGGGGTCCTCCCTTGATGGTGTCGAAGGCCATGAAGATGACCCGCACGCTGGGGGCCTTGGAGACAAAGGAGCGGCCCTTCCAGTCCATCAGCCGCATCAGGTGGGGAGGAATGTTAGTGATGATATCTGCTTCTTGGGTCTGCAATGCCGCTACGCGGGTGGTAGCTTCAGGAATGGGGCGGAACATGACCTTCTTGATTTTGGGCGCCCCGCGCCAGTATTGGTCATTGGCCTCGAGAAGGATATGATCATCCTTCACCCAGCGGACAAACTTGTAGGGCCCCGTCCCGATTGGGTTCAGAGCGAAGTGAGCCGGCCCTTTCTCCTCGAAATATTTTGGGGGAATCACTTGGCCGTAGATGCACAACATGGCATCCATAACGGGATAAGGCGCCTTCGTTATGATTCGCACGGTGTAATCATCCACCACATCCACCCGGTCGATGACTCCCTGGAAGACCGTCTGCCGGAGTTTGAGCTTGGGGTCCGCCATGCGCTCCAGGACAAACTTGACCGCTGCCGCGTTGAAATCTTCCCCATTATGAAACTTGACTCCCTTTCTCAGCTTGAACTCCCAAGTGAGGTCATTCACAATTTTGTACGACTCCGCCAAAAGAGGCTTGATTTTGATCTCGGAGTCTCTCTGAAGCAGGGTGTCAAACATCTGCAGGTGAACATTCCAGGCCGGGGTTTCCATGTGGTTTTGAGGGTCCATGGTGGTGGGATCGACCCCCTGGGCGATCACTACGGTGTCCTTGTCTCTGGCCGCAAACGACGGGCTGAAGCCAATGAGCACGAATGCCAGGATAAGAAACAAAAACAATCCTTTCTTCATAGAACCGTCCTCCTTCTCGTTTATTTTCATCCCTAAAAACGTCCATTCAACTTTCATCCCGCAACCTATAACTCTCAACTTTGATGATCTCATAAAAAGTCAAAAATACCCCCTCTCCCTCGACGGGAGAGGGTCGGGGTGAGGGTGAAGAATTGAGAAATCTCGAAATGTTATCTATCCCCCTCCCCTCCCGCTAGGGGAGGGGAAATTTTACTTTTTACGAATTCATCATCTTCCATTTTTTATAGCTGGGTCAACCGGGGATCCAGCATGTCCCTCAGCCAGTTCCCCAGAAGATTGATCCCCAGAACGACCAGCATGATCACCAAGCCGGGGAAAGTGGCCAACCACCAGGAAGTAACCAGGTAGACCCGGCCATCGGCCAGCATTCCTCCCCAGGTTGGAGTCGGGGGCTGGATTCCTAAACCCAGAAAGCTTAGAGCCGCTTCCATGATGATCATGCGAGCCATCTCTAAAGTGATAATTACAATAATAGGAGGAAGCACGTTGGGCAAGAGATGATTGAAAATAATTCGGCCATTGGACCCTCCCAGCGCTCGGACAGCCATTACGTATTCCTTCTCCCTCAAGGAAAGAACTTCGGCCCGCACGACCCGGGCATAGATCACCCATCCGGTGATTCCCATGACGATGATGATATTTTGCAGATTGGGCCCCAGAACGGCAATAATGGCAATGGCCAGAAGAATAAAGGGAAAGGCCAATTGGACATCGGCCAGGCGCATAAATACGCTGTCGATCTTCCCGCCATAAAAACCGGAGAAAAGACCGATGATGGTCCCCAGAAAAGCAGAGAAGACAACGGCGGAAACACTGACCACGATAGAGATCCGGGCGCCGTAGATCAATCGGCTGACAATATCCCGCCCCAGCTGGTCAGTCCCTAAAAGGTAATTGGGGTCGGCCCCGGCCTGGCCCAAGGGAGGAAGAAGCCGTTTTTCTACGTCTTGGAGGATGGGGTCATGGGGGGAAATCAAGGGAGCGAGAATAGCTGAAAAAACAACCCCCAAAACCATGATCAGGCCAAAAACGGCCCCTTTGTTTTCCAGCAGCTTGCGCAGGACTTTCTGCCCTCGGGTGACTCTTCGCTCCTCTCCCACGAAGTCTAAAGTTTTGGCGGCATTTTCTAAAAAATCCATGATTTATTCTTTCACGCCAACTTTACCCGTGGATCCAGGTAAGTATAGAGAATATCGACTACCAGGTTGACCAGGACAAAAATCGATGCCAGGAGAAAAACCGCTGCTTGCACAACCGGATAATCCCGGTTGTATATCGCCTGCACGGCTAAACGCCCCACCCCTGGCCAGGCAAAGATGGTCTCCGTGATCACCGCTCCCCCCAGGAGGGTCCCCAACTCCATTCCGACGATCGTTACCACAGGAATTAAAGCGTTCTTCAGGGCATGTTTCAGAATAACCATTCTTGGGCTCAGCCCTTTCGCCCGAGCGGTTTTCATGTACTCCTGCCCGAGAA
>Ga0315295_10004321_pt1 | contig 12106 bp, 4 predicted proteins | sample YL17G14_0_MG_FD_204453 | JGI IMG/M metagenome (GOLD analysis project Ga0315295, IMG submission 204453) | Sediment microbial communities from Yellowstone Lake, YNP, Wyoming, USA - YL17G14_0 | ecosystem: Environmental > Aquatic > Freshwater > Lake > Sediment | place: USA: Wyoming | collected... | reverse complement strand
GCCTCCGCTTGTTGAGATCTCATCCATGCTTATCTCTGCCGAGGAGATGTTTTTTGTTTTTTCTTCGATCTCATTTTTTATTTCAGGCAGCTTTCGCTTGCTTTTCTTGTCCCAATCCTCTGCAAGATTGATAGTTACGGTTGCCTGTTCTTCCTCAATCCGGCTTATGACATCCTCTTTTTCAGGAATGCCTGTAATCCTCGATTCTATCTCAGATACCACAGCATCGGTTTTTTCAAGTGTTGATCCTGAAGGCATCGTTACCGACAACCTGAAATTTGTTGAATCGACTTCCTGTGTGGTGTTTATGCTTAAGGTAAGACTTATAAGAAGCGCTGCAAAAAAGACAACCAATGTCCCTATAATTGTTGAGGCGGGGTTTCTCATGCTTGCCTTTAAAATAAGGTGATATGCCTGGATGAGCCGGTTATGCAGGGAGAGCTTCTGATATATCCTCGAATTGCTTTTAGATGTTCTGCTGATCAGGAAATAGGTGGCCATTGGAATGACCATAAGAGCTACCGCGAGCGACACCATGAGTGTAGTAATTATTGAAACGCCTATGTTCCTGATAAAGATTTTAATCAGGAAATTTGATGAAAAGATAAAAGGCAGAAAAACTATTACTGTGGTCAGGGTTGAAGCAAACACAGACCTCCATACTTCTGTGGTCCCCTGTTTAACGGCAGTCTCATGATCCTTTCCCATGCCCGCCAGCCGGTAAATGTTCTCAAGAACAACCACCGAATTATCGACAAGCATGCCGATGGCAAGAGCTATACCAACAAGGGTCAGGCTGTTAATTGAGATATCATAGGCATAGAAAAGATTAAAAGCGGTATAAACTGAAATGGGGATGGAAACCGCGATTACGGTAACAAGACGAATGTTCCTCAGAAAGAAGAAGAGTATCAAAACAGCAAGAATACCCCCGGTAATCGCGAGATTTATTATCTGGTTTATATTCTTTTCCATTATCTCGGCGGAGTTGTTCTGAACAACAATTTCAACTCCTGAAGACTTAAGTTCCGTATTAAGCTTTTCTACCCTGTTATTAGCTTTGTGGGAGAGATTAATGAGGTTGGCCTGGTTATCGTTTACCAGGGTGATGGTTACTGCATCAAGTCCGTTAACACGGCTGTACGAGCTCTCTTCCTTCACCCCGAAAAATATCTCGGCAACATCTCTCAGGAGGATTGGCCCCTTCTGCTTTACGATAATGCTGCCAATATCCTTTACATCGGTATATTCTGAGGTGACATTTACAAACAGCTTATTGCTCCCGTCAACGACAATGCCTGCAAATGTCTTTTGAGCATTGTTATTGTTAAGTAGGTTTCTCACCTGGCTCATTGTGATACCGTAGGCTTTGCAGGCTTTCTCATTGAGCCTTATCTCTATTGAGTTTTCCTGTCCGCCATATACTTCCACACCGGCAATCCCATCTATGTTTTCGAGCTGTGGCTTTATATCACGATCGGCAATATTCCGTATCCTGTCTGAACCCCCTTCTCCTCTCACCTGCAGCTCCATGAACTGGTTTGTAAGCTGCTGGAGATCGATTTTCATGACATTTATTACAAATTCAGAGGGGATTGAATTCTTTACGATATCAATCTTTTCCTGGAGCTTGAGATTTGCATATTTGAGATCGGCATTCTGGTTGTAGTAGATGTTTATACTGCCATATCGAGATGATATTGTCGTTTCGATTTTCTCAATTCCTTCAAGTGTGCCGATAGCGCCCTCGAGAGGCACAACAGCCTGGGTCTCAATATATGAAGGATCCATCTCAAGCGGGGTGCCAACCTGGACAATCAGCATGGGCAGGTCGGAAGCCGGGATAAGCTCGACGGGCAGTTTCTTATAAGAGACATAGCCGAGCATAGTAAGCCCCGCAAAGAGCATGATGATGAGAATTCTTCTTTTTAAGATAAAGTCCATGTTCCGGCTTATAAGAGATTATACAGCATCAGCTTTTCTTCCGTTTCCTGTTATCCAGCTGCTGAAAGTGTCAAAAACCCAGTAAACACAAGGGATCACCACCAAAGTCAGAAGGGTGGAGGAGACCAGTCCGCCAATGACGGCCAGTGCCATGGGAGCTCTGAGAGAAGCGCTTTCGCCGATACCTATTGTAAGAGGAAGAAGTGCAAGTATGGTTGTCAGACTTGTCATGAGAATAGGCCTTATCCTCTGGGAACCGGCTGATACTATCGCATCTTTCTTGCCCATCCCTCCTTCGCGCAACTGGTTTATGCGGTCAATAAGCAGAATGGCATTGTTTACTGCAATACCTCCCAGCATTATAATTCCTATATACGCCATCATATTAAGCGTTTTGCCCAGAAGGAAGAAAGTCAGGATAGTACCAACTCCTGCAAGCGGGATAGTGAGCATTATTACAAATGGCTGGATTATTGATTCGAACTGGGCGGCAAGCACCATGAAAACGAGAATAAGAGAAAGTAAAAGGGCAAATGAAAGATTTGATGTCGATTCTTTCCTCTTAAGCTCCTGGCCGGTGAACTCCATCTTATAATCCACAGGAAGAGTAACATCTTTAAGAGCCATTGTTGCATTTTTTATAACCTTATCGAATGCTGCATCACTGCTCACATTTGCATAGATATAGCAGGTTCTGGACTGGTTCCGTCTTGTAATTTCCCTCGGGCTCACAACCGTTTTAATTATGGCAAGCTCGCTGAGAGGCACTTTAACAGTTCCTGCCGTTATCATAATATCTTTTAGCTGATGAAGTGAAATATCCCCGAGCTTGATAGTAATATCTTTCATTTCGCCATCCTTTTCGAAACTGCCGGCGGATGAGCCCGACAAATAATTTTTCAACTGGTTGATAACACTTTCGACAGTCACACTGTAATAACTTGTCTTGAAACGGTCAATGGCCACCTCAACCTCGGGGGTACCCTCATCCATTGAGGTGGTAATGTTATATAATCCCTTATTATACGCAAGAATGGTTTTGGATTCATTAAGAATTCTTTCAAGCTCTGTATAATCTTCGCCTGAAATTTCAAGAGAAAAAGGGGCTTCCGTTGTACCGAGAGATGACTTGAGGGCAGTCTCCTCCCGTGTAAAAGTCACTTCAAGATCAGGGATGGTTGCGAGGTAGTTATCAATAAGGGTGACCGCATCATTTGTGGATGAGGCAAAATCTTTTTTCAGAATTATTTTTAGTGATGCAGTGTTTTCGCCTTCAGTCCCTGTAGTTTCGGTAAGAGAAGATGTATTGGCTTCTCCGGATTGGGAATAGATCAATTCTAACTTATCTCCAAGGAGTTCCCTAATGATGCCTTCAGACTTCATGACAGTGCTGTAAGTTCGCTCAAGACTCGTGCCTTCAGGAAGCTTGAGGTTTACTGTAAATTCGGCCGTTTCAGATCCGGGCATGAATTCGCTTCCCAGATGCGGTATCAGAAATGCCGATCCTACCATCAGGATAACAGCCAGGATAATAACAAGTTTTCTTTTCTCAACAGCTTTTTCAAGAAAGCGGGAATACCCTTTGAACTGAAGGGGAGCAGGCATGTTTGTTTTCTTCTTCTTATCGGAAAAGAGTGTCGATACAAGCATAGGGATAACCAGCATGGCCACAACCAGGGATGACAGAAGTGCAAAGGCAACTGTCCATGCCTGGTCTTTGAACATCTCACCTGAAGCTCCGTGCAGGTATACTATCGGCAGAAAAACTACAATTGTCGTAACTGTTGATGCGGTAATCGCACCGCCAACCTGTCCTGTTCCATTGATGACAGCATCTTTGACCGGAACACCTTCTTCCCTTAGCCGTGTAATGTTTTCAAGGACGACAATGGCATTGTCGACCAGCATTCCCGCGCCAAGAGCAAGCCCTCCCAGCGTCATTATGTTCAGGGTGAGGTGATTGAAATACATCAGGTTGAAAGTGGCGATGATTGAGACCGGAATTGCAACACTTATGACAAGCGTTGTCCCTATCCGTCTGAGGAAGATGTAAAGGATAAACACGGCAAGAAGAATACCTATTAATAATGTATTCTTAACCTCGCTGATGGCATTGTGAATATAGTTTCCCTGGTCCTGTACCTTTATGAATTCATAACCGGGAAGTGCCTTTCCAAGTTCGTTAAATGCCTTATCAAGACTTTTGACGGCATCAACCGTATTGAATTTTGGTTCCTTGTATATTGATAATCCGACACATCTCTCACCATTTATGGTGACAATGTTCTCCGGATCTTTATTTTCCATTTTTATGGTTGCCACGTCTCTCAGGTAGACCGGTACCTTCTCTGATGCTGTTGCGGCAGTCTGACTTGCAGTGGTTCCGGTCGTGGCTGATGATGCCTGTGTGAATCCGACAATAATATTTTCGAGGTCTTTAAGTTCGGCAAGCACTGTTACTCCTTTAACAGTATATTTGGTGCCCATATCGACTATTGAGCCTCCTGAGACATTCCTGTTGTAATTGCTTATCTGTGTTGCAATAACATCGGAAGTAATACCATATGACTGAAGCACATAATTATTCGTTTCAATCACCACCTCGCTCTCTTCATCTCCGGTCAGCCGCACATCGGCAACGCCTTCTATCCTGACCAGCTCGTTACGGATATAGTTAACAGCGATTTTTCTGAGCTCATCCATATTGCTGATGTGCTCATTCTTAAGTCCGACTATCATGACAGGCGAAGCATTCGGATCATATTGGGATATGGTGAAATCTTCAAGATCGGAATTCTGGGCAAAAGTGTTAAGCTCTTTCTGAAGATCAAGAAAAGCTTCATCCATATCCTTATTCCAGTCGTATTCAACTGTAATTGTTGCAGAACCGACCTTTGATGCAGATGAAACCTGCACAACATCACTCTGCTGCATTGAAAGCGATTCGATCTGGTCGACATAATTCTTCTCAATCTCCTCCGGCGGTTTTTCCCCGGCTTTTAACTCGATATAGATCTTTGGAGTGTTAAGATCGGGAAACAGGTCTGTTCCAAGCTTGCCGAAAGAGATAAATCCAAGAAGAACAATACCCAGTACCAGCATCAGCACTGTGACAGGGTATTTCACCGCAAAACGGGCAATACTGTTCATGTCAGTTATTTAATAATTTTCACTTTTGACCTGTTGCTGAGTGTCTCAAAGCCGCTTGTCACAACCCTTTCACCCTTAATGAGTCCCTTAGTGACTTCAACATCAGAGATGTTTTCAAGCCCTGTCTCTATTACCCTTTCAGCAGCCACACCGCGGTCGATAATGAATACTGTTTTTCCTCTCTGGCGCGACAGGATAATATTCTTCGGGATCACAATGACTGAATCTTTATGGTTGGTAACGATATCGGCCTTCACAAACATACCCGGTCTTAGCAGGTATTCCCTGTTGTTTATCTGGATATTACCCTTAAAAGTCCTGGTATCGGCATCGATAGCCGGAGATAATTGTGTCACCTGTCCTATAATAGTGTCTCCCTGGATTGTATAATTTGTAAGGTTGACATTCTGTGAAGGTTTTATTACTGATATGTATTTTTCAGGAAGCTGAACCTCCATATACATTGTCTGGTAATCCATGATTTTGACAATTTTTGAACCAGATGCAATCTGTGTTCCCTGCGTATAATAAGGAAGATCAACAATAACACCATCTATAGGAGCGACTATCCTGGTTTTATCCATCTGAAGCTTTGCATTCTCAACACTGGTTTTTGCATTTTCATATTCAATGCTGGCCGTCTTAAGCTCCCTCAGGGTTACACCGCCTTTTTCGTAGAGTGACTCCTGCTTTTTCAGCTCACTTTCAGCAAGTTCGAGGTTAAGCTGGTTTGTTTCAAGCTTCACAGAGATAACATATTCCCTGTCTTCAAGACGTGCAATCAGCGCACCAGCTTTTACTTTATCGTTCATCTGCCATAACCTTCCGGTCTGAGGATTTTTTTCAAGGTAGTATGAAGCGGCAATCTTCGATGACTGCTCAATTTCACCTTTCGGGAAAGCCGTACCAGTAGTATTTACAAATTCTTTTATCGATGTAAGCCTGATCTCCTGGACTGAAACCGGTATCTCGACATCGGCAGTCAGGTTCTGATTATTATTCCGGCATCCAATGATTGCAAAAATTACGGTTGCTGATATGATTAAGATTTTTTTCATGGAAATATAAATTATGTTTTATTTATCCTGGGTCGCTACCTTGGTGACTGGTTCTTTTTTCTCAAAATCGTAAAGCGTCTGTATCTTAAGATTAAGAAGTTCAAGTTTATATGAGATAAGGGAGTTGGTATAAGAAAGCTGTTTTTCTGAAAGCTGGTTCTGATAAATGTTAAGGTCCATACCTGTCAGGTCGCCATTTTTATATTTTTCAAGATTCAGGTCATAAGTAAGCTGTGCATTTACAACGTTCTGACGGGCGATTTCGATCTGGTTCTGAAGATTGTTGAGATTCCTGTAAACCTGCCTGATACCCAGGATTATATTGTTCTGTTCCTCTTCAAATGATATTTTTGATGATTCAATTGTTGCTTCGGATGCTTTAATCCTTGATTTCCTTTCTCCCCAGTCCCAGAGAGGAATTGTCAGCGACAATGAAACATTTTCATTGTTGGTCGGACTTTCATATACATCTACGAATTTCTCATTATCGCCGAAAAGTCCGAAAGATAGACCCAGGTTTCCCTTAAATTCATTGAGGGCTTTTGTCTGGATAAGGTCAAATGTTGAAGTCTCAACATTTATCTGCTGCTGTCTCAGCTCCATCCTTTTTGCCAGTCCCTGGTCGATGGCAAAAGCGACATCAACATTTACTGTATCAACTTTAATATTTGGAATTACCAGAAGGTCATCGTAAAGACTTATTCCAATCAGAAGCTTAAATTCATCCTTGGCATTCTCAAATAAGACCTGGCTGTTCTCATAGTCTGATTTTGAGGAGGCAAGGTTAAGCTCTGCCTGGAAGATCTCTTCGCGGGCAGAAAGACCCGCATCGACCTTGTTTTTTGAAACTTCGTAGCTTTTCTGCATGTTCTCAAAAGCCTGCTTTGATATTTCAAGACTTTGCTGCTTCTGATAGACATTGTAGAAAGACTGGGCAACCTGTTTTTCGAGCGAGAGAAGCTGTATAGCATAGTTTAGCTGAGTGTTCTCAAGTGCAAGCTGAAGCTCTTTAAGGGTTAATTTCAGACGGTTATAGGTAAAAAGCGGCTGGTTGAGACTCAGAGAAACCCTGTTACTGAAACCTTTATTTGTGGCATTGGCATATTCGCTGTAAGAGTCATAGTAACCAAACCTGTTGACCAGCGAGATATTTGCATCGGTCAGGAGGATGGGCTGTGAAACCGTGAATGTGCCAAAGCTTTCCGTAGTTTTTGTCGAGTTCCATTTTGATATCAGGTCATTGAATTCCCGGTTCTGGCTATAGCTGATCGGATTTACCGATAACGAAAACTGCGATTTCAGTGCAGCATTCTGTGCATTCAGGTTCTCCTGGCTTCTCACAAGGCTGAGCTTTGTTCTTTTCATCGAAGGAGAGTTTGATTCAGCAATGCTGAGCCCCTCTTCAAGTGTCAATCCCTTTTGTCCGAAAGAAATTAAAGAATTGATTATCAGAAGAAAAAATAACAAAATATACTTGCTGCCTGTCGTAATTGTTCTTTTCATTTTATATGTTCTTAATTCATATTTCGTTTGTTCTTCATTTTTCTTTGTTTACTGTCATTGCGAGGAGCCATGCGCCAGCGGGGCGACGTATCTCGCACCACTAATTCGCTTTAACCCACTTAATCGCATCTCCAATTACAATTCTTCCTTCCGATTTGTTTGTGAGAACCACCTTTGCTGTATCTGGTGACAGGTAATACCTGCCGAGGAGGTTCCAACCGCCATCTGCATTCGGATAATCGAGGGTTAGTTCTTCAACTCCCTCATCATGATAAATTTTGTAATGCATATCCTTGTATGGGCTCTCGCCTCTCATTGCATTCCCCATCGGCCCTTCTCCCGCTCCGCCTGGTCCGCCAGGTCCGCCAGGTCCTCCACCGCCTCCCGGGCCTCCTGCTCCACCGGGTCCACCCTGACGTACACCTCTTACAAACATACGGTCTACGCTCTTGCCCACATAGCAATAAATATCATAATATCCGGGTTCCTTGATGATGGCATTCCATGTTACGTCTTTATCACCGGTGCTGCCTCGTGTATATACTGAAGAAAGAATGTACTTCCCATAATAGTTAGATTCCACAGCGGGCTGCCAGTATTCGGGAGCATTCATCATATTAACTGTCTGGTAAGTTTCGCCATTATTGTTTTTTATATGAAGAAGCTTTTTAAGAGGGCTTACGCTGCTTTGCCTGCTTTTAATAAATCCTGAATCCTCATTATCAACGATTATCTCCGAAAGATCAATTAACCTGGGGATTGTTCCAAGTTTCTCTTCACCCGTAAATTCTTTGACCCTCTCTTTTGATTTTGTTATTTCACTGATTGGCATGTTGATCTCACCGGGGATGTTCCTGGAGAAAAGAGTATTTATCATCATGGCTCTTGGCTGGGCATCAAGTACAATACCGACTTTTTTTGCCTCTCCCGCTCCCAGAAATACTATCTTAGAAATATCTGCAGCTTCCATGCCGCGACCCTGCATTGAAATGCTGAAATTACCAGGTCCGCCACCCGGCCCGCCCTGGAATGACTGTACAATCATTCCGCCACCGCCGCCTCTGCCTCCACCCGGACCTCCTGTCCTGAAGGAAACATTAAAGATACCGGCAACCGGTTCAGGATTCGAAACGATAAATGTAACCTGGTACCTCGACCTGTCGCCCACAACTATTTCGGATGCCTGTAAATTTGAGAACAGGAAGCCAGGTTGTTCTTTTTTTGTGAACCAGTCGCTCAGGTAAGGATAGAATTCAAAGCCGAATTTTTCTTTTATATCTGAATTCAGTTTTTCTATATTCACACTTTTAAACCGGTGATCATCAATATATTTCTGAAACCAGTCCTTAAATTCCTCAATACCGGCTTTTGCTCTTATCATGTTGAAAAAGTAATCGCCTTTAACAGTCAGCACTGGCCTCATTGTATCTCCAGCCGGATTTGTAGCTAGTAAATCCCTGAAACTGATATCTCTGAGAATGAGGTTCGCCTTGTCATTGTCCGACAGTGACCCCATCATACTTCTGAATCCGACCTGCGGTGTGCTTACTTTCTGGAGGTGAGATTCAAAAACAGCATTAATAACCGGGAATTCGGAAGAGTAGAAGTTGTTTTTGAAAAAGTAAAAACTTGGAGAAAGACGATATCGAGTTGGTTCATTCAGCACTGTTCCGTTTACAAACCTGAAATTTTCACCGCTAATGAAAGTGTTCCTGATAAAACTATTAAATAGCCTGACTTGCAGCTCTTTATCAGTTATAACCTGATTATTCCTTGCCATTCTTTTTTTCTGCCGGGTGAATTGTTTCCTGAAGCCAGCATTCTGCAAAGTCGATAGTTTTTCGGGAAGCAAAACCATGGAGGGCTGAAGTTCCGCCCTGGTCTGGGTATTCATCCTCGGGTAGGAGTAAAATTGAACCGGCACTTCAAGAAGGCTCAGAGTGCTGAACGGATATTTTGTTGAGAAACTGGTTTCAAGCTCTCTCATGATCCCGGAAACGAGCAATGAGAGAGTATCTTTAATTTCGGCAAGATCTTTTTTATAGTAATCATTTCCGGGGAAATAGAAGCTGATATATTTTATGGAATCAACCTTCAGGGTATCCGACCTGTAATCTCCGATTGCAAGAGTGAGCCCTGTAAGCGGCGAATCGGGAGTGAAAACGGTCCATCCGTTTTCGTTTTTCATAATTCCCTGCGATACTGCAGTCAATCCGTTTCGTGGTTTGACGCGCAGAGTATAATTTGTAAAGTCGACCTTTAACCTGGCCGGATTCGATGGATAATAATTAAGTCCTGGCAGGGGATACCAGTGTGATTCCGGGGTAAGAAGGACATAATTCTCCGTCAGAAAAGCCTGCCGTTTATGAACATTCAGCATCTCAATCCTGTAGGGAGTCTCCTTTATATTGTCCGTATAATCCGGGAAACAGAATGATTCGTCGATAGATCCGGCATAGGAAATTATTACACTGTCGCACGCTCCCGGTAAAAGGAATTTCCCTGGATTTATTTCGATAATATGATTTGTTTTTGTGTAATTCAGTTCTCTACCGCCTGAAGTAATCCTTTTTACATCCAGGTAAGGATTAAGCGAGAAGAGATAACTATCGAGAGATTCCTTATTTTCATTTGTAAATCTCAGTTTCGCTGATGCGTCAAAGGTGTTACCGTTATGCTGAAATTCAATCGATGCATCATTCAGGCTGACAAAGCTCCTGTTCTCAAACTTCCTGTTTGACTCAATTACAAGGTTCTTTTCATTAAGGTTCTTTTTGTATAATGAATATGTGTTAAATCCGCAAACTGCCGATCCGGCGAGAAATATGAAAAAGAAGACTACAGTAATTGTTGTAAGAATCCTTGATTGAGGTAATCGTTTAAATAATAAAATTGTAGCCATTACAAATGATAATCCGAGAAAGAAATAAAGTAATCTCTGATTTAATATCACATTCAGGTTATCAAACCCAATAGCACCCGATTTGAAAACGGGAAGCCCGAATGCCATATAATCAAATATTGATCCGAACCGGTGCCAGAGCCAGAACATATTAAGGGCAGCCATACCGAGCAAAATCAGGAAAGTAATCGGCTGGTTCCTGATGACCGACATCAGCATAAAGGCAAGCCCCAGACTGAACAGGATAGTCGGTACGCAGATTATCAGCAGGTAGGAGAGGTATGACATCAGGTCGATTGACATACTCTTCGAAATGATATTCATCAGCAGCCCGATTGAGAGTATAATGATATCGAGTCCGAGAAAAAGCCTGAGAATTCCCCATGATTTGCCAATGACATATTCGAAGTTTGACATCGACCTTGTGTAAAGAACTTCATTGGTATCGACCTTCTTGTCTCTTTTGAGAAAATCGGCTGCCAGGAATATTACAACAATTGCCTGCCCGATATTAAGGAGGTAAAGGTTTACAAGAGGTACCGACGAAGGTATGGAAACGAGATTCCACGTCTCATCACCAATCGGGGAGAAAAAACCGATATTAAATATTGTCAGTATAAAGATTGCCCCGAGCGAAAAGAGCCTGAAGAACCAGCTTCTTCTTAGCGTCTTGGCTTCGTACCTGGCGACAGTTCTTATGTTATGAAGAATTGGCATGGGCTTTAAGTTAGTATTTATTCAGTGAGATCAGCATGCAGCTTATGTTCCATATAATAAACATAAGCATGTTCAATATTGGGGATGATTTCTGTTGAATCATATTCGGGCGGATCGTCCGAAACAACCTGAACTTCCCATCCTGCTTCCACAGGAATTGTGGAAATCACATTATAGCGCTCTTTTACTTTATCATATTCATAAGGAGTAAGATTCATCTTAAAGACATGTCCCTCAGCTACTTTAACAAGGTTTTCCGGTGAACCGGAGAAGACCAGTTCTCCCCTGTTTAGCAAAGCCATTCCCTGGCATGTGGAAGAAATATCACCGACAATATGTGTTGAAAGAATTATAGTTACATCATGCTGACTAAGCTGGGAAAGGATATTCCTGAACCTTATCCTTTCATCAGGGTCGAGACCGGTAGTAGGTTCATCAACCACTATGATTTTCGGACTCCCTATGAGAGCCTGGGCAATTCCGAGGCGCCTCTTCATACCTCCCGAGAGCTTGTTGGCCTGGCGGTCACGGACCTCCAGAAGCCCGACCTGGTCAAGGAGCCTGTCTACCTCTGAAAGACGCTCTTTTTTATTCTTCATCCCGGCAAGCGAACCTGAATAATCAAGAAACTCCCAGGTTTTTAAAGATGTGAAAAACCTGAAATCCTGTGGAAGATAACCAAGCATTTTTCGCAATTCCTTCCTGTTTTTCTGAATATCTTTTCCGTCGACCAGTACTAATCCCGATGAAGGTTTCATCAGAGTGACTATTATTCTCATCAGACTCGATTTCCCGGCGCCGTTTGGTCCGAGAAGCCCGAACATGCCCGTCC
>Ga0315295_10004320_pt1 | contig 12107 bp, 8 predicted proteins | sample YL17G14_0_MG_FD_204453 | JGI IMG/M metagenome (GOLD analysis project Ga0315295, IMG submission 204453) | Sediment microbial communities from Yellowstone Lake, YNP, Wyoming, USA - YL17G14_0 | ecosystem: Environmental > Aquatic > Freshwater > Lake > Sediment | place: USA: Wyoming | collected... | reverse complement strand
GTCCCCCGGTTCTGGCTGGATGGTTCTGGACTACGGCACGCTCATCGTGCATGTGTTCTTGCCATCGCAGAGGGACTACTATGGCCTGGAGGAGCTGTGGAGCGACGCTGCGCTGGTGGTGAGGATACAGTGAGGCGGCAATGCTACGCTGTCAAGCGGGGCTCGTCCAGCCTGGCCCACAACCTGGGAAGTTCCTCTGCGGCCGGGCCCAACACGACCTCGTCGGCATAGGGGGAGAGCGGTGTCCTCTCGAGGTTGACCTCGATCAGATATGCTCCTTTGCTCTTCGCCATGACTGGCAGGGATGCAGCCGGGTGCACCAAGGCTGAGGTACCCACCACCAGCATCAAGTCACATCTCTCAGCCGCTGCGTAGGCTGCATTCAGCACGGCAGGGTCCAGTGTCTCCCCAAACCAGACCACGTGAGGCCGCAGGAGAGCTCCGCATGGGCATCGGGGCGGAACGTGGCGGAGCGGTACCTCGTGATTGTCGCTGACGGTTCCTTCTGACGTACATCGCACCTGCCAGATACTGCCGTGAAGCCGTACAGCCCGCTCGCTGCCTGCTCGCTGGTGCAGATCGTCCACGTTCTGAGTGATGAGCGTGAAATCCTCGCAGCTTCGTTCCATCTGCACCAGGACACGGTGTGCGGCATTAGGCTCGCAGCCCGCGATCAGTCTGCGTCGCCAGTCGTACCACTCCCAGACTACTGTTGGCTCTCTCTCGAAGGCTTGAGGGGTAGCCAGATCCTCGGCGCGGTATTGGCGCCACAGGCCATCCTCGCCGCGAAAGGTGGGCACGCCACTCTCGGCCGAGATCCCCGCGCCCGTCAACACGGCGACGGACTTGAAACGTTGGTCTGTCACCCGCGTGCTGTGCCTTGTCTAGAACATCACGCTTTCGGCAGCGGTATCGTAGGAGCAGAGCTCGTCTTGGGAGAACCAGTGGCTGATCTCGTAGCTGGCCTCCTCCCCATCACTGGAGGCGTGCACCAGATTCCTGACAGCTCTTTTCAACTCGTTGGCGACGATGGGTGAGGTGATGGAGAAGTCCCCCCTGATGGTACCGGGCTCTGCGAACGCGGGCAGGGTGAAGCCGCACATCTTTCTCACCACGCTGATGGCGTGGGCTCCCTCCACAACCAACGCTACGAGAGGGCCGGAGGTGAGATAGTCCACATTCCAGTCCTTTATCATACTGCCTATTTGCATTGGGTCGTCTGTGCCGATTTCCTGGAGGGGGTCCTTTCCCTGGTCGCGGTAGGTCTTCAGCGTCTTCTCACCCATGCCCCTGATCCATTCGGTGGTGTTGGGATAGTGGCTCTGTACGTGCTCTCTGGTAGCCTGGGTCATCTTCAAGCCCACTATCTTGAGTCCCACCTCCTCAAACCTGGTGAGCACCTTGCCGACTATTCCTCTCATCACTCCATCTGGTTTGACCAGCACCAGGGTCCTCTCCACCAAATCCGATCGCATTGCACGAGTCCTTTCCTTGATCTGTGGCCACACTGCGAAGGCGTGCACCCTAGCCGCACGCCTTCATCTGTCGACGACCCCACCTTCTTTCGCGCTTGGTGTCAACGGGACAACATCAGCCTCAGCCAACGGTACTTGTCCAGCGCCTTCTGCAATTCGCCCGTTCTCATGTAGGCGTCCGCGAGCAATTCGTGGGTGGGCAGGTGGTCTGGGGCACTCTGCGCAGTGTTTTCCAGGTCATCCTTCACGTCCTCGACCATGCTGCCGAAGGAGAGCATGAGTTCGTAGTGCTCCACTGCCTGGTCCAGGTCCCCCGCCTGTGAGTATGCCCGAGCGAGTGCCAGGCGGGCGCTCTGATCGCGCGGGTTGGATTGCAGGTGTTGGACGTAGTCTTCCAGAGCCCATGCGGCGACACGGGTCGCCTCGGGAGGAGCGGCCAGCGTCTCAGCTTCGTATTTGAGGACAGCCTCGGGAAGAGATGGCTCTTCTTCAGGGACTGACGGCTCTTCGCGCGCGCCGACCGGCGGTTCCGCGCCCTGCCAGGATAGCTCCGAGACTTCCGCGGCGGCCATTTCTTCGATCGATGTCACCCCTGCCACTGGCGCGGCGGCTAATCCTATGTCCGTCGACTCGGCCTGAAGCTCTCGAAGCCAGGAGGGCAGTTCGTCTTCCTCCAGAGGCGCCAGGGGTACTTCCTCTGCGGCCGCTTCCGCCTTCTCCATAAGGATGCCTGTCTCTCCCTCCTCCGCTTGGGCCCTCAATTCCCGCAGCCACGATGGGATGTCCTCTTCTTCCAGAGGCATTTGCGGCAGGGCTTCGACAGGAAACCCGGGTTCCTCGGGCGTGACGCCTTCTGCCACCTCCGCCTCCACCTGCAGTCCTTGAAGCCAGGATGGCATCTCCCCCGGCTCCGCGGGCGTGGCAGGTTCCTCGGGCGTCTCGGCTTGGACCTCCTCGGGAACGGAGACCGTACCTTCCCGGGCCACTTCCGCCCTCAGCTCCTGAAGCCAGGACGGAAGCTCTGCTTCCACCACGTGGGGTGCTGGTTCCTCCGGCAGCGCTTCATGCTCCTCCGCTGGGAGTGGCGTTTCTTCTCTGGTCGCCTCGTCCCGGAGTCGGCGTAGCCACGAGGGCATTTCCCGGTCTTCGGACGGAGGGACGGGCAAACCCTCGGCACTCGATTCCAGTTCCTCCAGGACCGTGGCAGCTGGTTCGGCAGCGGACTCCGCTCGCAACTCGCGAAGCCATGACGGCACCTCTTCGTCGCCCGCATCCGGGAACGCAAACTCCTCGCGGATGGCCACTCGTTCCTCAGTGGGGATTGGCCCCTCTTCTCCAGCACCTTCCTCCCGTATCTCGCGAAGCCAGGATGGCACCTCATCCGCTGGGGTAGTGGGTACTCCCTCAACGCTCTCCTCAGCCTCTTGAGCGGGCAAGGGCGGCTCCGCCCTGGCTACTTCGTCTCGCAACTGGACAAGCCAGGAGGGTACCTCCTCTCCCGCAGCAGAGCTCACGGGGGGAGCTTCCTCCCCTTCAGCCATGGATTCCTCGACGGTGATTGTCGGTTCTTCCTCACGGAGCCTCAGTTCTTCGCCGACGACAGCCTCTTCCTCTTCTTCGATGACAGGCACTCTCGTCTCTGCGGCGGCGGGTCTCAGGTCGCGAAGCCAGGTTGGGATCTGCTCCTCAGGGGTGGGCACTGCTTCAACGTCAGAGGGTGCCTCCAATTCGTGGCTCAGGATCACCCCCTCGTGCGTCTCGGCTCTCGGCTTCAGGTCCTGTAGCCAGGTGGGAAGCTGATCCTCCTCCAATGCCTCTGCTAGCTCTTCGGATTCCTCCCGAAGCGCTCCGATGCCCGGCTCGACTGTGCGATCCGGAGCCCCTTCCTCTGCCAGCATGGCCTTTGATCTCTCCATCCAGGCCATGATGTCCTCGATGGAGTCCGATTCATCGGGCATGGTTTCTCGAAGGCGCTCCATGGTCTCCTGACTGATCTCCACCTCCGCCGAGATTGGAGGGAACTCGTGCTCCGTCTCGCGTTCTTCAATCGGCTCACCACCCATGTCGTAGGCCTCTGGCTGTGGAATCTCCGCTGGTTCCTCTTCCCTGCGACCGGGCTCCCAGCCTGGCGTTTCCTCCCCGGTGACCACGAGTCCCCCTTCGGCGGTCTCGCGTCGCAGATCCGCCAGCCAGGCGGGTACGTCCTCGTCAGCTGTGAGCGTGTCTTCTTCCTGCGGCGCCTCCGCCCGCATTGAGCGCAGCCAATCGGGGGTCTCCTCTTCTCTCGCTTCTATGGAGGGGGCGGGCTTCTCTTCACCGGAGACCTGTGCCCCAAACTGGCTGAGCCAATCTCCGGGCTCCTCAATGGAAGTTGGGCCTGCCTCGGGCCCTTCTTCCGTGGGACCTTGCTCAACCACAGTCTCCTTGGGAGGTTCGTGTAGGTCGCGCAGCCAGGACGGCGGCTGTCCATCGCCAAGCTCCGGACCGCGGTCGCTTGGCTCCACGTCCTCCGCCGCGCCGGCTCTCTCTTGCGCCAACTGCCGAAGCCAATCGGGCATCTCCTGTGTCCTGGGAGGCGCTGGCACGGGTGCCTCGGCTAATTCCCTTTCCTCCTCCTGCAGCCTGCGCAGCCAGTCGGGCATGGCTTCCTCAACACCTTCCTGCGGACGCTGGAAAGACGACTCGGTCCCAGGCTCAGGCCGCTGGGCAGGGGAGGGAGCTTCGGCTCTGATCTCCTGGATTTCCTGCTCAAGGTGCTTCTGGTCCAGCCGGGGGACGGCGACGCTCTCGGAGGGAAGGGGAGATCGTTCACGGAACAGCGCCTGGGCCACGACATTCTCTGGATCTGTGGCTCGCGCGGTCTCCAGCAGCGCCTGGCCCTCCGCTTCCCGACCGCTGTCGAGAAGGATCTCGCCCAGGATCAGGTTCGCCTTCAGACAGTTGGGATACTTCTCCAGTATGGCATCACAGACCTTGGCCGCATCTTGTTTCTGGCCGTTCCACCAAAGCGCCTGCGCGAGTGCGACTTGGATATCCACGCGCTCGGCATCCGCTTCCAGAACACCCCTGAACTCGTCTATCGCCCGCTGGTAGAGTTCCTCTCTGAGATAGAGCCTACCGAGGGCTGCCGGGGTTAGCTTCAGCTTGGGCGTTGCGGTACCGTCGCGGTCGCTGTAGAGCCTTTGCAGTTCCTTCCGAATCTCGGCATTGCCGGGGCTGAGTTCGAAAGCCCGTTCCAGTTGCCAGATCGCCTCGTCCAGTGCGCCCTGCTCGTCGAAGATGATGCCAAGGCCTACGTAGACGACCATGTCCTCCATGTCAACGCCAAGGACCCTCTTGAAGAGGTTTGCTGCCTCTACGTGGTCTCCCTTCTCAAGGCATGCCTCAGCCAGGAGACGATATGCTCTCACGTGCTTGGGGTAGCGCCTCAAGATGTGACGGCAGATGGCGATGGCCTGCTCGTATGAGTCAGCCCTGATGAGCTCCTTTGCTTCGTCACAGTACTTGCTCAGCGTTGTCTCAGCCATGGTTCTTCCTCCGCCAGCACTCAGGAGCTGCGGTTTCGCGCAATAGTATTATGCACTTTATTGTTGAGGTTGTCAATGTAACTGGGAGACGGTGGCGCTGTTGGCCTGGCACGGACAGTCTGGCGCTGGGCATTGCCGGCGCGACACACTTCCCAACCAGGCCAAATGTCGTTGATGGAGACACCATGACGGATGATGTGTGTCTACACCAGGCGGTGCACACCTTTGACGTGGATTATCATGTCATCAACTGAGGTGCTTGGGCGCGGAGATGGACCCAACGGATCGTCTATGTCCTCACCGAGTAGGGCTTGCAGAACAGCAGCAATGGAGTGAGCCAGGCCCTGCAAATCGTATCCTCCCTCCAAGGTGAAGGCGAGCCGGCCGTCGCAAAGCTCGTCCGCCATCTGCTTCAGGATGCCTGCCAGGGATCCATAGCCGGCAGCGGAGACCTGCATCATTCCCAGCGGATCCCTCCAGTGGGCATCGAATCCCGCAGAGACCAGGATGAATTCCGGAAGATATCGCTCGGCGATGGGGTACAGAATCTCATCGAAGATGCGCTCGTACCCCTCGTCTCCTACGCCCGCGAGGAGGGGGACGTTCACGGTGAACCCTTCTCCTGCGGCAGCACCGATCTCGGACCAATGGCCGGTCCCGGGAAAGTAAGGGTACTGGTGTGTGGAGAAGTACATGACGGAATCGGTGGTGTAGAACATCTCTTGTGTGCCGTTGCCGTGGTGGAGGTCGAAATCCGCAATGAGGATACGGGACAGTCCTCTGTGCTTCAGAGCGTATTGTGCGGCCACTGCCACGTTGTTGAAGAGGCAAAACCCCATACCGCGGCCCGGCAAGGCATGATGACCAGGTGGACGCACTAGCGCAAAGCCGTTGTCTGCCTTGCCGTCCAGGATGGCATCTACCAGGTTGAGCAAGCCGCCTGCCGCAAGGAGCGCGACTTCGTAGGAGCGGCCGTTGAGATAGGTGTCGGAATCGAGGTTTCCACCCCCTCTCTCGGCGACGTCCCTGGCAAGCTTCACGTAGTGCTCGTGGTGCACTGCCAGCAGATGCTCTGCGGGCACCGGGGCAGGTTGAATCTGGGCCAGCTTCTCCAGGAGCCCGCGCTGGTCAAGCACCTGCATGGTCGTCTCCAGCCGTTCCCGGCACTCGACGTGACCACGTTGATTGTGCTCCAGGTAGCTGGGGTCGTACACGTAAGCTGTGGACATGGTCTGCTCTCTTCCGTCTGGTCCAGCACCTGGCCGTGCTTGAGGCGGGTATGCTGGCATTCGGCGTGTCGCTAGTCGTAGAACGCTTCGTCCACGAGAGCGTGGACCTTATCCCAATCTGGGTAAAGGAGACTGGGTTCGTCCCCCGGCTGCCGCTGCGACGGATCCAGGTGTGATCGGTCTATCACCACTGGCCTGACGTTGTCTGGGTCCACCTGGGCGGCCATGTTTACTAGCTGAATGAGCGTGGTCGGCGACAGGTCAGTGTAGAAGGTGTGACTCATGGTCTGGAGCAACTCCGGCAACCGTGGCAGCATCTGCAGACTTAGCGCCTTCTTGCCCAGTGCTACCAGTGCTTTCTGCTGCCTGGTCATGCGGTCGAAGTCATCGCTACCGTGCCTGGTGCGGCAATAAACGAGCAGTGCCTCACTGTCCATGTGCTGCTGCCCTGCGGGGATGTGAATGGTGATCTCCCCGCCGTGGTCGTCAGGGTAGTGATTGTCCCATATTTCCTTGTCAACGTAAATGTCCACCCCTCCGAGCAGGTCGACCGTTTCTCTGAATCCCTGAAAGTCTATCATGACGTACCCGGTAAGTGGTATGCCGAAGTCTTGCTGGATGGTGTCCATCAGCAACGCGGGTCCGCCTCCGGGGTAGTTCTGGGTCTCGCCGAGCACGTGCGCGATGTTGATTCGTTGCTTTCCGTGCCCGGGCACCTCCACGTACAGGTCCCGCGGAATCGAGAAGAGCAACGCTTCTTTCGTATCCGCGTGTAGCGAGGCGATCATGATGGTATCTGTGCGAAAGGACCGGTGTTGCACCTCCCCACGCCGGTCCAGGCCCACCAGCAGAACATTGACTCGAGGGTTGCCCTGCGTGCCTAGTTCTGCGGCTTGCTCCGGCGGCACATTCTCGAAGCGCGGACCCACGGCTGGAAGAAGGCCGCTGGCCTCCAAGGGGTGAACCAGCGTGCGGAACAGATTGTAGAAATAGGGGATCTCAATCAATTCGTAGAAGAGGTAGCCTGATGCGACGCCTGCGATCGTACACAGGGTCATGGTGAGCGAGGCGATCAGGGCGATGCTGAGGCTGCGACAGCCGCTATGTCTTGTGGTCTTGTCTCTCATTTCCTTCGATGAAGCGATCACCTTTCAATTATAGCATCTCCGTATGTCATGTCAAGACCGGTACGGATTCGCGCGTGAATGGGTCTCGTGACCGCTCGGCCGCCCGCTCACATCCGAGAGGAAGGACTCGTAGTCCGCACATTGAGTTCAAAGGACCTCGTTGGAGGAAGAGTGCCACGTCACGGCGTGAAAGCGTTGCGGCGGCAGCGTCCTGCCTCGGAATGGCGGACGCCTGCCAGTAACTCCCCAAAACAAGAAATAGCCCCAGGGCAGCATGGCCTCGCTGCCTTGGGGCTACCTTGGCCGTGCATTGTTTGGGCGCTGTACTACAATCTGATAAAGAGCGGTGCGAGTACCAGGGAAGTGGTGGCCAGTAGTTTGATGAGCACGTGCACGGAAGGCCCAGCAGTGTCCTTCAGGGGGTCTCCGACGGTGTCCCCCACCACCGATGCAGCATGAGTTTCCGTGCCCTTGCGGATGACATTGCCAGCGCTGTCTTTGAGCAGCCCTGCCTCGATGGACTTCTTGGCGTTGTCCCAGGCGGCGCCGCCGTTGTTCATAACTGTGGCCAGGATAATGCCGCTGATGGTTCCCACCATCAATAGGGCGGCTTCCGCCTCAGCCCCCAATATGATGCCCACGGCTATGGGTGTGGCCAAAGCCAATACCCCTGGCACGATCATCTCCTTCAGGGCTGCTCGCGTGCTGATGTCCACAGCACGGGCATAGTTCGGACGAGAGGTACCGGCCATGATACCTGGATCCTCGCGGAACTGCCTCCGCACTTCCTCGATCATATTGCTGGCTGTGTGGCCAACAGCGCGGATGGCGAAAGAACTGAACAGGAAGATGAGCATGGCGCCGACGGTGGCCCCTACGAAGACCTCCACTTTGGAGAGATCCACCACCTTCGAAGCGACGACCATCTGGTTTATGACCTCGGGGGCATATCCTAACCCCTCCATGATTCTTGTCCGCACCAGCGCCACTTTGTCGAGGTAGGCGGAGAAGAGAAGGAAGGCCGCCAAGGCTGCCGAGCCTATGGCGTATCCTTTCGTCAGCGCCTTGGTGGTGTTGCCCGCCGCATCCAGAGCATCTATGCCACGGCGGATCTCTTCCGGCGCACCTGACATCTGCACGATGCCTCCTGCATTATCTGCAATGGGCCCAAAAGTATCCATGGCGAGGATATAGGCGCAGGTCATCAGCATGGCCATGGTGGACACCGCAGTGCCATAGATGCCGCCTATCGCAGCGCTAATGCCTAGCATCCCGCTGGCCTGAGCTCCAGCCCAGAAGGAACCGATTAGAGCGATACCGATAACGATGACAGGGGCCGCCGTATTCTCGAAAGCGACAGCTATGCCGGCAATGATATTTGTCGCCGCGCCCGTCTTGGATTGCTCAGCGATGGTTCTGACAGGGCGCCAGCGGCGACCGGTGTAGTACTCGGTGATGGCCACAAAGGCTAAGCTAGTAAGGAGGCCGATGAGGCCAGCTATGAAGAACCACCACCAAGCCTGCCCCAGCATGAAATATGTACTTGCAGCCAGCCCTATGATGCAGAGGACCAAGGTGACTGCATAGCCACGGATGAGAGGCGTCATAGGGTCCTCGCCTTTACGCAGCCGCACAGACATTACACCCACGATGGAAGAGATCAAGCCCAAGGCACGGACTACTAAGGGGAAGAAGATCCAGGTAGTCACTCCGGTGGCCTTGGCCAGGCCCACACCCAGGATCATCGCTCCGATGTTCTCCGCCACGGTGGATTCGAAGAGGTCCGCACCTCGACCGGCACAATCGCCCACGTTGTCTCCCACGAGGTCAGCCACGACTGCAGGGTTGCGCGGGTCGTCTTCCGGGATGCCTGCCTCGACTTTCCCTACCAGATCGGCACCCACATCAGCGGCCTTGGTGTAGATACCGCCTCCCAGTTGAGCGAAGAGGGCTACGAAGCTAGCTCCAAACCCGAAACCCACGATGATAAAGGGCGCATCGTGCGGGGCACTGCCGCCGCCATACAGGTAGAAAATGGCGGCTACCCCCAGCAGACTCAGGGCGACCACCAAGAAGCCGGAGACTGCCCCGCCTCGCAAGGCTACGACCAAAGCCTCGCCTATGCTCCTACCCGCAGCGCTGGCGCAACGCAGGTTAGATTTGACCGCTATGTACATGCCGATGATGCCTGAGATGGCCGAGAGTGCAGCTCCGGCCAAGAAGGCAACACCGGTGCGGATGCCCAACTCCACAATGCTGATCTCCACCTCAGGGTACCGTTCAAACAAGGCAATTAGCCCCCCGACAAGGAGGGCGGTGATCACCGCCAGTATGGCGATCGTAGTGTATTGACGCCTGAGAAAGGCCACTGCCCCCTCATAGATTACGGCGCCTACATTCTGCATTTCTTCCGTGCCTGTGTCTCGGCGCAATACATCCCAAGCCAAATAAATGGCGAAGAGGATTGCCGCCACACCGCATACAGGCACCACCCACACCAGATTCAAAGTCATATCTACCTCCTTGATATGTTGTTTCGGGGGAGCCCTAAGGCCAACCCCATGACACGGATTAGAGTATAGCAGTGAGCGCCTGTGCTGGCAAGCCTTTGGGCAGCGAAACGCAAGATGCGGACCAAGCTCCAGCGAAACCGAACAATGGTCCATATTGGGACGCTGGTGCCATCTCATGCTGACCTCTCTGAGTCAGAACGAGGTCCTATCCCGGTCTTAATCAGGTCTGAATTGGGCCAAAAAGCGGACATGGTATGTCCGTGCCAAATCAGAATACCAGTTGGGGGCATGCCAAAACCTATGGCCACAGCACAAGAATCGTGTTACAATGGTGTCAAGTCACCGCAGGAAAAGGGGGTCAGCGATCATGCCTCGCGAAACCTTTGATGAACAACCGAGAACTTCAAGAAGACCTCCTGGACATGGCCAAGCTAGTTGATAGGGCGATAGAACTAAGCGTCAAAGCTCTCGCTGAACGGGACATAGAGCTTTCTCGGCAAGTGATCAAGGAGGATGAGGCCATCAACCAGGCCCAGCACGACATCGAAGAGCACTGTCTGGTGCTGATTGCCACCCAGCAGCCTCTAGCCAGGGACCTGAGGGTCATCTTCGCCATAGCCAACATAGCCACCGAGCTAGAACGTATGGCAGATCACGCCAAGGGCATCGGGGAGGTCGGGGTGATGATGGGCCCTCGCGAACCCCTCAAACCCTTGGTGGACATCCCGCGTATGGCAGCGAAGGCACGCCGGCTCCTGGAACAGGAACTGGAAGCATTCATGAATCGAGACGTTGAGTTGGCCAGAAGCCTGGGCAGTGAAGACGATGAGGTTGACCGACTCTACGACCAGGTATTCAGAGAATTGCTGATCTTCATGATGGACGACCCCAAAACGATCAGCAGGGCGACCTATCTCCTCTGGGTTGCTCACAATCTCGAGCGAATTGCTGACCGCGCGCTCAACATCGGAGAGCGCGTCGTATTCCTGGTTAGGGGAGAGGTCGAGGAGCACAATGCCTAGAGAGAGAGTGGATGTCGATAGGGACGCGAGCGAGGCGGCACAGAAGCTGGGCTGGCTGGAGCAAGAGCGTCAACGGGACAAGGCCACCATCGAGCAACTACGAAGAGAACACCAACAGTACGAGGGTCAACTCGCCCATTTTGAGGAGGGCCTGGATGGGTTGGGACAAAGGCTCACTCAGATCGGTACGGACAAGGTGAGCTCCGCTCGGCTCGACAAGGCGCTCCAGCAATTCAAGGGCGAGATGATGTCGGAGTGGCGGAGATCTGAACAGCGTGTCAGCGAGGGCAATGAGGCCAGAGACAAAAGAATCGTGCAAGAAAGGCAAGAGCGAGTATCGGCCGTCACACGGCTGGAGCAGCGAGTCACTGAAGCCTTCAAGATCCAGGAAGCCATTCAGGCTCAACGAGCCGAGATTCAGCGCCTGACCAAGACAGCCTCGGCCCTTCAGTTGCAGATCGATGAGGCACTCAAGGAGGTGAAGACTCAGAACGAGAAGCTGCTGTCCTTCGGAGAGCGAGTCAAGAAGAGTGAGGCCAGCGTGGCCGAGATCTCCAAGGCGAGAGAGGAGGAAGAATCCCGATCCGAGAGCCTTAGCGAGAGCATCAGACTCGTGCAGGCTCGTATGGACCGGGTAGCTCAACAGATGACCGAGCTGGAGTCGTCTGCCGAGCAGCAGAGACAGGCAGAGGCTCAACTGGGGGACGAGCTGCGGAAAGTGGATGACCGCGGGAAGAAACAGATCTCTGGCTGGACAAGAGAGATGGCCAGTTGGAGAAAAGAGGTGGAGGCCCTGCCGGAACAGATCGCCCGCTTGGACGAGCAGTCCAGGGAGGGCGAGAGGATGATCAGCGCCATGGACGCGCTGAGGATTCAGCTGGAGAAGGACAGGGAGTCGCTCCAACACATCGAACGCACCGCGGAGGAACGGCAGAGGCAACAACTTGAGGACTGGCGCAAAGAGAACGAGTTTCTCTGGTTGAGGAACGACGAGAGGTGGGCGCAGCTGGCCGACGAGAACGCTAAGCGGGATGAATACATCGCGGTGCTGTGGGAGACACCGCTGACCTACCTGCGACGGGAGGTGGCAGAGTTGGGTAAGCTGATCAAGGGCCTGGAGAAGCGCCTCGCGCGGCCCAACAGGTAGCCGACATGGAGCAATCCATAAGAACCATCGGCACGGCGGGACACGTTGACCACGGCAAGTCTGCCCT
>Ga0315295_10004319_pt1 | contig 12107 bp, 10 predicted proteins | sample YL17G14_0_MG_FD_204453 | JGI IMG/M metagenome (GOLD analysis project Ga0315295, IMG submission 204453) | Sediment microbial communities from Yellowstone Lake, YNP, Wyoming, USA - YL17G14_0 | ecosystem: Environmental > Aquatic > Freshwater > Lake > Sediment | place: USA: Wyoming | collected... | reverse complement strand
GACGCGCCGCAGGGCGGCGGGAAGATCCCGGTGAACCCCGACTACGTGATCCGGCACGAGGGGAAGAAGTGGGTCTTCCGCAACTTCCAGGGCAAGGACTACACCTACTTCGAGCCGTAGGGTCCCGGGGGCTCAGGTCCCGGCGGTCACCACCGCCAGCATCCGCGACGGCGTGCTCCCCAGGCCCCGGAAGAGGTGGGACCGGGTGGCGTCCAGGTAGGCGCTGTCGCCGGGCTGGAGCACGCAGCGCTTGCCGTCGTAGGTGAGCTCGATCGAGCCCTCCAGGACGAAGACGAACTCCTGGCCGTCATGGGCCAGCGGGCGCGCGTCCGTGACGGCCGGATCGAAGGTGAGGAGGAAGGGCTCCATCTGGTGGCCGGGCGTGCCCGGGCGCGTCAGGCTGCGGAAGGTGTAGCCCTGATCGGTGTCGCCCTGGTCGAGCCCTGGGCGGTTCTCGCTGGCGCGGCTCACCGTCAGCTCCTCCGAGGCGAACCCGCCGCCGTGAAGCAGCCCCCCCACCTTGGAGCCGAGCACCCGGGAGAGCTTGATGACCACGCCGATGGAGGGAACCTCCGTCCCCTCCTCGAAGGCGGCCAGCCGATCGGTGGAGAGGCCGGCCATGCGGCACACGTCGTCCCGGCTCAGGTCCTGGGCCTCCCGCATCTTCCTGATCCGGACTCCGATGTCGGTCTGCATCACGTCCTCCGGGGCGGCGTCACGTCTCGCGCTCCGCCGGGACGATGCGCCCGCTGCGCTGGCGCAGGTCCCGCCAGTTGCGCTCGATGGCGGGGCGAAGGTCGGCGGCGGTGACCCCCGAGATCTGGAAACGTCGCTGCAGCGACAGGTAGAGCTCGAGAGCCTCCTCCGAGAAGTCGGGCTCGACGTTGATGGTGAGCTTGCGCCCTTCCACGACCTCGACCACCGGGAAGAGCCCGGAGCGGACCGCCAGCCGCACCAGCTCGATGCCCAGCGCAGGCTCCGACTTCCAGCCGGTCGGGCATGGCGCGAGCACGTGGAGGAAGCGGAATCCCCGCAGGTCGAGGGCCCGGCGCATCTTGCCGATCATGTCCTGCGGGTGGGCGAGCGAGAGGGTGGCGGCGTAGGGGATGCGGTGCGCGGCCATGATGGCGAGCACGTCCTTCTTCTGCTCGGTCTTGCCCCTCGGCGTGTTGGAGGTGGACGCCCCGGCGGGCGTGGCCGACGAGCGCTGTCCGCCGGTGTTCCCGTAGATCTCGTTGTCGTAGCAGACGTAGAGGATGTCCTCGTTCCGCTCCGCGGCGCCCGAGAGGCTCGCCATGCCGATGTCGTAGGTCCCGCCGTCGCCGGCCCAGCAGACCACCCGGGTCTCCTCGCCGTTCAGGCGCGCCACCTGGCTCATGCCGGTGGCCACGGCAGCTGCGGAGCCGAACGTGGAGAGGACCACCGGCACGCCCATGGCCGAGTACGGAAAGGGGCCAACCGTGATGGCGCCGCAGCTCGCCGGGATGACGATCTGCAACCGGCGGTGATCCATGGCACGGCCCAGGAACTGGAGCGCGGTGGACATCCCGCAACCGCCGCAGTTGCCGTTGCCGGGACGGAGAAGCGGATCGGCCACGGGACAGGTGGCCTCGGCGAGGGGCGTCAGCGCCGAGTCGCTCATGCTCCCGCCTCCATCAGGACCGGGGCACCGGCCGCGGAGCGCGTCGCGACGTCCTCCGCGATGGCCAGCACGTGCTCGGGGCGGACGTCACCGCCGCCGAGGCCGATCATGTAGCCCTGCACGACGGCGCCCGGCCCGGCCAGGCCCCGTGCCTCTCCCCAGAGCACCCCCCCGAAGCCCAGGCTCACGTTCCGGTCGATGACGGCGATGCGGCCGCGGCCCCGGAAGGCGGCGGCAAGCTGCTCCGCGGGGAAGGGACGAAAGGTGCGGACCCGCAGCCCGCCGAGCCGGACGCCCCGATCGCGCGCCTCGTCGACCGCTCGCTCCACGGTGGAGGCGATGGTGCCCATCGACACCACCAGGACGTCTGCGTCGTCGGCCCGGTACGGGATCAGGGGGTTGGCCGGGCGGCGGCCGAAGACCGCCTCGAACTCGCCCTGGACCTCCTGGTACACGTCCCAGACCCGCCCCATGGCGTTCTGGTGCTGCACCCGGTGGACCTCGGTGGCGTGCGGCACCGTCACCCCGCCGACCACGCGGGGGGCGCCATCGATGTGGTTCGGCAGGTCGAGCGGCGGAAGGAAGCGGTCCACCAGCTCCTGCCCGGGCACCTCGGTCCGCGCCATGGTGTGGGAGAGGACGAAGGCCTCCTGGCAGACCAGCACGGGGAGCTGGATGCGACGGTCCTCGGCCAGCCGGTAGGCGCAGAGCACGGTGTCGAGCACCTCCTGGTTGTCGGCGCAGTAGAACTGGATCCACCCGGCGTCGCGCAGCATGAGCGTGTCGCCGTGGTCGGCCCAGACGTTCCAGGGCGGACCGAGGGTCCGGTTCGCCGCCACCATCACCACCGGGAGGCGCAGGAGCGCGGCGGCCACCACGTTCTCCGCCATGTAGGCGATGCCGTTCGACGACGAGGTGGTGAAGGTTCGCGCGCCGGTCACCGCGGCGCCGATGCACACCGCCATGGCGCTGTGCTCGCTCTCCACCCGGACCACGTGCCCCTTCTCGATCTCCTGGTTGCAGAGGAGCTCCATGCATTCCGTGGACGGGGTGATGGGGTAGACGCCGCTGCAGAAGCCGCGCCCCGAACGGTTGGCCCGGCCGGCCAGGGTGGCCCCCAGGGCGGCGGCGTGGTTCCCGCTGAGCAGCTGTCCGGCCATTCGATCACCTCGCCGAGGCTTCCGGCACCATCTCCATGGCGTGGCGCGGGCACTCCGCGACGCACATCCCGCATCCCTTGCAGTAGGCCTCGTCGACCCGGTACGCGTCGCCCTGCCGGCGGACCACCCCCTCCGGGCAGTAGAGCAGGCAGGTGTCACAATGCGTGCAGGTACCGCAGGAGAAGCAGCGGTGCGCCTCCTCCGGCCCCGGGAGCCCGAGCGAGACCTCGTCGAAGCCCGAGGACCGGCTTGCGGCCGGCAGGTGGACCTCGAGATTCGGGGGCTCCACCTCGAAGTGGCTGAAGCGCACGTGGGCCGGGGTCACGAGGTCCTCCGGCGGCGGCCTCGGCACCACCGGGTCGGGCTCGCCCGCGAGCGCCGCGAGCACCCGCGCCGCCGTTCGCCGGCCGTCTCCGATGGCATGGGTCACCGTCCCGTCGCCGGTGGCCATGTCCCCGGCCAGCCAGACGCTGGTGGGGCCGAGGGAGGAGACCGCCCTGCCGTCGCGCGCCGTGGTTCCCGCCGGCAGGAGCGAGAGGTCGGCGGCCTGCCCCAGCGCCAGCAGCACCCGGTCGCAGGGCAACGTGCTCGTCCGATCGGTCACCACCGGGCGCCTGCGCCCGCTGGCGTCCTTCTCGCCCATGTCGACCTCGGCGATCTCGACGGCCTCCACGCGCCCGGCGCCGAGGACGCGCACGGGTTGCCGGTGCACCAGCAGCCGCACGCCCTCGGCGAGGGCCTCGTCGATCTCCGCGGCGATGGCCGGCATCTCCTTGCGCCCGCGCCTGTAGACGATCGTCACCTCGGAGGCACCGCAGCGGAGCGCCGTTCGCGAGCAGTCGATGGCGGTGTTCCCGCCACCCACCACCACCACGTGCCCCGACAGCCGGGCCGCTCCGTCCCGCTTCGCCGCGTCGAGGAACCGGATGCCCTGGACCAGGCCGGGGAGTTCGGCCCCGGGCGCGTCGAGCCCGGTGAGACGAGGGAGCCCGGCGGCGAGGATCACCGCATCGCTTCCGGCGGCGAGCCGCTCGACGGCCGGCCGGTCGAGGAAGACTCCGGTCCGCGTCTTCACTCCCAGGGACATGATCCTGTCCAGGTCGCGCTCGAGCACCTCGTCGGGCAGCCGGTAGGCCGGGATGCCGGTGCGGAGCACGCCGCCCAGGCGCGCCTCTCCCTCGTGGATCGTCACGTCGTGTCCGGCCAGGGCGAGCGCCCAGGCCGCGCCCAGGCCGGCGGGCCCGCTGCCCACCACGGCGACCCGGCGAGGGGCCGCCGCCGGGGCCGGCCTCTCCGGTTCCCCGGTCACGTGGTCGCCGATCCAGCGCTCCAGGCCCCGGATGTCCACGGCGCCGTCGTAGGCGCCGCGATTGCACTCGGCCATGCACGGCGCGGGACAGACCCGTCCGCACACCGACGGCAAGGGCTGGGTGCGGAGGAGGACGCGGGCGGCCGCCTCGACCCCGCTGTTCTTGAGCTCCTGGACGAACCCCACCACGTCGTTTCCGGCCGGACAGCCTGCGTTGCAGGGAGCCAGGTGCGAACGGTACAGCGGCGCCTGGGTGCGCCAGGAGCCCGTGCGCAGGGGCGTGGGCAGGTCGCGAAGATGCTCGGTGATGCCCACCACCGGCAGCGCGGCGGGCGCGCGCCGGGCCGGCGCGACCGGATCGTCGTCGGCCTCTCGCACCTCGACCGAGTCCCAGGCCTCGCGCGCCGCACCCAGGTCCCGGGCCAGACCCTGTGCGGCGAAGGCCCGCTCCACCGCCTCCCAGGGCAGCCCCATGGCCCGGGCGTAGGCCCCGGCCAGCGTGGTGTTGATGATGACCACGGCGCTCGTCCCGATGCCGTGCCGGCGCGCGACGGTGGTGGCGTCGACGGCGGCGAAGCGGAAATGACCGTGGGTGTCGGAAAACGGCGCGAGGCCGCGCGCCGTGTTGAGGAGGACCACCGCGCCGGCGTCGGCCCCCTCGAGCACGTCGTCCGCGAGCAGAGCGGCGTCGAGGACGAGCACGTGATGGGGGCGGTAGACCTTGTTGCGATTGGCGATGGGCGCGGTGTCGACGCGGGTGAAGGCGCGAATGGGTGCGCCGGTCCGCTCCGAGCCGTAGTCTCCGAAGGTCTGGACGTGAAGCCCCAGCTCCGCGTAGATGGAGGCGATGACCTTCGCGCAGGTCACGCCGCCCTGGCCGCCCCGGCCGTGGATGCGAATCTCCAGGGGAAGCGGGATCTCCTGGGGGAAGCCCGCTGGGACCGTCGCCTTCGCGCCCACCGCACCCTCCCTTCCCTTCGCAGGACCACCGTAACGCACCGCGCACCGGGCCCAAAGGACGAAGAGCGACCGCCAGGATCTTCCCAGGATACACGTCTACTTGCGGCGCGCCTTCTTCCTCTCCGGCCTGCGGTCCTTTGCGCCGCGAGGAGGCGGCTTCTTCGCGGTCGAGACGCGGGCCTTCCGGGGCGCGGAGCGCCCCGGTGCGCCGGGATGCTTCACGGCGTGCACCTCCACCTCGATGCGCGCGCCCCTGGGCAGCCCTGCCACCTGGACGGTGGAGCGAGCCGGGAACTCGCCCTGGAAGCGTCGGGCGTAGACCTCGTTCATGGCGGCGAAGTCCGCCAGGTCGAGGAGGAACACGGTCGTCTTCACGACCTCGGCAAAGGACATGCCGGCGTGCTGGAGCACGGCTGCGATGTTCTCCATCACCCGCTCGGCCTGGGCGGTGATGTCGCCGGCCACCAGCTCGCCGGTGGCCGGGTCGATGGGGATCTGCCCGGCGGCGTGGAGCATCTGCATGCCGGGGACGTGACGGGTGACGACGGCCTGGCTGTAGGGGCCGATGGCCTTCGGGGCTCCGGGGCTTGCGATGGTCCTGCGCACGAGGTCCTCCTGCGGCATGGGGTCAGACGCGCTCCACGGAGTGGACTCCATCCACCTTCTCCAGGCTGCGCATCACCGAGGTGAGCTGCTTCAGATCCTGCACCGAGACCTCGAAGGAAAGCACGGCGCGCTCGGTGCCGACGCGCACGTCGGCCTGGGCGATGTTCACCCCGGCCTCGCTGAAGATCTGGGACACCCGGGCGAGCATGCCCGGGCGGTCGTCGCTCACCACCCGCACCGAGACCAGCCGCTTCAGGTCCCCCTTCACGTCCCAGGAGACGTCGACGCGCCGGAGGGGGTCCATGGCCAGCCCCTTCTCGCAGCGAGCGGTGTGGACGGTGACCCCGCGCCCCCGGGTGATGAAGCCCACGATGGGGTCGCCTGGCACCGGATTGCAGCACTTGCCGTAGCGAACCAGCACGTCCTCGATCCCGCTGATGCGAACCCCGCCGGCCGGGCGGCGGGCCACCTTGCGGAAGATCTCGGTGAGGCGGCTGGTGACCCCCGGCTCGGCCGGGGTGGCCATCTTCTCCTCGGACACGAGAAGGCGCGCCACCTGGTCCGGCGACACCTTTCCGTAGCCGATGGCGGCGAGCAGGTCGTCGCCGATCCGGTAGCCGAGCGAGGCCGAGGCCTTGTCGAGCGAGCCGTCCTTCTGCGCCCGGGAGAGCGACACGCCGTACCGGCGCAGCTCCCGCTCCGCCACCTCCTTGCCGATCTCCAGCGAGCGCCGGTGCTCGGCCTGCCGGATGAACTGCCGGATCCGGGCCTGGGCCCGGCTGGTGCGGACGAAGGTGAGCCAGTCCTTGGAGGGCTGCGCGTGGGGCGAGGTGAGGATCTCGACGGTGTCGCCGTTCTTCAGCCGGTAGCGGAGCGGGACGATCTTCCCGTTCACCTTGGCGCCCACGCAGCTGTGGCCGATCTCGGAGTGAACCGAGTAGGCGAAGTCGAGCGGGGTGGCGCCTCGCGGAAGGCTCTTCACGTCCCCCTTGGGCGTGAAGACGAAGACCTCGTCGGCGAAGAGGTCGACCTTCACCGTCTCCAGGAACTCGGTGGGATCGGAGAACTCCTTCTGCCACTCCAGCAGCTGGCGGAGCCAGCCGTACTGCTCCGCGTCGCTGGCCCGGATGCGCTCCTTCCCCTTGCCGTCGCGGAGCCCCTCCTTGTACTTCCAGTGAGCGGCCACGCCCTGCTCGGCGACCCCGTGCATTTCCTCGGTGCGAATCTGGATCTCGATCCGCTCGGCGCGTGGCCCCACCACGGTGGTGTGAAGCGACTGGTACAGGTTGGGCTTGGGGATGGCGATGTAGTCCTTGAAGCGCCCCGGGATGGGCTTCCACAGGGAGTGAACGAGCCCCAGGGCCTCGTAGCACTGGGCCACCGTCCCCACGATGACCCGGAAGGCCACCAGGTCGTGGATCTGCTCGAAGGGCAGGTCCCCCTCGTGCATCTTCCGCCAGATCGAGTAGAGGTGCTTCACCCGGCCATGGACCTGGGCCTGGATTCCGTTCTCGGCCAGCCGCGACTGGATGACCCGGACCACCTCCTCGACGAAGCGGTCGCGCTCCCCGGCCCGGCTGGCCACGCGCTCCTCGAGCTCGGCGTGCTCGGTGGGCTTCAGGTAGCGGAAGGAGAGGTCCTCGAGCTCGGTCTTGACCGACTGCATGCCCAGCCGGTTTGCGAGCGGCGCGTAGATGTCGAGGGTCTCCTGGGCGATGCGCTCCTGCGTGTCCGGCCTCATGTGCGCGAGGGTTCGCAAGTTGTGGGTGCGGTCGGCGAGCTTGACGAGCAGGACCCGGATGTCCTTCGCCATGGCCACGACCATCTTGCGAAAGTTCTCGGCCTGCTTCTCCTCCTTGGTGTTGCCGGGGGAGAACTGGGAGAGCTTGGTCACCCCCTCGACCAGCTCGGCGACCTCCTCGCCGAAGAGCTCGGCGATCTCCTCGCGGGTGGCGAGCGTGTCCTCGATGGTGTCGTGGAGCATCCCGGTGACGATGGAGGCCTCGTCGAGCCGGAGATCGGCGAGGATGCCGGCCACCTCGAGCGGGTGGACCAGGTACGGCTCCCCGGACTTGCGGATCTGACCCTGGTGGACCTTCGCCGAGTAGACGTAGGCCTTCTTGATGACGTCCAGGTCCGCGGCGGGGTGGTAGGCGGCGACCTTGTCCAGGATGTCGTTGAGCCTCAGCAATCGAGCCTTCCAGCCTAGCCCCCCGTGCCGCATCGCAGCAAGGACGCGAAGGGCCGATCTTGCTCGTAACCGGGGGCGCGGCGCTGCGCCAGGGGCGGATGGAAGCACGGACGGGGGACGCCGGAACGTTGAGTGCGGAGGTCACCCCGAGGTAGAAGGTCCCTGGAGGATTTCCTTGATCCAGTGCTTCCACTGCGGGTCGCCTCTCGACGCGGCCATGTCCGAGTGCCCCGCCTGCGGCGCCGGGATCGAGATGTCCCGGCTGACCGGTGTCCTGGGCAGCGTGTGCCGCGGGTGCGATGCCTTCAACGAGCCTGGCACGATCACCTGCGTGTCCTGCGGCGAGCCGCTCGCCGCACGAGGCCCGGCTCCGCTGGTGGATGCCGATCTGATCGAGCCGGAGCCGGGATCCGATGCTCCCTCGCCGCACGATCTGCCCCCCATCGATTTCGAGGCCGTGCTGGTGGAGATGCCGCAGGCGGAGCCGGGCCTCGCGCCCGAGCCCATCGACCTGCTCGACCCCCTCCCGGCAGCGACACCGCGCGAGTTCCTGCCCTTCGAGTCGATCGAGCTCGAGCCCGACGCGGCCACCGCCTCCCTGTCCCTGGCCGGCCCGACCGGTCCCTGCCAGCTGCTGCTCGAGCGCGGCGACGGGCGCGAGGGCTCGGGGTTCCCCGTCGGGGCGGACGAGGTGGCCGTGGGGCGCAGCGAGGGAGCCATGACCTTCCCGTCCGACCCCAGCCTGGCCCCGCGCCACGCGTCGTTCTTCTTCCGCGACGGGCGAGCGCACGTCCGGGACGACGGCTCGCCTGGCGGCACCTTCCTGAAGCTTCGCGGCCTCACCGTCCCGCTCCGGCCCGGGGACGCCTTCGCCGTGGGCGACCGGTTGCTCCGCTTCGGCGGTCCCCTCCCCGCCGCAGCCCACGCGGCGCCCGACGGGACCCGGCGCCTCGGCTCCCCGCGCCCCACGGGACAGGCGGTGCTCGTCGAGGAACGGCTCGCCGGCGGCATCACCGGACGCGTCTGGCTGCGCGCAGGCCCGTCCGTCACGCTCGGTCGCGCCGGCTGCTCGGTGAATCTCGGCGACGACCCGTTCCTCTCCCAGGCCCACGCCGAGATCGTCCTCGAGGGGGATGGGACGGCGCGGCTCCGCGACCTGGGCTCGGCCAACGGCACCTTCGTGCGCATTCCGCCGCGGTCCGAGCGCGAGCTCCGCGACGGCGACCTCGTCCGGGTGGGATGCCAGGTGCTCCGGGTCTCGGTCCCGTCCGAGCGGGGCGCCTGACCATGGCGGTCGTCTTCGTCACCATCGCCCCGCTGGGCACCGGAACCCCAAGCCTCTCCCGATACGTCGCCGGCGTGGAGCGCATCCTCCGGAGGAGCGGGCTGGTACACCAGCTCACCGCCATGGGCACCATCGTCGAGGGGGACCTCGACGCCATCCTGGCGGTGGTTCGCGAGATGCACGAGGCCCCGTTCGCCCAGGGCGCCGTCCGGGTCTCGACCCTCGTCAAGATCGACGACCGGCGCGACAAGGAGCACACCATCGCGCGCAAGATGCGCTCGGTGGAGGAGAAGCTCCGGGAACCGGCGATTCCGTCACCGGGCCGCGCCTTCACCCCACCACGAACACGGCGCAGGAGCGCGCCCCGTGTGCGCCGATGACGAGCGACTGCTCGATGTCGGCGGTCTTGGACGGCCCGGAGATGAACAGCCCGTAGCCGGGTCGAGGCAGGGTGATGCGCCCGTAGGCCTCCTGCATGTCGTTCACGACGTCGCCGGCCCGCACCACGAGCACGAGGTGCTCGGGGATGACGAACACGGCGCGGTGGGGGCCAAGGCTCGCGCCGGTGACCCAGACCGCGCCATTCTCGGCCACGCCCACCTCTCCGGGGATGGCGGCCACGTCGAGGTCGGCGAGCTCGTGGGGATCGGCGACGGCGGCCAGGTCGACGGTCCCGCCGGGAAGGCCGGGCACGAGCGAGACGCGCCGGGGGGAGGACCAGACCGGCAACCGTGCCACCTCGGCGGCGAGCGCGGCCGCGTCGGGGACCCGGTACGATTGGCCGCCGACCGACTTGACCGACTCGAGGAAGCGGGCCACCGGCTCGCCCTGCCTCACCGGGACCGGGTGGCGAGGCGCCGGAGCGGGCCTCGCGCCGGAGGCGCGGAGCGCCGAGAGGATGGCGTCGCGCGCCGTCACGATCGCCCCTCCGGCTTCCCGGCTTCCTCGCGGTCGTAGAGGTCGGCGAAGGTCTCGCGCGGCGGGATGGGGAACTCGCGCCCGCGCGACCAGATGGCGCCCGGGCCGACCCTGGCAAGGGCGGGCGCGACGCGCAGGATGAAGCGCGCGAAGCGGCCACCGGCGCGGAAGAGGGCCGGGCGGGCCATGGCGAAGGAGGCGGCCTTCATCCCCAGCCGCTTGGAGAGCGGCACGAGCTTCTGCTCCCCGGCCTCCTGCCGGAGCACGAGCAGCTGGTGGTGGAGGTCCACCTTCACCGGGCAGACGTCGGTGCAGGACCCGCACAGGCTCGAGGCGAAGGGCAGGCTGGCGTGCGTCGTCAGATCGCGGTGGGGCCCGAGCACCGAGCCGATGGGGCCGGGGATCAGGTAGCTGTAGCTGTATCCGCCGCTGCGCCGGTAGACCGGGCAGGTGTTGAGGCAGGCCCCGCAGCGGATGCAGGCGAGCGCCTTGCGACGGTGCTCCTCGGAGAGCATCGCGCTCCGCCCGTTGTCCACGACGACGAGGTGAAGCTCGCCTCCCGGCAGCGGCGCGTGGAAGTGGGTGGTGTACGAGGAGACCGGCTGACCGGTGGCGCTGCGCGCCAGCAGCCGGAGGAAGACGCCCAGGTCGGCGAGGCGCGGGATGATCTTCTCGACCCCCATCGAGGCGATGTGCACGGGCGGGAGCGTCGTGCCCATGTCGGCGTTGCCCTCGTTCGTCACCACCACGAAGCCGCCGGTCTCGGCGATGGCGAAGTTCACGCCGGTCAGGCCAGCCTGCGCGCGCAGGAACTTCTCCCGGAGGTGTCCGCGCGCCTTCTCGGTGAGCACCGTGGGATCGGAGAGCCCCTTCGGCGTGCCCAGCTTCTCGTGGAAGAGGTCGCCGATCTCCTCCTTCTTCCGGTGGATGGCCGGCACGACGATGTGCGAGGGCGGCTCGCCGGCCAGCTGCACGATGCGCTCGCCGAGGTCGGTGTCCACCACGTCGATGCCCCGGGCCTCGAGGTACGGGTTCAGGTGGCACTCCTCGGTGAGCATCGACTTCGACTTCACCATCCGCGTGACGCCGTGCTTCTCCAGGATCCCGTGGACGATCCGGTTGTGCTCCTCGGCGTCGCGGGCCCAGTGGACCTGGATGCCGTTCGCCCTGGCCTTCCGCTCGAACTCCTCCAGGTAGTCGGCCAGGCGCGACAGGGTGTGGAGCTTGATCCCCTCGGCCGCCTCCCGGAGCGCCTCCCACTCCGGCACCGTCTGCGCCGCCCGGTCCCGCTTCACCCGCATGAACCAGAGCGCCTTGTCGTGCCAGTGGGCCCGCTCGTCGTCGAGGACGAAGGCCCGCGCCTTCTCCGGGTGGAAGTCGATCATCGCGAGAGCCGCGCCTTCTCGAGCATCTCGGCCACGTGCAGCACCGGCAGCCCGGTGCCGTCGCGGCGGGCCAGCGCGTCGAGGTGCATGAGGCAGGACATGTCGTAGCCGGCGATGACCTCGGCGCCGGCCCGGACGTGGTCGGCGATGCGGTCGCGCCCCATCATGCAGGAGACGGCGTCCTCGGTGACCGCGAAGGTTCCGCCGAAGCCGCAGCACTCGTCGGGGCGCTCCAGGTCCACGAGCTCGATGCCCCGCAGCTGTCCGATGAGCTGCCTGGTCTTGTCGAAGGGGGCGTCCATGCGCTCGCTCGAGCGCGACTCCCGCAGCTCGCGTATCCCGTGGCAGCTGCGGTGGAGCCCCACCTTGTGACGGAATTCCCCGTCCACCTTGGCCACCTTGACCACGTCGACCAGGTACTCGGAGAGGTCGAAGGTCCTCTCGCCGAGCCGGCGCACCTCGGCCGAGTCGCCCAGCAGGTCCCGGTAGTGGAGCTTCACCATGGAGACGCAGCTGGCCGACGGGGCCACGACCGACTCGTAGCCCGCGAAGAGCTTCACGAACCGCTCGGCGAGCGGCCGGGCCTCCTGCGAGCAGCCGGTGTTGTACATGGGCTGCCCGCAGCAGGTCTGGTCCCGCGGGTACTCGACC
>Ga0315295_10004318_pt1 | contig 12109 bp, 13 predicted proteins | sample YL17G14_0_MG_FD_204453 | JGI IMG/M metagenome (GOLD analysis project Ga0315295, IMG submission 204453) | Sediment microbial communities from Yellowstone Lake, YNP, Wyoming, USA - YL17G14_0 | ecosystem: Environmental > Aquatic > Freshwater > Lake > Sediment | place: USA: Wyoming | collected... | reverse complement strand
CAGAGGTGAAAGCCAGCGCTAATCTGGTGGTCTCAGATCATGAACATGACGGTGTAGCCGAAGCAATTGAGCGATATCTGTAAAGATGTCGCTTTTTTTGTCTAGCATGTGTGATACTAGGCGATAAAAATTATTATTTAGAGGCGAATCGTGATTCGCCTAATTAAAATCACAATTCCTACATGATGCAATATCGGTCAAGTGTTATGTATTCCTTATTCTGCTTAAATTAGTATGATGGAGAGTTTGAGCTGCAAAATTTTGTGGCTTTTATTTTTATGAAAAAAAACACATATTGCAGGCAGTCTTTTTCATAGAATTATTGTGCGTATGATGAGGAGGGAATGGGATGAGAATTCGAATCATAAAATGGTTGCTGGTAGTTTTTGGCATAATTTTAAGTATCAATGTAGCTTGGGCGAGTAATTTACCCCGAGAAAATCAACGCATAATCTCAATCGAGGGTAGCCAGTATTTGTTAGAGGAAGAAGTTCCAGTTGAAACTGATCTTATTAAGGGTAATGGTGATCTAATTATTGTTGAGTTAAACGCATCTCGTTTGACGCTATATCAAAATGGGGTGAAGATTAAGAGCTATCCGGTCGCGAGTGGTAAACCAACCACGCCTAGTCCAGTAGGTGAATGGCACGTGATTGATAAAGGAGTTCATTGGGGATCGGGATTTGGTGAGCGTTGGATGGGGTTGAACGTCCCTTGGGGTAGATATGGAATTCATGGTACTAATGATCCGAGTTCGATTGGACGACGGGCTAGTCATGGTTGTATTCGGATGTTTAATCGTGATGTTTGTGAACTTTATAAGATGGTGGAGATTGGAATGGCAGTACATATTGTAGGTGACTTTTCGGCTGTAACTTTGCGCAGGGAGTATCAACGCAAAAGCACTGGTCAAGATTTGCAGTTAGTGCAGTTGCGTTTGCGTGAGAAAGGTTTTGATGCTGGGGATCTGGATGGTCGTTTTGGTCGGCAAATGGAAGAAACAGTATTGGAAATGCAAAGATTTTATGGTTTGCCTCTCAATGGAAAAATAGGGCTTTCGGAGCAATATTTATTGGGTTTACGTTGAATTTATCGTGAAGGAGAAGCGCGATGTTAAAGAATCAAAAAAGATTACTCCATGCAATATTGATTGCGATTTTTTTGCTAGTCAGCTTTTGTTTTTTACGAGAATTACTTTGGCCTAAGGTCAAGGTGGGCGAACACTTAGTTCCGATCAATCCAAATGCAGAACTGAAAGAAGGTCAAATCTACCGACTGCGTTTCTGGGATTATGATTTACCTTTGCAATTAGCAGATAAGAGTTATCATGATTATATAACTGGTTTGATTGAGAAATTTACCAAAGCTAACCCGCAGATTAAAGTGGAAGTGAGTTTTTTGAATTTGGCAGATGGCTCAGCACGACTTAAGGAGGCTTTGCGGAAAGGAGAGCAACCGGATCTTTACTGTTCTGCCTTTGAACGTCCCGAATTTGATTATCGTTACCAAGTTCCCATCGGACCATATTTAACTGAACTAGAGCAGCAAAGCTATCTGTTGGCAGCACGGGAGCTTGCCTCGGTAAGTGGGATTCAATGTATGTTGCCACGATGGATCGGAGTTGGTCTGTGGCTTGGGAATAGTAAATTATTAGCCCAATTAGGTCTTTCGGTAAATAAAATTCAGGCTCAAGGTTGGAATTGGGAGGAGTTGCAACAGGCGAGTCAAAAATTAACCAAGCAACAATTTTTATTGGGGGGTAATCTGGGGCAACCTGGCATTTTGAAGGAATTGACTGCAAGCGTGGCTGGAACAGTGGGCTGTGCTACCAATGAAAAACCTTCAGATTTGGCAAGAGCTTTCCTTGAAGAGCTATTAAAAGAGAAAAAAAGCTTAGCTTTAGAAGACCCAAATCTTTTAGGAAATTTTTTTGAAGGAAAAGTTGCTTTGGTGGGCGGAATGCGACCGATTTTTTATCGTTTGATTAAAGAAAGATTGACTGAGCGTAAAGCTGATTGGCAATTGGTTTGGCTACCTGTACCAAGTCGCTATGCAGAGCGAAATGCAATGATTGCTGAGACTTCGATGATTGCGGTTTATCGCACACGACCAATTTTGGATGAACAGGTGACTGCAGCAATGAAATTGGCTAAGTATTTAGGGGCAGCACCAGAGATTAAAGTATGGCAAAAATTGATGGTGATCCCGGCTCATCAAAGACCATTAACGGCTTGGCTGAAAGATCAGCAGAGACTAGGGAATGATTGTGCCTGGATGTTGAAGTGGTTGCAGGGCACACCAATATGGCATGAAAGTTGTTTTGATTGAGAGAAAGACGCTCAAAATGAGCGTTTTTTGTTGGTGCAGCAGAACGCTAAGTAAACAAATTTTTGATTTGCAGGAATGAATAGAAAAATGACGAATTAATTATCTTAAATTAGGTTAGTAGTTTTTTGTCAAGTCATTATGTTGTAAGAATTGAAGTTAAATCTTCACGAAATTGAAAGGGTTCATATGTCTCCACATTATACTTCGGGAAAGCTAATTAAAGAAAGATTAGCCAAGCATAATTATGCACCACGTAAAAGTCTGGGGCAGAATTTTTTAATCGATGAGAATACGCTGCGCAAGATTGTAGCTCAAGGTAATCTGAGTTCGCAAGATTTGGTCTTGGAGATCGGTCCAGGCTTGGGGGCTTTGACTACCTTCTTAACTGAAGCAGCTGGACAAGTAGTCGCGGTTGAATACGACCGTGGACTTACCCGAATTTTAGAGCAAGAATTTGCTGGAATAGAAAATTTTCATTTAGTTAATGAGGATATTCTTCAGGCAGATTTCATTAAATTACTAGCACCTTGGTGCGAAAAAGGCTATCAGTACAAAGTGTTAGCTAATTTACCATACTATATTACTACTCCAGTGATCTTTAAATTATTGGAGTCGCAGATCCCTTGGTCAGTCTTGGTATTTTTGGTTCAAAAAGAAGTAGCTGAGCGAATTACTGCGAAACCAGGCACTAAAGAGTACGGTGCCTTAACCGTGATGTTGAATTTCTTTGGTCAAACTGAGATCGCTGGAATTGTTCCTAAGACAGTTTTTTATCCAGCCCCCAAAGTCGATTCGGCAATTGTCCGAATCACTCCCATAGTAAAAGGCGAGGATTGGCAGCTTTATCCCTATTTACACCAGGTGGTGCAAGCGGCCTTTGGACAAAGGCGAAAAACGATTGCAAATGCTTTAAACCCCTTGGTAGAATCCTTTGGTAGCCGCGCGGAAATGATGACTTGTTTTAATGAATTAGGAATTGATCCGATGCGACGAGGTGAAACTTTGACGGGAGCAGAATTTATGCTGTTAGCCCGTAAGGTATCCCAAAGATAAATAGGTAAGAGTGGCTTTTGGTGGGCTGGGAACAACTTTTGTAAAGAAGGTGTAACCATGAATTTTGTTAGTCCTACCAAAGGTCGCTTGAGTTTTGAGCAGGTTTTTTTTGACATGATTGAGTATATTGAGCAGAATACAGAATCAAAATTTCGGATTATTGTAGGGACTGATTCACATCTGCGCGAAGAAGTTTGTTATGTAACTGCCATTGTTGTTTTGCGTGAAGGTAAAGGCGGGCGGTTTTACTATGCTAAAGAGCGTGAAAAGATAAAATTAAGTTTGAAACAACGGATTTTTTATGAAACTTCACGTAGCTTAGGGGTAGCTGCTAAATTAGCTGAAAAATTATCTGAAAATGGTTGGGCTAATTTAGATATTGAGATTCATTTGGATGTTGGGGAACAAGGGAAAACTAAAGAGATTATCCGTGAAGTAGTCGGAATGGTGACCGGAAGTGGCTTTGATGCACGAATTAAACCCGATTCATATGGAGCTTCCAAAGTGGCTGATAAGTATACCAAATAATAATTACCAGGGATAATTAAATGTATTATTTTTCTGATATTTTGTAACATTATCTTAACATGAAATCTTGCTTATAAAAATCAGCATTATTCTTGAAAAGTAGTTGACAAACCCCTGGGTTATCTAGTATAATAATAAACTTGACTTTGCTATGCAAAAAGTATATAATAGGCGTACTGGTTGGCAAAGGAAGGTGAGCACAATGAAGGAGATCGGAATTCTTGATCAAATTCGGGAAAATTTAGATTTATTTGTGGGTAAACCAATCCAGATTAAAGCCAATCGTGGTCGGAAGAGAGTTTTTGAAGCGGAGGGCATTCTGGAAAACACTTATCCTAAGGTCTTTGTGGTAAAATTCAAGGAACGACAAGTAGAACGGAGAATTTCCTATAGTTATGCGGATCTCTTAACTCATTCAGTTGAGTTAACCGATGGTCACATACAAATTGGATTAATCAATGAAACGGTCATTGTTTAATGATGAACGCCCGTCAATGGACGGGCTTGTTTTTTGTGCAAAGTGTGTACAGCTAGAATCTGATTAGGATTAAGTAAAATATTCGATTTTGGCAGTGGGAAAGTATTTTTGAATTAAGTTAAACATATGCTCTTTTAATGATTGATACTCTGTTTCTGGGTAAAGATATTTGATGAGACCATATTTTCCATATTTACGACGACGGTTGGTCTCGTCAAGCTCTAAACTGGTGTTGGGGAATCTTTCGAGAATTACTTTTTTAGCACTCCCTGTAAACCTATGGGTAATTAACTCAAAGGTAAGACCAGCTGGAGTTTGTCCGAGATTTTTAGATAATTCGTGGAAAAGTTCTTCATAATCATCTTGGGAGTTGTTGTAAATAAACAGGGGTGCGATAATAAACCCCAAAGGATAACCAGCTTCCGTCATTTTTTGGGCGGCAGCGATTCGTTCATGAAAACTAGCCGTCTGATGTTCGTAAAGATTAATGATTTTTGAGGTATTTAGACTGAAACGGAACTTAGTATGTTGTTGATGATTAAGGTTTAATAAGGGTTCAACCTGGTTGAATTTGGTGACCACGCGGAGTCTCCCGAATTCCAAGGTGCCAAAGAGATTAATGGCAGCAGCTAAAGAGCCAGTGAGGTGTTCAACAGCTAGAGGATCAGAGGTACTAGCAGCTTCAAAAGTAGTGATTTTTGATTGATTGGTTTGAATGACTTCTTTAATTTTATCAAAAATCGCTTCGGTGTTTACATAGATGCGGAGATAAGGTTTTTTGCCAAGATTAGTTTGTAAATAACAGTATTGACAGTTGCCGGGACAGCTAGTGGCTAACGAGAATTCAAAGTCTGCGGATGGTCTACAGCTTTCAAAACGCAGATCCCGTTTGACTCCAACAACTAGAGTTTGCTTTCCTTCAAGATAACTTTCAGTAGGATTGTTGCCAGGGATTCCGGTAATTCGATTGTGAGAGCCAACCATTTTGACGGGAACATTGGCGGCGTTCATTTCGTTTAATATTTTGATTCCAAGTGGATAATTTAAGGCATTTTCTTCAATGAAGACTCTTTTTGGTTGAAATAACTTCATAATTATTAGCGCACAACCAATACCTTTGGGCACTGGGAAAAAATGCGTTTCCTCGCTTTCTTAATGGTTACTTATAAATATTATCTCTAAATTTAGGGAGGCAGATTGAGTGAAATTATGGCAAAAAAAGGCGTTCCAAGTTTTAGATGGGATTAAATTAACCCCGGATTTTCTGTTGTCTCAGTTAACGACTTTTAAAGTTGGTGGTCCACTTGATCTTTTAGTAGAACCAATTGAAGTTAATCAGTTAGCAAGAGTACTTGATTTTTGCAAAACCGAAAATTTACCATGGTTTATCCTAGGCTTGGGCTCGAATCTTTTAGTAAGAGATAAAGGAATTCGTGGCGTTGGGATCAAACTGCAAGGAAGCTTTACAGAATGGTCGGTTAATGAACAGCTAGTCACTTCGGGTGCAGCAGTAGTTTTGGGTGACCTTTCTAAAGCAACCGCTTGTCTGGGTTTATCGGGTCTAGAATTTGCTTGTGGAATTCCGGGGAGTGTTGGTGGCGCAGTTTTTATGAATGCTGGTGCTTACGATGGTGAAATGTCAAATGTTTTGATGCAGGTAGCTGCCTATGACCTAGAAAACGGTTTATGTTGGTATGAGCAAGAAGAGTTGGAACTTGGTTATCGCCAAAGTCGTTTTCAAAGTAGTAATCAGATTATTATAAAGGCAGAAATGGAATTACATCAAGCGGAAGTAAGCTTGGCGGAGGCGAAGATTACGGAGCTTACGTGTCAGCGTCAGAGCAAACAGCCCTTAGAAATGCCTAGTGCGGGGAGTGTTTTTCGAAGACCAGAAGGATATTTTGTTGGTCCATTAATCGAGCAAGCTGGGCTGAAAGGATTTCGACTTGGTGGAGCACAGGTTTCTGAGAAACATGCAGGTTTTATCGTGAATGCTGGTGGAGCGAGTGCTCAAGATGTTTTGGATCTAATTGCTTATATTCAAAAGACTATTTTTGAGAAAAATGGTGTGAAATTAGTGCCAGAGATTCGCGTAGTTGGTGAAGAATAATTTTTTATCTTTCTAGCTGCTATGAGGCAGGAATTACCATTTGTTTTGTCTAATATAGTAATGTGAAAATTTGGTGATAGCTCTATTATATTTAGAATATGGGAAGGAATATAGATGAAAAAAAGTACTTTTTTATTTTTTGGTCTGTTGTTAATCGTAAGTTCGACTTTAGTTTTGGCAGAAGCAAATTCTACCCAATTAGCATCAGTACAACAATTAGTGGGTTCGGAAAAATGTTTTTTACCTAATAATTATGATATTTGGTCTTGTGACTGGGCACCAGATGGCAAAACGATGGTCTTTGCGGGGAAAATCAATGGACAAGATTCTACCAAGATTAAGATTTGGCAATGTTCATTAGAACCAGCTAGTACTCCGGAAATGTTAACTAATACTGAATCTTTATTTGATTATGCACCGCGTTGGTCACCTGATGGTGCCAAAGTGGTAATGTCAAGGCGTGCTTATGGTAAGGACAAGCTTGGGGCATCAATTTGGACAAAAGAGGTAGCAAGTGGAACTGGGAAACAATTGACTGATGGACCAGTAGATCAAGATCCATTTTGGTCTCCAAAAGGCGATCAAATCGTCTTTAGCCGGATTCCTAATCCATATAAAGGTAGTCTGGTCATCACTGATCTCAAAGGGGAACAGTCAGTTTTAGCAGGAAAAGATGGCGAGTTACTCCAGTCTCCATGGTGGGGTAGTAATGGACTGATCTATTTTACCAAATTTAACCCTGAACCTAAAAATGTTTCTGTTTCTGGACAAAATTATCAGGTAATGCAGTTTGGAAAAGGTAGTATTTGGGCAATTAATCCAGAAAAGAGAGAACAAATACCAGTAGTTAGTGATGAGTACGATAATCGGTTGCCAGCATTAGCACCAGATGGGACGAGATTAGCCTTTGTTTCAAATCGTCAAAGTAGTAAAGATGGACATGGCAAATATGATCGTGGCAGTTTGTATATTAAAAATTTAAAAAATAATGAAATTAGCTTTGTAACTAATAAAGTTGGATTAAATGGTGGTTCACTTAGTTGGTCACCTGATGGTAAAAGATTGGCATTTTTTACTTTTCGTTCAATTAGACCAGCAATTTGGGTCATCAAAATTCCCTAATTAGCTTTGAGGTGATTATTTTTGTTTCAACCAATTCAGGCAACAACGATAGTACAACAGATTATTGATAAGATTACGCAATCTTTGGTTAGAGGTGAATTACAACCAGGAGATCGATTGCCACCAGAACCAGAGCTAGCTATTGAATTAGGGGTAAGTAGAACCTCGTTACGTGAAGCATTGAAAACTCTTTGTGGATTAGGGGTTTTAGTAGCGAAAAAACGAGGTGGTACTTTTGTTGCAACCTCCGTCTCCCAAGCGATGTTAGACCCATTAGTGTTTAGCTTGATTATTGACAAGGGTTCAGGAGATGAGTTGTTTGAGTTAAGAGCTTTATTGGAGATGAATGCGGTAGAGTTAGCAATTAAGAAAGCTACTTCAGAAGATCTAATGTTATTAGCGGCGGAATTGGAAAATTTTCAAAACTATATTCCAACTGGTAATTTAGATCGTTTAGCTGAGATGGATCTGCAGTTTCATCTGTTAATTTTACAGTTTTCTAAAAATGCTCCTTTTATTAGAATTAATCAGGTGATCATGAGACTTTTTTCACAGCCAATTAATCGTGCTTTGAAAGAGTCTGGTCCAGAAGTAGTATTACAAAGTCATCGCCAGCTTTATGAGGTGATCGCGAAACGCGATCTAGAAGGTGCTAAGGCGCATATTCTTAGGTCTTTTGAGACTTTTCGTAAGTTTCTTTAGAAAAAATTTTATTTAGCAGTTATTTTAAGCAAGGAGGCAGGGTCGATGAGAGTGACCATTGATCGATTTGAAGGAGATTATGCAATTGTAGTTTTAGATGATATGACAAAAGTCAATTTACATAGAATATTGGTACCAAAAGCTGCTAAAGAGGGAGATCTTTTGCAGATAAAAGTTGACCAAAAAGCCACTAAAGAGCAGCAACAACAGGTGGCAGAGCTAATGGAAGATGTTTGGGGCGAATAATCCGAGGAAGATACCTCGGTTTTTTTGTGTTTTTTTATAGTACTTGAACCATCTGTAGAAAAAGGGTATAATTTAAATCAAATTTATATGTAAGACATAATGATTGAAGGAGTGGATTTACATGACATTAAACATGACTAATTATGAACAGGAATATCAAAATTTCGAATGGAATGTGCCTGAAAAATATAATTTTGCGGAGGAAGTAATTGATTATTGGGCAACAGATCGTACCAAATTAGCCTTACTTTTGGTAGATGACTATGAAAATGAAGAGAAGTATACTTTTTGGGAAATGAAAACATTTTCAAATCAATGTGCAAATTTTTTGCAAGATGCCGGGTTGAAAAAGGGTGATGTGGTGTTGGTCTTGCTTCCGCGAATTGTGGAATGGTGGATTTCATTATTGGGGATAATGAAGATAGGTGCAATCTCTGCACCAGGAACTACGCAACTAACTGCGCGTGATCTGAAGTATCGGATTAATCTTTCTCAGGCTAAAGCAGTAATTGTTGATGCAGATAATGCAGAGAAAGTTGAGTCAATTATTAGTGAGTGCCCTACCTTGCAAATTAAGGTTTTGGTGGATGGAAAACGTCCTGATTGGATTGATTATTATGAAAAAATGAAGTCAGCCTCACGATATTTTAGTCCGGCAATACTTAAAAGTACTGATGGCGCTCTAATCTATTTTACCTCTGGGACAACTGGTTATCCAAAAATGGTTTTTCATTCACAAGCTTCTTATCCTTATGCCCTTAAAGTTGTGGGCAAGTATTGGCTTGATCTGAAACCAACCGACATTCATTGCAATCTGTCAGATACTGGCTGGGGTAAAGCTGCTTGGAGTAGTTTTTTTGGTCCTTGGCACATGGGAGCAGCTATTTTGGTTCATAAAACAGTTGGTAAATTTAATCCCGAACGTACCTTGGAGATAATTTCTAAATGTGGGGCTACTACTTTGTGTGCTGCACCGACTGCCTACCGTCTGTTTGTACAGTTGGACTTGAAGAAATACGACCTGTCAGAGCTACGACATTGTGTTGGAGCAGGTGAACCATTAAATCCAGAAGTGATTTCAATTTGGCATGTGGCAACTGGGAGATATATTCATGATGGTTATGGTCAGACTGAAACAGTGCTCACTGTCGCAACTTTTCCTTGTTTAGATATTAAACCAGGTTCAATGGGGCGACCAACTCCAGGCTTTCAAGTAAATGTGATTGATGAAGCAGGAAATATTCTGGAAAATCATCAAGAAGGTGACTTGGCAATTCGTGTCGCAGAGCAGATGCCAGCTGGAATTTTTGTTGAGTATTTAAATGATCAAGCCGGGACTCAGGATCGTTTTCAAAATGGTTGGTATTTAACGGGGGATCGCGCTTATCGTGATCTAGATGGATATTTTTGGTTTGTGGGTCGATCTGATGATGTGATTTTAAGTTCAGGCTATCGAATTGGTCCTTTTGAGGTGGAGAGTGCTTTGCTCGAACACAATGCGGTGGTTGAAGCAGCAGTAGTTGCAAGTCCTGATGAGGTACGTGGTGAGATTGTAAAAGCTTTTGTAATTTTGGGATCAAAGTATGTTCCAAGTGAGACATTGGTAAAAGAATTGCAAGAATATGTGAAAAAAGTGACTGCACCATATAAGTATCCTCGGGAAATAGAATTTGTGACAGAGTTGCCTAAGACAATTTCTGGAAAGATCCGTCGCGTAGAATTGCGCGAGCGTGAACGGCAATATAAACTGAATCTTAGATAGAATCTAAAGCGAAAATTAAAGGATTTCTAAGTATACGAAGCGAAAAAATGTATAATTAAAGTAAAGGCAGCTTACGAGGTGAATTTTTTGAAAATTTTAATTATACACACTAATGCAGGAGCAGGACATTTACGGGCGGCTGAGGCGGTTTGTAAGGCTGGTTTGAAATATTTTCCGGAAGCTGAATTTAAGATAATGGATAGTTTAGAGTACACCACAGCTTGGATGAAAAAGATTTATCCAGTGACTTATGTGGTTTTAGTAAAATATTTATCGTTGGTATGGAGATTTTTTTATTTTTATTGTAATATAAAATGTTTGGAAAAATTCAATTGTAGGTTGCGACAGAGAATTTTAGTGACCCAACAAGGACGTTTTTTCAAGATGATTCAAGAGGAAGCGCCTGATCTAGTCTTGACTACTCACTATTTACCAAGTGATTATCTCTCATTTATGAAGAGAAAGGGTAAGTTAAAGACGTTTGTGGCGGTTTGCCTAACTGATTATGAGCCGCATTTAATGTGGAAGAATCCAGAGCTTGATCAGTATTTTATTGCCAGTGAAGAAATGTTGCCTGAGATGAAGCGGTTGAGATTTCCTTTGGAAAAGGTGAAAGTATCTGGGATTCCAATTCATCAAGAGTTTGCAATAGTTGAAGATCAAATGATGATGCGTAAAAAATTAGGTTTGAAGTTGAACGAATTTACGTTGATGATTACTAGTGGTGGCTTTGGCTTGGGACCTGTGAAAGCAGTGGTTAGAGAGTTAAAGAAAGTCACCAAACCAATACAAATTCTGGTCATTTGTGGACATAATGCTGATTTGAAATCCCAGGTAGAGAAAGAAATCGAGGGTAGTATCCATGATTTTCGACTGTTTGAATTTGTCAAAAACATTCATGAATTGATGAGTGCTAGTGATCTCTTAATCTCTAAACCTGGTGGTCTCACTACAACTGAAGTGATGGCTAAAGGATTACCGATGATCGTTTATCAGCCAATTGCAGGGCATGAAACGGCTAATTGTCAAATGCTCTTAAAACATCAAGCGGCGATTGAGATGAAAAAAATTAGTGAATTGCCACAGGTAGTAATGGAGCTACTTGATCACCCTGAGAAACTCCAGGGACTGAAAGAAAATATGAAGGCATTGGGACATCCAGAAGCAGCAACAGAAATTGTTTTCGAGCTAAAAAAAATTATGGAGATGAGGCAAAAAGATGGAAATGAATCAGCTGATCCAAAGATTAAATGAGTTATACCATCAATCAAAAGCAAAAGAATTAAACGAGGTGGAGTTAGTTGAGCGTGATGGGTTGCGTAAAGAATATTTGGATATGATTCGTCATCAGGTTAAAGGTTCTTTAGACCAGATCGAGATTGTTGATCCAGAGGTGAAAGAGAAAGTGAAAGAAAAGGAACATGATTGCGACGGAAATTGTAATTGTGGTTCGGAATGTACTTGTCATCATGAACATTGATTTTTGTGAGTTATTAGTGTTGATATAATAAATAAGAAAATATTTGATTTATATGAAAATCTGCAACTTTGGTTGTGGATTTTTTTGGTAAAATAGCTAATTATTACAGCAGTTTCTAATTGAATTTTCGGGGAGGACTTTATTATGAAAAAATTTGGATTCAAAACAGTATGTTTGATGTTGTTATTAGCAGTTGCTACGGTTGGTTTAACATCGTGTAGTACTACATCAGTTGGGACTCAATATAATGCCATTTGTAATATAGGGGCTGGGGCGAAAATAGTCGGAATAATAGTTTTT
>Ga0315295_10004317_pt1 | contig 12111 bp, 8 predicted proteins | sample YL17G14_0_MG_FD_204453 | JGI IMG/M metagenome (GOLD analysis project Ga0315295, IMG submission 204453) | Sediment microbial communities from Yellowstone Lake, YNP, Wyoming, USA - YL17G14_0 | ecosystem: Environmental > Aquatic > Freshwater > Lake > Sediment | place: USA: Wyoming | collected... | reverse complement strand
TACATCCTCCCACCCCAATCCGGCGGAACTAAACCAATAAGTTAAGGTTGCTTCGGGCTTGTTTTTAGATATTTCGTAATATTTCAAATCCCCGTTCATCTCTCTGTCCCTGTCAACATATCTCTTTGTAAAATCGGTAGGATCCCACCATGCTTTCTCAAATACATGTCCGTGCGCCCTGAATTTTGGTTTGATTGCCCCGAGGACTTTAGTAAATCCCCGGTGTACCAAAAGAGCGAACGGCACGTAGGGATAAGCGTTTACCGATTGATTCCCCTTTAAATTCAGTTTAAATGCATACGGAATGGGCGGATAATATTTCCCCTTGCCCAGAATATCAAAGTAGAGACTGGAGTCGCCCTCAACGATTTTCTTCTCATCACCATTTACTATAGCGCTGGTTCCCAGGGGCTCCAGATAAGCCAGCGCCGAGCCGGTGGCCGGTTTTATGGAAATCAGCGAGGAAGCAGCGGGAACTCTTTGGAAAATTGTCCCGCTTCCGTCGGCCGCCTCGGCCTCCAGGACGATATAGAATTTTCCTTCCGTATAGAATTCAGAAGAAAGGTCATCAGGATGGTTGCCACGCCAGCTCAGGACATGGCGGTTATCAGGATTAAGCCTGCCCAGTTTAAGCCCCTGGCTCAAAACCGCGACCGAATCAGTAACGCCATCGCGATAAACTTTCGCGGTAACTTTGGCGTCTTTGGAAAGGTTATAATAAATTGAAACCCTGTCCGGCGCTCCGGCAGGGTTGAACTCGCATTTGCTGTCATAGCTCCAGGGAGATAGAGCCGCATTCTTGATCTCAAGCGGAGTAATAACCGAAACGGTCTCCTCGGTTACGGACAATCCCATTCCATCCGCCCCCTCCGCTCTCACCCTGACCGTGTAATTGCCATTATCCACGAATCCGCCGGTATCGAGCATCCCGTTCCAGGCGATTGAATTGAAGCCGGCAGCGGGACCAACATTTAAAATTACCACGCTGGTTTGATTCTTAAGCTTTGTCATCCCCAGGTTGACGTAATCAACGAAGATCGAGGGGTTCAGCGGATCTTCGTCCATCTGCGCGGTGATCACGATCTGGTTAGAGCTGGTCCTGAAGTCGATGCCTCCTTCTCCACCCGAAAGATTTTTATCCCACGAAACCATATTGGACATCTGGCTTATGCCGTCACCGTGGGATTGGAAATCGGAAAGATTGGAAGCCGCCATATTGCCGACAAAATGGTGATTGCCCCCGTCGCTCGACCAGCGGATATGCCAGCCGGTTTCGTCCATCCAAATGAAATATCCCAGATCTTTCCCGGCTTCATAATCGGGCTTGCCCATATAAGGAGAGCCGGGAACACCCGGAAAATATTTGTAATACACGGTCCGATTTCCTTTTTGTATCTCCAAGTGGACATTGGCAGGTTTAATGCTGTTAATAAAGCTTATCGGCAAGCTGTTAGAGCCGTTAAAGGTTATTGATGCGGGCAGCTGACCCAGCTGGACGGCTGGAGCATCCATAATTGAAGCAGTCGCGGCATCGTTGGCAATGGTTATAGTTCTAGCCGCGGCCAGGGATTCTCCTCCCTCCTCATCCACCACCACCATTATGGTGTAAGTGCCATTAGTCAGCGCGTTGGTGTAGAGATAAGAGGGGGTTGAATCGTTCTGCAGCGGCCGGATGGATTGATTGCGAATTCCGGTCGCGGGGTCGCGATTAACCTCCGGCACTTCGATAAAATCGGTTTTCCACTCGGGCCCGGGATTGGTAGTTGGTGATACCGAACCTTGAGCGTAGTAAAGTCGATATTGTTTAAAGGGCAGAGAATTAGTCCAATCCGGATCCATAGCGGTGCCGCGGATAGCGATGGTTCCGGAAACTGTCTGTCCGCTGGTTGGGAAAGAGATAACCGGCGCGACCCCATCCTTTACTACAGAAGCAAAAGAATAAGATAAATTGCCGACATCATCTTCCGAGATGATCTGAAACTTATACGCACCTTTTCCGTAGGAAGAATTACTGCCGTTAAAAACCAGCGGATTCGGGGCCGGATCCCAGGTCTTAAGCGGGTCGCCGGTATTTTCATTATACAATTTGACCCTGGTCTTAAAAACTCCCTTTTTATTTGCCGCCTTGTCATTATCTTCCCTTAATGTATAGGTTAAGTTGGTGGTGTAAGGAGTGTCTCCCGAATTCATCAGGACGAAGGGCTGGCACATGGCGTTGGCAATGACGGGGCCGGTCCGGTCGATGCGGACAGACTCGATGGTCGCGATCCCTTCATTGCCGGCCTTATCCTGAGCGATAATCTCAAGGTCATATACCCCGTCATCGGGACCCTTAACGCCAAAGCTATTATTACTATAATCCCAGCTATATTTCGCCTGTCCGTTGATCACGTTCGATACGAAGCCGGAAGCAACTTTGGTTTCTTTATCAACCAGCTTAAAAATAACGGTGGCGTTTTCCGAAACACTGCAGCTGGCGGTCAGCGCGCTGCTGTTCGAAGTCATCGGGTTGGGAGAAATGCCCTTGGCGGCAATAACCGGCGGAGAGGAATCGATCTCCACTGGCACATTGGTTATGCTGTAATTACCAGCTTCATCATAAGCTTTAACCTTAATGGTATAGCTGTCATCGGCGACCCGGCTGTTCCAGGAGACAAAGCCTTCGCCGGCCGCCTGGGTCGGAACGGTGGTAATTTCACACACAAAATTTGATTCGTTCGAAGTGTCGGAGCCCTTATAGAGTCTGAAGGAGAGGTTTTTGATAAAAGTGGAATAATTGTCGGAGACGCGGTACAAGATATTTAATGGTTTGGCCGGCGCCCGGGCTGAATAAGGAGCTAAGGCTTCCACGCTTACCACCGGGGCGGTCCGATCGACGATGAAAGGCCAGATCCCCTGGGAGGTGCCGATATTAGACTGCGCGGCCACCACCACGTTGTGCTCCCCTTCTGAAAGCGGGGATGAAGGCTTGTATTCAACGATGGTTTTCATGCCGTAATCATTGCGGTTTTTACTAATACTTATATTCGGGTCATTCAACGGAATATCGGCGCCGTCTAATCTGAAAGTCTTAATATTAATTAATTCGCTTTCGGTGGTTGAGTAACCTGATTTATTGAATTCACAGCCGATAGGCGGCATATCGTTATTGGTAACGTAAAGGGGTTTAAACTGTGAGGCCCACTGCGGAATAGTGTTTTGAGTAACCTTAAGGATCTGATTTGAAGTGTAAAGCGCCCTATTTTTGAGCTTGAAAGCGACCACGTTCTGTCCCTCAGCAAAATCAAAACCAGAAATGGTGAAACGGCCCCAGTTATCTATATCCAGGGTAAACTTGCCGGCCTGCGATCTTATTCTCTCCGCTGTTCTTTCTTTGATGTTTTCCGGTTTCATGAAATCCTGCCAGCCGGCAAAGTTCTCCGAGATCAGGAACTCCTTTAAATCTAGCGGCTTGAAATCGTAGATGACTCCTTTTATTTGAGTGACGGGAGTCTTTACCAGAAGCGGTTCGAGGTAAGCCTCATGCGAGCTGTCCAGCAGGAACGGCACAAAGTAATCATTACTGGGAAGATTCAAAGTGCTCTGCGCAAGATTCTCGATCTTAACGCCCTGTACGTTGTTAGTATGAACGATGGTTTGGGAAGAATTATAGGCTTCGACAGAAATGTCAGTTTCTAGACTGCTGACAGTTACGATTGGTTCGTCAAAGAGGGAAAGATCTAAAATTGTGGGATTGGAAGCAGCGTGGTCTATTATTTCTCCTATAATGTAGCCATGATTCATGAAATATTCATTTGGTTTAATATCTATCCCCAAAGGCAATGAAACTGATGTGTCGTTATTTTCATTGACCCCAAAAGCTAGTAACCATTTATAGATTTCATATTCTGAAAGTAATGCCATTTCAGAGGCAGATAAAGCGATCGCAGGAACAGAATATATTTGTGCTAAAAGCGGAGGCGGAGCAATTGTTCCAGTAATTAATGCCTGAAGCAGCAAAATGGCCCTAATCGTGTCGCTAGCAATCTTGGCATCAATAGCTACATTATCAAAAGTGCTGTGCCTAAATGCATATTGATATCTTTTACTATTATTTTTAAATATTTCAACTCCTTCGCCCCTCGAACTATCCACTGCCACAAGCACGCTTCCATCTTTTAACGGCATAACCCCTGGAACTGCAACGGAAAGCAGCGCCGCATATGCCTTTTCACCTTCAGATGGTAGCCCTTGGTATTCGGATAAGAAGGGAAGCATAAGCCCTGTAGCATAAGGAGTCAACCAATAATATCTTTCAATTAAATCTCTATGTGGAGTCGGTACCCCTGTAGCAGAGATTAATCTATATTCTATGTTATCCGAGCCAGGTTTTGGTGTTGCTGTTTTCAGTGTATTTATAAAGTGACTCCCTGGCTCCATTTCCCATAGCCCAGCTCCGCCTTCCCAAGATCTTAAAAGAAAAAGCCAGAAACCTATTCCTCCTCCACCAAGACCTATAATATTAAGGTCCGCTTTTCTCCCCGAAATAAAAGAATCCCAACTATCTTTTGAAAAATTTTCTGGAAGTTTATAATCAATTAATTTTAATGCTTCGGAAGGCGGATAATCTCCATAATTCTCTGATAGAACCAGCTTGCCTTGTGAGATAGCGTTTATAATTCTTTCCGAAAGGAAATTTGTAGTCCATTGTCCTGCTGACACATAAACACTATCAAAAACACCGCAAAGAAGAAAAGGAGCATTGCTGAATAAGTTCTGTAACGCACTATCTACAAAATGAGTATAAGAAGCTTTTAATATGCTTAATTCCATACTTTTAAATTTTTTGTACCAAACCAATCCATCAGCTCCAAGATGTGGGGTATCAACGGTTATTAGCTTTTTTACATTATTTTTATAATATGACGAAGTTATGTACGCCCTTGCTGCTAGACCTCCCATTGAATGAGCAATTAAAATTACTTTAGTAGGAATTTTGCCTTGTGGGATCATATTAACGGAAGAATAGCCTTCTTTCGAGGCATACCATGTTTTAAATTCTTCTTGCGCTTTTCCTATCCAGTATCTATCATTACTTTCATCTCCTAATTCTTGAGCACTTTTTAAACTTGACTGCAAATTATCAGAAAGATTATATGAGTAGACATATCCTTTAAGCCCCAATTCGTTTTCTAAGTATCCTAATAAATCTCCGTATTTTGTAAACGCATCGGAATGACTGCCAATGCCATGAACTAATATAATAAGATAATTTGGCGAGGATTTTATCTGCTTTAGCCCATAAGCGGGAATCGTATAAATCTTTACTTCTATTAAGAATATTAATAAAAGCAAAATAATAATTCTAAACACATTTACTCTCATTTAATTTTTTCACCATAAGGCATTACTTCTTTAGAACTCTCAGAATTTAGAGAATTGTCAGCCTTCCCCTTGGAAGGAGAGAAGGGCTTTGTTAAAATCTTAATAATGTTGTTAAAGACGCCTTCAACAATTATCGTGACCAACCCAACTATAATAAAACCACCCGCATAATATATTATTGCAAAGGGAGCTGCAAAACTCGGTTCAGCATATTTTATTTCCGGCTTAATCTTTACTTCCGAAGTCGTAGTTTTATTCGTCTCCATGAAAGTATATTTATATTTCGGCAACCCCCTAATAGCTTCAGTTGTAGCCTCTCCAGTTATTGGGATGGTATATAGCTTTAAGCTTGCTTCTTGACTATTTGATGTTTCAGCTGTTCCTTCTCCGAGCTGAATGGTTTTAATTTCAACCCCCCACCCGCTCCCTCCCAAAACCACCGTGGTGAAGAAGGCGAATAGGACTATTAAACTTAGGGGCTTGATTATTCTTTGCATAGTATAATCATCCCCCATTCATCCCGGTAGTTAAAAGAATAATTCTCAACCCCAAAATTAAAAGAGACAATCTACTTTTCATCGCGCACAACCTTTCTATTATTTCAAATTAGAACCTTTTCCCTTTTAAATACTTGCAATAATGACCTTCAAATGATCGATCTCACTTTGTCCAGTTGAATAAATTATATTTACAGATATGGGATTTTGTCCTTCACCAAAGGCAGGGTTATTTATAATAAATTTTGAGTTGTCATCTTGGAGCGAAACATCAGAAAAAGCCGCATAATTTATTGAAATTTGAGCCTCCGTTATTTCTAACAGATAATTAGAAAAAATTGTAAATTCTAAACTTTGGGGCGAAGAACTTAAAGTTAAGGATTCTGTCGATGCTACTGATGTGCCGTTGTATTTTGTTATCTTTACTTCTTGAGTTATTGACAGGTTTTCATTAGATGGCGAACCTTCATTGGATGTGGTCTGTTGCCCACATCCCACAATCATACTTCCCACTAAGATCAAAATCGTCACTCCGAGGGCTATAATAGATAGGTTTTTCTTCATTTTATTTGCTCTTTTCAACCATCTGTTATCCTCAACTTTTCACAGCTTGGCTTTTTCAATTATTTTTAGAGTAGAATCATTTCCTCTAATATAAATATATTTATCCGCCGCGTAAACCCAATAAGTGATTTCATCAACGGTTTTATAAACTGATAAATTCTGTTTATCTGAAACGTCTAAAATCAACAAACTAAAAGACGCAGGTAAATACACATAATTCCCCAAAACAAATGGACGATAATGATAAGATCCATCATAACTGTTTATTTCTACTGGAGAGGCTGGATCTGAGACATCAATGACATGTAATTTCCCGCCGTACTCTGTCAGGTAAACATAATTCCCCGATAAGAATAAATTATCAGCTTTATCTATGCTAACAACTTTCTCCTCAATAACAGATTCAATACTCGTAAGGCATACCACTCTTAGACCATTAAAATAATCACCGATATAAGCGTAATTATCAGATACCTCAATATCTTCTAGTGACCATGAGATTTGAACAGAAACTTCGAGACTGGGAGCTTCAGGTGTTGTCACATTATAAATCTTTAGGGGAGAATAGGCAGCAACTGAATATAAACGATTGCCATGAAAACTTAAATCATAACTATGAACACCTGTGTCTATACTATTTACTATCTGGGGATTAGCCGGATTTGAAACATTTATAATTTTTATATAATCCCCAACAACGCTCCCGGACACACTAACATATCCGCTCATATATACATAATTAGAATATAACGCAATGTCATAACTATTGAAATTTTCAATTTCTGCACTTCCAACCAAAGTCGGATTTGTTGGATCTGAAACATCTACAATATATAGTCCAGCATCAGAAGCTACATAAGCATAATTACCAAACACTATAAATCTACCAGCTCCCTCAAGTTGAATTTCACCAACGACTGCAGAACTTTGCTGAGGAACATCCCCATTTCCAGTTGGCGACGGACCCCGCCCACACCCCCCAATCATACCGGTGGTCAAAGCCAAAACCGCCAAGCCGAGCAATACAAACGATAACTTACCTTTCATTTTGCACGCGCCTTTCCTTCTACTTTCATTCCATCAATCAAAAATTCTTCCACTCCAAAACTGTTTCTACCGTTGAATTGCTGGTCGTAGATTTTACGATCCCTGCATTATTCCCGAACCAAACTGTCGAAGTATTCGTCTCGGTCGAGCCGGCATAGGTCATGTATGTGTATGAATAACTCACTCTATAACAATCAAAGGTTCCTGCGGGAACAGTCACATTCTCTTTGCTCACAACGGTCGCCTTAGCAGAAGTGGAACCGGAAATCATCACGTCCCAAGTCTTGCCAACATCGAGAGGAAAGACGATAAAAGGTATGCCAACGGACGAAGGATAATTGGGTGATCCATGAGAATAAACGCCGGAACCATCTATTTTATAATATGCCTCGCTGGTTGAAGTATAACCTGAAGCAGAATGATAACACGAAGAAAACTTCTGAACGGTAATTGAACCAACAGATGTTGTTCCTTCAACCGTCATAACTTGAGAACTTCCATCCGTGCTGGTATGGCGCCAGGTATTTCCCTGCGCGTGAGGGAAATAATTCTCTCCGCCCCCGCCGCTCGTCGATTGCAATGACGAACAACCCACCATGATCAAACCAAGTCCCGCGAAAACGAGCGCCGCAAACATCGCTTTACCTCTTACCATCTTTACACCTCCCGCCCGTTACAACTATCAATAATAATCCAAGACCAAGAAACAAAATAGTTAACCGTTTGCCATTCATTTAGTGAGTCCTTTCATATCCTAAATACATTATCGTCACCTTCCACCCAAAATTTCGCGCTATTTTGCTTTGTGATTACACCAGTGAAGCTAAAAGGAAGAATAAAAAACCAAAAGGCACCTTTTTTAAACATTTTGACCACCCCCCTTTGAACAAACTATACAGCAAGTTTATTGCCAGAGAAGGCAAGCCCAATTTTTATTGTTTTAACGCGAAATTAATTTTTAGCCCTGACGAAATTTCGTCACTACTCAACTGAGAATTCGCTATCTTTGATCCCCTGATTCACCTTGATATTGGAAAATTCCATCTCCGCTTTCATCTTCCCCGCGGGCGAAGTGATCGAAGAAACGTTCTTAACCGGAATCCAGACGCCGGAGATCTCTTTATACTCGATCTCCGACTCGCTCATCAGCTTGCCTCGGGGCCCGTACATCATGATCTTGACCGGGATCCAGCGGGAAGGATCCACATAAAATTCCATCTTGCTTAAAAATTTGTTTTCTTCCTTGGGAATGCCGACAATTATATAATTTCCCCCACCTAAGAGCGCCGACTGGCGATTGACCGACAGATCAAAGTATTTCATCGCTTCCTCCAGATCCATCGATTTTGACTGCGGCAGGCCCTGTTTCTCCCGCAGTTTTTTCATGTCCTGCACGATCTTCTGCCCGGTTTCCGAATTAATGATGGCCATCTTATCGCCGTTATTGATGGTAACCTGCTTCATGGGAGAAAGCATCTCGATCCTGGATTTGTCTTTTCCCTTGGTCCACATCTTCCCTTTTTGCACCATTTTCTGCGGTCCCGCCTTGCTGCCTTTTAAGCCGGAGAGATCCGAAACAATGGTGGTGGTAGTCTCGGCATACATATCCTTGATCTTCCCCTGATTGGACTGGATCTGGTTGAGGATCTCTTTGACGGACATTGCCTCGCCGGCGGATGAGGGAATGGCGAAAAGTGAGGCGGCAAAAACGAAAGCCAGCGACCATGCGAAAATCTTCCTGAACATGCTTTTCCTCCTTTAATTACTTAGGGAAAGTCCCGCGGGTCATTATGAATTTTTGTTTGTTTTGAGGCACTTTGGCTTACCTCGCGAAGCGCTTATATTGTACCATTAAATAGGCATGAGTGCAAGCGAGTTGACAGATAGATAAGCTTGTGGGAAAATTCGAGCAGCTCGGGAGGTGAGACAAATGGCAAAGCCGCTGATCATGGTGGTGGACGACGAGAAAGCTTTCGCCGATGAGCTCTCCAAGTCGATTACGCTAACCGGCAAATATGAGGCGGTAGCCGCCTACTCCGCCCGGGAGGCCGAGGAGTCCCTCCGCAAGAACAAGGGTCTTTTCGGGATCTTCAACAACCGCATCCGCTGCATTCTCCTCGACATCAAGATGCCCGAGATGGACGGCCTGCAGTTCCTTGAGAATCTTCGGAGGGAATACAAGGAGATGATCCCCGTCATTATGGTCACCGCCTACGAAGACGAGGAGAAGTGGGACAAAGCCACCAGCGGCCTGATCGCCGGCTATGTGACCAAGCCGCTCGATAAAGAAAAACTGATCGCCACACTCGATCGGATGTTTTCGAACGAAGAGACGAAATACAAAATGATCTCCGAAACTTTGGTGCAGGGCTTCGAAAAGAAAGAAGAATACCGGGGTCCTCACCCTTAGGTTTTAATTGCCGGGAACTTCAGGATAAAGGTTGTTCCCTTCCCCACCTTGCTTTTAAACTCCATGCTTCCGCCGTGCTCCCTGACGATCCGATAAGCGATCGAAAGCCCCAGCCCGGCGCCTTCATGGCGGGTGCTGAAGAATGGGTCAAAGATCTTTTCTTTTATTTCATCCGGTATTCCGGCGCCGGTATCGGAGATCTCAATCTGAACCGATGGCGGCTCTTCAATGTACTTTGAAGAAATGGTCAAATCCCCACCCTCGGGCATGGCGTGGATAGCGTTATCGATCAGGTTAATAAAAACCTGCCTCATTTCATCCGGGTCGCACTTTATCGGCGGAAGCTCCTTCAGGTCCAGGATCAAGCGAATGCGGCTGATGGCAAAAAGTTTAAGGGTGGCGTCGATCAGTTCATTGAGATTGATCTCAATCTCTTTTCTTTCTTTCGGCTTTGAGAGCATGATCATCTGTTTAATGATGGCGGTGGCTCGTTCCGTATTTGCAATAACGATATTCTTAAAGTCTCTCAATTCTTCGGTGTCAGGCAGGTTCTGGGTCTTGAGGGAAATCACGGCCAGTGGATTCCGTATCTCATGCGCCACCCCGGCGGCCACTGTTCCCAGGGACGCCAGCCGCTGGGAGCGCTCGAGCTGTTTCTCGGTTTCAAAAAGCTTCTTCTCGGTGGTTGCGAATCTCTCTTTAACTTCTTCATAAGGTTTCACAATATATTCCAGCGCAATGGCCACGTATTCGCTGACGGTCCTAAATAGCTCTATGTCATCGTCGTTATATTCGTCTTCCGATCGTTTTTTGCCTAAAATAAAGAGGGCCACCAGATCTCCCCCGGAAAATGAGGGAACGCAGAGCTTTTTATCGAAAACCGCCACCTCTTTCTGCGCCGATACTTGCTTTACTAGAGAATAATCTTTGGTCAGGGCCGACTCTTTTCTCGGCTCCAGTGTTTTGGGATCCCATTCGATGAAAGTGGCTGAGCTTCGGTCAAGGAAGTAAAGGTGCGATTCGGAGATGTCAATATCGTCCTGAAAGATGGGATAGAGCGTCTTTACGATATCCTCGCGGGTCAGCGCTTTCGCCAGTCCGGTTGCTACCTTTCTCAGGACTTCGCGATAATCGTACCAGCCTTTGATGAAAGCGCGGTCGGTGGTGGTCTGCAGAAAGAGTCTGATCTTCTGGAAGCTCACCCCCACCAGGACGCCATACAAAACTGTGCCGGCCAAAAATATCCAGTCGATCTGGGCTGTTACAAAGGTTCGGTAAAGCCAGGCTAATAGGACATATATTGAGCCAAGGGACAAAATCGTAATCGCCCAGGCCACCGTCCGGCTGATCACCACCGAGATGTTCATCAGTCGGTGTTTGGTGATGGCGTAGGCCAAAATAAATGGGTATAAAACAATAACTGGGACACCAAAAGGATATATGGGAATATTAAAAACCAATGGAAAGGTGGTAGAGGAAGGAAGAAACCCGACGAATGAAGCGAGGAATAAGTAACCAATTTGAACTTTTTTGCCCCCTTCTGAACTTAAGTATCCTTTAAACAATTCATAGTGTGCATAGAGCAGAACAATCGTATAAGTTGCCGAAAACACATTAAAAACTATTCCAGGAACATCATAAAAATGGAAGGATAATTTTGGCTGAAGGTCTACAATAAAATAATTTGTAAAGTTTAAAAACCATAATATCAAGGATATTAATCCCACTGGAGCAATTATAAAATAATTAAATTTTTTATTGAGAATAACCCAACAGAAAGCAAGAAATGCCAATGCCATCCATATTGAACCCGCGTAAGAAAACCTAATCCAAAACATTGCAAAAGCTTTATCAGCGGAAAGATCCATCATGGCTCTTCCAAGCGCCCATGCAAAAATAGTTAATAAAAGTAATACAGCATATATATTAATTCTTTTGTCTTCACTCTTATTCAAAATAAACACAGCAAAAAATAAGCTGGATAAGGAAATTAGAATCATCGAGAGGGAATATAACAAATCCATATTAATTAAGATTCGGCATTTTTAATTATAAACTTATTCGTAATAGGAATGATATCGGATTTCCCTCCTTCAAGCAAGCCCCACTCGCCGCCAAAATCACCATAACGTAGGACAACGCCACCATCTCTAAAGCCAAATACCTTTTTGAAAAATTCCCCACTTATAGGCTCTAATACATTGTATGTTGTATAAACTTTAGTCGCTC
>Ga0315295_10004315_pt1 | contig 12111 bp, 12 predicted proteins | sample YL17G14_0_MG_FD_204453 | JGI IMG/M metagenome (GOLD analysis project Ga0315295, IMG submission 204453) | Sediment microbial communities from Yellowstone Lake, YNP, Wyoming, USA - YL17G14_0 | ecosystem: Environmental > Aquatic > Freshwater > Lake > Sediment | place: USA: Wyoming | collected... | reverse complement strand
TTCTCTTGCACCTTTCGAGTCCGTAATCGGAACCGGGGTTTCCGCGATGATGAGCACGTTCCGTCCATCTGCACTGATGAAGTGGTTGTGTTCGATCTTCATCCCCTTCAGGAAACTCAGGGAGCGGAGTTTTTCAAGGCCAATTGCCGAGAACCCTAAGGGATCTTCCTGGAAGAGAGATTTCATGGCCCACCCTTCCGGAGTCTGAAGTCTGCGAAAGATATCGACAAGGTTCTTTTTCACCCCCTCGGGGTTGATGAATCCTTCCATTGTTGTTATGTCTTCGACGCTGACCAGACTCGGGAGAGACCTTGTAAGCCAGGCATAGAATTCGTTGGGCTTGATTGTCTCGGGGCCTGATAGGGCGCGGCTGAAGTAAGGCGGGACGAGCGCCTGGGTAATGCGGTCGGCAGCGATGATTGCGTCACTGACGGGAGCCTCGGGGCCCACCCTCAGATTGATCAAAACCTTTTGCAGGAAGGGCGCCTTCTGGAGAAGAGAGAAGTCTGCAGTCACTTCCGGATCCCGGTCGGGGAGCATGGGCCGGATGTCCTCAGTGAGAGTGATCCTTTTCAATACCAACACGGAGGTTAAAAGAATCGCGCACGTCAATGAATACAGAATAATCCTGTGACGGGAGAGGGTGTCGAAAAAAGAGATAAAAAGACGAGCAGAAGAAGCCATAAATCTCTCAAAAAAGGCCTTCTGGCAATGCTGTGTTGAGCACACTATTGACGAATCGGATGCGGGTAGAGTCCCCTTGTTTTTCCCGTATCTCAACGGAATTGACATAAGTGAGATCGGATGAAAAGGAGATGGCGATAGAGCGGATATATTTTCCTTCCTCCGGGGAGCGGGGGATAAGCATGATCGTGAGTGGCTCTTCAGATTCAATCACGATTTGGTATCTTTCTTCAATCCAGATGAAATCGCCCCGAGCCCACGCAAAAACCTGTTCAGCGGTAGTTTTCACCGCCGGTTCTTTTCCGATCTCGAAGGGCTCGGATTGTTCGGGGTTGTCCCTCCATCTCCTCGTCCTCTCACCGTTTATCGCGAAACCGGATTGGGATGGCTTCAAGAATTCCCAGCGGAGCCGGTCGGGTTTTTCAAAGAAAAATTTTCCTGTTGCGATCAGGGGCTCTTTGAGCATCGATGTGCGCCGTTCTTGTATGAAGTCGCTGGATATTGTTTTTATTGCCGAAGCGCCTTTCGTGATAGAGGCAAAAATCTGTAATTTCCTGTTTTCCAGGGCGGAAGCATTTTCACTTTCCCCTGCCGTAACAAAGCAGGGAAATAAGCTGAAAAGAATGACTACCACAGGAATGATCCGTCTAGTCCACTTGCTTCTCATGGTTTTTTCTGACCGAGCCAGGCCATCATCTTGCCCTTTGCGATCACGTCATCTCCACGTATGACCGTTCCCTGGCATAGGGCAAAATCGTCCGTTTCACCTGCCGGCTCAATGGCAATGTGGAGCCTATCCCCTTTCTGGGCACTGCCAGTGAATTGCATCTCTTTAATAGCAACGAGAAATCCCATCCGAATGGGTCCGCCGTTTATGAGATCTGCGTAACCCTTTACAGCTGCAAAAGATTGAGCAATGAGTTCAATCATCGCACACTGTTCGAGTTCCCCGTCCTCCTTCAGGAGCAGATTGTCGTCTCGTATGACGGACTCAACAACACCGGAGAGGTTTTTAGACTGAAGGAGCCTATCGATCAGGCGAACCGGTGATCGTTGCGGAATCAAAAGTTCGGCAGAAAGGGGAAGTACAAGTTCGTCATTCATCGTTCAACCTGTATTTCAGCGATTGCCCTTGCCATGAGGTCTTTTGTATGTTTGCGGAGCTTCATGTGTCTATCTTGCCCCTCGAAGTCTGAAGGGTCAATGGGAGGAAGAGCTTTCAGGCGAATCTTGGCAGGCCTCATCGTCCATCTGCCCGGAGGAAAAAGCACATCAGTCCCTATGATACAGAGCGGCAGCACCTTGATGCCTGTCTCGCAGGCGAGTTCGAAGGGTACCGAGGAGAACCGCTGGAGTTCACCGTCTCTGCTGCGGTGTCCCTCCGGGAAGAAAAGGACGGAACCGCCAGACTGGAGCACTTTGGCACCGCCAGAAAGGGTGCCTTGAAGTTTCAGCTCTTCCACGTTGAGGTAGCCGGCAAGACGCATAAAAGGTTCATACCAGAACATCTTGAAAGGCCATGCCCGGACGGCGAAGGCAATATTGTGGAATGGGAGGAGTGCCATGCAATAGGTATCGAAAAACGAATAATGATTGACGACGATCACGTAGGGGGGCAAAAGAACCGCCTGATCGAACCCTTCCCTAACAAACCGGACAAAGGGGGACATCCCCGCTAGCCAGACCCGTCCATAAAGCCAGATCAGGGCACGCATAATCCGATCGTCCGTCCAACGCGTGAAGATCTTGTAGACTACGAAAAGGAATGGGAAAATAAGGATACTGACAAGAGTCAATAGGACAATCATCGGATAGACATAAAGTGTCATCAGACATGGAAGGAACGGCAGTATCTTCTCGATAGGAACCTCTATGGGGCCCGTCTTATCCATGATTTGCAGGTAAACCACTACGGGTCATTGTGGGCCGCGGAGTTTGCCCAGCACATATGCGTGAATATCACCGAGAGTCCGTATTTGTCGGATCGCTGCTTCTTCCCGGATCTTGATCTTGAAGGCTTTCTGAAGGACGACTACCATATCGACGCGATCAAGGCTGTCAAGCTCGAGATCATCACGGAGGTGAGCTTCCGGTACCAGCCGTTTCGGATCTAGTTCAAATTCTTCGGCGAGCGAAGTATTAATAAGCTCAATGGCTTCCTGGTCAGTCATTCTCATACCTCCGCATGATGAGACATGAATTGACACCCCCCAATGCGAAGTTGTTTTTCAAGATGGTGCGGATCGGCTTTTCTACAGGGCTTCTGAAGTGGCAGATATTATCACATAAGGGATCGACGTTGTCTAGATGAAGGGTGGGAATCAGTACTCCTCTTTGCATCATCAGGATCGTTGCTATGGTTTCGATGGCCCCCGATGCCGCCATGGTGTGACCCAGATGTCCTTTGAGACTGCTGGTCGGAATCTCCCCGCCGAAAATTCTCCTCATCGCCTCGCTCTCGGCAATATCACCCTGGAGGGTTCCCGTGGCGTGGGCATTGATGTAATCGATCTCATTCTCCTCAATGAGAGTCTCGGTCAGGGCCCTCCGGACACAGGCCTCGATGGAATCTGCGCTGGGGTCCGCGATATTGGTCGTGTCACAGAGGGTGGCAAAACCAATGACTTCGGCAACAATGGAGGCGTTCCGCCTTTTTGCCGAGTCAAGAGATTCCAAAAGCAGAATCCCTGAACCTTCGGCACAGACCACTCCATCCCGGTCCCGGTCAAAAGGGCGTGGGGTCTCTGCAGGTTGATCATTGTATTTTACTGAGGAAGCGTTAAGAATATCGAACGTCGCTACAGTCAGAGGATGAAATTCATCAGCCCCTCCGCAGAGCATCATCTCCTGTTTACCACAGGCAATCATTTCGTACCCATAACCGACAGCCTGGCAGCCCGTTGAGCAAGCGGCAGATGGTGCGAGTATCCGGCCGTTGATACCGAAGACCTGCGCAACATTCGACGCACAAGAGTGATTCATGATCTGGAAGAAAAAGGTCGCCCGAGTTGTCTCGAGGCTTTTGGTGGGCAGGAACCCCTCATAGAATTCGTGGGTAGCGATGGGACTTCCCACCGTTGAGCCGATGGCGATGCCAGTATTTCCGCTGGACAGTTCTTTTTCCGTTACGCATCCCTGAGAAATCGCCTCCTGCGAGGCAAGCGTTGCATAGATGGACATGTTCGACATAGAACGACGGTATTTTCGCGGAATTTCCTTTGGGTCAATCGAAGGGACGAGGGCAGCGACTCTCGTCCTAAGCCCTTTAATGTGGTCAAGTTCCGACACGTTCCTCACGCCGCTTTTTTGCGCAAGGAGCGATTCGAAAAGGACTCCGATCCCCATTCCAAAGGGTGACACAGACCCCATCCCGGTGACAACAACCCTTCTCAGGCACATTGCCTTAATTCCTTTCTCAGCGTTTCGTGACCGACGATATAACCGCAGGCGAGGAAGGCCGACATCATGGTGCCCAGTATTCCCGGTGCAGTAACAGCCTGGCCGGCAAGGTAGAGATTCGTGATTTTCGTTAGCGGAATCGGGTTCAATTGACCTACCTTGTGCTTTACTCCGTAGAGGCTCCCCGTGGGACTGTTGGTAAATCTCCTGAGGGTATACGGGGTTGCACATTCGACATAGCTTATGTTGCCCTTCAGCTCAGGGATGACAGCTTCGATTTGGGTGCGCAGCTGGCGGGTTATCCTTTCTTTAAAAAGACTGTAATCACTGGCATGAGTATCTGTGCCGTATTGGGACCATAAAGCGTTCCTTAAATTAGGCATCGGGCAGATCACAATAAACCCATGTGCGCCATCATGCGTGCTTTCTGTTTTTGCCCCTGTGATAAAAAGCGGGCTTTCTTCGAGGACGCCCTCACGGACGCAAAATGACGTTTCTTCCGAAGGAAAGGCGAAAATATTCGTATGGTGAAGCACTTTGACCGGCTCCCGGCATATGCCGAAAAGGATGATAGCAGACGGGGTATCTTCCAGCGCTGCGAGATTCGTCCAGTAGGCAGGGCGGAAGGTGCGATCCGGAACGATCTCAAGAAGAGAATTGGGATGGATCGTTACAATGGCGCCCGTACATTCAATCCTATTGCCATCCTCAAGGCGAATCCCGGTGATATGGTGCGTTTCGGACAGGAGCAGTTCTTCTGCTCTGCTCCCGCAGTAGACGTCAACGCCGCTTTCATGCAAGCGTTCGTCAAAGGCCTCTGCGAGGCGTCTACCGCCGCCTGCAATCCCGTGCACTGATTCGTAATAGGACGCAACCACGCCAGCGTGGAACGTAATGGGAACTTCTCTCGGAGCAACACCATGCAATAAACAGTACATGGAGAGAACTGCTTTGAGCATCGTATTTGCAGTGAGTTTGTCGAGCACCTCAGCGAGGCTCTCTTCATGAATGCCTAAAGGAAACGCAAAGGAGGTCATCTCCCGCTCGAGATTGATATAGGGGAGCCTCTGATATGCGTCCCATATCATCTGGAGGTATGCGGTGACTGCATTCTCTTCACGGGGGAAGGCCTCGCCCAACTTCATCCGTATATTTTCCAATCCGCAACAACAGGAAAGTTCGAAAGCCGGCTCAAGGCAGTGGAAAAGGTCGACGCCATTCCCTTTAAAGAAAATTTTCTGAATCTTACCGGAGATACCGACATAGCGAAAGAGGCGATCAAGAGGCTCCCCTTCACCCAGGGCACCCGTGTAATGAAACCCGGTGTCGAAAAAAACGTCGTGACGGGTGAATCCTCTGATCGTAGGTCCTGTCGTGTCTGATTTTTCTATAAGGGCGGTCCGGTACCCCTTTTGCGCAAGGATGATTGCAGCGGTCATGCCGGACACTCCAGCACCGATAATGGCATAATCATACTTCATAGAGCGAAACGTACAATGAGACAGGAATTCGTTCCGCCAAATCCCGCGCTAGTACAGAGGACTGTGCGTGGCGGTCTGTCGATCGTTTCTTTAACGACATTCAGTCTTTCGGAGCTTTCGTCGGGATTGTCGAAGTTGATATTGGGGGCGATAAATCCTTTCATAGCCATGATCACCGAATAGACCACCTGGGAGGCACCCGACATCCAGAGTTCATGGCCGGTCATTGATTTGAGTGATGACACATAAGGTTTATGCTCACCAAACACTTCCAGAATAGCCGCCGCTTCGACGGCATCTCCAATCGGCGTAGAGGTTGCATGAGCACAGATGTAATCGATGTCACAAGCCTTGAGGTGTGCATTCTTGAGGCTCATTTTCATGGCCGATGCGATCCCGCAGCGACTCGGTACAGAGAGGGAATCGCCGTCAGAGGAAAATCCGTAAGAGGCCAGCTCACCCAAAATCGGCACTCCCCGTTTCTCCGCAAGATCATACCGCTCGAGTATCAGTGCAGCCGCGCCACCTCCTGGGACCAGCCCGTCCCGGTCCTTGTCGAACGGACGGCTCGCAGCTTCGGGTTTATCGATTCGTGTCGAAAATGCCCCTAGTGCATCGAACCCGCATATCGATTCCCAGTTGATCTCCTGGGCACCCCCGCAGATGATCCTCTCCTGTCTCCCCAGCATGATCAGATCTGCCGCCTGTCCGACAGCGTGTCCGCCGCTTGAACAGGCAGAACTGATAGACCAGCAGGCGCCGCGGGTCTTGAGGAGGGTATTGAGGTTCATCGTAACGGTTGACGTCATGGAGCGGAAGACAAGGCCGCTGCCGATGGATTTCGTCTCACCGTGGAGCTTAAGCAGATCCACCTGTTCGATAGCGGCGAGGGCACTCGAATCGCAGCCGAAAACGAGACCGGTCTGATCACTCTGGATTTCGTTCTGGCCAAGACCTGATATACGAAGGGCCTCTAACGACGCCGCATAAGCCTGGGCGGCAAAATCGGGCATGCTTTTGAGATACTTTTTTGCGAGGAAATCACGTGGATCAAAGCCTCGAATGATGCCGGTAAGGGGGCTGCGGAATCCAAGTCCGACACGTTTCTCGTCAGCGGCGATCCCCGACTTTCCCAGGCGAAGGGACTCACCGACAGTATCAATATCGTTTCCGAGGGAAGAGATAATGCCGATACCTGTGATGGCGACTCTATACATGCCTCATCCCATTCGCATCATCAAAAGGGGATACATCTCTTTTCCCAAAAACCGGAGGTTATGTCAATGCACCTGTTTCTGCAGTGACAGTCTATAGTGAAAGAGATACCGCATTCGTATCATGGATGGAAGCGATTGGGCCAAGAAATCGCTAAGAAAGCTGACACCACAGGTTAGATGCCAGCGATGTTTCTCACAAGGCATAGCGACTACATATAGACACCGCCGTTGACCGCAAAGACCTGCCCTGTAATGTAGGAAGCGCGCTCCGAGCAGAGGAAGCTTACGATTCCAGCGACTTCCATTGGCCTTCCGAACCGGCCGAGTGGGATCATCGGTAGAATCTTCTCCACGGGGAGGTCGCTAACCATCTCTGTTTCTATAAAACCCGGGGACACAGCATTGACGAGAATGTTGCGTTTGGCAACTTCTGCCGCCAGAGCCTTTGTGGCGCCGATGAGGCCCGCTTTTGCAGCAGAGTAATTGACCTGGCCCGCCATACCGCTCTGGCCAGAGGTGGAGGCGATGTTGATGATCCGACCCTCTCTTTTATGCAACATAGGGCCAAGTACCACCTTCGTGACGTTGAAAAACCCATCGAGACTCACCGCCAGAACATCTTTCCATTCGTCCTTGCTCATCCATGCGAGGACAGCGTCTTTCTTGAACCCCGCATTGTTTATCAACGCAAAAGGAGTATCCTCCTGGAGAGGTTTCTGCAGGCCTGAATAAACGGATTCAGGATCAGATACGTCAAAGGGGACTAACTGGCACGTGGCCCCTATTCTCTCTATCTCTACGACCACCGTCGCCGCCGAGGTGTGGTTGCTCCGGTAGTTAAGCCAGATGTCAAACCCGTCCTGCGCAAGGGCTACAGCAATTGCGGCACCAATGCCTCTACTCGCGCCCGTGACAAGAGCTATCTTCCTTTTTTTCATGGGAACCTCTCCGCTTCCCGTTCTCTAATTGCCAACGCTTTTGACCATTCCATTCTCATCGAATTCGACGGGGAAAGCTCTGAACCGGTTCGTCCAGAAATACCAAGTGTTGTTTTCAAGCGATGGCGTCTTATGTCGTGCAGGATATCCAAGGGCAATTCTGACTCCTTCTTTCGTCATTCCCACGTAGGCCTTGCCCTCCTGAATCCCTTTGCGGTCAATCTCAGAGAAGCGGTCGAGTTCAACCGCTTGAGGGGAAATGATAAGTCGCACGTACTCCTCAGTACTCATACCAGCATTTTTTTCATTCACCTCGAAAAGAATAGATTTTTGAGTGCTCTGTAAGATGAGGGCAAAGCCGCTTTTGAAACGGTCTACTGTAACCAATGTATTTACGGGTATGATGACATGTCCTTTCCCTGGATCTGTCCAATTTGCATAGCTCGCCCGATACTCACCGGTATTTGTGTGTTCCTGAGTATGAATATTGTTTTGAAGAAACAACACTTGTTTGGGGTCCACATTTTTGATTGGGCGACCGCATCCGCTAATCAATATAAATAATACCAAGAGGCTCGATAAAAAGACAATTCGGTTCTTCTTGGATTTCATATCAGCCTCCTCAAGTGTTATTGGCCTAAGTGGGAGTGTAAAAAGACAAGCTCCCGCCATCCCTGTTTGACCTACGCCGGGCAACCTCCAACTCAGCTAATGAATCCTTGCTCTTCTACCCACTGTTCTCGACGCGATCAAAGAGAATTCACCTATATGGAGAGAGGCCTAACAGACAGGCATCTCTCGTGGAAAACGAGCTATTGCAGTGCCCTGGCTATCTCTGGACTGTTGAAAAGCTCCTCGATCTTCTTTCCAAATGCCTCGGGTACTGCCTTTTTTGCGTGAGCAGGCGGGTTCAGGAAACTTCCGCCGAGGTCGTCTCTACCTTTGATGTTTTTTTCGGCAATGGTCGAGCCGTCCTTCCCTAAGATTCTCAAGGTAATGTCATAATTGAGCGCGACATTATTATACGTGTCACTTTTCCACTCATTGAGCGTCAGTAGTACAAGGGTTTCAGCGCCAGTTTTCTTCAGCTTTTCGTAAGCAGAGGCCGTATTCTCAGAATAGAGCACGATGACCGGAACGGCTTTAAATCCCTTTTTCGCCAGAGAGGCGGTTATTGAAGCGGTCATATCATCAGCCAGCGGCTTGCCGCTTTCGGTCGAGACATTAAACGGGTTCCCAAATCCTCCGCGCTGCAACCCGATGAAGTCAGGTGTTTTCTTCCCGGATATGACGTATTCGCGCTGGTCATGGGTTGCAAGGGAAACGGTTTTCGCCCCTGATGCAGAGATGTCCGCAGCCACGTCACGGTAGCTGTATTTGTTTCCCACCGCGCAACCGCTGGCCAGGATGAAAAGAAACAAGAGAAAAGAGGCTGCGAGGAGTTTCCTTTCCGCTTTCATATTATCCTCCAATTAGTTGAAATGTCAAACAATATCAGGTTTTTGCGAGAAATGTCGCCAACGCTCGAAAAAGAAAAAAGGGCACGGAAAGTTGGCCGCCGCTAACCGGAGAAAGGCCTTCAAGAGGCATACAAAACCCCTTGAAGGCTTAACTGGGCCCCTTTTGGAATTTCCACTTCATGACTCTCTCCAAAAGGTTAGGGGTTATGTTTTGAGGCTGACTTGGAACAATAGAATTTATGGAGAGCAACATATCAAAATTGTACGAAAAAGTCAACAGCAAAAGAGCTGAAGCATGAGTGAACTGGGAAACACCTTCCAGAAGGGATCCCTCTACGGATTACCATTTGAAAGGTTGTATTAAAGGAAGCCCCTCAGTTGGAAGTTGATAATGTGATATGAAGAACCTGATCCTCACGATTTGGATTGACCGTTAGTTTTCACCTTGTAACATATGCTGTTACGTTTAGTAGGATGCGCCGATCCGTTGAACCAATAATCGGGTGCTTTTAACCATGAATAGCAGGCTAAGGAAATAATTCTTCTAGGTCCATAAAATGGAACTTAATCATGTGTTCACTTTTACAGGGAGAGGTCAGTTATTTTTTGCCTGGAAAAATAGACTCCAATACTTCCTTTGCCATCTCACTTGGAGATTTTCGCTGCAACGACGGACGGTATGATTCCCCTTCTGCCCAGGCAGCACTGGTTTTCGGATCTCTTATTTGAATATTAAGCCTCAGCATGTACATTGTGATATCCCAGGTCCAGCGATCCTGATAGGTAACAATCGCGTCAACGTCCTGGGGCGTATCTGTTTCAGGCCCTGTGGTGGCTTTATACCCCATCAGGTTCAGCTGATCTGCGATCACCCTATTGATTCCCCGCCCATCGGCAGGCAGTTTGACCACATACATCGTAGCTATTTTACCCAAGTCGGCTTCCGGAGCGCGAGAGGATTTCATGGCCGCGCAGGCAGAAATCATGAGGGCCAGGATAACTATCGTCCCAACTCGCACGCGAGAAGTCTTCATTTCTCCCTCCATTTTAATGAATTACCTCCCTGCCTGTGCTGATACATCGCGTACGAGTAGAACATAGGTTGACTCCAGATATCCTCGCCATTCGCTCGGACCTGATCAAAAGGTGCTTTTTATTAGAGGTAAAGTCAATATGTGAAAATGGTTTCAGCTTGTCAACAATATTTTTCGACTCTTTCCCGAATGTGTGGCAAAGCGATGGGTTTAAGAGGCTCATTAAAGGTAGCGCGTAACTTGGAACAGTTTGAGTGGACTCCGGCCGTGGCTCCGATCCAACGTAGCCACCCATTCCGACACTGAAATAGACCGCAACTGTCTCTTGAAGCATATGGGACTGCCATAGTCAGTGGGGTTTTATGACCTGCCCCCCGAAAACCGGTCCAGGGGATGAGTTAGAATAGGACTGAGAATAAGTATAGGGAGTCAGGAGGAAGAAGAAGGGGTTTAGTGCAGAGCAAATCATCGGGAAGCTGAGAGAGGCAGAGATTCTTCTCAGTCAGGGGAGCACGGTGGGTGAAGCGAGCCGCAAGCTCGGGGTTACGGAGCAGACCTACTGCCGATGGAGACGGAGGTACGGAGGCGGCAACGAACAGAAGGGTATGTAAAGTTGGTCCAAGAAGACTGCTTAGTTCATTCGGCAGCGCAGCAAGGATACAGCAAAAAGAAAAGGAGCTACAGATCGTTTTCTGTAACTCCTTGATTTCTTTGGTGAGCCGTGCAGGAATCGAACCTCCAACCTACTGATTAAGAGTGAAGACCTTTGGGTTTCCTAACCTCCTAAAATTGCAGGACTTATTGAGTTAATTAAGTTTTTGGATTCTATATTCTTTCTAATTTTGGAAAGTTTTTCTGACACAAATTCTCACACAAATTTCAATCAGATCAGACCTCACAGTGCGTTGGGTTACCGACCCCCTGCACCTGAGGCTCTTATGCCGGGCTACGCTTCAACAAGTCCAACTCTCAGTGTGGTATAATGATTGGGGGCTGGTCAATTAAAGAGGTGTTGTTATGATCCTGGCAGCTTTCATTGTGACAGGTTGTGCGACGAATCTCACAAAACCGACACGAGACCCGATGCCGACAAAAGTAAGGTTAGGCGAGTTTAAAAATGTTGAAATCAAAGCTGTAGGGATCAGTGAGAAATTTGGGTCTTCCGAGGTTAATCAGAAAGCATTAAGCAAAATCGATGAGGTATTATTCAGAAACATGAAAATGGTTTTCCCGAACTTCAAACGCGTTGAACAAGGCAATGATTTCTCGAAAACGGAGGAAAGGACGTTACAGATTACTCCATATATCAAAGAAGTAAAATTCATCGGGGCCGCTGCGCGCGTTTGGGTTAGCGCCATGGCTGGCGGTTCAGCCGTCTTATTGGAGGCAACGTTTCGTGACAGTTCATCAGGCGAGATTATTGCCGACCCGGAATTTTATCGGGATTCACCCGGTATGGCAGGCGTGTTTGGCATTCCGGATAACAAAATGCTCGAGGATATTGCCCAAGATATAGTGAAAGATTCTGGTTATAATAAGTAAGCTTAGAACAACCAGAAAACAGGACTCGAAGATCTTTTAAGATATGACCCTTTCATTTTTTTTCGGCGTCGCGGAGAGACTTGAATGACAGTCTTGCCCCTGCGGATCGAATGGGACAATTTCTTTCAGGAGGGATATAGATGAAAAGATTGATATTGTTGTGGGTTGTGTCTGCACTTTTGCTTTGCGGGTGTGCCATGCACAGACACAGAGAGCATATTCGAGACGGGCTATTGGTGTATAAGCTTCATCGGGATGCGTTTGTCAAGGAGTGGGGGGCTCCGGACAAAACCACGACGACAGGAAGTGATGAGTTCATTAATTTCCCCAGCAGCGGTCAAAACCGGAGCTATTTA
>Ga0315295_10004314_pt1 | contig 12111 bp, 14 predicted proteins | sample YL17G14_0_MG_FD_204453 | JGI IMG/M metagenome (GOLD analysis project Ga0315295, IMG submission 204453) | Sediment microbial communities from Yellowstone Lake, YNP, Wyoming, USA - YL17G14_0 | ecosystem: Environmental > Aquatic > Freshwater > Lake > Sediment | place: USA: Wyoming | collected... | reverse complement strand
GAGGGCAAAAAACATGCTTCCTTTACCCAGTAAATGCCCTTTCTGTGGTGGTGAATTAGCCGTTACTCGCATTTCCTGCCAAGATTGTGACACAACCATTGAAGGGCGTTTTACCGGCGGAGCTTTCTCTCAGCTCACTGGGGAACAGTTAGAATTTGTCGAAACCTTTGTGCGCTGTGAAGGTAAGATCAACCGCATGGAGGATGAAATTAGCCTCTCCTACCCCACCATCCGCAACCGGCTGCATGAGATCATCCGCGCCCTGGGCTATGAACCCGGTAAAGAGGAAGCCAGCGGGCTTTCTGAAGAGGTGCGTCTGCACATTCTAGGCAAATTGGAACAGGGGACAATTTCATACGAGGAAGCTATGAAATTACTTCAAGAAAGTGAGGCCTAGATCGTGGAGAAATATTTAGTGACCACCAATGATAAGCCCGAGGTTACCATTGAAGCTGATGTTGATCTGAATGTGAAGGGCTGGAACGAGTCTGAAGTGCTGGTTAAGACCTCAGCAGGCAAGCAGGAGGATATCCTGAACTCCTCGGAAAACAACATCCATGTACACTGTTTGGATGACTGCACGGTGTATATACCACTAGAGGCCAAGGTCAATGTGCAGGTCGTTGGCCAGGACGCCAGCCTGAAATCACTCAAAGGAGAACTGGCAATTGACCAGGTTGGTCGCGACCTAGCCTTGCGCGATGTAAGCACGATTACTGTGGGCGCTGTAGGTCGCGATATCACCGCTAAACGCATCCATGGCGATTTCAAAGTGGAAAGCGTAGGGCGTGGTGTAATCGTACGCAATGTGGATGGGCAGTTTGCTGCTGAGACCATTGGCGCTCACCTACACCTGCAGGAAGTAAGCGAAGGCGTGTCTGCTCAGGTGGGCGGTAATACCGAAGTCACGCTGGCACCAGTAGCCTGGCAGGCTTACTCCATCAAGGCTGCCGGCGATATCAATTGCCGCCTATCAGAAGACGCCAATGCCTTGATCACTATCACCAGTGGCGCTAACCAAATTCGGGTGAAATTGCCTCACCACTCTGGTTCCTACCAGGAACACTCTAAATCCTTTACTCTGGGAGAAGGAGGCGCTCCGGTGACCCTGGCAGCTGGTGGGTCGGTTTTACTGCAAACCAACGAATCCGATTGGAGGTCCATCGCGGAGGGAGACTTTGATATCGATATTGATGCTGACCTTGAAAACATCACCAGCAATATTGAACAACAAGTCTCCGAACAAATTGAATCGCAACTGGAAGCCATCGAACAGCAATTGGATGCCCAGTTAGCAGGTTTATCCAGCGTACTGGGAAATGCTAGCCTTTCGGAAGAAGAGAGGTCACGCATTAACCAACGTATCGAAAGTGTACGCCAGCGATCCCAAGAGCACGCCCAAAGGCTGGCTGATAACATCCGCGCCAAGGTCAACCGCAAGATCGAGGCTGCCAGGCATAAAGTCCGGCGCAAAGCCGCCCGATTCGCAGCCGATATGGAACCGCCCCGACCTTTTACCTGGCCGGTTCTCCCTGCTCCACCCATGCCACCGATGTCCCCCATTTGTTCCCCTATAGCATCTGACCCGGTGAGCGACGAAGAGCGTTTGATGATTTTAAATATGTTGGAGGCGGGCAAGATAACCGCCGAGGATGCCGAGCAGCTATTAGCCGCTCTGGAAGGCACCAGCGGCTAAGGAGTGCAACATATTAAGGATAACACACTATGGCTACAGCAGAAGAACGCAAACGCATTTTAAAACTCATCCAGGAAGGCAAGATCACCGCTGAGGAGGGCGCGAAACTGTTGAATGCCCTGGGCAGCAGTGACAGCAACAGTAAACGTCGCCCCACGCCCGCGCAGCGCAGCGGCAAAACGGCGCGTTGGGTACGGGTGCGCGTCACCGATGTGGCCACCGGGAAAACCAAGACCACTGTCAATATCCCTCTAGGCCTGATCGATTGGGGATTGCAAATCGGTGCTCAATATGCCCCGGAAGTCGGCGGGCTGGACCTTAACCAGCTTTCCGAAATGCTGGATGAGGGCACTATGGGTAAAATCGTAGATGTAATCAATGAAGAAGACGGCGAGCACGTTGAGATTTACGTCGAATAAAAAAATTCAGGAGAAAAAGCTATGTCCGAAGAGGCCATCGAACGGTCTTTCGTAGTCATGCCGCCTGTGTCGTTGGTGGCCGCCAATATCCGTGGTTCTATCCATATCCAACCCAGCGCTGAGCCTATCCTGACCATCTCCGCCACCAAACATTTGAATACAGGTGATCCCGGAAAAACAACCATCGAGATAACCCAGGAGGAGAATGGGTCAGTTAAAGCCATCACACGCAAGAAGGATTCCGCCTGGGTAATTGGACCTCAACCCTGCGAAGTGGACTATACGATCTACTTGCCCTGCCCGTGCCAACTCAGTGTAAATAGCGTCAGCAGTCGAGTCGAAGCGCAAGGTCTGCAAGGGGAATTTAATTTACAGGCGGTCAATGGCAACATGGTGCTTAAGGATTTATCAGGTCTATTTAACCTTTCCACGGTGAGCGGGCGGATTTCTGGTGAACGCCTCATTGGCCCCCTGGAACTTATAACTGTCTCAGGGGATATTGCCCTGTACCAAGGACAAATTTATGAGGTCCATGCCAGTACTGTTAGTGGTAATATTACTCTTGAAACACTATTGAGCGGGGGACCCTATAATTTCAGTAGCCTATCGGGGAATATTCAATTAATTACACCCGCTGATACCAATTGTAATGTTGATATCACCAGCACAAGTGGAACACTTAAAAGCGGTTTCTCCACCACCTATTTCGGAAAGCACGGGTGGCACAGAAAAATGATGCTGCAAGACGGTGGACCTGAGGTGCAAATGAACACCGTCTCAGGCAATCTCTGGATTGTCTCCAGGAAAACCCTCATGGATCTGAAAGACCCACTGTTTAGCCACCTTCCCAGGCAGCGCCAAACGGTTATGGATCGCATTTCTAAGGGCGAACTCACTGTTGAGGATGGCATTAACATCTTGACCTTTAATCATGGGATGCATTGGCACTGAGGTGAGTAGGGCTTTACATTTATATATAATAATTAATCCCATACGGGATTAATATTGAAATATTCATGGAACAGCAAAAAGTGGGGGACATTTTCGAATAAAATAGCAGGCAATTTCGTTAAATTAAATAGACAAGTGGTTGAAATTATCGTAAAGGTAGGTTCAAGCGGTGCCGATGACATCATCCGTGGAGGATGAAACCTGGTTGATCTCCCGCTCACAGGATGGAGATAGGGAAGCATTTGGTGAACTCGTCCGCCTCCATCGCAAAGGCACAATCAACGTGGTATACCGCATGTGTGGTAACGCCAGTCTCGCTGAGGATGCCGCCCAAACAGCATTCATCCGCGCCTGGCAACACATCCCCAGCTATCAACCACGTTCATCTTTCCGGAGTTGGCTGTACCGCATTGCGGTTAATGCTGCACTGGATATGCTACGACATGAGAAACCGGTGGAGAATATTGACGACCTACCGATTGTTGCGGTTGCAGAGAAAGTGGAAGACTGTCTTGAAAAGCAGGCACAAATTCAGAGAGTCCGGCAGGCTGTACTTTCCTTGCCCGAGGCAAGCCGGGTCGCTTTGATCTTGAGAGAATATGAAGGGCTTTCATACCAGGAAATAGCCAACGCTCTGGATATTTCTATTGGCACGGTAATGTCGAGGCTTAATTATGCACGCAAGCGTTTAATGCAAAAATTGAGTCCGTACCTGGAGGAAGTATGAACGAACACGTAGACGCATGCATAGATGCATATCTGGATGCTGAATTATCTGCGCTTAAAAAACAACGCGTTGAAACGCACCTAATGCAATGTTCCCGGTGCCGCGCCCAAATAACGCAGCGCCGCACCCTCTCTATACTGCTCCAAAATATCCCACCCGCCAGTGGTCTCAAACCGCAGGAACAGTTTGTGTCTGAGGTAGGGTTGCAGCTTAAAGAGCGGCGGATGCCGATGCAATCCCGCAGAGCACTTCACCTGGGCTGGCAATCCATCCCGGTTGTGTTACTGCTGGCGTGGGTTTTCATCCAGACAGTTTCCATCTTGAGTGCTTTGTTAGCCGTTATTCCCAATGCTGAGCAGACACTATATAGTGGTATATCAGTCTCCATGCCATCCCTGTTTGGGTTGCCGGAGTTGGTTAAAAGCGTCCCTGGGGGCCTGGAGGTACTGAGGCAGTTAGGGGTTTTCAATATTATAGATTGGAATTGGTTTACCAGTCTTGTTTTATGGGCAAGCATTGCCCTGATGTATCTTATCTGGCTGGCAAGTTGGTTGGTATATAACCGGCAGCCACAGTTTTGGCACGCGGCAAGACTAGAAACACATTGAAAGGAGTTAGTTATATGAATCACGGACAAATTTTAAAACGTTCCTGGAATATTTTATGGGGTTACCGGGCTTTGTGGATATTCGGCGTTATTCTGGCAATCACCTCTCCCTCACCGTCTTTCTCCAGGCCAAGAGCCGAGTATTCAGGGCGACCAGAAACCGGAGGCTTTCAGATTACTCCGCCAGGAGAAGTCACACGCGAGTTTGAAAAGCTTGGCAAACTATTTTCGGAAGGCGTCCCGGCTGCGGCCCGCGATACGATCATCCCACTGGTAATCGGGTTGGTCTGTGCTGGCTTACTGCTAATCATCTTATTCCGGATTGGATATTATATCAGCCAGGTCGCGCTGCTCCGTATGGTGAACGGGTATGAGGAAACTGGTGAAAAGGTCACCTGGAAAGAGGGTTTTTGCTTGGGTTGGTCACGGGCTGCCTGGCGCCTCTTCCTGATCGACCTGGTCGTTTACGTACCGGTCACGCTGGGATTCACCATCCTGTTCGGATTTGCCGCATTGCCCGTTCTGCTGGGAATCAGTGCAGGGAATGAACCCACAATCCCTGGCATTATTGCTACCGTAGGTTTGGTTTTCCTGGTGATCTTCCTGGCAGTCGCGGTTGGTGTGACTCTTTCGCTGATCATGAACATTATCCGGCGGACTTGTGTGTTTCAGAATGCTGGGGTAAGGGAATCGATCCAGCATGGCTGGCAAATGGTTCGTCACAACATCAAGGATGTATTTCTAATGTGGTTGCTCATGATAGGTGTAAGCATCGGTTTCATGATTGCAATCATCCCGGTTGTCCTGCTGCTGGTTGGTATCGGTATACTGGTTGGTGGGGGAATTGGGTTGGCAATTTATGCGCTGATACAGGCCTCGAGCGCCACATCCGCCTGGATAACAGCTATCATCTTAGGCGGAGGGGTCTTTCTCCTGGTGCTGGCGTTGCCACTCCTTTTCCTTAGCGGACTGCGAGAGATTTTCGTCTCCACCAGTTGGACCCTGACCTATCGTGAGCTAAAACCGGCAGAAGTACAGGATTCAGGGTTGCTCCCAGAAACTGGAACTGAAACAGCAACCTCAGACCCAGTATAGGGCAAATACTGGGTAAAAAGCAAAACAGGGTGGGAACGATCCACCCTGTTTTCTGTTAAGGCCAAGACCGTCGGTAGATATCCATATTACCGCTGCGGTCAGATTGGAATAATAGCCAAAAGCCGTCCGGTGAGAAGACCGGCATATAATCCCCTGCCGGATTGTTCGTCAGGTTGCGCAGGCGGGACTCATCCTCGTCATCCAGGCGCAGACCATAAATCTCATAGTTGCCGCTGCGGTTGCTCTCGAAGACAATCCAGGCATCGCCGGGAGAGAATACTGGCATCGCATCGCGGGCCGGGTTATCCGTTAGACGGCGCGGCTTTAGGGTAGCCAGCGGCATGACATAGATTTCGTAGTTATAATCCTCGTCCCGGTCTGAATAAAAAGCGATTTCTTCCCCGCCGGTGGAGACTGAGGGGTAACCATCAAAGCCAGGATTGTCGGTCAGTCTTACCGGTTCGCTTTGCTCCTGTCCCGCTTCTGCCAGTTTCAGCATATAAATTTCATCATTGCCATCCCGCTGGGAAGTAAACACAACCCCAGAATAGTCCGGCAGCCAGTTGGGTGCATAATCGTTACGGGCGTCCGTTGTCAATTGGCGTATGGTTTCACCTGTCTCGGCACTGATAAGGAAAATATCCAGGTTACCGCTCCAGTTTGAGACCACCAGGATTTGGGTTCCATCGACAGAAAACCGGGGAGTGTAATAATTGGCGACCCCGGAAGTGATCTGCCGGATGACGCCAACTCCATTGGGATCTGCTTCTACTATCTGCCAGATACCATCTATTTCAGAGCTATACACCATGCGCCGTTGATCACGCGCAAGGCTGGGACTGTAGTCCCGGTTCGTGCTGATGGTCAGTTGCACAAGGTCTTTACCGCTCAAAAGCTGGATATCTACCAGCGGCAACAGACTGGGGATAGTTGGCAGGGGTGTGGGTGGTTTCGCTGCCGTCTTTTCAATTGAAACGGTCTCAGGCGTGCTGGTCTTATGAATGGGTGCCTTTGAAGGCTGAACAGTCGGAGCAGATGGTACTGTCAGCAGTATACCCCTTGGGGTATGCAACCAACGCTGCACCAGGAATACCGTAGCAACCAATACCGCTAAACTCACTAACGTAATAATCAGGTAGCGGTTGTAAGGACGCCGCTGAGCCGAACTTTCATCTAGTTCAGGCCGGTGGATACGCATGGATAATGACCCCTTGCTATTCTCCCCTGGCCAGGGTTGGTTATCCAGGAGCACGTGTATATAAGTGCCGCAGGCAGGGCATACCCACCGGGCTGCTGGTATATTATGCCCGCACTTGGGGCAGTTGATATCATTGGGTGCTGGTTCCATTAAATCGTGACTTGTAAAACGGCTTCCCCCGTAATGCGACCATGTTTGAGGTCCAGCAAGGCCCGGTTGGCTTCTTTCAAAGTATAAAGGCTGGTCGTGGCATGTATAGGTATTTCGGCTGTCAGTTTCAGAAATTCAACCCCATCCTGGTAAGTGGCATTTGCCACACTACGAAGGGTACGTTCCCCATAAATCAGGGCATAGGGCATTTCCGGGATAGGCGTCATGTGAATAGCATTGATCGCCAGCGTCCCACCAGGGCGCAACTTTTCAAGCGCCAGTGGCACCAAGGAGCCCACCGGCGCAAAGATAATCCCCCGGTCGAGCTGGCTTGGTGGCTGTTCTTCAACTCCGCCAACCCAAACTGCTCCCAATTCAGTCGCGTGTCGCCGGTGCTGCTCTGAACGGGTGAAGACATACAATTCACATCCCCAATGGCGGGCGACCTGGATTGCCAGGTGGGCGCTGGCGCCAAAGCCGAACAAACCCAGCCGCTCTCCGGGTTGTACCTCAGCCTGGTGCAACGAGCGATAGCCGATTATCCCGGCACAGAGCAAGGGAGCTGCCTGAATATCCTCGAGCATCTGCGGCAGAGGCAGGGCATAACATTCTTCTGCCAGCATGTATTCAGCATAGCCGCCATCAACATGGAAACCCGTAAACCGGGCAGATGGACACAGGTTTTCCCGGCCCTCACGACAGAAATCACACTCACCGCAGGCGGAATACAGCCAGGGTATCCCAACCCTATCGCCTGCCTTGAGTTTTTTCACCTCTGCCCCGATTTCTATGACCTCTCCTACCACCTGATGACCAGGGGTGACCGGGTAAGCGGGAGGGTGAATGTCCCCCTCGATGGTATGCAAATCCGTATGGCAGACGCCACACACCCTCACCTTGATCAAGACCTGTCCCGGCCCAGGCTCAGGACGCGGTAAATCTACCTGCATGAGAGGGCTTTTCTCAGCGGGCGCCGGCTGGAATAAACGCATTGCTCGCATGATGATCCGGGAATAAAAGGTTGGGGTTAATGATGTTCAGGTGGCGTAGATGGGCATAGAACTAATGACCAGCCTCCTGCGACAACATACCGTTTCCCGTAACAAAACACCTCCGTGACGCCAGGTCGGGTATTTTCGAGGGAGGCCGCCAGTTCATCTGCAGATTTGGTCGGTGTAGCGATGGTACTCGCGACTATACCCGGTGCCCCTTTTCCCGACGGATCATCCCACATGTTCTCCTTTGCCAAAACATTAAGCACCGGAAATTGGGCCAATAGCACAGTCACTGCAATCAGGACAACCAATGTCTTTTGGGGGAGAGAAATTCTACCGTTCATCATTTACTCCTTATCTATATTTTATACCAATATTTTTTCCCTCTGCTTGTACCGCTTTTCTGCCTCCTTGGCCCGCTGTTGGGTTTGGTTCAACTGCCAGAGGATAAAACGCACGCGATGCGACATAGCTGCAGCGGTTTCGGGCCAAGGTTTTCCGGGTCACTCCACACTTCCACAGTGCTGCTGTGTACTAAGGACATTTCATTGCCAGGCTCATCCACATTGACAATATTGGAGTGAGGTGGCACCTCCATCTGGCGTAATTGAGCTACCAGACGGGTGAGCTGGGTACGTCTCAGGTTGGCACCAAGATCGGAATTCGTCAGGAAATCAGCCCGCTCGCTAATCCGATCAAGCTCACCATCGCCAACAGGAGTTAGTTTATCACTCAATGACGGCAATTCCAGGAAAGAAGCTAATGGAATGGCCTACCAGCACTACCGGTCCATCACTTACCTTTTCTATGAAGTCCGCCAGGAATTCAACATACTCGGTTATCATTATTCACCTGGGCAGAGGCGGCGATTTACCGTATCCGGGTAAGTCAATAGCGATCACACAGAAGCGCTGGCTGAGCAGCCCGATCAAGGGTGACATGGTATACCACGAGCTGACCAGCCGTGGATCATCAATGCTACCTGGTGGTTTGGCTTGCCCACGTCTACGGCATGCAAAATCTGGCCATTAATGTTGTAAAGCTTGACTGTCTCAATAATGTCAGCAAAAGAAGCTTGAGCTTTGACTGGTGTCTCAGAAAGCGAAATTGTGCTCACTCTTACCCTCATCTACTGGGCAATTATATCTGAATCATAATTCGATCGGACAATTTTACTCCTAATAAGTATAGCACGAATTAACTACCTGCCCAAGCTGGCAACAAGATATCTTATGTGGCGGCTACGCTACGGCAGTAGATGGTAAAATAGTGTATTCAATAGAAAATGATAAAATGATGGCTAATGTTCTGGAAGAGATGAAGCCTGTCAGTAACATCCTGGCAAAATTAGGTGTCTCAAATCGAGCAGAGGCTATCACTCTGGCTCTGCGTAAAAAATTAGTCAAGTGACTAACATTTAATTGGACAGATGTCCAATATAAAATCCATTCAGGAGTCTCTTGCGTTCGGAGAGTCTTTATATTAACCTCATGATGAATTGGACACCAGCATGGCCCATTAGTAGCCGAAAAAAAAGTGCATATAATGATCAAAAGGAACAGGTTAGCACAAATGTGTGGAGGTCGCGTAGTGACCGGCAACCTGGTTGATTTCGTTATTGACAGGGCAGATTTTTTTAATATGTTATAATGCAGTATACAAGATTGGGCAGGTGAACAATTAAATAATACCCAAATATACAATGTCTTCCATGATCTATTTTGTTATTCTCTTTCAGGGCTTCTTCCTAGTGTTTGGCCGAAAGAAACTAAAATAAACCCCAGTATTTTACGGCCAAACACTCAAGTAATCGGCTGCAGTAACGCAATTTTTGTAATAAAACTTTCAGCCGATTACACTGTAACCGAGAGCATAAAAATCCACACGGAAATTTTCTCCAAGGAACTTCCAGTTACAGGTAAGCTTTCATAAAATCTGCAAGAAGGACAAAAAGGGCACATCTCTATGGAGGAATTATTATCGCTACAAGGGCTGGAAACACAATTTAAGACCCAAGAGGGAATTGTACATGCGGTCAATGGCGTTTCCCTGAACATTAACGAAAGTGAAACACTGGGTATTGTCGGTGAGAGCGGTTGCGGTAAAAGCGTCACGGTGATGTCCATGCTGCGGTTGATCTCTATACCGCCTGGTAAAATTGTAGCTGGCCAGGCAATGTTCCTGGGCGAAGACCTGCTCAAGATGTCGGATGAAGAAATCCGCTGTGTTCGTGGCGCCCAAATAGGCATGGTATTTCAGGACCCAATGACATTTTTTAATCCGGTACTGACCATAGGACGCCAGGTTATCGAACCGCTTGAGGCCCATAGCGGTACCCGCCCTCAAGAAGCTTATGACCAGGCCGCAGAAATGCTCACCCTGGTAGGTATTCCCAATCCCAAAGACTGCCTGCGTGACTACCCTCACCAATTTTCGGGTGGTATGCGCCAACGGGCAATGATTGCCATGGCTTTGATCTGCCGCCCCAAACTCTTGATCGCCGATGAACCTACCACTGCCCTGGATGTAACCATCCAGGCACAGATCGTCGAGCTGGTACTGCGCCTGCGTGATGAACTGGGCATGGCAATTATCTGGATCACCCATGACCTGGGTATTATTGCCGGCCTGGCTCAACGAGTAGCGGTGATGTATGCCGGCTACATGATTGAAGAAGCGCCGGTCAAGGAATTATATGCTCATCCGCAGCACCCATATACCATCGGTTTACTGGGCAGTCTGCCCAGGCTGGATGAAACCGGCCACCGTCGCCTGGTTTCGATTGAGGGTTTACCCCCTGTTTTAATGGAGAAACCGACCTATTGTCCTTTTGTACCGCGATGCAAATATGTGGTGGAACACTGCCAGCATGAGAATCCCACCCTGACAGCGATAACCTTCGACCACAAGGTTGCCTGTTGGGTCGATACTGAAACTGGGAGAGAGCGGTAATGACTGAAAAAGAGATATTAGTGCGTGTAGATCATCTCGTAAAATACTTCCCAGTCAAGCAGGGGGGGATATTTAATAAAAGACATGCCGTTGTGCATGCCGTAGATGATGTTTCGTTTGACATCTATGCTGGTGAGACGCTCGGATTGGTGGGCGAATCCGGCTGCGGAAAAACTACAACCGGGCGTACGCTTGTAAAGCTCTACAAACCCACTTCAGGTTCTGTCTACTTCAAAGGTGTGGACCTGATGACGCTGAGGGGTGGAGAAATGCGCAAAACGCGGCGCAAGATGCAGATGGTTTTCCAGGACCCTTATGCAAGTTTAAATCCGCGCATGACAGTCGGCGATACCATTGCCGAACCCATGCTGGTACATCAAATGGCAAACACAAAGGAACGAAAAGAGAGGGTAACGCAGCTACTTGAACTGGTTGGTTTAAATCCAGCCTACGCCAGCCGTTACCCGCATGAATTTTCGGGTGGGCAGCGTCAGCGGATTGGTGTGGCGCGCGCACTTGCTCTATCTCCCGATCTAATCATCTGCGACGAACCGATTTCGGCCTTAGATGTATCTATTCAGGCACAGGTGGTCAACCTGTTAGAAGATCTGCAGCGCGAGCTGGATTTGACCTACCTATTCATCGCTCACGACCTTTCAATGGTGCGCCATATCAGCAACCGTGTAGCCGTGATGTACCTGGGAATCATCGCCGAGCTTACCACTCGTGACGAACTCTATGCCAATCCTCTGCACCCCTACACCCAGGCATTGCTCTCGGCCGTGCCAATCCCCGACCCAATTGCAGAAGAAAAACGCAGACGTATGATCTTACAAGGTGATGTGCCCTCCCCGATTAATCCACCCTCTGGCTGCCGTTTTCGCACTCGCTGTCCAATCGCGGCAGATATTTGCTCAGAATCCAGACCCGAATTTCGCCAGGTGACGGCGACGGGAGGTCGCTTAACTGGAGGTCGCTTAACAGGAGATCGCTCGGATCATTTTGTCGCCTGTCACAAGGTCCAGATCTAAAAGGAGGTGATTCTATTCACGATACCAAAAAATTTTTATCGAAGCGACTTCCTGTCGCCAGAAACCAATAAAATCCATATTTAAATCTACGAAAAGGAGAAGTAAGATGCGTTCAAGATTATTTCTGTTAGTTTCTATACTGATGATGGCCAGCATGCTTTTAAGCGCTTGCCAGCCAGCACCCGCCCCCGAGAAAATCATCGAAACCGTCATTGTCGAGGGGAAACCAGTCGAAGTGGTGGTAACAGCCACTCCAGTGCCGGAAGCTGGAGCCGAAGCAGCCCCCAAGG
>Ga0315295_10004312_pt1 | contig 12113 bp, 9 predicted proteins | sample YL17G14_0_MG_FD_204453 | JGI IMG/M metagenome (GOLD analysis project Ga0315295, IMG submission 204453) | Sediment microbial communities from Yellowstone Lake, YNP, Wyoming, USA - YL17G14_0 | ecosystem: Environmental > Aquatic > Freshwater > Lake > Sediment | place: USA: Wyoming | collected... | reverse complement strand
CGGCTTTGTCTTTACAACAAAACAGAAGGCAGAAACGGCCGCGTGGGTGCCGAGCACCCACCCTACACCTGCGCCCTCCGCGGTGAAATCCTCTCCGTTGTCAGAAACGGCCGCGTGGGTGCGCAGCGCCCACCCTACGCCTGATTGCACCGCTGAGAGCGTAGAGAGCGCAAAGAAAGAACGACTCTCTTTCCTTGATTCTACAGCGCCACTTCACGCCGTGCGCGGTGGGTCGGGAGACCCGCCGCGCCATGTGGCACTGCAGCGTTAAGTCACGATGGCTCACAGCAATTCCTCACGTCCGCCGGGGCCTGAAGAGGCGGGAGCCGACGGCAACAACTAAATATACCGCGCCGGCCAGGACGATGATCGTGGCCCCGGCGGGAAGACCCGGCCCGAACGCGATCGCCTGGCCGACCACCGTGAACGCGATGCTGAACAGTGCCGCCAGCAGCATCATCTGCCACAGGCGCCGGGCGAAGTGGGCCGACACCGCCACGGGCAGCGTCAGCAGGGCGATCACCAGGATGATGCCCACCACCGACACCAGGAGCACCACCGTCAGACTGGTCAGGCACAGGAGGAACAGGTAGTAGAACTCGACCCGCATTCCGCGGGCACGGGCGAATTCCTCGTCGAAGCAGAGGGCCAGCAGGGGATTATAGAAGAGGATGCCGGCGGCAATGACCACAATGTCGAGGGCGGCCACGAGCCACAGGTCCTCGGGCGTGACCATCAGGATGTTGCCGAAGAGGTAACTCATCAGGTCGGCCTGGTAACCGGGGGTCTTCCAGATGAAGAGGATGCCGGCGGCCATGCCGATGGCCCAGACGGCCCCGATGACGGTGTCTTCTCGCTGCTTGGCCCGCATGCTCACGAAACCGATGATCAAGGCCGCCAGGAGGGCGGCAGCGATGGCCCCGCGCAGCGGGGTCATGAACGTCCAGCCGCAGACCTCGCGCAGGTACACGGCTGCGCCGATGCCTCCGAGGATGCAGTGCGAGATGCTCCCGGCGACGTACGTCACCCGCCGCACCACGATGTACGTGCCGACCACGCCGCAGGCCACGCTGGCCAGGATTCCCGCCAGGACGGCGTATTGCATAAAGGGGTTGGCGTGAAGGGCGTCTAGGAAGTCGGACACGAGTCGTCCCCTTCCTCGCAGACGTGCCCGCCCTCGGCGCAGCGGTGGTCGTGCCGCACCATGCGGACGTCGGCGCCGTACATCTCGCGGATGACCTCGCCCGTAATCTCGCTCGTGGGGTGGACCACGACGCGTCGCTTGACGCACACGACGCTCTTGACGAACTGCGAGACGAAGCCCAGGTCGTGCGACACCAGGACGATCGTCAGCCGCTCGTTGAGGGTCTTCAGGAGTTCGTAGAGTTCGCCCTCGACGCGAACGTCAAGGTTGGCGGTGGGCTCGTCCAGGAGGAGGAGGTCCGGCTCGGCCGCCAGGGCCCGGGCGATGAGGGCCCGCTGCCGCTGGCCGCCCGACAGGTCCGCGAACGGCCGGTTCCGGTAGTCGTAAAGGTCCACTTGCTGGAGGGCCTTGGCGGCGGCGGCGCGGTCGGCCTTGCGGTACGGGCCGATGTTGGAGCCCTTGCACACGCGGCCCATCAGGGCGACGTCGATCACGCTGGCCGGGAACTTCGGGTCCACCTGGGCGTGCTGGGGCATGTAGCCGATACGCGGCCGGGCCAGGACGGGGTTCTTGCCGAAAACGGCGATTTTGCCCGTTGTCGGCACGAGGAGGCCGAGCATGAGTTTGAGGAGCGTCGTCTTGCCGCCGCCGTTGGGGCCGACCAGGCTGACGAACTCGCGATCGCCGATCGAGAGCGTCACGTCCTCAAGCACCGGGTCGCTGTTGTACGCGAACGACACGCCCTTGATGGCGATGACGGGTTCGGGCATGCAATCACCTTTGTTGCCCCCGGTGTGTTCACCGGGGGCTAAGGGCCTCGGCGACCTTCTCGGCCATACGTTCAAGGTTCGCCAGGTAATCCTTCGCCAGGTCGTCCATCGGCACGACGGCGCCGCCGATCGACCGGGCGACGGCCTCGGCGCTCTTGGTCGACAGCTGCGGTTGCACGAAGATGACCTTGACGCCGGCGGCCTTCGCCCGCTCGATGAACGCGGCCAGTTGGCGGGCGCTGGGTTCCTTGCCCTCAACCTCGACGGGCACCTGCGTCAGGCCGTAGGCGTCGGCGAAGTAGCCGAACGCCGGATGGTAGACAAAAAACGCCTTGCCCTTCAGCGGCTGGAGGGCCTTGGCGATCTTGGCGTCGAGGCGGTCGAGGTCGTCGTGGAACGCCTTGAGGTTCTTCCGGTATTCGGCGGTGTGGGCGGGATCCTCGGCCGCGAGGGCACGCTCGATGGCGGCCGCCTGGATCTTCACCAACCGCGGGCTCAGCCAGATATGCGGGTCGGGTTCGCCCGCCTTTTCGCCGTGATCCTCGTCGGCCTCGTCGGCGGTCATGGACCGCAGCGGCACGCCCTGGCGCGTGTCGACGATTTTGAGGTCGGGGTTGGCCGCTGCGACCTTCTCGAGGATCCGCTTCTCAAACGGCATGCCGATGGCGAAGAAGAGCCGGGCCTTGGCCAGGTCGACCATCTGCTTCGGCGTCGGCTCGTAGACGTGGGGCGACTGGCCGGGGCCGACCAGGACGCTCGCCTTCACGTAACCGTTGCCGATGCGTTCGACGAACGTGGCCTGCGGGAGGATGCTGACGAAGACGTTGAGCGGCCGGGCCTCGGCCGGTGCGCCCGCGGCCGGGGCAGGGGCACGGCCCGCCAGCGCCGCCAGGGCTGCCGCTAATATGACGCTCAGCCGCATCTCGAAAGGCCCTCTCGGGGTGATCGTCGGCGGTTCGCCTTCCTTCACTCTTACTTACCTTAGACATGGGGCGGCGGTCAAGTGGGTTGGCAGATGTTCGCCGCCGGCCGCACCCGCGGCAATGGTTGCGGCGCCCCCCCGGGCTGAAGGCCGACCCGTGGCGGCGTCTGAGGCCCTGTCATTGGCCTTCTTGGGGCTCGGTTTGGGGGCTGTTTGGGCCGCCCGGAGAGGGGGCGGATAACCGCGTTTTCAGGGCTGCCATGACGGGGTTGGGCCCTCTCGAGGGCCCATGAACCATGCGAAAAAAAAAGGTGGCCCAATTTGACTTTGTCGCGAATCCGATGTATACTCAACTCGGAGCCTAATAAGGAAAGGGCAATCACAAATGACTACCTGCGCGAAACTTTCGGTGCTGTTCTCTCTCGTGGCCGCCTTGGTGGTGGCCCTGCCCGCGTCAACGGTTCTGGCCGAACCCTTCGTCTACGTGACGATGAAGGCACGGGTGCTGAACGGGACAATAGGGGATCCCGAAGCCGCCAACAACACCCGTCCGTTTACGGCTGGGTATCTGGGCGTCACGGGCGGCCAAACGGTCCAGTACCAGTTGTTCGTCGAGATGGCGACCCCCGTCAAGACGAACAGCACCCCGGGCGGTGTGCCGACGCTGTCCAGCACCGTGTTCCTCGTTGACGGCATCGCGGGCGGGAAATTCCATCTGTGGGAAGACCCCGCCGCCCCCATCCAGGTCAATTACCAACTTTACAAATCAACGGGGACGACGCAGCCGTTCAAGTGGGACGATCAGATGACCACGCCGGTGCAGGAGGCCAGTAAGTACCTCCTGTGGAGCACGGGCACCGGCGCGTGGGGCGGCACCAGGGTGGTCCGCAGCGGAACTAACAACGACCTCCGCAACTTCAGGTTCATTGTCCCCGCCGGTACCCCATTCTTTGCGGGCATTGCCGGGGTGTATTCTTATTCTTATGAGGCTGAGGATCCAGAGACGGGGGAAATTATAATTGTACATGTAGATGTTCCTGTTCCGCAGCAGGCGCTCCTCGGCTATGGCCGCCTGAGGGTCGCTACCACCATCGGCAGCGGGGATTCCGAGCTTCAGATGGGCTACAAGAGCCCGCCGGCGCCATGGTGGCCGGGCAGTGAAGCAGCACCGTATGTCGGATCCCAGACTGAGACCGTGCTTGGCGCGAAAGTCAACGCAGGCGCCGGCAGCCTCCTGAGCTCGGCCAACGACGCCGATCCGTATATTGGCTTCAACACCTTGACCCTGTACGCGTGGGCTGCCCCGGCCGCCAACATCGGCACCCAGACGGTTCCGGATACCGAGCACCCCTATACGGTGATGGGCCTTTCGTTCGGCGGCACACACGCGTCGGGCGGCGTGGCGTGGGATCTGGATGGCGATGGCCTGAATGACGATCTCCAGACGGCCAATTTCACGCTTCCGGCTTCGGCCCTTGCGCTTATCGGCCCGGGCTTGCACACGATCGGTGTGCAGATCAACACGACCGAAGGCGATTCGGCGTCGGGCAGCGGCTCGCTGAACATCATTCCCGAGCCGGCCACCCTGGCGCTGCTGGGTCTCGGCTTGGCGAGCATTATCCGCCGCCGTCGTCATGGCTAATGACTGACCTGCGACCTCCCGCGCAGGAGCGAATGGAAACCAAGGCCGCCCCTACCTGGGGGCGGCCTTTTGTTTCGGGTAACGCCTATGAACCGACGACTCGTTCTGGCGGCCGCGATCCTGCTTCTGGTGGCTGGGGCGGCGCGCGCCCAGTCCTTTCCTGACGATCCGTATTACGCCCCGTACGAGTGGTACGGGCCGCTCCTGGGCCTGCCGGAGGCCTGGCGCCACTGCACGGGATCCTCGGATGTGGTCGTGGCGGTGCTCGATACGGGCGTCATGGCCGGCACGCCGGATCTGGCGGGCCGCCTGCTTTCGCCGATCGCCGCCGACGGTCTTCCGGTCCTCGACGGCACCACCCATCATCACGGCACATGGGTCGCGAGCACGCTGGCGATGACCATCAACAACGGCATCGGGGGCGCCGGCATCGGCAACTTCACGGTCCTTCCCGTTACGGTCACGGCGGCCGACGGCGGCAACGTGTCGGCGAACGTGGCCAACGGCATCCGCAAGGCGGCCGACGCCGGGGCCCGCGTCATCAACATCTCGCACAGCGTTTGGGACTACAGTCTGCTGGACGAGGCGGCCGTCTACGCCCGCGGCAAAGGAGCGATCACGTTCGTCGCCGCCGGCAACTCCGACACGTACGTGGACTTGACAGGTTACAACAACCTTGTCTTCGTTGCGGCCACCGACTCCCAGGACCGGCGATGGAGCGAGGTGAAGTCCGACGGCACGAGGGTCGGCAGTTCGTACGGCCCATACGTCGCCCTGGCGGCCCCGGGCGACGATATCCTGGCGGCCGACCCCTATCCCCCAACGGAGATGGACCGTTACGCCCGCGTCCACGGAACGAGTTTCGCCGCGCCGATGGTGGCCGGCGCGGCCGCCCTGGCCTGGTCCATCAAGCCGGACTTGACGCCCGACGAGGTCCTGGACCTTCTGGAGCGCACGGCCAAGGACCTGGGTCCTCTCGGCAGGGACGACGAGTTCGGCTACGGCCGGATCGACATCGGGGCCATGGTCGCAGCCTTGACGCCCGAGCCCGCGACCCTGGCGCTCCTGGCATCGGGCCTGGCTGCCGTGGTTATCGGACGCCGGCCGGGCCGAAGCCGCGAGTAAGTGCCACAGCGCCAAATTCACCTTCGTGCGCGGCGGCTCTCCTGAGCCGCCGCGCGGAATGCCGCTGACTGGTGTAGGAATACGGCACTCAGGCGCGGCGGGTCAGGAGACCCGCCGCGCACAATTGCATTGTAGTGTCGGGAGCCGCGCGGCCGCCGAGGGCGTGGCGGCAGGAGGCCCCCCAACGTCCTGTTCGCGATTCTGCGGCCCGGTTTGACTTTTGCCTGTTTCGGCCTACTATATCATTAGGTGTAGGTGAAGTGCGCGCGGGTAGCGTCTGTCTGCGCGCGGCGGCGTGCGCCACGGGCCCCCAGGCGGGGCGGGGAAACGCATGGACCGGTTTCAGGCACCAATGCTGGTGGGAGGCCTGCTGGCGGTGGCGGCCGGCCTGCTCATGGCCGGGCCGGCCCGCGGCCTGGTGCTCCTTCCCGAGGACGAGGGACCCCCGGCGGTCAGGCCGGCAGACGACGTCGTCGGCCTCTGGCTCGACGACGGGCAGGCCGTTAAGGCCTCCTGCGTGGCGATCGGGTCGTCGTACGTCATCACGACGCGCCACCAGGGGTACGGCCCGGGCTGGACCGTGAAGATCGGCGGCGTGCCCTACCCCCTGCTGGAGGTGTTCGACCACGTCTCGGCCGACCTGCGGATCGCGCGGATCTCCGACACGCCCGTCCTCGCTAGCGCCGTCAGTCCGTACGAGGGCGCCACCCAAGAATGGAAGTCCACCAACAAGCCGGTCGTGATCGGCGGCTATGGCAAGAGCCGCGGCGCGGCGTTGACCTATGACGGTGAAACGTATGGATACACGTGGACCGCCGTCTCCGACAAGAGCCTTCGCTGGGGCGCCAACAAGGTCGACAATTACGGGCAGGCGGTCTTCACGAGGGGCAGCACGACCATGACCTCCGACGTGCTGACGGCGCACTTCGACGGGCCGGGCTGGCCCGCGCACGTGCCCGTCGAGGCGGTGCCCGCGGAGGGCGACTCGGGCGGCGGCTGGTTCTACAACGTCGGCACCGACGCCTCGCCCGACTGGCGCCTCATGGCCCTCTCGCGCGGCAACGTGGACCACGGCTCCCCGCCGCAATCCTGGTTCCAGAGCCCCGACGGATCAACCACGGGCGATATATTCGACGGCGTCAGAATCAAGTATTACGCCGGATGGCTGAAGGGAGTGATCAACCCGTCGACGTGGGTCGGGGGCTCCGGCACCTGGTCGACGGCCTCGCAGTGGTCGCCGGCGGGCGTGCCGAACAAGGCCGACGCCTGGGCCGTCTTCGGCACTTCCGGCGCCGGGCCCCTGACCGTAACGCTGGGTGCCAACGTGACGGTCGGCACCCTCCGCTTCGACGGCGCCACCAACTACACGATCTCGACCGCGACCGGCCGGACCCTGACGTTCGACGCCTCCAGCGACTCCTACGGCAACCCCGGCAACGCCGGCATCGAGGTCAACCGGATGCAGGACCCGCTGTCGACCGTGTCGGCGACCATTGCCGTGCCGATGGCGACCGACATCCCGCTCGCCCTGAGACAGAATTCCAGCGGCGTGCTCACCCTCTCGGGCAGCATCTCGGGCGCCGGCAGCCTGACGACGACCGGGGACGGCTTGGTCGTTCTCGCCAACACGAACACCTTCTCGGGCGGGGTCACCCTGAAGGCCGGGACGCTGCGCGTCACGGCGGCCGGCGGGCTGGGCAGCGGCCCGGTCACCCTTTACGGCGGTGCCCTTGATTTCCGCCGCGACGCCTCGACCGCCTACGGCAACGGCCTGACGGCGAAGGCCAACGCCTCCATCAACGTCGACCGCAACGTCGCCGGCTCCGGCCAGACCATCACGCTCGGCAGCCTGACGGTCGCCGGCGACTGGAAACTGACCTGCACCGGCGCCAGCGGATACGCCCTGGCCTTCAGCGGGGCGACCGCGTTCCAAGGCACCGGCGCCTCCACGATCCAGACCGACGGCGCCGATGTGGCGCTTTCCGGCGGCGCGACCATGGTGGCCGGGTCGCTGACCAAGGCCGGCGCCAGCGCCCTGACCCTCGCCGGTCCCCAGTCGTGGGGAAGCGGGACCCGCCTCAACGTTAACGGCGGCACGGTCCACCTGAGTACCGACATGGGCACGACCAACTTCCTCAACGTGTCGCTCAACGTGTCGGGGGCAGGCAGCCTCGCCGACCTCAAGACCACGCAGCATGTGGCCGCGGTGAACCTGAGTGCGTCCGGGGCCGCAGCGCTCGCGTCCGGCAGCGGAAAGGTCCTTGTCACCAAGGCGCTTACCATCGATGGCGCCGCTTCGCAACTCGACCTGGCGGCCAACAGCCTCGTCATCAAGTACTCCGGCACCAGCCCCCTCGACCAGGTGGCCGGCTGGGTGCGGACCGGCTACAACCAGGGCCAGTGGAACGGCGGCGGCATTGTCAGCAGCGCCGCCGCGGTCGACCAGACCGTTTACGCCGTGGGATACATGCCCAACAATCCCCAGGTATACACCCAGTTCGCGGGGGAGCCGGTGGACTCCAGCACCGTCCTGGCCAGGTATACTTATGTGGGGGACGTGAACCTGGACGGCAAGGTCGACGACAACGACGTGACGGCCATGGTGTTGAACTATGACCGCGGGGCCGCGACCAACCACTACTGGTTCCAGGGTGACATTGCGCGCTACGATGGTCGGGTCGATGACAACGACATCACGTTGCTGGTGCTCAACTACCGCCGCGGAATCGGTCAGCCCCTGGGCGAACCCGCGGACTCCTGCGGCGGCACCTTGCCGCTGCCGGCGGTGTCGGATTTCGCGGCGGACGCCGGCACCAGCCTGGTTCCTGAACCGGCCACCCTGGCGCTGCTGGCGCTTGGGGGGCTGGCGTTGGCGGCCCGACGCCCTGGCTCCCGCTCCCGCGGCTAGCCGCCCCTACTTGCCTGCCTTTGAGATCCCCGGCACGAACGTATCGGTGGGTTTCAGGGTCAGGATGTACTCCACCAGCAGGCGGATCGTGCTATCCGCATCGTTGAGGCTGAGGACCTCGACCGGCGTGTGCATGTAGCGGTTCGGGACGCTCACGAGGGCCGTGGCCACGCCCGACCGGCTCACCTGGATGGCGTTGGCGTCGGTGCCGGTGGCGCCCGGCGCGGCCTGGAACTGGCACGGGATTTTCCGGGCCTTGGCGGTCTTCTCGAGCCCGTCGGCGACGCGGGGGTTGATGTTCGGCCCGCGGCAGAGGATGGGGCCGCCTCCGAGGCGAACGTCGCCCAGTTTCCGCTTGTCCTTGTCGCCGGAGGGGTAGTCGGAGGCGAATCCGACGTCGACCGCCAGCCCCACGTGCGGGTCGAGACCGTAGGCGCTCGTGCGGGCGCCGCGCAGGCCGACCTCTTCCTGGACGGTGCTGACCGCCCACACGGCCACCTTCGGCCGCCGCTTCGCCAGCGCCACCAGCGTCTCGACCACCACGAACGAGCCGATGCGGTCGTCGAACCCGCGCGACGCCACGAGGTCGTTCAGGAGGTGCTTGAGTTCAACGTCGAGCGTCACGGGGTCCGTGACGCGGACGCGTTTGCGGGCCTCGTCGCCCGTCTTGGCGCCGATGTCGATGAACATGTCGTCGATCTTAAGGGGCGACTTGCGCTCTTCGTCGGTCAGCAGGTGAATCGCCTTGCGGCCGATGACGCCCTGCACGGGGCCTTTCGCGCCGTGCACCACCACCCGCTGGCCGGCGAGGACCACGGGGTCGAAGCCGCCGATGGTCTGGAAGAACAGGTACCCGTTCTCGTCGACATGCGAGACCATGAGGCCGATCTCGTCGACGTGCCCGGCCAGCATGACGCGCAGGGCGGCGGTGGTGTTCACCCCCGCCATGACGTTGCCGTGCACGTCGGTCTGCAACTCATCGCAGTGGCCGGCCAGCCGGCGCCGGACCACTTCCTGCGCCTCTTCCTCGAAGCCGGAAGGGCACCACGCCGCCATCAGGTTCTTCAGAAACTCCAGTCGGTCCTTCTGCATGTCGCGCTCCTCGCCATGGGCCATGTTGCGTAGTGATGCTGCTCTGGATCGGATGATAACGCGGCCGCGGCCAGCATTCAAGCATTGCCGCACGCGTGTTCGGTCACACGAGCCCGCCGCGGGAGCGGCGGGAGACGTACGGTGCCGCGTCCGCCGCTGCCTCCGCAGCGGGTCGGGCAATTACGAAAAAGATTTGACCGAATCGCCGCGGGCAATAGACTAAGGCAACTTTCGCACGACCCGATAGAGGAAGGGACCGCCATGGCCGGGAAAGCGGAGAGCATTCCGTCGAAGATGAAGGGTGCTATCCTGCCGGGCAACAGCACGGTCGAGTTCCGCGACTTCACGGTGCCACAGCCGGGGCCGGGGCAGGTGCTCATCCGGACGAAGGCGTCGTCGATCTGCGGCAGCGACATCCGCGCCATCTATCGCCAGCACACCGGCAAGGGGCCCGAGGGATACCAGGCGGGGATGATCGCCGGCCACGAACCTTGCGGCCAGATCGTCAAGGTCGGCCCCAACTGCAAACGCTACAAGCCCGGCGACCGCGTCGTCCTGTATCACATCTCGGGCTGCGGCTGCTGCGAGGACTGCAAGCACGGCTACATGATATCGTGCACGAGCCCCCTCAGGGCGGCCTACGGCTGGCAGCGGAACGGCGGCCACGCCCCGTACATCCTGGCCGAAGAGAACACGTGCGTCCTCCTGCCCGACAGCCTGACCTACACCGACGGCGCCCTGTGCGCGTGCGGCTTCGGCACGTCTTACGAGGCCCTCACGCGCATCGGCGTAAGCGGCGAGGACCGGCTGCTGGTGACCGGCCTCGGGCCGGTGGGGCTGGCGGCCGCGATGCTCGGCCGGGCCCTCGGCGCCACGACCGTCATCGGCACCGACGTCTCCGGCGGCCGCCTGAAACTCGCCAAGGACCTCAAACTGGTCGATCACGCGCTCAAGGCCGATGGCGCGGCCCTCGCGAAGATCAAGGACCTGACGCAAGGCAGAGGCTGCGAGGCCAGCCTCGATGCCTCCGGCGCGCCGGCCGGCCGGCTGCTCGCACTCCAGGGCACGCGGCAGTGGGGCCGATGCGTCATGGTCGGCGAGGGCAACAAGATCGAGTTCGACGTCTCGCCCTTGCTCATTCACCCGCAGATTACGATGTACGGCTCGTGGGTGACGTCGCTCAAGCACCTGGAGGAACTCGTGGAGCGCCTGGACCGCTGGGGCCTGCACCCTGAGATCACCTGCACCCACCGGTTGCCGCTCGAGAGGGCCGCCGAGGCGTATCGCCTGGCCGACGAGGGCCAGGTGGGCAAAGTGGCCATCTGCTTCGACGAGGAGTTGAAGTAGGATTGTCGTGCGCAGGCAAAGCGGCGGCCGGATGACCTCGGGGCGCCGCTTTCTTCAGGTTCTCGTGACGGCCCTCTACCTGGCTTCTTCAGACTCGGCTTTCTCTATCGCCCGCACGATCTTCTCAACGGTGCCCACGTCCGCGGATACCTTGGCGCGCTCGATGCGGTTCAGGCTTTCCGGGCGAATCCCTGCTCGCCGCGCCAACTCCGCCTGCGTCAGGCCGGCAGCGCGGCGCCGGCGAATGATCTTGCGGGCGAGGGAGACGCGCGCGAACTGAACGGCCGGAAGGTTACCCTCTGCATCGGCCTTCGGAAAAGCCGGCCAGCCGTCTTCGTCAGTCGTCCCGCGAGCCAAGGTCCGCAGACGGTCGTACTCCTTCTTGGCTACGATGACGAACTGGCGGCCCCCCAGAGTCACGGTTTGCGTTGTCATGGCTCGCCCTTCATGGACGCCGGCGCGGCTGAGTACCTGCAGTTTCGGCCTCACTTCCGCGCCAGGCGAAGTTTCGTGGCGTTCTCGCCGCCGCTCAGGAGGTACAGGAGCGGCAGCGGGCGGTCCACGCCCTCGACCATCGCCGGCCGCGCCTGCCACGGGGTCACGGAGATCACGCCGGCCAGGTCCATCCAGTGCTCGAGCCGCGCGGGCGCGAGGTCCCAGATCATGTGGAAGTGGTTGGCCGGGGCGTACTGTTTGTACTCGGCCATCGACGCGTACTTCGGCACGACCCACGTGTGCGGCCAGGTGGGGTTGGAGGTGTTGGCCACGGCCGCGGCGAGGTTCTCGGGCAGGTCCACGGTGCAGGCCTCGTCCCAGATGAGGCTGAAGGCGCCTGTGATGTCGCTGTAGGCCAAGCGTCCGGCTATCCCAGAGATGCCGCCGGGGCTGATGAAGGTAACGCTGTTGCCGCCGCCGGGGAAGTAATACAGTTCCGCCCCCGGCATGTAGACGTGCTTCATGATTTCCTCGACCTGGTCGCCCGGCCGCCCGGCCCAGTCGAGGCTGGCCGAGCCGGAGTTGTCACCGTCGACGATGCCGCGCTGAGCCCAAAGGTCTTTCGACGTGAACCTGACGCCCAGTTTCTTGGCGAGGGCCTGAATCTCCCACGGTTCCCAGACCTTGCGGAAATCCATGAAGAGGGGCGGGCTCCCGCCCGAGAGCCA
>Ga0315295_10004310_pt1 | contig 12114 bp, 7 predicted proteins | sample YL17G14_0_MG_FD_204453 | JGI IMG/M metagenome (GOLD analysis project Ga0315295, IMG submission 204453) | Sediment microbial communities from Yellowstone Lake, YNP, Wyoming, USA - YL17G14_0 | ecosystem: Environmental > Aquatic > Freshwater > Lake > Sediment | place: USA: Wyoming | collected... | reverse complement strand
CACCGTGCCCAGAAGGAATGGGAGCTGACGTTTGACGTCATCCCCGACCCGGTCTTCTTTGTGGACGACCAGTACCGCATCCAGCGCGCCAATCGTGCTGCCGCGGCGCTTCTAGGATTGGAACCCCGCCAGTTGATCGACAAGTATTGCTACGAAGTGCTCGGCGAGACGGCCGGACCTCTCCCCGGCTCCCCGTTCCGACGCATGCTGAGGACCGGCAAGGAGGGGCGATGCGATATCGAGGTGGCCCGGCTGGGCAAGGTTTTTGACGTCACCGTTTCGCCCCTCTTCGACTCTTCCGGAACTGCATATGGTTCCGTGCACGTGCTGCGCGATATCACCGGCCGGAAGCGAGAGGAGGAAGCGCTGCGCCGTTCGGAGGCAAGCCATCGCTCCCTCATCCTGGGCGCCACCTACGGCATCTTTCGGTGCGACGTGAGCGGCAGATTTCTGGCCGTCAATCCAGCGCTCGTGGCGATGCTCGGCTACGAGTCCGAGGCCGATCTGCTGGCGGCGAACCTTGTCCACGATGTCATTCGGGACCCTGACGAGGGCGCACACTTGCTCCAGCAGTACCGGCAAAAGGGCAGGGTCGATGGTATCGAAGCCCAGTGGCGGCGGAAGGATGGTACACCTGTCCAGGTTCGGCTCAGCGGGCGGGCGGTCTTGGACGAGCGCGGAGCCTTGGAGGGGTGCGAGATCATCGCCGAGGACGTGAGCGAGCGCTGGCGCCTCGAGGAGCAGTTGCGCCAAGCCCAGAAGATGGAAGCGGTGGGTCGCCTGGCGGGCGGAGTCGCTCACGACTTTAACAACTTGCTGACCATCGTGATGGGCTATAGCGATCTCCTCCTGGCGAGGCTCGGGGTTACGGACGCGACGCGCGCCTACGTGGAGGAGATCAAGAAGGCTGGGCAACGAGCCGCCTCCCTGACGCGCCAGCTCCTGGCCTTTGGCCGCCGCCAGGTACTAGCACCGCAGGTGCTGGATTTGAACGCCATCGTCACCAACATCGACAAGATGTTGCGCCGCCTGATTGGGGAAAACATCGAGTTGAGTGCGGTCCTCGAGCCGGAATTGGGACGGGTGAAAGCCGACCCGGGGCAGATCGAGCAGGTGATTATGAACCTGGCGGTGAATGCGCGCGACGCCATGCCCCATGGCGGCCAACTGACCCTTGAAACGGCGAACGTGGAGCTCAACGGAGACTACGCGCGCAGCCACGAGAGCGTGTTGCCGGGTCGCTATGTGATGCTCGCGGTGAGCGATTCCGGCATGGGGATGGATGCCGAAACGCAAGCCCACATCTTCGAGCCCTTCTTCACCACCAAGGAGGAGGGCAAAGGAACCGGTTTGGGACTGGCCACGGTATATGGGATCGTCAAGCAGAGCGGGGGCCACATCTGGCTCTACAGCGAGCCCGGCAAGGGCACGGCGTTCAAGATCTACCTGCCGGCCGTCCCTCAGGCGGTGAGTAAGGCGGTCGAAGCAGCTCCGGAGCGGCGCAGCCTGCGCCGAGGATCGGAAACCATCCTGCTGGTGGAAGACGAGGAGGGAGTACGGGATCTGGCAGGAAAGATTCTGGAATTGAAGGGGTACAAGGTGATCACGGCCTCAAATCCTACGGAAGCCGCGCAAGTCTGCGAGCGGCACGAAGGACCCATCCACCTCTTATTGACCGACGTGGTCATGCCTACGATGAGCGGGCGGCAGTTGGCCGACCATCTGGCTCTTATGCGTCCGGGGTTGAAGATTCTTTATATGTCCGGCTACACGGACAACGCGATCGTGCCTCATGGCATTTTGGAGGAAGGCGTCCAATTTCTTCAGAAGCCCTTCACGCCGGATTCGCTGACCCGTAAAGTTCGCGAGGCGCTGGATGCGCCACAGCCAGCAGCGTAGCACGCGGCGCGTCCTGCACCTCTAGCGGGTTTCCACCGGCGAACTGGCCAGTCTGCAATCTGATATCTCCCATCTCCCGATGATTCAATGGTTCACTGACCCAATGGGCCGATTCCTTCATTCTCCCAATGATTCAATGGCTCACTGACCCGATGGGTCGATTCCCTGGCTCAATGGGTCAATTCTTTGACTCTGCGGCAGTTAGGTTTCCAGGAGCAGGACCAGCCGCGGAGTTGAACAACAACTGCGCGCTACCCGCTTGAACCAGATACCATAATATGGTATATACAACGCCATTGTGCCCGGCCAATTTTTCAAGTCCGTCTATTTTTCGGATCTTGGGTCTGAAACGAAGCAAAAGACCTTCAAGTTGGCATTCGGGACGAACGATTATCCAGTTGCGCAGTGGGTATGCAGCTTGAGCAGCTACGACATAAGATTAACGCTAGGCTCGCATTCATTCGCCGATTTGCATGGTCGCGCCAAAGCCGAAGGGCTTGCTCTTAACACGTATTGCGTCCGGATACTCAGGGAGCGCCTGCGCAGGCAACAGATGTCACCCCAACAAGCGAGTCTCCCGGGGTTTGGAAAGGACAACTCGCACAGCACGTTTCGTATCGCGAAAACAACGCCGCTCCACCGGTGGTATCCATTCATTCAGGGATACTCTCCGCAGTTCGTAGAGGAAATCCTTTCGCGTTATGCGCCCCGTGCATCGCGTGTGTTTGACCCATTCGCGGGGGTCGGCACGACTCCCATTACGGCCGCTCGTCTGGGTCTCGACGCCTTTTATTGCGAACTCAACCCCCTTCTCCAATTCCTGACAAAAACGAAAATCCAAGCACTGTTACTGTCGAACAAACAGCGGAGGCAGTATGACGAATTCCTCCTCGACTTGGCACAGAGCTTTGTAAGCGGGCTCTCCCGAGTTCAGCCGGATAGGACTCTTGCACTATCGTACGAGAGGGTATTCGGAGAGAGTGTCTTTTTCTCACCGGAGACCTTCAGCGACATTCTCCGCGCGCGAGCATTTGTGGATAACCTCGCGTGCGAGGATTACTTGCTCTCAGAATTCGTTTCCGTGGCGATTGTCGCGAGTTTGATTCCGGCCTCTAATCTCTGCCGCGCAGGGGACCTCCGATTTCGCCGAGAAAAGGAGATTGAACGTATTTGTCCCTTTGGGCCCCTGGTCAGTCAACAACTAGAGAGAATCGCGGAGGACATACGGACGGCGGAGGCGGTCGAGAATGCACCTACCCTAATTGGATGCGATGCAAAGCGGCTCGAAGAATTGCCGCCTTTGGATGCGGACGCTGTCATTACTAGCCCTCCCTATCTAAATGGAACAAACTACTTTCGTAACAGCAAAGTTGAATTGTGGTTCCTTCGCGCTCTGTGTACAAGAGACGACCTGACCGCTCTAAGGAATGCAGCGGTCACTGCAGGAATAAATGATGTTACTGGGCTGAAGGGATCGTCCGATGACCCCAATGTGAAGCCTGTTGTCCAGGCTTTAAGTTCGTCGGCGTATGACCGGCGGATTCCCCAAATGGTAAGTAGCTACTTCTGGGACGTCGAGAAGGTGCTAGCAGCGCTCAGAAAGCATCTGCAGCCCGGTGGAATCCTTTGCCTCGATATCGGGGATTCTGTTTACGCAAAGACGCATGTTCCAACAGATGTTCTTGTCTCAAAGATAGCCGAAAGGCTGGGCTATGAGCAGGTCGAGACCGTCCCGCTTCGAACGCGCGTCTCCAGAGACACGACGCGCTTGAAGCAGGTTTTGTTGGTTTTCAGACATCAGGGGCCGAGGCCGGAGCACTGTTACTGCTTTCCGGCCAGCCAGCAAGAGACTCTTTGGGAGGAATTCAAGCAAAAACTTCCACACCAACAAAGGCCGCTATCCAAACGGAACTGGGGGCATCCCCTTCACAGTTTGTGTTCGTACCAAGGAAAGATGAAGCCTTCATTGGCGCACATGCTGGTAAAGATTTTCGTTCCTGTCGGTGGTCGCATGTTGGACCCTTTTGCTGGCGTGGGGACAATTCCGTTCGAGGCGGCCTTGAATGGTTCAACGGCATTTGGCTACGAAATTAGCCCTGCGGCTTATGTGATAGCTGCAGCGAAGCTGGGTAGACCCATACCTAACGAAGTGGAAAGGAACCTGACGGACCTGGAGGAGTTCATTGTCAGCAGAAGCCCCACAGTTGAGGAGTGCGAACGTGCAGCCGAAATCCAATTCAACAGCCGGCTCACGGAGTATTTCCACCCCAAAACGCTTCGAGAAGTGTTGCTTGCAAGGCGATTCTTTCAGAAATTCCCTCCGCAGCAGGCCAGCGAGTTATTGGTAATGGCGTCGCTTCTGCACATCCTGCACGGAAATCGACCGTACGCTTTAAGCCGTCGCTCACATCCCATCACGCCTTTCGCGCCTTCCGGGAACAAAGAGTACAGAAGTCTGATGAGCCGCCTTCGCGATAAGGTGGGACGATCCCTTGAGGCTGGACTACCAAGCTCGTTCAAGGAAGGGAAGATTTTCCAATGTGATGCAACTTCGTGTTGGCCACAGGAGGTGGATAACCTCGACGCGGTCATCACTTCGCCGCCGTTTTTTGACAGTACTCGCTTCTACTTGGCAAACTGGATGCGACTGTGGTTTGCGGGATGGGAACGGAGTGATTTCCGTCTGCGCCCGCGCCGGTTCTTGGACGAAAGGCAGAAGGCAAGCTTCAATGTCTATGAATCTGTCTTGCGCCAGGCACGGGAAAGGCTGCGACGTGGAGGGCTAGTTGTGTTGCATCTAGGCTGGAGCCCTAAGTGCGATATGGCAAGCGAGATCGAAAAGGTCGCTTCCCATTGGTTCCGGGTGGTCGACCGATTCTCGGAAAGCGTAAAGCACTGCGAATCTCATGGAGTAAGAGACAAAGGCACTGTGCATAGCCATCAGTACCTTATTCTGGAGTAGATCTTACAGCTTCTAAATCTGTTCGGCAGCTTCCTCCCACTCTGCGCGAGCAATCACAAATTCGCGCGTTTGCCTCACTTGATGACGAAGCCTTGCTGGATTCAGAACGAATCGGACAGCCGGGTTGTCATGGATGTTCTCGACCGTTGCAAGACAGAAGTTCTCAGCATATCTTTGGGCGGCTTCGTACTCCAATCTAGTGAGAGTCACTGAGCCCAACCTCTCAAAACTGCTCTTGACCTCAACCACCATCACCGAAGCCCCACGCTGTGCCCATAAATCAAAACCGTATCCCCTGCGATTTGTATAGAACACGACATTCCACCCAGCCGCCCTAAGCAGCTTAGCAACGATTAGTTCGCCCTCGTCGCCCGGATTCAGTTCGCGCATACCGGGTGGGGCGGTGAGGCCAGGATTCGGAGGCGGGACGGGGATCCGCAAGACGACGGGCTGCCTCATGCGCGCCGCAGCGGGCACGGGCCTCGGTTCCGGTGGCACTTGCATTTCTTCCGCGACGCTGGTTGTGAGCCACAGCGATTGGTCGACCCGGATCGCTGACGTGCCGAGGCTGAAAAGCGAGAATGTATGCAGGCCCATATCGCGCCAATTCGTGTAACTTTTCTTGCCGGGTATTCGCTGCCTGACTTCGCCGAGAAGCAGGCCTCGCTCGTGGGTGTTAATCGTGCGGAATTCCTTAATCCCCTCGATGGCCCAACTGATCTCCTGGGGCCGTCGGATACGTGAGAGAAAAAGATCGTACTCATCTCTGTCTATCCAGCCTCCGCATCGGCGCAAAACTCGAAGTGTCGCTCGGTAAGGGTGTATTTCAAACTCGTCATACTGGCTCACTCTCCTCTCCGTGTAGTACGGTTCGCGGCAAAACACGATGGCATCGAGTGTGTTCTCAAGCACAGCCGAGGTCTCGGGAACGGTGGCCAGGTCTGTTCCGAGAGAAGTCAGTCTGATGGAGCGCCAACTGGCCCCGTGTGTTCTGCGAAGCAAGCTCAAAGGAGTTTCCATCGCCAGCAGATGGTGACGTCTCAAGATTCTCCCAGGGTCTGTTCCAGCGATGCCTGCAGCGCTCGCCAGCGCCGCATAGTGGGGGTTTTCCAGAGTTACACCTTCCGCGGCCCCGACGCTGTAGAGGTAGTCGGCGATTGTTTTCAGAAGAGCAGCACTCAAGTGGACGCGTGTTATCAAGAACCAACCACGGGATCCGCTGTCTGCTTCGTCGAGGCGGGCGGTAACGCGTCTGAGTAACTCAGGGAAAGGCATTCCACGAAGAGAGATATCACAAAATGGGTTGGAAGCCAAAACGCGAACATCTAGCCCGGAGGTGAAGTATCTGTGCGGAGCAGGATACGTGACGGTCGTCCGCCCGATTACACACCGTCACTGCGCCGCAGTGCAGAGTTGCCACGCCGGCGACGGGGAGCCAGACGGAGGGATTGATGATTGAAGATTTCAGGTTGCAGAATGGGGGAGCCACGCCTCGACGATCTGGCGGGCGCGGGTGGCGGCTTCATCCACGCGGGCGGCGACGGCGGGGGTCATCTCGGTGGAGAAGGTTATCGGGTCGGAGACGGGGATGGCCAGGATGCGCACCTCGCGAGGAAACCCGAGGCCAAGCTCGCGCATGACCTCGCGCACTTCCCCCAGGCCGACGAAGTGCGGACAGGGGCCGCGGGCCTCGCCGACCTCAGCGAAGTTGCGTTCCTGAATCTCCGACCCGATAAACTCTTCGGGAACGTAGCTGTCAATCAGCAGGACCTTTTCCCGGCCGATCAGCTCGTCCAGCAGCGCCAAGCCGAACAGCGAAGTGGACCGCACTTCGACCTCCGCCGGGAAGATCCCTTGCAGGCGTTCCGCGACGCGGAGGCCCACCGCGTCGTCTTTCAACAACTCATTCCCCAGGCCCAAGATGAGGATAGGCGGACTCGCGCCTCCTGTCCCTGTGCTTTCGCCCACGGCCCCTTCCATCTTCCAGTTCAAGGCGAAGCGTATCGTATTCAAGAACAAAGCTCCCGCAGCAGGTTCCCTGCCGCGTCGCGGATGCTGACCTTGATCGGCATCGAACCCGGCAGCGCGTGCGTGCCGCAGCCGTGGCACGGATCGTAGGCGCGGAACGCCATCTCCACCATGTTGAGCAAGCCATCGTCGTTGGCCGTGGAGGCATTGATGAGAGCGCGCGCGACCTTGTCCACCGAGAGCGCAATGCGCGCCGCGTTGTTCTGCGTGGCCACAATCAGGTTGGCTTTGGTGATGAGTCCGGCCGCATCCGTCTCGTAGTGATGGAAGAGCGTGCCGCGCGGCGCTTCCACCACGCTCATGCCCACCGTGGGCGTGGCCGTGGGCAGCGTGCGCACTTTGGGATCGACGATCTCCGGATCGCTAGCCAGCTCGGCGAAGCGCTCGGCGGCGTAGATCATCTCGACGATTCGGGCCCAGTGGTTCGCCAGCGTGTGGTGGACGGGCTTGCCGCCCAACGTGGCGTAGAGTTGCTCGTAGGCTTCGTTAGCGCGGCGCGTGGCCATGCCGTCCGAAGCGTTCAACCGCGCCAGCGGCGCCACGCTGTAAATGCCGGAGTCCGCGCCATCCACGAAGCCTTTCCAGCCGACCTTTTTCAGATAGGGGAACTTGATGTAGCTCCAGGGTTCGACGTGCTCGGCAATCGCGTTCAAGTACTCGCGTGCTGTGAAGCTTCCGAACTCCTTTCCCTGGGGGTCCACAACACGCAGATGACCGTCGTAGAAGTTCACGTGGTTCCGCTCATCCACCATGCCCATGTAGTAGGTGCGGTGCGTGTACATCTCCGAAGTGATGGCGTCCACGTACGCCTTGTTCTTCAGGACGATGTCTTCAAACACGCTCAGAGTAAAGAGCGCAAAATCCACCCCCTTCTTCGCGGCCTCCACGAACCGGGGCTGTTCCGCCGGCGCCATGGGCTTCGCAACGCCTCCCGGCAGGCCCAGGACCGGATGGATGGGTTTACCCCCGAGGTAGGTCATCAGGTCGCGCAGTTCCCGGCGCATACCGATCACCCGTTTGCCGACTTCCAGGCCCACTTTTCCAAGCACCCCCAGGATGTTCCGCTCAGCCTTGGGCGCCGTCGGGCCCACGACGAAATCCGGCCCGCCCAGGAAATAGAAGTGGAGCGCGTGGTCCTCCAGCGTGAAGATGTTGTAGAACATCTCCCGCAGCTTCTTGGCGGCCGGTGGTGGTTCAACCTGGTAAAGGTCGTCGAGGGCCTTGGTGCTCGCCATGTGATGCGCAGTGGGACACACGCCGCAGATGCGTGAAGTGATCTGCGGCATTTCCTCCGCGGGCCGCCCCACGGCGAACTGCTCAAAGCCTCGGAGCTCCGGCACCTGGAAGTAGGCGCGGCTCACGTTGCCCGCGTCGTCCAGGAAGATTTCGATCTTGCCGTGGCCCTCCAGCCGGGTGATGGGATCAATCGTGATTCTCTGAACCATGACGCACCTCTAAGCGGCTTTGCGTTTCCGTGCCAGGAGTGATGCCGGCACGCTGTAGCGGTAGAAAGTCCCCGCCGGGTCGGGCACGGCCTCGAAAACCTTGGCCATGACTTTCTCGTCGGTCGTATCCACAATGGAGGCGATGGCGGAAAGCGCCTTGCCTCCGTAGTCGCGGACTCTATCCAGCGGCCCGAAGCAGCCGGTGCAGGGCATGCCGCCTTTGACACACGGCGCTTCGCAGCCGCCGCGCGTGACGGGTCCCAAACACAAGAGGCCCTGGGCCAGCAGGCATTTCTCCCGGTCGATCATCACCTGATGTGGCCGCTTCAAGTCGCTGACCAGAAGCTTTTCGGGCTTGGTGGAATTAAGGTCACACTCATAGCAGAGGGCGCGGTCACCGGCCAGCACGGCGCCCTTCTCCGGCAACTTTCCGCCCAGGATGGCCTCGATGGCCTGGAAGGTGATCTTCCCGGTGGGCGGGCAGCCGGGAAGGTAGTAATCCACGTCGATGACTTCGCCGAGGGTCTTGACGCTTTCGTAGAACTCGGGAAGCTCCAGTTCCCCCTCGGGAACGGTGGTGTGGGTCTGGGGACGGACGCCTGTTCCGTCGGTCGTCGAAGGCGACAGACGATAGGCGTAGTCGAGAATGGCTTCTTTCTCCGTCAAGTTGGCGAGGCCGGGGATTCCGCCCTCGCAGGCGCAGGCGCCGTAAGCGATGACTAGTTTCGACTTCTTCCGAAGCAGCTTGGCCATTACTTCCTGCTCGCTCATGCGGATGGCGCCGTTGATGAAGGCGACGTCAATGGCGCCGTCGGGCATGGCTTCGACGTCGGAGCGCTTGAAGTCGAGCGCCACGGGCCAGAAGACAATATCCACCGCCTCGACGACTTTCAGGATTCCTTCGGCCAGATCGACGACGGCCTCTTCGCAGCCTCCGCAGCTTGCGCACCAGTAAAAAGCGACCTTTGGTTTGGCCATGGTTCCTTCGCTCCCTTCCTTCCGTAGCCACGCTCTGTGAGCGTCCTGCTTTGCGGGATCATAGACCGCCGCACCAGGAGTGACGCAGTACTTCGGCGCCTCCCGGACGTCAGGCAGCTACCGCCACCTTCTTGGCCGCCGCGGCGTGCAGCGGGCCGAGCCGGCGAATCTGCTCGGTAAATTCGTTCACCACATCGCGCAGGCGCTCGCCCTCGGAGGCCGAAATCCACTCCAGACGCAACCGCTCCGGCTCGATACCGAACTGCCCGAGCATCTTGTGCAAGAGCTTCGTGCGCCGCAGCGCCTTGTAGTTGCCTTCCTGATAGTGGCAATCGCCGGGATGGCAGCCGCCGATCAGCACGCCGTCGGCGCCGTGGTGGAAGGCCCACAGGATCATCTGCGGATCGACGCGTCCCGAGCACATGGTGCGCACCACGCGCACGTTCGGGGCGTATTTCATCCGCGACGTTCCTGCCAGGTCGGCCGCGAGATACGTACACCAGTTGCAGAAGAATCCCACGATGGCGGGATCGAAACGGTTGTTCATACCAGGACTCCTTCCACTTCGGCAAAGAGCTGCTCATCCCGAAACAGGTTCTGTTGTGCGGCGCCGGACGGGCAGGCCGCGACGCAAGTCCCGCAGCCCTTGCACAGGGCCTCGTTCAAAACCGCCACTTTCTTCTCCGCGTCGAAATGGATGGCGGTGTAGGGGCACATGGCGATGCAGACGTGGCAGCCGGAGCAAAGCTCCTCATCAATCCAAGCGGTGTTGGGCTCGATCTCCACGAAGCCCTTGTCAATCAGGGCCATGCACTGCGCCGCCGCGGCCCCCGCCTGGGCCACGGTGTCGGGGATGTCTTTCGGTCCCTGGTTGCACCCGGCCAGGAAGATGCCGTCCGTGAAGGTGTCCACCGGAGCGAGCTTCGGGTGCCGCTCGAGGAACCAGCCCTCGGCGGAACAGCCCAGATTGAAGAGCCGCCGCACCTCGTTTGTATCCGCCTGGGGTTCCATGGCGACCGAGAGCACGACCATGTCCACGGGAATGCGTCGTATCACACCCAGCAGCGTGTCTTCGACGCGCAGGATCAGCTTGCCCTCTTCCGCGGGCGACTGTGGCCAGCCGCTCACTTCCGCCACCTTGCCCCGGATGAAGGAGACGCCTTCATCGAGGATGCGCTTGTAGAACTCCTCGAATCCTTTCCCGGGCGTCCGCATGTCGATGTAGAAGTTGTAGAGGTGCGCACCGGTTTTCTCCTTGAGCAGGTGGGCGAGCTTGAGCGAGTACATGCAGCAAACGCGCGAGCAGTACTTGTTGGTGTTCTCGTCGCGCGAGCCAATGCAGTGCAGGACGCCGATCGACTCCGGCTTGCGTCCGTCGCGCAGGATCACCTGGCCCAGCGTGGGTCCCGAGGCGTTCACCAGCCGCTCGACCTCCAGGCTGGTGTACACGTTGGGGAACTTGCCGTAGCCATATTGTGGCAGCCGGTGCGGGTCAAATATCTTGAAGCCGGTGGACATGATCACCGTGCCGACTTCCAGCTCGATCTCCTGCACCTGCTGCGTGAAGTCGATGGCGTCGCGATCGCCGCACACCTCCACGCACCCTTTGGGGCACTTGTGTGTTTTGAACTCGATGCAGGTGGCGGAATCGATGAGCGGGATGGACGGTACGGCCTGCGGGAAAGACATGTAGATGGGCTTGCGCTTCCCCAAGCCCAGGTCAAACTCGTTCGGGTACTTGCCCTCCTTATAGACGCATTCCTCGATGCATTCCCCGCAGCCCACGCACTTGGCTTCGTCGATGTAACGCGGATACTTTTTCACCTTGACCTTGAAATTCCCCACAAAGCCGCTCACCTCGCTGACCTCCGACAGGGTCAGGAGATGGATGTTGGGGTTTTGTTTCACGGCCGTCATCTTCGGCGTCAGGATGCAGGCGGCGCAATCGAGGGTGGGAAACGTCTTGTCAAACTGCGCCATGTGCCCGCCAATGGAGGGCTCCCGCTCGACGAGATAAACCTGCTTGCCGGCGCTGGCCAGAGTCAGCGCTGCATGGATGCCCGCGATGCCGCCGCCCACGATCAAGACATTGGGATTGACCGGGAATCTGCGGGGTTCCAGCTCTTGGTGCCAGAAGGCGCGCGCGACCGCCGCCTTCACCAGCGCCTTGGCTTTGACGGTAGCAGCCACCCCGTCTTCCGTGACCCAGGAAACGTGCTCGCGGATGTTCACCATCTGGAAGAGGTAGGGGTTCCGTCCGGCATTGGCCGTCGTTTTGCGAAACGTCAGCTCGTGGAGATGGGGCGAGCAGGACGCCACCACAATGCGGTTCAGGCCATGCTCCTTGACGTCCTGAACAATCAGCTCCTGGCCCGGGTCCGAGCACATGTATTTGTACTCGCGTGAGACGACCACGCCGGGCAGCTTGGCGGCGCTTGCCACCACGGCGTTCACATCCACCTTGCCCGCGATATTCGTCCCGCAATGGCAAACGTAAACGCCGATCTTTGCTCCGTTTTTCCCGTTACCGTTCATAGCCGTGTCCTCTCCGCTTAGGTTGACTGCTTCCGGGTTGTAGCGATGCTCTGCGAGCGCCGCACCAGCGCTTGACTCAGGCAGCCTGCTCCTTCGGCGTGGGGGAAACAACGGCCGTGGACTCCACCGCCACGGCTTCCGCCACCAGTTCCGTTAAATCCTTGACCGCCAGCCGGCCCTCGAGGCCCGTCGTCTTCAAGGCGTCCGCAAACATGACGTAGTCCTTCGGACACGCCACCACCAGGGCTTGCACTCCTTCCAACGCCG
>Ga0315295_10004308_pt1 | contig 12116 bp, 8 predicted proteins | sample YL17G14_0_MG_FD_204453 | JGI IMG/M metagenome (GOLD analysis project Ga0315295, IMG submission 204453) | Sediment microbial communities from Yellowstone Lake, YNP, Wyoming, USA - YL17G14_0 | ecosystem: Environmental > Aquatic > Freshwater > Lake > Sediment | place: USA: Wyoming | collected... | reverse complement strand
CCCCATCGCCCCCGCGGGCGCCGCCCGATCCCATCGCCCAGCTCGTCGGCGCGCTGGCGCGCCTCCCGGCCACCACGCCGGTCCGCGCCCGCGTGGAGCACCGGGTGACGTTCACGCAGGGTGACGACGAGCAGGCGCCGCCGGCCGGCACGGCCACGGCGACCGCATCGTCGGGTCCGGACGGGCTGCGGATCGCCTGGAGCCCGTCCCTGCTCGCCCGGGCCGAGGCCGAGGAACGGGCGCGGCTCCAGGATCCCGATGCCCATGCACCCACTCGCGATGCCATCGGCGACCTGCGCACGCTCGGGCTCGCCCGGGCGCTCGACGCGGTGCCCGAGATGCTTCGATCGCTCTACGACGCCCGGGTCCTCGAGGACGGGGTGGAGCCGTTCGAGGGCGTGCCCACCCGGGTCCTCCTCCTCCAGGTGAAGCCGGCGATCGCCTCACGGGACCGGAAGTACGTGAAGGACGTCGAGGCGACGGCCCGGATCTGGCTCGGTCCCGACGGCGTGCCCCTGGCCACGGACCGGCGCGTGCTCCTCAAGGGGCGCATCTTCCTCATCATCACCTTCGAGATCGAGCAGAAGGAGAGCCTCCGGTTCGGCCGGAGCGGTGACCGGCTGGTCGTGCTGCGCCACGAGAGCGATTCCCGGTCGGCGGGGGCTGGCGAGCGGAGGGACCGGCACGCGCTGACGACGCTCACCCTGCTCGAGTGATCCGGCGCCGCCGGCCCCCGTCGGTCCTGGCTCGGGCCCGGTAAGCGACCGCACGTTCGGCGGCCACGGGCGACCGGGGGGCAGTCAGATCGAGCCCGTCGCGCTCCTCCAGCACGAACTGTCCTCCCGGAACGACGGCCGTGAGGAGCTCGAAGAACTTGGACACGGTCGGCACGCTGCTTCCCTGCTCATAGCGCGCGTACGCGGTCTTCGAACGCGCTCCGAGCCTACGGGCCACATCCGCGAGAGATAACCCGTGCTTCTCCCTCTGTCGGCGAAGGAGCACCGCCACGAGGGCGGCCGGGGAGTTCGACCCGACCTCGAGCGCGTCCCCTGGTCCGCGGAAGACGGTGGCCCGAAAGCCCTCTCGATCGGCCATGGTCTCGACCAGGTCGACGATCATCCGAAGGGCCTCCGGCTCGGTCCGCCCCTGGGTCAGGGCGTCGAGAATCGGAACCTTGACGAGCCAGAGCTTGCCTTCGCGCCAGATGCGTCCTTTGAGCTTCACGAGTCGATACCTCTCGGTGAACCGGCCTTCTGGATGATCTTCCGGGCGAGCTGCTCGCTGACGTCCGCGTGCCTGGGCACGTACTCGAGACGCTCGCCGTCTGTCCAGACATCGTGCCTGCCGCCGTGACGCTCGAGCACCCATCCCAGCGCTCGGAGACGGGCTTCGAGCTCACGGCGCTTCATCGGGCCATCGTACACACATGCGGGTACGTTTGCAATTCATCGACGCCGTGGGAACGCCGGTGCGTTTCACCTGGTGAAACGCGACATTCGTGTCGCAGCTTCCCGGCGAGCACCCCGAGGACGGCGCCTTGTGGGCGACGCTCCAGCGTCCTTCCTTACTTCACCCCGAAGACGACCTCCACCCGGGCGCCGTACTCCAGCTCCCCCTCGGCGACCGGGACCGGCGCCGAGTCGGCGGCCATCGACCTGGCCATCATGGGCATCCCCATGGGCCGGGGCGAGGTGCCCCCTTCGCTCACGGTGAAGAAGTCGCCGAGCTCCACGCCGGCGGCGATGGCGATGGCCCTGGCCTTCTCCCGCGCCGAGCCGTAGGCCTGCGCCAGCGCCTCGAGCTGCTGCGGCTTCGGGTCGAGCCTCTCCATGCGCAGCGAGTGGAGCTGGTTCGACCCGGCCGCGGTCACCGCGTCGAGGATCTTCCCCAGCCTGGCGAGCTCGCGCACCTTCACGTCGGCAGCGGTCGAGACCTTGTAGCCGGCGATGGGCTGCTGCTTGCCGTCCTTCCAGGGGCGGTCGATGGTCACGTCGTAGCGGACGGTGCGGACGTCCTTCGCGGCCACGCCGGCCCTGGCCACCGCGTCGAGCACGGCCTTCATCTTCTCGGTCACCTCGGCGGTGGCGGCGCCCACGGTCCTGGCCGTGGCCTCGACACCCACGGTGAACGACGCAGAGTCGGGCGCCACCGACACCCTGCCCTCGCCGGTCACCGCGATGCTCCTGGGCGGGCGGGGCGGCATGCCCGGCCCGGGCCCTGCCGGCAGGGCCGGGACGCGCAGGGAGGCCGCGTCCTGGGCCAGCGCACCATCCGTGAAGAGGACCAGCGACAGCGCCGCCGCGGCGGCGAGCCAGGTCTTCGTCATGCTCAGGCCTTCGCCTTGGGCTGGGGAACGCCGGCCGCGGCAGCAGCCGCCAGCGGGCCGCCAGGAACCAGGTTCACCGGATTCATGGCCTTGGCCAGCTGCTCGTAGAGGGCGTACTTCTCCTTGGCGAGCCGCTGCGCCTCGTCCACCAGCCGCTTGTAGTTCTCCGGGTCGAGCTGCTCGACCATCCGGAAGCGGGTCTCGGTGGCCATGAACTCGGCCAGCGAGACCTTGGGGATGCCGCTGTCGAGCTTGAGCGGGCTCTCCCCCAGGGCCGCCTTGCGCGGGTCGCAGCGGAAGAGCGGCCAGTAGCCGGAGTTGACCGCCAGCTCCTGGTGCACGATGGAGTCGGCCATGTCGTAGCCGTGGGCGATGCAGTGGCTGTAGGCCACGATCACCGACGTACCGGGGAAGCTGTCGGCCTCCTTCATGGCGTTCACGCTCTGCACGTCCTTGGCCGCCATGGCCACGCGGGCCACGTAGGCGTTGCCGTAGGTCATGGCCAGCATGGCCAGGTCCTTCTTGGGCACCGACTTGCCCCCCATGGCGAACTTGGCCGCCGCGCCCATGGGCGTGGCCTTCGAGGCCTGGCCGCCCGTGTTCGAGTACACCTCGGTGTCGAGCACCAGGATGTTCACGTCCCTGCCCATGGCGATGACGTGGTCGAGGCCGCCGTAGCCGATGTCGTAGGCCCAGCCGTCGCCGCCGACGATCCAGATGCTCTTCTTCACCAGGTAGCTGGAGATCTGCTCGAGCCGCCGCGCCGCCGGCAGGTCCACCCCGGCGAGCTTGGACCGCAGCACGTTCACCCGCCCGCGCTGGGCCTCGATCCCGACCTCGGCCGACATGTCGGCCTCCATCAGCTCCTTCACGAGGTCGCCGCCGACCTTGCCGCCGACCTCCCTCAGCAGATGACGCGCCTGCTCGGCCAGCTTGTCCACCGCCAGGCGGATGCCCAGGCCGAACTCGGCGTTGTCCTCGAAGAGCGAGTTGGCCCAGGCCGGCCCGCGCCCGGAGTCGTTCGTGCAGTAGGGCGTGGTCGGGAGGTTGGCGCCGTAGATCGAGCTGCAGCCGGTGGCGTTGGCGATGATGGCCCGGTCGCCGTAGAGCTGGGTGAGCAGCTTGATGTACGGGGTCTCGCCGCATCCGGCGCAGGCGCCCGAGTACTCGAAGAGGGGCTCCAGGAACTGGGTGCCCTTCACGTCGAGCTTCACCTTGGTGCGATCGGCCTCGGGCAGCGCCAGGAAGAACTCGTAGTTGCGCTTCTCCTTCTCCCGCAGCGGCGCCATGGCCTCCATGTTGATGGACTTGTGCCCCTTCTGCGTCTTCGACTCGGCCGGGCAGAACTCCACGCAGACGCGGCAGCCGGTGCAGTCCTCGGGCGCCACCTGGATGGTGTACTTGGCTCCCTTCACGTCGGCCGACTTGAAGTCCAGCGACTTGAAGGTGGAGGGCGCCGTCTGGAGCTCGTCGGCCGGGTAGTACTTGGCCCGGATGGCGGCGTGCGGACAGATGAGCGCGCACTTGTTGCACTGGATGCAGAGCGACTGGTCCCACACCGGGATCTCGAGCGCGATGGCGCGCTTCTCCCACTGGGTGGTGCCGCTGGGCCAGGTCCCGTCGACGGGGAAGGCGGAGACCGGAAGCAGGTCGCCCTTCCCGGCCATCATGATCGAGGTGACCTTCTTCACGAAGTCGGGCGCCTGGTCGGAGACGAGCGGCGGCCGGTGCGGGCTGGTGACCTTCTTGCCCTCGAGCTTCACCTCGTGGAGGTGGGCCAGCGTGGCGTCCACCGCCTCGAAGTTCTTCTTCACCACCTCGGCGCCCTTGCGGCCGTAGGTCTTCTCGATGGACTTCTTGATGAGCTCGATGGCGCGATCCCGCGGCAGCACGCCGGAGATGGCGAAGAAGCAGGTCTGCATGATGGTGTTGATGCGCCCACCCATGCCGCTGTCCTTCGCCACCCGGACCGCGTCGATCGTGAAGAAGCGCAGCTTCCTGTTCAGGATCTCGGCCTGCACCTCGGCCGGCAGCTGCTCCCAGACGTCCTCGGGGGCGTACGGCGTGTTGAGGAGGAAGACCGCGCCCGGCGCGGCGGCGTCGAGCATCTCGTACTTCTCGAGGAAGCTGGACTGGTGGCAGGCCACGAAGTTGGCCGACGTGACCAGGTAGGAGCTGCGGATCTGCTCCGGTCCGAAGCGCAGGTGGGAGACGGTCACGCTGCCCGACTTCTTCGAGTCGTAGACGAAGTAGCCCTGGGCGAAGTTGGGCGTGTCCTCGCCGATGATCTTGATGGAGTTCTTGTTCGCGCCGACCGTGCCGTCGGCACCCAGGCCCCAGAAGTGGCAGCGGACCACCCCCTTGCCCTCGGTCTGGTAGGAGGCGTCCCAGGGGAGGGACAGGTGGGTCACGTCGTCGTGGATGCCCACCGTGAAGTGGCGCTTGGGGCGGGCGTGGGCCATCTCGTCGTAGACCGACTTCACCATGGCCGGCGTGAACTCCTTCGAGGAGAGGCCGTACCGGCCGCCGATCACGGTGATCTCGTGGTGGAAGCGGTCGATGTGGGCCTGCTGCGCCTCGCGGAGCGCGGTGACCACGTCCTGGTAGAGCGGCTCGCCCAGGCTGCCCGGCTCCTTGGTGCGGTCGAGCACGGCGATGGAGGTGGTCGTCCGGGGCAGCGCCTTCATGAATGCGCCGAGGGCGAAGGGGCGGTAGAGCCGGACCTTCACCAGGCCGACCTTCTCGCCCCGGGCGATCAGGTCCTCCACCGTCTCGTGCGCCACCTCGGCGCCGGAACCCATCATGATGACGACCCGCTCGGCCTCGGGGTGGCCGACGTAGTCGTAGAGGTGGTACTGGCGGCCGGCGACCTTGGCGAAGTCGTCCATGGCCGTCTGAACGTGAGCGGGGGTGTCGGTGTAGAAGGAGTTGCAGGCCTCGCGGGCCTGGAAGAAGGCGTCGGGGTTCTGGGCGGTGCCGCGGATCACCGGGGCGTCGGGGGTGAGCGCCCGGCCGCGGATGCTGGCGACCAGGTCGTCGGTGATCATCTTCCTCAGGTCGTCGTCGTCGAGCAGCTCGATCTTCGCCACCTCGTGCGAGGTGCGGAAGCCGTCGAAGAAGTGGACGAAGGGCACCCGGCTCTTGAGCGACGCTCGCTGCGAGATGAGGGCGAAGTCGTGGGCCTCCTGCACCGAGTTGGAGGCCAGGAGGCCGAACCCGGTCTGGCGGACGGCCATCACGTCGGAGTGATCGCCGAAGATGGAGAGCGCGTGGGTGGCCACCGCGCGCGCCGAGACGTGCATGACGAAGGGCGTCAGCTCGCCGGCGATCTTGTACATGTTCGGGATCATGAGCAGCAGCCCCTGCGACGCCGTGAAGGTCGTCGTGAGCGCTCCGCCCTGGAGGGCGCCGTGGACCGCGCCGGCGGCGCCTCCCTCGGACTGCATCTCCACCACGGTGGGGACGAGCCCCCAGATGTTCTTCTTGCCGAAGGCCGACCACTCGTCCGCCCACTCGCCCATGTTGGACGAAGGGGTGATGGGATAGATGGCGATGACCTCGTTCGTGCGGTGGGCGACCGAGGCGACCGCCTCGTTGCCGTCCATCGTCACCATCATCCGCTGCTTGGACTTGGGCATGCGTCCTCCGGCGTTCGGGCCGCTCGTGGGTGGTTCGTGAGGGGGACGGATTCTACCCCGCTCCCGGGCCGATGTACCCAATGGAATGGGCGGACGGCACGGCGCCGGCGTGAGCGGACGTTGACGAAAGTCAAGAGCCGGAGCGGATCAGGTCGCGATCCGCACCCGGGGCGCGTCCGCCCAGAGCCCCTCCAGATCGTAGAAGCCGCGCGAGTCCGGCGACATGACGTGGATCACCACGTCGCCGAAGTCGAGGAGCACCCAGCCGCCGCCGCTCTTGCCCTCGGCACCGAGCCGCTGCGCGCCGAGCGCGGTGAGCCGGTCGTCGACGAAGTCGGCCACGGCCGCCGCCTGCCGGTCGCTGTCGGCGGAGAGGACGACGAAGTAGTCGGCCACGCCGGAGAGGCCGCGCACGTCCATGATCACGGCATTCTCGGCCTTCTTGTCGAATCCGGCGGCGACCGCGGCGAGCGCGCGGACCTGGCCGTCGTCGGGCGGAAGCGGGGACGCCCGGACGGGGGCGGAGAGCCTGGGCGCGCGGGCCGGCGCGGGGGCCTTGCCCGGCGCGAGCTCCGGCCGCGGACGGAGCGCCGCCGCCTTGAGCCCCTTGCGCGGGCCACCCGGGGCGGGGGCGACCTTGCGCCCCTCGGCCGGCCTGGCGGCCGTTCCCGAGTAGAAGTGCTTCCCGGCCGGCTTTCCCTTCCCGGGCGGCCCGGCCTTCCCGGAGGGCTTGGCCCTTCCGAAGGGCTTCGCCTTCTCGCCCTTGCCCTTCGCGAATCTCGCCTTCGGACCCCTGCCCTTGGCCTTCGCCGCCCTCGCCGGATTCCTCGCTCCCATCACCTTCGCCATTCGTTCGGTTCCTCTCTAGCTTCGGACGTGCCCGCGCCCCTCGACCACGTACTTCTGGGTGGTCAGCTCCTCGAGCCCCATGGGGCCGAACGCGTGCAGCTTGGTGGTGCTGATGCCGATCTCGGCGCCGAGCCCCAGCTCGCCGCCGTCGTTGAAGCGGGTGGATGCGTTCACCATGACCGCGCTCGCCTCCACCTCGCGCTCGAAGCGGCGCGCGGCCGCCAGGTCGTTCGTCAGGATGGCCTCGGTGTGGAGGGAGCCGTACCGGGCGATGTGCTCGAGGGCGCCGTCGAGGTCGCCGACCACGCGCAGCGCCAGGATCTTGTCGAGGAACTCCTTGCCGTAGTCGTCCTCGCAGGCGGCGCTGCAGGGCACGCCGGCCCGCCCCAGGATGGCGAGGGAGGTCGGGTCGCAGCGCAGCTCGACCCCCTGGGCCGCCAGCGCCTTGCCCACCGCGGGCAGGAGCCGGTCGGCGGCGGCGCGGTGCACCAGCAGGCACTCGGTGGCGTTGCACACCCCGGGGCGCTGGACCTTGCCGTTCACTATGAGTGCAACGGCGTCGTCCACCCCGGCGCTCTCGTCGAGGAAGAGGTGGCAGACCCCCTGGTAGTGCTTCACCACCGGCACGCGGGAGCGGTCGGCCACGGCGCGGATGAGCCCCGGGCCGCCGCGGGGGATGGCCAGGTCGATGAGGTCGTCGAGGGCGAGCAGCTCGAAGGTGGCCTCCCGGTCGGGCACCGGCACCACCTGGGCCGCCGCGGCCGGCAGGCCGGCCTCCTCGAGCCCCTCGGCGAAGGCGTTGCCCAGCGCCAGCGAGGAGGCCAGCGCGTCGGAGCCGGGGCGCAGGATGCAGGCGTTGCCGCTCTTCACGCACAGTGCGGCAGCCTCCACGGTGACGTCGGGGCGGGCCTCGTAGACCATGAGCACCACGCCCAGCGGGATGCGAACCTTCTTGACCGAGAGGCCGTTGGGGCGCGTCCAGCTGCGGGTGACCTGCCCCACCGGGTCGGGGAGCGCCGCCACCTCGAGGAGCGCCGCGGCGATGCCCTCGAGCCGCTTCTCGTCGAGCCCGAGCCGGTCGAGGAAGGCGGCGCTGGCGCCGGCCGCCCGGGCGGCTTCCAGGTCGGCCCGGTTGGCCTCCAGGATCTCCCGGCGGCGGGACCGGATGGCGGCCGCGGCGGAGCGGAGCGCGTGGTTCTTCGCCCCGGTCGATGCCCGGGCGAGCGTCCGGGCCGCGCGCCTGGCGTCGGCGGCGAGCGACCGCATGCGGAGCGCCAGTCCGGGCGCGGCCGCGCTCATCTCGTCGCCTCCCGACCCGCGTCGGTGAGGACCATGTCGTTCCGGTGAACCACCTCGTCGAGGTACTTATAGCCCAGCACCCGCTCGATCTCGCTCGACTTGAGCCCCGCGATCCGGCGCACCTCGTCCGCGCCGTAGCCGGCCAGGCCGCGGGCGAACGGGGGCTCGCCGGCGACGGCGATGTCGACCGGGTCGCCGACGCCGAAGCTGCCCTCGACCCCCTTGACCCCCGACGGGAGCAGGCTCTTTCCCTGGTCGGCAAGCGCCCTGCGAGCCCCTCCGTCCACCAGGATGGTCCCCTTGCCGCGGGCGGCCAGCGTGAGCCACTCCCTTCGCCCGGCGCGCCGCTCGGCGGCGGGGTGGAAGAAGGTTCCCACCGGCTCGCCGGCCAGGAGCGCGGCGAGCGCCCCGGGTCGCCGCCCGGAGAGGAGCGCCGTGCCCACGCCCTGGGCGGCGAGCCGCTTGGCCGCGGCGATCTTGGTCGCCATGCCCCCCACGCTCATCTCGCTTCCGGCGCCGCCGGCCATGCGCTCCACCTCGGCGGTGACGCGGGGCACCTCGGCGAGCAGCCTGGCGCCCGGCGCGCGGGGATCCCGGTCGTAGAGCCCCTCCACGTCGGTGAGCATGGCCACCAGGTCGGCACCCACGCAGGTGGCCACCAGCGCGGCCAGGCTGTCGTTGTCCCCGACCTTGATCTCCTCCACCGCCACCGTGTCGTTCTCGTTCACCACCGGGATGACACCGTGCTCGAGCAGCTTCTCGAAGGTGTGGCGGGCGTTCAGGAACCGCCTGCGGCTGGCCAGGTCCTCCGCGGTGAGGAGCACCTGGGCCACCAGCCGCCCGCGGGCCCCGAGCGCGCGTCCCCACTCGGCCATGAGGTCGGGCTGCCCGACCGCCGCGGCGGCCTGCTTGGTGGCGATGTCCCAGGTCTTGCGCGGCGAGCGGACCAGCCCCAGCCGCTCGGCCCCGAGCGCGATGGCGCCGGAGGAGACGAGCACCACGCTGCGGCTCCCGGCCAGCTCGGCCAGCTCCCTGGAGAGCCGCTCGCAGTTCCTCCGGTCGAAGCGGGCCGCGGCGTCGGCGAGGGTGCCGGTGCCCACCTTGACGACGAGGCGGCGCGTCTTTCCCAGGGATTGGCGGGGCACGGCGCCATCTTACGCGACCTCGCACCAGGCGCCACGTCCGGCCCCGGCAGGCGCAGGGGTGAACGCGTCCGTCGCTCACCCGACCCGAAAGAAGGGTTGTGTCTCCCGCCTGCAAGGTGGTCCGATCGGGTCGCGCAGCCGGGCGCGGGCCGGGGGGCACCGCATGGACAAGCAGCACGCCTACCGGAAGCAGCACATCGTCACCTCGGTCGTGGCGGTCATCGTCGACGATCAGGAACGAGTCGTGCTCTCCCGGCGCAGCGTGCCGCCCTTCCTCGGGATGTGGGTCATGCCGGGTGGAAAGATCGGGCTCGGCGAGCCCATTCTTTCCGCGCTCCACCGGGAGGTGCGGGAGGAGGTGGGAATCGACGTCGTGATCGGCGGCCTGATCGACGTCTTCGAGCACGTCACCCCGGGTACCGACAGCGATCACTACGTCATCCTCTACTACCGCTGCCGGCCGAGCCGGGCGGATCTCACGCCCAACCCCTGCGAGGTCGCCGAGGCCCGCTGGGTCCCCCGCAGCGAGCTCGCCGGCTACTCCATTCCGGACGGGACCCGCCACATCCTCTCCACGCTCTTTCCCGAGCTGGGCCGCCCGGTCGGGCCGGCGCCGGCCCCCGGGAAGGGGTCCGGGCCGTGATCCAGATCCTGGAGGCCGAGGTCAACCTCGACTTCCCGCTCGGGCGCCACCTCCATTGCCTGGTGGCCCAGATCCCCGTCCGGCTCCGCGCCACCCCGGGCGGCTTCGCCATCCGCCATCCCGAGGAGCAGTGGCGAATCCTGGCCTCGGTCCTCGACCTGGTCGCCACGGGCGAGCGGTTCGAGAAGCTCCAGTTCGTCCTGTTCCCGGAGGCCGCCGTCCCCTCCGGGCGGCTGGACGACCTGCTGTCGACCGTGGAGAAGCGATTCCGGCCCAGCACCGTGACCATGTTCGGCATGGAGCACGTCCCGCTGCACGCCTACCTCGACACCCTGCGGCGCTTTCCCGGCGACAACGCGCCCGCCATCGCCGCGGTCGAGCACGACCTGGCGGCCGGGGCGCTGCCCGCCATCCCGGTGAACTGGTGCTGCGTCGTCGTGAAGGAGGCCAGCGGCCGGCTTCGAGTCTTCCTCGAGGCCAAGAGCCATCCGTTCCGAGGCGAGGAGGTCCTGGACAAGGCCGGCGATCTCTACCGCGGCCGGCACTTCTGGTGGTTCCGGGCCCAGCCTGCCTTCTTCCACTTCATGGTGCTGGTCTGCCTCGACTACGTGTACCGGGACCTCTACGGCTCCAACATCCGCCTCATCATCGACCATGCCAACAAGGCGTTCTTCACCGCTCGCCGGACGCTGAACGCGCTCTTCGTGCTGCAGTGCAACCCCAAGCCGGAGCACCGCGTGTACCGGGACGTGCTCGCCGGGTTCTACGGCGAGTACGTGGAGGACACGCCCGGCGTCCGGGAGACCGTCACCATCTTCGGCAACTGCTCCGAGGACAGCGAGCTGGGCGAGCCCGGTGCCGGGTCGTTCGGGGTGACCTCCGTGGTCCTTGGACCGAGGCACCGGCTCGCCCGCGTGGCGACTCCGGAGTTCTCGACCGACGACTTCCACGGCGCGCCGGCCTGCCGCCTTCGCTTCGGGACCGCGACGCGGCTCTACTACTTCAACCTGCCGCTCCACCACGAGCTCGATCCGCGCAGCACCCACCAGCCGCTCAAGGTGCACGCCGTGCTCCGGCGGGAGGGGAGCGAGTGGATCCCCGTCGTGGGCACGCCCCTCATGGCAGACCTCTCGACGAGGTCCGGCCACGGGTGAGCCGGGCGATCCAGGTCTCCGTCCCCACCCGCTCCCGGCCGCCATCCGGCCGCCATCCGGGTGGCCCCCGGCCGAGGCCGCGGCTATGCTCCAGCCAATACATGCAAGAGGTTCACGGCAACACGCTCGGGCTGAAGCAGAGCCAGCTGCACGCACTCCGACGCACCTACCGCCGCCGCGTCGACGCCGGAGAGGTGGTCTCCCCGGAGCTGGCCCGCCACCTCACCGAGATCTCCCGCGAGACGAACCGGCAGGTGGGCGTCCTGCTCGACCGCAAGGGCGACGTCGCCTGGGTGCTCGTCGGCGACGCCGGCAAGCTCACCATGCCCGACGTCGGCCGCGCCCGGGCCGGATCACACCGCCTCCGCGGCCTGAGGCTCGTGCACACCCACCTGCGCGGCGAGCCGCTCTCCCGCGACGACCACACCGACCTCGCGCTCCTGCGGCTCGACTCGATCACCGCGCTCGAGGTCCTCGAGGACGGGCTTCCCGGCAAGGTGCACCTGGCCCACCTGCTGCCCGAGAATCCGGCCGGTGCGCTCTGGAAGGACGAGCTCTCCTCCTCGGTCCACGAGCTCGACTACGACGCGGTCTCCGGACCTCTGGCCCTGGAGGAGGAGTTCGCCCGCGCGTCGGCGCTGCGCCGCACCGGCGGTCGCGAACGGGCCATCCTCGTGGGCGTGGGCGGCAAGGGAAAGGGGCGCGCCGAGGCCGAGGCCTCGCTCGCCGAGCTCCGGGAGCTGGCGCGGACCGCCGGCGTGGAGGTCATCGACGCGTCGGTGCAGATGCGCCGCGATCCCGACCCGCGCACCCTCATCGGCAAGGGCAAGCTGGAGGACGTGCTGCTCCGGTCGATGCAGCTCATGGCCGACCTCATCATCTTCGACGCCGACCTGTCGCCGTCGCAGGCCATCCACATCGCCGAGGCCACCGCCCTCAAGATCCTCGACCGCACCCAGCTCATCCTCGACATCTTCGCGCAGCGGGCCCAGTCGGCCGACGGCAAGCTGCAGGTCGAGCTGGCGCAGCTCCAGTACCTCTATCCACGGCTGGCGGGGCGCG
>Ga0315295_10004307_pt1 | contig 12116 bp, 16 predicted proteins | sample YL17G14_0_MG_FD_204453 | JGI IMG/M metagenome (GOLD analysis project Ga0315295, IMG submission 204453) | Sediment microbial communities from Yellowstone Lake, YNP, Wyoming, USA - YL17G14_0 | ecosystem: Environmental > Aquatic > Freshwater > Lake > Sediment | place: USA: Wyoming | collected... | reverse complement strand
CACAATTTAAATTAATGATGCAACAAATAAAACACGCTGAAGGAGTTCCGATTATAGTACCACCATTTAAAGATCCATCATATAAACATATCCTTCAAGCTCTAAAATTTATGAAATTACAACCATCCTATCATCTTACATTACCAAGATATGGTGGAATCAAAACATATCATCCAATCCCATTTGGATATCTCTATGTTTCAAAATTAGAACACATGGGTGAAATGAAAATTCATGCCAGATCGACCGGACCAACGGCTGCTAAAACCCTTCAACCTACAGCCGGTAAAAGAAGAGATGGTGGTCAAAAAATGGGTGAGGGTGACACCTGGGCTCTTATCAGTTACAATGCACCATATGCCATTTCGGAATTCTTTGGACCGCTATCAGATGATATCAAGAGTAAAAACGAAATCATTTCAGATATCATCCAAAAGGGTTATGCTGATTATAGAGAACCGCAGGTTTCTCCAACCAAGAATCTTTTGAACGCTTACTTTACAGCTCTATTGCTGGAGGAGAGGTAATATCATATGTCAGAAAAAACACAGAAAGCTCTATTAGGTGGATTCTTGGAAGTTCCCGAATATGATGAATCTGAAGACCTCGATGACGTTCAAGATGAGGCTATTTTTGTATCAAGTTCCATGGAGATAGAGGAAGAGGTAGGGCTTGATGATTTTGAAATAACTTATTTAGAATTTATCCCCGATATCACTCAACAACCTCTTAAAAATAAAATACGTTTTTGTCATAGAATATTAGATAGAATAACTGAAGTTAGAGACTTTTCATTTCCAGTTTTCGTAGAGTTTTTAACAGAAAATGATATCTCAGAGTTCCTAAAATTCATTGAATTTGTTGAATATGATAACTCTGTGTTTCTTTCGCATGTTTGGCAATTTCTCGATACAAGTCCTTTGAAGATTGATATCGAAAAATTTTGTGAAGAAAACGTAGAAAGGATTATAAAAGAAACAGAAGAACAAATTCAGCTGCATCCACAAAATGTGAATATAGATACATTTCTGAGAACATATGATAAAGAAGGATATATCAAGTGGTTCACCAAATCAACTCAAAGAAATAAGGCGGCAATTGTGATCCTTATTACCGAAAGAAAGGAGAAAAAACATGAGTCAAACAGCAATGGTAACAATCAATAAAGGCACGTTTAAATTAACAATCCCAAGGAATGAACTCATTGAAGTTTCTGAAACGCATGATGGTATTTCTTTTAATTTTAAGGGAGGGTTGCAACTTTATTTTGTCGCCCCCTACATGCCTAATGAGGTTAAGCAATTGATGAGTGGAGCCTCTAATAAATTCAATGATAAGAATCTTATTTTTGATTTAGAGAATCGAAAACACCCAGTTAAAGTCGATATGGTTTAATTGGTCAAGATCTATATATATAAATACGTGTATCAATACTATTATCTTTTTTTCTGTTATTTCAGAAGACTACTATACAAAATTACTTAGCGACGGATTTGTTGCTTCCCGAGCTATAAATGTATAGTAGAGTTAAAACATAAAAGATTTGTCTTTTTTATTGATTTTTTTAAAATAATACAACGGATAATGAGGGCTAAACAGCGAAAGGAGCTAACAATGCAATTATGGGAAAATCTTTTATTTCAGCTGAAAAGTTAATTGAAAAATTAGATGTCAACGTATATCCCATTACAATCGTGAAGTTTTTATTAAACAGAAGAAAAATAATGAATTATTTTGAGAAAGCTGCAGACCCAAATTTTGAGTTGAAGTATACCTACACTGTAGACAATACAAACTGCGAGAACTGTAAACCTCGCGCCTCTGAAGGCATAGCGTGTAGACAGCATACCTCAATTCAACGCGTCTTAACATCAGATAAAATTATTTATGATATTGATTCAAATACATGTTTTTGTAAGAATGAAATTTTTCGTATGGTCGGAAATAGGCTTGTAATAATATACTGCCCCCATCCAAAACTTATCACAGGAGAAATAACAGATTCTAAGGTTAGAAAGATTAATCCAATTACACTCGATGACCCCACCTTCAAAGGATTACCACAATATAAAACTATCAAACAATTCATGTTTTCACAATTGATGGAACAACCAGTTCGCTGCTGGTTCAATAATGATTTTTCTATCTTAACCATACCTGAAGACAACACCATTTCAAATTGGTGTTTAGTTCCAAATAAATAGAGAGGAGAGGAAATTAATGACAAATTATGATGAGTATGCTGATTTAGCAGATACGGGCGTTGAAGGAGGACGCAAAGTTGTCGCTCCAGAAGACGAGTTTTTTCATTCAGTCTATATTGGTGGCAAGACTAGAACAAATCATCTTGGTGTTGTAGAATACGCTGGAAAGATTCATGTGCGCGGGGTACAATATAATCTCGACGAAGTTAATATGATTATTACCCACATAAAAGATGTCTTCTGCAAAGAGAAAGACGTACAAAATAAACGAAAAACGGAATGTTTTTCATTCAAAAAAGGAGAATACCCTTGGTATGGTACTACAAGACTTCCCAATGGATCTCCAAGACCTTGCCCTCAAACTAAAGTAGATAGGGCTGTCGTTGAATTTTGTGCGCCATGCAAAGCCCAAATTATTGTTGCTGGTATTCTTTGTTCTAGCGATGGTATTCCTGTGCTAACAGAAGAGAAGAAACCTTATTTTGTTTTTATTAAGGGCAAAGGCTCAAAATATAACAACGTATCCGAGTATCTTTCAGATCTTTATAAACTTGAACTATCTCCTATATTTGAACCGGCCGATGACCGAAGCAAAGCATTTGAAAAGCGCGTTGTTAATAATAAGAGATTCATTACAAGGGTAACAAAGGGCATGGCGTCTACTAATTTTGGTGATAAAGACGTATTTGTTTTAACACGCGGAAAAGAACTCGATAAAAATGTTATACTGAAAATTCTTGATGTCTCTAAGAATACAATGGAAAAATTCTATGAAAAATTCGATTGGTCAAACAAGAAAGTTAGCCCATTGAGCGGCGATACCCGTCCAGATGCAGGTGTTCTATCCATGGAACCATCGACTCCTCAAAAATCAACATCTGAATTACCAACACCAGAAAAACCGAAAGTAGAGGAAAAGAAAATAGCATTTAACTTCAATAGCATCAACTTTGACTAAAACCCAATAACAATTAAAAGAGGAGCTAACAGTGAGTGAAAATAAAGCAGTCGAAGAATTAAAGTACCACGAAAAACTCAATATCCCGACCCTTTCAATTGCTAAAATAAAAGAATTAATTAAATCCGATATTAAACACACATTAATAGCATGGGGAAAGGGAAGGGATATTGAAAAACAATGCTTTCACGTGATTGGTCCTGCAGGAGTCGGCAAAACTGCGATTTGCTATCAAATTAAAAATGAGATAATTACGGAAACAAATATCAAATTCGGTATGATTATAATTAAAGCGCCAGTTCTGTCTCGTGATGATTTATTGATTCCCTTTCCAGTAAAGAATAAAGATGGTATGGTGCAAGATTTCAAAATGCTTTACTCCGATTTTGTTCCAAAGGAAAAAGATTCATATGGATTATTTGTTATTGATGAATTTAGCCGTGGTGATCACACCCTTCAGCAATTGATGTGGCAAATTCAAAATGAATATATGATCCATCGATATGCATTTCCAAAAGGTTGGTTTGTCATTTCCATAGATAATCCAGATGATGCTGAATATCAAATGGATACAATGGAGGACGCAGCAGGGCTTCGGCGGCAACTCCACATTTATACAGAAGTGAATGTCATTGACTTTCTGAACTATGCTATGTCAAAAGGGTTTCATCCTCTTGTCATTGAATTCATTCAGACACACCCAGAGAGAATATATGATTTTGCATCTCAGAAAAAAGGAATGGTTTATGCCAATCCTGCGAGCTGGGAGAAGTTATCAGACCATCTATGGAAAATGCAAGATGCTAAAGAGTTTAACTTTCAAATAATTGAACAAAAAGCCGGTGGTTTATTAAACGTCAATATGGCACAAATGTTTATTGAATTTGCCAGAGATCAGAAAGATATCAATCCAAAAGATGTATTCTTTGATTATAATAAAGTTAAATCCCAGATCAAAGAACTTATCAAAGAAGGTAACAATTCAAAACTAAGCGAGCTTATGTCTGGGTTTGTTGCATTTCTTGCAACATCGCGCCCAGAGATTAAAGATGCAAATGTCAAGAATGTTGTCGATTTTCTTTGTGACATACCCATCGATGTTGCAGCAACTTTTCTACCTCAAACTGACAGATTAGAACGTAGAGGAGAATCGTTCCGTTATATCACAGACTTACATAGAAAAATGAATCAAACACCTAGATACAAGACAAAGTTTTTCGATACCATTGTTGCAGCCAGTGAAGGAAATTTTGAAAAGCCAAAGGACCCCTGATGACAGCGTCAGAACGATTGAAAAACCAAATTGCCTATATGGTGTTATCATACAATTACTGGGGCGCGTTATTTTCTCAGGTAACAAGAAAACCAACAACCTTTGAAGCGCTTCAATCCATCATGGGAGTTGCTCCTGAAAAAGATGGAACCTTAACTTTATATTATTGTCCAGAGTTAGTTGATAAGACAGATGATGCAACAATTCTTAAAGTATTAGAACATGAGGGTATTCATATTCTAAATAAACATTTACCAAGACTCCTTAAGATCCTGGCTGACGAGCCAGGATCTGAAACAACAAAAAGGTCTAAAGCTAAAATATGGAATCTTGCCGCAGACTGTTCTACAAATGAACTTATTGGATTAAAAGACCCATTAATGATTGATGGAAAACCATGGAAACCATTGTTACCAGACTCCTTTGATCCTGTACTGACACCTGGTCAATTTACTGAAGTATATTATTATGAACTATTAAAAAGATTGAAGACTACCGGAAAGATAAAATTTAAAGGAAAAGGAACGGGAACAACCGAATATCTTCCTTTTGATAATCATGAGGGTTGGTCAAAAAATGTCGAAGGAGTTGCTGATTTAAGTTCTCTTGCTAAAAATTTGGATAATCACATTCAGAAAAAAATAAGAGAATCATTAAAGCAATTTCAGAAACAACGTGGAAATTTGCCAGCATATCTTAGAGAATTGATTGATCGTTCTTTAATGGCACCCACACTTCCATATTATCAAATAATCTATAAATTGATTCGAGGCACAAGACTCAGTAAATTCAAAAGATCCGATACAGTTATCAACAGAAAGAGGACCTATACCTTCGATACAGAAGACGGCATTCCAGACATTAGTCCGTTTCCTGGAAGAAAAAGAGATAGGTCATTCAATATTGCTATTCTAATTGACACCTCTGGCAGCATGGATGCAGAAGATATTTCAGAAGCATTATCAGGGACTAAACAAATTATCGAAAACGATAGAAACTGTTTAGTTCATGTAGTGGAATGTGATGCAGCAATAGGTCGTCAATATAGAGTAAGAAAAATCAAGGATATCAATCCGGAAGTAACCGGGAGGGGTGGCACACAACTTGGCCCTGGATTATTTGAAGTAAAGAAAACCTACAATCCAGATGTCTGTTTGGCCTTCACCGATGGTTACACAGAAGATATTAATGCTTATAAAAGAGCTGATCTGCCAAAAAAATTAATATGGGTTATTAGTGCAAAGGGAACAATAGATAATCTTAATAAAACGGGTTATATAGTGAGGGTTCCGAAATAAAAATGATAATAAAGGTTATCTTATTTCTTCTGAAGTTTTCTTTATATACTGCGATAGTAGCCCTTGGCTTCCTGGCAGTAATGTCAGGAAGCCTGTGGCTATTACTTTATGATATAGCATTCTCATTCTTTATAATGGTTGCGTGCTTTCCAATATTCAGTTATCGCGAGGTCAACACAAAATGAAAAAAGCGACATATACTTCAAAGGATGTTCGAGTTCTTGGTGAAATTGAGCACATACAACTCAACCCAGCGATGTATATTGGAGAAGTCAGTACGCCAACCCATCTCTTGGAAGAATGTCTTGATAATGCGCTCGATGAGGCCCTTGGTGGGCATGCCACTATCATTGCTGTATCAATAGATACAAAAAATAAGATTTATTCAGTCATAGACAACGGACGTGGAATTCCAATAAGTGATAATGTTCCGGTACTTATATCAACCAAGATGTTTTCCGGTGCGAAATTTCAGGATAAAAAATCAGCGTACCAGATATCAAGCGGGTTACACGGAATAGGGTTGGTTGCGGTAAATGCTTTGAGCGAGTCTTACACACTCGAAATATATCGTGAGAAGAAGCGTGCTATCGCTATCTTCAAAGAAGCCAAGCTGAGTAAATCAATGCAAGAGCCTTTTACAAAATCAACCCCATTCTCAACCAAGATCACATTTAAACCACATAAAAAATTTTTTGAATCTCTTGATGTCAATATCAATAGAATACGCAAAAGACTGAAGACAGCGTCTGCAGAATTGCCAAGTACTGTAACATTTATTCTGGTAATAGATGACAGAGCAGAAAGTATTAAACTCAATTTAGCAGAACACTTCTTTCAATCTTTAATCTCTACAAAAGAACCAATACCCATCGTCGAATTTTCAGAGACAGTTGAACCAGAAACTTTTCGGGTTCTTCTTGCCTATGAAGATGATGGTGTAGCAGGGCCTAAGTTTGCTTCATCTGTTAATCTATTGCCAGTTGATGGCGGTGGAACACATATCAATTTTTTCTTTGATTTATTGAAAGAATTCTTCCAAAGTAAGACCAAAAAGTATGAACTTCCCTTTCAACCAAATGACTGTCTTTATGGGCTTAGGGCATATTTCATTTTAAATCTTATTGAACCTAAATTTGTAGGTCAAACAAAAGAAAAACTGGCGAACCCAAAAGCCTATTATGACAGATTTGAGAAACATCTTCGAAATCGATTAGAAGATTTTGCCAAAAAAGATGAAGACACTTTAATAGAGTATCTTAAACGATTTCATAATTATCGTGCTTCTATGGATTCAAAGAAGCTTCAAGGAAACGGTCATACAAGACGAGCATCAACACAATTTACAAAACTAAGAGATTGCACAAGCCGCCATGGGGAACTTTATATTGTGGAAGGAGATTCAGCGGGCGGTACTCTGGTCCAATCAAGAGACCCGCACATGCATGCCATTCTTCCGTTACGCGGCAAATCAATTCCAAACGTAACAATGAAAAAAGACATTCTCAAAAATAAAGAGGTTGGTGAATTAATTCGAGCAATTGGCACTGGTGTCGGTCCGCATTTTGATTTGTCTAAAATTAGATATGACAGAATTGTTTGCGCAACTGATGCAGATCCAGATGGCGCTCATATTGCTTGTTTGGTGACAATGGTTATAGGAATTCTATTACCTGAAATCATTAAAGCTGGCAAATATTATATCGCCCAAACTCCTCTTTTTTCAATCAACGAAGGAAAAACATTTATTCCTCTATGGAATGAAAAACAATTGGAAAAAGCAAGAAAAGAAGATCGCAAGATTCAGCGTTACAAAGGTTTGGGCGAGATGAACCCAATACAATTAAAATTATCTTTATTAGATCCAAAACTACGACATCACAATCAGATAAAATATAGTGGTAATATTGACGAGCTTATTAATCTATTTTCAAGTGCTGAAGAAAAACGAAAACTTGTTTCAAGCGAAGAATAATAATAAAAACAACATCTTAAGGGAAAGGAAGAATAATATGAAAGGAAAAATAATTTTTTCGGTGATATTGACTATATTGTGGGTAATGTCACCCATGATCTATGGCTACATCCAGGGGCCGATTGATGCTTCTATCGCTGCTAATCAAGCTCAGGATAGTGTTGTCGCTTTTGGTGCGGCATCTGCAGTTACCAAAGGAATGATCAACACACTTATTAACATGCTCTTTTTTGGACTTCTTGTCGTCACTTGGCTCAAGACAATTGTTAAGTTCTTCACAAAGAGTGATACGGGAAAGGTTCTTTGTTTAGCATTGTTTCCATTGCTTCTCATCTCCTGTTTTGGACCTTATCAAAAAGAGGTATATGTGGAGATTGCAACCAACGAAACAGCATTTTTAGTTCCTCTTGAGGGCAAATCTCTTGAGGGACAGCAAAAATTTATGTCAATAGATTATCTTAACGACCCAAAGGTTAAGGTTCCTACAAAGCGAATTCTTATTCCTACAAAGAAGCGTGAGTTGGGTCGCGGTTGGGCTGATTATGAATACATCCCTACAATGAAAGTTATCGTGGTGAACCGCACACCTGTCTCCCGTGAATGGACAAAACGCCCTGAAACAGGAACATCTAATAAGGTTCAAGCTATTGGTGTTGAGTCCAAGGATTCAATCAACTTCTGGGCCGGTGTTACTACAACAGCATATGTCTCAGAAGATGATGCTGCAAAATTTCTTTACTTCTTTGCGGGAAAGCCACTTGAAGAGGTTATGGACCAGAACATCAGACCTTTTATTGGTTCCATACTTGCAACTGAATTTGGGGCAAAAGATTTAAACGAATGTCGTTCCAGCAAGGGTGAAATTTTTGTCAAAGCCAAAAAGGATTCTGTAGAACATTTCAAGGCGCAAGGAATTACAATCACGAACCTTGGCTCTTCTGAAGGTCTTGACTATGAAAAGAAAGAGATTCAGAATGCTATTGATGCCAACTTTGTCGCTGAAATGTCTAAAACCAAGGCACAGCATGAGAAAGACGCCCAAGATATTATTAACAAGAAAGAGGTTGCTATTGCTACGGCAAAGCGTCAGGCAGCAGAAGAGTTTGCAAAAGCTGAAAAAGCCCAGACTCAAATGATTCAACTTGAGATTGAAAAGATCAAAGCGCAAGCTATGATGGTTATGGCAGAAAAAATCGATCAGGTTAAATTTCCGAATATAATTCCACAGGGGACAAATTTCTTTATGGGTCTTGATACGGCTACAACGAAAAAGTAAACAATAGGTTGCGGGAACCTCAAAGGGGTTTGCGCAACCTATGAAATAAACTAAAAGGAGAATCAACATGAAGAATCTTAGAAATATCGGAATCGCATCATTGGTTATCGGAGCACTTTTGTTGTCTCTGATTTCCATTTCCAGCTGTTCTTCTAAACAGAAGAATGAAATCGCTGCGTTGACAGAAAAAGTTGAACAAATTGAAAAAGACATGGTCGTGTTAAAAACTGCATTGGCTCAAAAAGAAGCAGAAAATCAACAACTTAAAGGTGAAATCGATTCATTGAAGATGGTTATCGCTGCAAAAGACGGAGAGTTTCGCACGATTATTGCCAAGAAAGACGAAGAGATTCGTATAGCTAAGGTAACCCCCCCGCCAGTTGTTGCTACTACAACAGAACACAAATTTAATAAGTTAACAGTTGTCGGTTACTTTGGATTCGATAAAAAAGACATCAGCCCAGAGTTTAAAGCTGAACTTAAAAAGGTTGCAGAATTTAGTCAGAAGCATAAATCCACATTATTTATTCAAGGATATGCTGACCCACAAGGCGATAACGACTACAACATTATGCTATCATTGCAAAGAGCCAAGAATACAAGAGAAACAATACTCAATTTGATTGGAAATGGGCAACCTCCTTGTGATATTGTAACCGTTGGGCTTGGCACTCCAACGAAAGCCCCTGGAACACCAAATAAGGACAAACGCAAAGTCATTGTAACCATGGTTGAAGATTGCACTGGAAGGAAATGAATGCCAAAGATAGAGGGGTTTGAAGGAAAATACAAATTCCTTAGCAACTTTTATCCAGTTGAAATTCTGGTAAATGGGATTACTTATCCATCGGTTGAACACGCTTATGTTGCTGCGAAAACAGAAGACAAAGATATTAAACAAAAAATTGCTGCTATCCCAACAGCAGCAGCGGCAAAAAAGTTTGGCAGAACAATTGAACTGCCAAAAGACTGGGGTACCAATAAAATATTGATAATGCTCGATCTTTTAATAATAAAATTTGAGAATGATGATTTAAGAAAAAGATTAAAAAATACAGAAGGTTATGAAATCATTGAGGAAAACTGGTGGCATGATAATTTTTGGGGAGATTGTGATTGCAGTAAATGTGACGGTATAAAAGGTCAAAATGTGTTAGGCAAATTACTGATGAAAGTGAGAACTGCTGTCTGTGTCGTCAAGCAAAAAGATCTGGTATAAAATTGTTGAAATCGATGATAGCAAAAATATGCGTTCTTTATTTCATGGAACGAACGGAACAAGACTGCTTAAAATAGAAAGATGGATGACCGCGAACCAGAAGCTTGTAGCTAACGGTTCCGGCGTAACCAGATATTTATCTGGATGGCAGATCGTTCCAACGTTCCAAGAATGTATAGAATATCTTCAATTGTTCAAAAAGAAAGCAGGTAAAGCGATAGTGTGTTGTAAGGCTAAAAATGTGAAGGCAAAACCACATAGTCGCCACCCAGTATATTTAGCTAAAGAAATTAAAATAGAAAGGAGTCCTATCGTCTATGTACTTAAAAGCGATGACAACTAATTGTGAGAAATGTTCACTTATGAAAATTCAGGAAAACGGCGATGTCGTGTGCCGTTGGGGCAATGCAAAGACCCCTAAGAAACTCGAACCATCAAAAGGAAAAAATCCACTAAAGTGTAGACTGGTACAGAAGGAGAAAGAAAATGGAATTTTATGATGTGACAAAAGATGAAATCGTGAGAGATATTAAGGGAATCATTCGAAAAGTTGAAGAGTATAACAAACGTGTGACGCCTATGTCAAAACATGATTATTGGTGTTGCAATGCCTATCATTATCTACATGAGGCGCTTCCAGTGCGCAAGACTAAAAAGAGAGCGAAAAAATCAAAAGGGATTAAATGAGACATCATAAAATTTATTTAGTAGGGCAAATTTCATCGAATCCGCAATCGTATGCATGGAGAGTAAATCTACAAGAATATTTAGATGGTCTGGGTGACAAAAAGATAAGAGATGGTATAAGTTTATTAGACCCATGCAAAAATTCAATGAATTTGAGTCTCATTGAAGCATCTAAAAATAATGAAGATTCATTTAATGATAATGCGTTTGCAGCAGAAACATTAAAGATTCTCGCGCCTCTGGATGCCGGGTTTGTAAGAGAATCAACTATGTGTTTCGCTAACATGAATCATTTCACTCCGGAACGCCCTATTATTGGATCTTATTTTGAATTGGCTTGGTATTATCATAACTATCCTAATAAACCTGTTATTGGTATATTCCATGGAAATCCAAAAGAATTTTATCATACGAGGCATCCTTTCGTTCAAGCGGCTATTCACGTATGGGTTCAACATGAAGTTATTGCTTTAGATTTAATAATCAAACAGTGTTTTTAACAGGGAGGCGGCAATATGACTAAAAGAGAAATTGCGAGAAGTATAAAGAAACTCGCCAAGGAAGTTAAATTATATCATGATAAATGTGTTCCAATCAGTGGGGAAGAACGTTGGAGTGCGATATTATATGCTGTTTTAACTACATTATCACCTCCACCAAAGGCTAAGACCTACGATAGAAAAACAGGAAAAGAAATAACAGGGAGAAAGAAACATGAACAAAAGAGAAATTGACCAAACTATAAAGAAACTTATCAAAGGACTTGTGATATATAACGAAAAAGTCGAACCATTTTCTGATAAAGATTATTGGAGTGGAACAATATTTCAGGCTTTAGATACGCTGCCAACTCTAGAATCATTTTCAGGAAAGAAACCTAAGCCCTCGCGTGCTCCTAAGAAAAAAGTGACATCGGCTATAATTCTTAAAACTTTGCCGACGAACAAAATGTTGAATAAGAAAAAGAAATGAAAAAAATAATATTAATATTAGCTATGACTTTGTTTTTAGCACTTTCGGTTCAGGCTGGGTCAAGAAGTAAATATTACGATAACAACAGCACATACAAAGGTTACAGTGAGCCCAGCGGTGATAAAACCAGATACTACAACGAGAACTCAAGATACAAAGGGTATAGCGAACCAAGCGGTAATAAAACCAGATACTACAACGAGAACTCAAGATACAAAGGATATGAAACTGAACCTTCATACAATGGAACGGTA
>Ga0315295_10004306_pt1 | contig 12117 bp, 8 predicted proteins | sample YL17G14_0_MG_FD_204453 | JGI IMG/M metagenome (GOLD analysis project Ga0315295, IMG submission 204453) | Sediment microbial communities from Yellowstone Lake, YNP, Wyoming, USA - YL17G14_0 | ecosystem: Environmental > Aquatic > Freshwater > Lake > Sediment | place: USA: Wyoming | collected... | reverse complement strand
TATAATTTGCTGTTTAGCAATTCGATCCAGGTCAAAAGCATGTAAAGGTTGGTTATACTCCAGCATCACATAATTCGTAATATCCACAATATTATTAATCGATCGAATTCCAGCCGCTTTCAAACGCCGTTGCATCCATTCTGGAGCAGGTTGAATCTTAATTCCTTGAATCACTCGCGCCGAATAACGTGGGCATAGCGTATGATTATCAACTTTCACTCCAGCCAACTCTTTAATTTGCGTCCCAGTTTCTGTAATTTCCACCTTCGGACAATTACTTTTCCTACCCAAAATTGCAGCTACTTCGCGAGCTACTCCAATCATTCCCAAGCAATCAGCTCGATTTGGGGTTAATTCCAAGACCAAGATCTGATCTGTCGCTCCCAAAACTTCCGCGACTGGCAACCCTACGTTGACATTTGCTGGAAAAACCCAAATACCAGCAGATTCTTTTTCAAGACCCAACTCTTCCCCAGAACAAAACATCCCACGTGAGAGAACTCCTTTTAAAGTCGCATCCTCAATCCTTTTTCCATTTGGTAATAATGCCCCAGGCAAAGCAAGTGGTACTACCATTCCAACTTCAAGATTTTTAGCTGCAGTCACAATCTGTCGTTCTTCCTGACCAGTCTGTACCATCACAATCCAAAGATTATCTGCTTGTGGATGCTTAGAAATCTCAAGGACTTTTACCGTAATCATCTGTGTATACTGTACAGCTTGATCCTCGATCTCCTCTACTGCTACTCCAGCCATCGTTAATTTATCTGCCAATTCTGCGGCAGTAAGTTCTATCTTTACATATTCTTGCAACCATTCTAATGAAACACGCATTTTTTCTTCCCCCATTCAGGCTAAAATTGATTCAAAAACCGGAGGTCATTCTCATAAAAAGTTCGAATATCATTAATCCCATACTTTAGCATAGCAATTCGTTCAATTCCCATTCCAAAAGCAAAACCCGAGACCAAATCAGGATCATATCCCCCCATCCGCAAAACTGCTGGATGTACGGAGCCAGATCCCAAAATTTCCAACCAGCCTGTGCCTTTGCAAACCCGACAACCAGCGCCGCCACAACCACATGAGACATCAACCTCAGCACTTGGTTCTGTAAACGGGAAAAAGCTTGGTCGAAATCGCACTCGGCGTTCCGTCCCAAATAGCTGCTTCAGAAAGACCGTTAACACCCCTTTGAGATCCCCAAAAGTAATTCCTGCTCCGATCATTAAACCCTCAATCTGATGAAACATTGGGGAATGAGTAGCATCAGCATCACGTCGGTAAACTCGACCTGGCGCAATGATCTGCACTGGTTGCGGAGCACATTTTTCCATCGTCCGAATCTGCACTGGTGAGGTATGAGGACGCAATAAAATCTCTGGAGTCACATAAAAAGTATCTTGCATATCACGAGCGGGATGATCTTTAGGCAAATTTAATGCCTCGAAGCTATAGTAATCTGTCTCAATCTCTGGTCCTTCAGCAACATTATAGCCCATTCCTAAAAAGAGCTCTGTGATCTCCTCTGTCACTAATTGTAGTGGGTGGGCATGACCAACACGAGGTTTACGTCCAGGAAGAAAAATGTCCAATTTTTCCTGGGTCAACCTTGTTTCTTCCTCGGACGCAACTAAAAGTTGTAGCTTATTTTCCAAAGCCAGCTCTAACTCTTGACGAATCTGATTTGCTAATTCACCTAAAATTGGTCGTTCATCTGCGTTCAAGCTACCCATGCCACGTAAAACCGTAGTCAATGAACCTTTTTTACCTAGATATTTCACCCGAACATCATTCAACAAACTGCTCTGCGCTGCCTCGTTAATCTCTGCCAAAGCACTGATACGCAACTGTGCTAGCTGTTCTCTCATGTTTTCCTCCCTTTAACATAAAAAATTTACTGTTTACCTCCAAAATAACTTTTTTTATAATTTTAAAAATAAACATAAAAAAACCTTTCACTCCCAAAATCGGGACGAAAGGTCATTTTCGTGGTACCACCCCAAAGATACTCAATAAGTACAGGATCAACAATCCAACACTTTCTCCCGTTAACGGTGGAGTTCCGTTGTACCCTACTTCGAAAAATAGTCAAAAAATTTGACAATTCTCAGTTCAAGCCAAAGCTACGGCGGGAACTTCCCTATATCATTATGGGAAAGGTTCGCACTTACCCTTTCTCTCTGTAACCATTTTGATATGGTACTTTTCGCCATCATCACTTTTGATTAAGGGAAATAAAAGAACAATTTTAACTCACTATAACCAAAAACAATCATTGGAAAAAATGGATTCTTTTGGCATCGGCGAGCAAAAATTTGTCTAATCCCTAATATTCAATTAATCCAGAAGTATTTAAATTAAAGTAGTCCTAATCATTTCTCGATAAATCAAATAGGCGGTGATAGAACCTGTAGATTCAAATACTCTCCAGAAGAAGTCAGCCGATAATGTCACTTCACTCATCCCCTTTTTCACAGACTATAGGTCGTGAAAACGGTCACCGCAATACTACCCTCATTATATCAAAGTCATTTAATTTTTACAAGAGTCTCTAGCTATTCGTTGGCGAATTGCTTCATAAATTAAAAGTGCCGCAGAAATCCCAACATTCAAAGACTCTGCCCTACCTGGCTGGGGAATGGAAACTTGTTTGATTGGAACATTTTTCCACTCTACATTTAGCCCACTTCCTTCATTTCCTACTAAAAAAAGTGTGTTTGGACATAGATCTACCTCAAAATAACTTTGCTTTGCACCTGCTTCTCCTGCTACAATTTGAATTGACTGTCCCTTTAAGATTGCCAAAAAATCTTTTGGTTCAAAATTTTGATAAATTTTTTGATGAAAAATCCCGCCCATGCTAGCACGAACTACTTTTCCTTGATAAGGATCTGCAGTTTCTTTCATACAAAAGATTCCATCTAATCCACTCGCCCAAGCAGTTCGAATGATCGTTCCTACATTGCCAGGATCCTGCAACCCATCAAGAATGATTCCAGTCCGTAAACTCATTAGATTAAATGTTAAGGCTTTCGGAATTTCGATTAAAGCGATTACTCCTTGAGAATTCTCGGTTTCACCTAATTTTTGAAATATAGTTTCACTAATCTCAGTTTGAGGAATTTTCTCTCCAAGCTGTGCCAAAAGATTTCTACCTATCTTAGTCATTTCCAACTTTTTTGACCATAAAATCTCTCGAATTTGAACCTTAGCGCTAACCGCTTCGCTCACCAAATGAATTCCTTCAGCTAAATATAAACCATGTTCCAAACGCCCTTTTTTCTGATGTAAACTAATAACTAACTTACAAAGTTGATTGGCACTACTGGTAATCACTTTTTCGACTCCTTTATTTCGATTGCTTACTATTTTATCAAATCTCTCCGGTGATCGCAAGCTTTACTGCTAGATAAGCCAAGGCAACCGCATCAAAAAACTATTAGCAACAAGGGTTTGATATGCTAATCAATTTCCCGCTGATTGCATTTAGTCTTCAACTCCATTATAATTAACATATATATCTTTACGTTAAAATCAACTTTTACAAGGAGATGATTCTATGAAAAAAGCCTTTCGCGGAATGATCTTTGGAGCATTGGCTGGGATCATTGATATGATCCCAATGATTCTGCAAAAACTCACTTGGGATGCCAATCTCTCCGCCTTTTCAATGTGGGTAGTAGTCGGTTTTTTCATCGCCACCACTGAGCTAAAGATGAACTCTCTACTCAAAGGCGTGATTATTTCACTTCTTTGCTTACTACCTTCGGCAATTCTCATCGGCTGGAATAATCAGCTCTCTTTAATTCCTATTTTGACCATAACCACAATTCTTGGTGGAGCATTAGGTTATTTAAATTCAAAATTTTTACAGTAGTAAAACAAAAACCCATTCCAAAATGGATGGGTTATCAGGATAACTGCTCCTGTAAGCCGAGTTCTGTCCCTGATTTAGGGTAGTAACCATTTATCTGGGATGCTAGTTGCCTAGCACCTCTAGCGACCAACCCGGAAGAAAAGCGGGCTACTTTATCTCTTCCCTATTTGGTCTTGCTCCGGATGGGGTTTACCAAACCAACCGATTCCTCGATTGTTGGTGCGCTCTTACCACACCTTTTCAGCTCTGCCATGAAACCTTGCGGCCATTCGGCGTTTCCTTTTCTGTGGCACTTTCCGTAGGGTCGCCCCCCCTGGACGTTATCCAGCATCCTGCCCTGTGGAGCTCGGACTTTCCTCAGACCACAATTGCTGCGATCCGCGGTTACCCGTAGCAGTTATTCAACTTAAATAGCTTAACATAATTTCTTAACAGTGTCAAATAGAAAAAGTTGGTTAACTCAAAGCTAACAATAATACAAAATTCTGCCACAATTATCACAATAAAGCAGACGATCTTCACCGCGTTTGACTTGCTGCAAAAGTCCATCTGGAAGCGTCACATGACAAGCCCCACAGCTCGTTCCTTTAATGTTTGCCAAACCGACCCCATTTCGCTGTTTGGCAAGTTTGCGATACCGTTCGAGCCATTCTACTGGAAGTTTAGTAAACAACTCTGGTAGTTGCAACTTAATCGTTTCTAACTCCAAATTCAGCTCTGCTAATTGCTCTCTGCTCCCTTCCCGCAAACTCAATATTTCCGCAGCAACTTGCTTCTGTCGTTTTCTCAATATTTCATTTTCCCGGATTAGTCGTTCGTCTTGCTCCATCAATTCCAACAAATCTTCCTCAACCTTAAGCTTACTTTTACCATCTTCAACATTTTTTTGTTGCAATTGATTTAATTCACGAATATTCGAAACACTTCCACCATACAATTTAGCTTCTACTTGACTCACTCGAGCTTCAGCTTCTTTCAAATCAAACTCCATTTCTCGTACAGTTCGTTGTGACTTTTGCTGCTTCGCAACAAGCTCAACCAGCTTAATTTCTAGCCCTTTTTGCATCGTTTCTAAGGGAGCAAGCTTGGGATCTTGCTTCAATTGTTCCATAATACGCTCTAATACTCTCCAGCGATTTTCTAACTCTTGAACTTGTGCTAAAATTGGTAAATATGCCATCTGACCTCACTAAAAAATTTTATATGGTTCAGCTTTGATTGTGGTACTCTCAATCACCTGAAAATCAGAAACTCCATCAAAATAATTCTTTAAGTAATTTGACATCAATGGAATAAATCCTTTTTCACTTGTCCAATGTCCTACTTCAATCACCGCTAAATCTTGCGCTTCACAATTTTGAAAATCATGATAACCAATTTCACCAGTTACTAATAGGTCTGCACCGTGACTAATTGCTTTCCCAATCAAAGAAGCCCCACTTCCGGTAGCCACTGCGACCCTTTTTATCAAACGGTTCAGATCACCAGAAACCTTCAGGACTTCCACTCCTAACTTTATCTTCACCAACTCACAAAAATCAAGCAAAGTTATTTTTTGAGGCAAAACACCAATTCTTCCCAATCCATGTGGTGAATCATTCTGTAATGGGTATATATCAATGGCCGGAGTATCGTAAGGATGATTCTCGCGGATTGCTTGCATCACTGCTCCTAAATCTCGATTTGCTACAATCATTTCCAGCCGAACCTCCGCGACCGTTTCTAACTCGCCAATCTTACCAATAGTTGGATCTGCTCCTGGTTGCGGACGAAACCTCCCGTTTCCCACCAGCTCAAAAGAACACTCTTGATAATCTCCAATCTCTCCTCCACCTGCATTTACCATTGCTTGCCGTATTTTTGAAAGGTTATTTTCAGGAGTAAAAAGCACTACTTTACTCTGATCTGCAGAAGCTTTCTCGAGAATTTTCAACTTCTCCAAACCTAATTGTCTTCCTAAATAATCATTCAAACCATAACGCGCTCGATCAACATTAGTATGCGCTGCAATCAAAAATAGATCATTTTTAATTAAATCTATCAACTTCTTCCCTACTGGTCTCGTTGGATCAATTTGGGTTATTGGTTTAAAAATCAAAGGATGATGCACCAAGATCCCATCTACTTTGAGAGCCAAAGCTTCGGCAAGCGTGGCTGCTTCCGAATCCACCGCAACCAGCAATTTCCGTACACTTTGATTGCCATCCCCTACTTGTAAACCTACCTGATCCCAATTATAAGCAAGATCCCAGGGAGCAAATTTATTAATCGCCGCCACCAATTGTCGTACCTTTAACATTGCTTCACCTTCCTCTATTATCAAAAACAGTCTCTAAGTGCAGGTTGAAAATTCTCATCTTGAAAACTTTCAACTCTCCAAAACTAATAGTCGCATGCCTTTTCCCTTGGTAAAAAATTTTACTTTTTATAGTACAATAGTACAATATTATTATCTTGAATTATGAACACTTTGCGACTTACCCATATAAATTCCCACACAATGCCAATATTTCCTGCTAATATATTCAAAAAATTCATACTACGACTAGGCTTTTCCTAAGTAATATATCCAAATACATCCAAACCTTTAATTAAATGTTAATTATAACCGTATTATAAAATATATTTATTGTTTACCATAAAAAAGTAATCGTTACTTAACGTTATTGTGGTTACTTCTATGCTATAATAAGTGTTTGATAAAGAAAACAGAGTTCCACGTTTGGAGATAATATTGTTAAGGATGGTATGCTTTCTTATGATTAGTACAATTGGATTAAATTTACAGTATGGAGGCCGAGCTTTATTCGAAAAGGTAAACATTAAGTTTTTAGCTGGCAATTGTTATGGATTGATTGGAGCAAATGGATCTGGGAAATCCACATTCTTGAAGATTTTAGCTGGGGAGATTGAACCAACCAAAGGTGAAGTTTTCATAACACCAGGGGAACGTCTGGCAATGTTGAAGCAAAATCATTATGAATTTGATGAGTTCCAAGTTCTTCAGACTGTTGTGATGGGACATCGGCGACTTTATGCAATTATGCAAGAGAAGGATGTGCTCTATGCCAAACCGGATTTCTCAGAAGCTGACGGAATGAAGATCTCCGATCTGGAAACTGAGTTTGCCGAGCTCAATGGCTGGGATGCAGAGTCTGATGCAGCCAAACTCTTAAATGGTCTTGGAATTACGGAAGGGTTTCATGATAAGAAAATGCGAGAGCTGAATGACAACCATAAGGTTCGGGTACTCTTAGCTCAAGCGTTATTTGGCAATCCAGACATCTTATTATTAGATGAGCCCACCAACCACTTGGATTTAGCCTCGATTACTTGGTTGGAAAACTTTCTTTATAATTTTGAAAATACCGTTATTGTTGTGTCCCATGACCGTCATTTCTTAAACAAAGTTTGTACGCATACTGCTGATATTGATTACAATAAAATTCAGTTATATGTAGGAAATTATGATTTTTGGTATGAGTCAAGCCAGCTAGCATTGAAACAGATTAAAGATGCCAACAAAAAGACTGAAGCGAAAATGAAAGAGTTACAAGAATTTGTGCAAAGGTTCAGCGCCAATGCTTCCAAATCCAAACAGGCTACTTCGCGAAAAAAACAATTGGAGAACCTTACTTTGGAAGATATTAAACCTTCGTCTCGCAAATATCCATTTATTGATTTTAAACCAGATCGAGAAGCCGGCAATGAGTTACTGGAAGTCAAGAATATCAGTAAAAGCATTGCTGGAGAGATGGTGTTAGAGAATATTAGCTTAAAGGTTCTCAAAGGTGATAAAATCGCTTTTATAGGAAGTGATGGGTTGTCGGCAACTGCCCTATTTCAACTACTTATGGGGGAAATCAACCCTGATAGTGGCATCTATAATTGGGGGATTACCACCTCACAGTCTTATTTTCCCAAAGACAATACTGAATATTTTAGTAGTGTTGATCTAGCCCTGGTGGATTGGCTGCGTCAATTTTCGAAGGATCAGACCGAGACCTTTCTTCGAGGTTGGTTGGGACGAATGCTATTCTCTGGTGATGATGCTTTAAAGAAGTCATCAGTACTTTCCGGAGGCGAAAAAGTCCGCTGTATGCTAGCTCGAATGATGCTTTCCGGGGCAAATGTATTATTGCTGGATGAACCAACTAATCATCTTGATCTTGAGTCCATCACAGCTTTAAATAATGGATTAATCAACTTTAAAGGAACACTCTTGTTCACCTCTCACGATCATCAATTTGTACAGACCATCGCTAATCGAATCATTGAAATTACACCTGAGGGGATTATCGATCAACGGATAAGTTACAATGAATATTTGGAAGGACAAGAACAGTTGGGAAAAGTAGGTTAAGGGAAGATTTTAGCGAGTTTAAAACCATTGAAAAATCAATAGCCAAATCCACCACAGTTTCGTCCAACAGTATGTTCACAAAATCAAGCGAAATTAAAATTGTTTTCACCCTCAAAATCTCTGATTTTTAGGGTTTTTTTATTTGTTCAATCTCAGAAACACCCTACGTGTTATGTGATATACTGGCAAATTATTTTCCCAACAAAACTTAATTATTATCCACTAAGCAACCACCAATTTGAATTTCTTCAAAACCAATTTTAAATACAAAAGAAGTGGGCATCCTCCCACTTCTTTACTATGATTCATCATAGAAACTTTTAGTTAGTCTTAAATTGGTGGGCCCACTAGGTTTCGAACCTAGGACCGATCGGTTATGAGCCGACTGCTCTACCCCTGAGCTATGGGCCCAAAAGACAAATAATATTATACTATTTTTTTTCGGAAATTGCAAGCTTAATCAAGAAAATCTTTCAATTTTTTACTACGGCTTGGATGACGCAACTTTCGCAAGGCTTTTGCCTCAATTTGACGGATTCGCTCCCGAGTTACATTAAAAATCTGCCCCACTTCTTCCAAGGTACGCGCACGTCCATCATCAAGCCCAAACCGCAACCGCAAAACCTTTTCTTCTCGTGTCGTTAAAGTATTTAGTACTTCCTCCAATTGCTCCTTGAGAAGACGAAATGAAGCTGCCTCGGCTGGTGCTGGTGCATCTTGATCTTCAATAAAATCTCCCAAATGACTATCTTCTTCTTCACCGATTGGAGTTTCTAAGGAGACTGGCTCTTGCGCAATCTTCAAGATCTCCCGCACTCGTTCGGGAGTCATCTCCATTTCTTCTGCAATCTCTTCCGCAGTTGGTTCACGTCCCAATGCCTGAAGTAACTGTCGTGAAACACGAATCAATTTATTAATTGTCTCTACCATATGCACCGGAATCCGAATGGTGCGTGCCTGATCTGCAATTGCCCTAGTAATTGCCTGTCTAATCCACCAAGTTGCATAAGTACTAAATTTATAACCCTTATTGTAATCAAACTTTTCAACTGCTTTAATCAGACCCAAATTTCCTTCCTGAATTAGATCGAGAAAGAGCATGCCACGTCCAACATATCGTTTGGCAATACTTACCACCAAACGTAAATTAGCCTCAGCTAAACGACGTTTTGCATTTTCTTCTCCGGCTTCAACCCGCTTTGCCAACTCGACCTCTTCATTTGCCGAAAGCAATGGGACACGGCCAATCTCTTTCAGATACATTCGTACCGGATCATCAATGGCAATTCCTTCAGGAACAGTTAAATCAATCTCAATCTCTTCAGTTTCTAGCTCAGGCTGAAAATCTTCTTGATCCTCTTCTTCCAAGACCTCTTCACTGGTATCGGGAAGGATCTCAATACCATGATTAGCTAAGACTTCGTAGATTTCTTCAATCTGATCTGTTGACAGATCTACCTGTTCCAAGGTATCCATGATTTCGCGATAAGAGATCAACCCTTTTCGCTTGCCTTTGGCAATTAACTCCTTAATGCCCTCAATATCTGGCAAGGCTTTTTCTTTGCTCAACGTTTTCTTACCATCCTTCCCAGGGATAGGTGATCACAAAATGCTCTCAACCATAAATTGTCTAAATAAATAATGAAATTATATAATAATTCCAATTTCTCACCTATAAAAACCAACCAAAAAGCTTTGTATTGTAACCATTTAGCAAAATTCTCTTTTTAAAAAGAATAAAATATGTTAAAATATACCATATATTTTCAATTAATGGCTGTACATTCCAGGTGTAAAATGTGGAAATTCCTTTTGAAGCTTTCTTTTCAACTCTGTAAAACGCAATACCTTTTCTTTTAAATCAACATCGGTTAAACTCTGTCCAGCTTCATTTTTACCAGAAGCAATTTGACTGGAAAGATTTTGCACTTCTGCTTGAAGATGCAACATTCTTAATTTCATTAATAATCCTTCCAAATCACCCTGATAATCTTGGATTCCTTGCTCCGCAATCAAAGTAGCTGCTACTTCACGCGAAGCAATGCTTAATTCCTGTAATAATAACTGGTCACTTGATAATTGCTCTAAATTTTCTAACTGAAGAAAAAGTTCTCGCCAAAGTGGAAAAGAAAAATCACCTGCAGTCAGTTCTTTTTTTATTCGCGCAAACTTATCATATTCCTGCAAAGCGAGTTGTAAAAGTTCTTTCTCCGCCTTAAAAACAGCTTTTTCGAATGGAGTTAGATTTTCCAAATCATGAATATCACCAGTTAAACCCAATTTTTCCTCTATTCCATTAGTATAAACATTTTTAAAACATTTATCCAAAACCGGAGAATTTTTCCGATTAGACTTCCGCCATTTTTCTAATTCTTCATAAATCGCTGTTTCTGAAACACCTAATTCCCTACTAATTTTTCGCAGATATGATTCTCTAGTAATTAAATTTTGCATTGCTCCCAATACCGGCAATATCTCTCTGACCGCATCTGTTTTTCCATTGGGTGTGTTAATTTGATATTTTTTCAAAGCCAACTCAATTTTAAAATCCGTTAAATTAACGACCTTTTCTAAAATCTCTGCAAAAGCTGCTTGACCATGTTGACGCAGAAAAGAATCTGGATCGTCTCCCGCAGTCAGACGCAGGATTTTCACATTCAAACCTGCTTCCTCCAAAATCTCCAAACCACGCAACGTTGCCTGTTGTCCTGCCGCATCAGCATCATAAGCCAAAATCACTTCTTGTGCATAACGTTTAATTAAACGAGCTTGTTCTCTAGTCAAAGAAGTTCCCTGCGAAGCTACTGTATAATCAAAACCATGTTGATGTGCTTGAACCACATCAAAATAACCCTCAACAATCATTGCCTGACCTTTTTTGCGAATTGCGTCTTTGGCTAAATTCAGACCATAAAGCAGATTACTTTTGTGAAAAATCAACGTTTCTGGGGTGTTTAAATATTTAGGTTGATTTTTATCTAAAACTCGCCCTCCAAAACCAACCACCTTTCCACGTGGGTCAAAGACAGGAAAGATTAACCTGTCACGAAAACGGTCATAATACCCATTCTCTCCAAAAGCAAGTAATCCTAAACTCTCCGCTTGTTCTAAAGCAACTCCTTTTTTAAGTAAAATTTCTAACAAATTATGCCATCCTGGCAATGCAAAACCCAAATTAAACTTTATCCAGCTAGCCTGAGTAATTTTTCTTTCTTCCAAATATTGACGTGCCTCAGCACAACTTTCTGTGACGGTTAGACATTGATGGAAATAAGCTGCTGCTAATTTATTAATTTTGTAAAACATTTCAGCTTGAACTTCTTTTTCAGTTTTAAGCTTCATTTCCGGCCAAACAATTCCAGCTCGTTCAGCTAAATGGCGGGCAGTAGTAACAAAATCCCAATTTTCAATTTTCATTAAAAACTGAAAAACATCTCCTCCTGTGCCGCACCCAAAGCAGTAAAAAAGCTGTTTTGTTTGATTAACATTAAATGAAGGAGTTTTTTCACCATGAAAAGGGCAAAGCCCAATTAATGAACGTCCTGCCTTTTTTAAAGTTAGATATTCAGAAATAATTGCAACAATATCATTTTTTTCTTTAATCTCTTGTAATAATTCCTGTTGCAGACGTTGTTCCACCTCTAATCTACTCCCTGTGATAAAAATTTTAATTTCTTATATCTCTTGGCAACCTCAATTTCTATTTCAAAATAGGTCTCATTTCTCAATTTCAATCTAATCATTCGACATTTTACCCCGAAATATGGATCTTGCCGGAAAAAAAGCGCCTTATGGCGCTAATTTGAAACCTTTCTCAGTGAAAATCACTGTACAAGAACGTCCAGTTTCTCCAAATGAACCAATTTCGTTACCA
>Ga0315295_10004305_pt1 | contig 12117 bp, 10 predicted proteins | sample YL17G14_0_MG_FD_204453 | JGI IMG/M metagenome (GOLD analysis project Ga0315295, IMG submission 204453) | Sediment microbial communities from Yellowstone Lake, YNP, Wyoming, USA - YL17G14_0 | ecosystem: Environmental > Aquatic > Freshwater > Lake > Sediment | place: USA: Wyoming | collected... | reverse complement strand
GGCTGAGGAGGAGGCTGAGGAGGAGGCTGAGGAAGATGACGAGGTTGTGGAGGACGAGGAAATCGACGAGCCCCCCAAGTCCAAGAAGCAGATCAAGCAAACGGGCGCAGTGGCCACCCTCAAGGAGAAGGAGAGGGCACGGAAGAGGGATCAGGTCAGGTCGGAGTTGCCGTACACCGCGGAAGCCCTCAAGGGGATGAAGTCCACCGTCCTTGTCATGATCGCCAGCGTCCTGGGGCATAAGGATCCTGTCCACATCCTGAAGACCTCGGAAAACGTCCGAGCGTACATCCTCAAAAAGCAGAAGTCCTGGGTGAAGCCGGAGCCCAAGCCTATCGTCAAAAAACTCAAGTCAGCTCCCCCGCCCGCCAAGCCCACGAGCAAGCCAGCGGTCAAGAAGGCCAAGAAATAGTCCTACCCAGACTAGGATGCCCAAGGTTTGAGCATCCTAGTCTCCTCCCCTTAGAGGTGGCGCACATGGACATCTTACCCGAGCTGAAATCCTACCTCCAACGCAAGAGGTGGCAGTGGAAGCCCACCAGCGGGACGGACATCGCCGTCAAGACCTGCCCCTTCTGCGGGCGCTCCAAATGGAAGTTCAACATCCATGCAACCAAGACCATGTATCGTTGCTGGCACTGCGATGCCCGTGGCAACCTGTACAAGCTGAAGAGGGAGCTGGGCGATCTGCAAGGGGTAGTGTCGGCGTCCCAGGCTGTTGGAGAGGGCAAGCGAGGCTCATCCACAACAGTGGACATGGACCTTATTGACAAGTGGCATCGCCAGCTCCTCAAGCACGCCTTGACGCTTTCATACCTGACGGAAGGTCGGGGCTTCGAGGCGGAGACCGTCGCCCACTTCAAGCTTGGCCTCCAGAAGCAGAACGGACAACTGTGGCTCGCCATCCCCCATATCAGTGGCGGGGTATGCCATAACGTCAAGTTCCGTTCGCTACCCCCAGCCGAGAAGACCTTCCGCAGGGTGAAGGGTGCAGCCTCTACCCTGTTCAACGCGGATGTCCTGGCGGAGCACGGGTCAGTGGTCATCGCGGAGGCCGAGACCGACGCCATGTCGCTGTGGCAAGCGGGTGTGAAGAATGTGGTGGGGCTGACATGCGGAGCCGACACGTTCCTTCCAGAGTGGTATGACAACCTGGCTGACAAGGAGGAGGTGACGATCTGTCTGGACGCGGACGTGGTGGGGCAGCAGGGGGCGCGGGCGATAGCACGCAGGCTGGGATTCGACAAGTCCAAGAACGTCCTGCTCCCGTACCATGACGCCAACGAAATGCTGGTTCAAGTCGGGGGGCCGGAGTTGAAGAGGGTGATTGAAGGGACAGCGGAGCTATTCGAGGTCTCGGGCGTGGTGACGGCTGCGGATGCCATGCTCCGCTGCAAGGAGACCGCGGAGACCGGGGAGGTTGGGCTGCTCACGCCGTGGGATGACGTGAACCTGCTCCTGGGCCCAGGCTGGCATCCAGGAGACCTCATCGTGTTGTCTGCCCGCGTGAAGGTGGGGAAGACCACGCTGTCCCTCAACCTAGCAGACCACCACTCGCGGATGGGAGTGCCATCGCTGATCTACTGCTTGGAGATGAGTGTGGAGCGCCTGGGCGAAAAGGTAGCAGCCCTCATCCGCCACAAGCCCGTGGACGACCTCACAGGCGTGGATTACGAACTTGCAAGGCACAGGCTACGCAACCAACCCCTGTACTTTGTAGAGCCAGACTGGGGCGGGTCGCTGAAAGACGAGGTCGTGAGGGACAAGATCCGCGAGGCCGTCAAACGGCACGGGATCAAGTTCGTGGTGTTCGACCACCTTCACTTCCTGTGCCGCTCGCTCCAGTTCCTCACCGCAGAGGTCGGACAAGTCACCCGCGCCTTCAAGTTGCTAGCTCAGGAGTTGAACGTGGTCATCCTCCTTATTGCTCAACCCAAGAAGATAGAGGGTTCGCGGGTGATCAAGTACGACGATATCAAGGACAGCTCCAGCATCCCGGCGGACTGCGACCAGATCATATTGCTACACCGGAACGCGCGGCCCGTTGGCTTTGACGAGGACAGTGGGCGAGCGCAGGCGTCAGACCAAGAGGTCCTTGAACCCAAAACACTGCTCCGAATTGACGCCGCACGGTTCAGGGGTGGGGGCGAATGCTTCCTCTACTACGATGGCGCCTCCAGTCTGTTCACGGGGTGGGAGGATCGCCCCTCGAGAGAGCCCTAGACCCCCCGCCTCGCATGCCCTAGCCCGCCCGCAGCCCTCGTGTCGTCTCGCCCCCAGTCCTTGACAGCTCCAGCGTGCAACGGGGCTCTGAGAGGCGCTGGGAGAGCCGTGCAGATAGACCACACGCGACATACAGATAGACCGCACGTGACACGCAGACACAATGATTAGCGCCCCCACGCTAGCTCTGACGACCTTACAGGCGTAGTGCGTCCCTCAGCGTCCCTAGAGGTCCGTAGGGAGCCTTGGAATGAGGACCGCTGTCTTGCTATTACCCTCCCCTCTTTCGGACGGAACCTTTAGAATCAATGGCTTGCACCAGCCACATTTTTGCGTAGTTCTACGCAAAAAAACCTTGCAGTGCTATCCACGGGGCACTAAGCTGAAGGGTAGATGAAGTACTACGATAACAGAGCACGGGGAAATCGACCCATCACGATGCCAGCGAGAGATGGCACGCGTGCTTTGCACTTTCAAGCTTGCTCGCAAAGCTCGCTTGTTAGTGGGAGAGTTGCGTTAGTCGCGATGACAACTAGCATCGCGCAGCCGAGCGTACCCCCGACTATCACAAACGTTTCAAACACTTGTAGCCCTTACAGCGTCGACGCGTTCACAGTCGCCGTCATCTGTTACGCTGTTCTGGGAAGTACGAGCACGAAATGTGACGAGCAAGCTTCTGTTGACTCGTCGGTGGTAGTCGGACCGGTCACATAGTAATCGCTCGCGAGCATTTCGCTCGATAAACTCTCGCTCGACGTCGTCGGAGGCATGCGGTCGCATGCTGAACACCCGGGTTCAAAAGCTCTCCCTGTAGTCTGCAAGGGTCCCCACCCACCGAGCACACCATTTCACTCGTTGGAGCAGGCAGGTCTGAGAACAACGCCGCAAGCTCCTCGCTAGTCGACCCAGCCCAGACACATCATCACAGGGAGAGAGCAAATAGACCAAGCCAACAAAGCGAGGGCGGGGGAGGCAGCTCCCCCGTCCCTTCAATCGCATCACGTTATGGGGTGCGATTGAAGGGGCGATGATGCCCCCAACAATCGGAGGTGGCAAATGCGGATGCTCAAGTCGGAGGCGCTAGTAGAGACGGTCAACGCGGCGCTGGACAGTCTGGAGGATTTCATGCGTCAGGTCGGTCCGGGCGCGGGCGGTGAGGAGAACTTCGAGGGCAAGCAGGACGAGGCGATCATGCTGGCGCTCTACCGCAGCGCCATAAAGATCAGGCAGCAGGCGTTCGCCGCTTGCGGGGAGAGGATCAGCCTCGACGCCGCAGGCGAGCTTGACTAGGCACGCAGGCAACCAACGAACAAAGGAGAGGACGATGAAGACCGATAGGATCGAGGTCATCACCAGTGAATACGCCTTCAGTCATGGGAAGCAGCCTCGGGGGTTCGGTTCGTGGTGCTTCAGCCGCTACGAGGACGTGGACTTCTGCAATCGGGACAACCCCGCTGTGATCTGGGTTCATCAGAGCACCTACGCCGCAGCGAGGAAGGCTGCGTTGAAGCAGGCGAAGGAGCGGGGCTGGGAGGTCATGTACACCCAGCCGTAGAGCAGAGCTTGACGGTTGCCCAGCAGCCCCTCACCGCGAGGGGCTGCGAAGGAGCAATCAAGCTCCCAACAACCAAGTGAGGTGGCAGATGAAAGCGAAGACCAAGAAGGCAAGCACCGATGTCCGCAGCAAGCTCGCCCAGCTCCGCACCGAGATGAACGGCGCCTTGATTGAGAGGCAGGCAGAGGTCGACGGCATGCTGGTCGCCCTACTCGCCAGGGAGCACCTACTGCTCCTCGGCCCTCCGGGGACTGCCAAGACGATGATGGTCAAGCTGGCGGCGGGGGTCATCGCAGGCGCGACCTACTTCTACTGGCTCATGTCCCGATTCACTGTGCCCGAGGAGCTGTTCGGTTCCTTCAGCCTCAAGGCTCTGAAGGAGGACAAGCACCAGCGCCTCACGACCGACAAGCTCCCCGAGGCGTCCATCGCGTTCTTGGACGAGGTGTTCAAAGCCAACAGCGCGATCCTCAATTCACTCCTCACGTTGATCAACGAAAGGCAGTTCCACAACGGGGGGCAGGCTGTTGATGCTCCGCTGGAGACGATGGTGGGCGCGTCCAACGAGCTTCCCGAGAGCGGAGAGCTTGACGCCCTCTATGATCGGTTCCTCTTGCGGTACTGGACTGGGTACATCACGGACAGGTCGAGCATGAAGGCGCTCCTCATGGGGGGCGACGTCGAGATGACCGTCCAGCTGTCACTAGATGAGCTTCACGAGGCGCAGGCTGGGGTGGACGCGGTAGCGATGGGCGAGGACATCGTCGACCTGCTCATTGAGGTCAAGGCTGCTCTCGAGAAGGAAGGATTCACTAGCAGTGACAGGCGGTGGTGCAAGTGTCTCCGCTTGTTGCAAGCCAACGCGTACCTGAATGGGCGGGACGAGGTGACCGAGGATGACTTGCTCCTGCTGCAACACATCCTTTGGAAGGAGCCGAAGGATCGTGGGGCGCTCGGGCGCACCATCGCAAAGATCGCCAACCCGCTAGCTCACGCGTCCCAGGAGATACTGGACGCGGCACGGGAGTTGTTCCGCTCGCTCCCAATCGGGAACGACGTTCCCGACAGTCAGGCGGCGGAGGTGTTCACCCAGATCGTTGACGCCAACGGGCAGTTCAAGTCCCAGATCGCCAAGCTACAGAAGCTGGCGAACGGGAAGGCGTCGGCGTCGGTGACGGAGGCGGTAGAGGCAATCGAGTCCATGAGCGTAGCGGCGAGTCGGTTTGCCGCGAAGGTCAGCGGGCTGTCGCTGTCCTAGTCAGATCAACGGTGCCGCAAGCACCACAACAACACCTAAGGAGGTGGCCAGTGTCTAGTAAATCGAAGGCGAATGCACAGAGGGTTGAGGCGATGGCAGACAAGCAGGGTGGGAAGCACGTTGGGTCCATTGTTATGTGGTCCCTGAACGATCCGCATGTCCCGGAGGAAGACCTCAAGAAGTTGTTTGTCCAGCAGGGCTTGGACTGGGATACGTACGGGCCCCGCGGGCTCGACGCCGAGATCACTTTCCATAAGGCTCTGAACGAGGCCAAGTCAGCCACGAGTGGGTGGAGGTTTGTGACGTTGTTTGACGGGCAGGAGAAGAAGGTCATCGGCGTGGTGCAGGAGTCGGTGGACAAGGCGGCGGAGGATGTCAAATACCGCACCGACTGGACGACCGATGCCGTGAAGCTCATCCTCGATAAGACCAACGCGAAGGCGAGCACGACCAACAACAAGCACGAGGTGGCAAAGGTCTTCATCGCCGCTTGTCAGAAGTTGCAGGCGGTCTACACCAAGCCGGACTTCACGAGGTTCCTCGTCAGGAACCTCAGGGAGACGGGCGCGTCAACAGGTGGGGCACTCCAACTCAGACCGACGGGTGGGACGTACTTCATCCCCGCTCAGGACTACCAGTTCGTGTTGCAGCACAAGGCGATAATCGAAGGCTGTGGGTCGGAGTTTGGCTGTTTCAATATCAAGGAAGACGACGTTTCGGTGCGGGACCTGGGGCGGTCCGCGATGACCAACATGACCGACGAGCTTCACAAGCTGGAAGCGGAGCTGGTGACATGGGCAGAGGAGCTACCCCGAACCACCACGCTCCAGCGCAGGTTCGACGCGTACAAGGCGCTGAAGGCGAAGGCTGAAATGTACGCCTCGATGCTCTCGATCAAGGCCGACGATATCCTCACGGGTCTGAGCGCCTGCACCAAGAAGGCAAAGGAGCTACTCGGGCTCGCCGAGAGCAAGACGGAGGAGAAGGCTGCGGAGGTGAAGCCCATCAAGGTCGAGGAGGAGGTCAAGCAGGCGAAGGTGCAGAGGGTGGTAGTGAAGGCGCAGGCGCACAAGGCGGAGGCCAAGAAGACGAAGAAGGCGAGGAAGGCAGCGTAGATATTGCTCCTACCCACGAGACCGCTCGTGGGTAGCGTGGAACGTCTAACGCTACAAACAACGAGGTGGCACTCATGACAACGAAGGAAGCTAGGCTATCTAGCGAGGACCTCACCCACAAGGTGAGTAGGTGGCAACGGTACCTATACGACGCCGAGCGGGCGTTGAACCAGGGGATGAGGCGGGCAGAGCAGGCGGGGCTCGACCGCAACGTCCGGTTCCCTGACTACCAGCGGGAGTTGTTCAGTCGACTGTACAACCCGAAGACCTCGGCGCTGGAGACCCCAGCTGAGGGCTCGGAGTGGGCTAGCAAGCTCCACGCCGTCGCGCAGGACATGCCGGAGTTCAAGGTGCTCCAGGAGAGGTGCAAGGGCGACGAGGTGTGGGCGGGCATGGGCACCAGCAGTCTCGCCGCTAGCGTCGTCTCCAAGATGCAGCCGCAGAAGAGCAAGCACAACCCCGAGGAGTTGAGGAGGCGGGTGGAGGGGCTCAAGAAAATGTCGGAGCAGGGGGTCAACGTCTCCAAGAAGCTCCAGCAAGCCGAGCAGGTGCTGGAGCAGGCACAGAAGGAGGCGGAGGCGATGGCGCAGGGGCTCGACCCCGTCCAACTGAGGCAGGCTGTGCGGCAGGGGTGCGAACAGGCACAGCAGGAGATCGGGGAGGCCGAGGGGCAGATAGAGTCCTTCAGCTACGGGTCGTCCCCGGGGACGCCGGTAGCAAAGGGCAACGTCGCCCAGAAGCGGGAGCTGGCGAACCAGATAGCCCGCAGTTCCAAGCTCAAGAAAATAGCGAAGCTGGCCGGGCGGCTCCGTCGTGTCGCCGCTGAGAAACAGCGTAGCAAGGTAAGCGACAGCCGCAGCGAGGTCAGTGATATCGAGCAAGGCGACTCCATCGACCGTCTGCTCCCCTCTGAGCTGATGGACCTCTTGAACGGGGATGGGGGCGAGCGGGAGATGGTGTTCTACGCTCGTTTTCTCGACAGGCAGTGTCTCCAGTACAAGTTGAGTGGGAAGGAGAAGGTCGGACGCGGGCCTATCGTCCTATGCTGTGATGAGTCGGGCAGCATGGAGGGGGACAATGAATGTTGGGCGAAGGCTGTCAGCCTCGCTCTGCTGGACATCGCCCAGCGGCAGAGGAGGAGCTGGAGCTTCATCCACTTTGACAGTCGGGTGAGCAGGCGGGACTTCGTCAAGGCGGGGGCGGTGGACTCGAAGGCGCTGATGGAGTGCATGGCGCACTTTACGGGAGGGGGGACGTGCTTCCAGTCGCCTCTCGACGAGGCTGTCAGGACGATCAAGGAGGACGGGGCGATGAGGAAGGCTGATGTCGTCTTCATCACGGACGGGTGCTGCGCGGTAGCCCCTGAGTGGGTGGAGAGGTTCGTGGAGGCGAAGAGGGCGCTGGGCTTCACGGTGTACGCGGTCCTCGTTGACATGCAAGGGCAGTCAATGGGGGCGGTAGAGCAATTCGCCGACCACGTCTACCACATGGAGGACATGCTGGAGGGGCGTGGGGGCAAGTTCGAGGATGTCGTGTTTTCTCTCTAGCACGGGCTGCTTAGGAGCACGTTGCTCCCAACAAGAGGTGGCAAATGAAACGCGGAAGGATAGAGGAGGCGAAACCTCAGGATGGGACGCGGTGGGAGCGACCAATCAACCTGTTCCGCTGGTCCCTCAGTGGGTGGAGGTTCGTCAGTCGACACAGGACGCGGGCAGCTGCAAGGGCGGTTGCCAAACGACTAGGTCTCACACTGGAGCACTAAGCTCCACAACCAAGAGAGGTGGCCAATGCAAACCAAAGAGTCTATCCCGCAACGGTGGAACAGATTGCACAAGGGCGCGATGGCGCTCGCCCTTATCAAGGCGATGAAGAAGGAGCTGGAGGACATCGCCGATGAGGACAGGACACAGTTTGAGAGACAGGCACTGAAACGTATGACACAGGTACTCGGAGGTGGCAAATGAGAATGCCGATCAACATGTATCAGGAAATCCAAGACGCGATCCAGAGGCTCTGGGCCAGGCGCATCAAGGAGAGGGGGGAGAGGGAGGCCGCAGGGCGCACGGACTTCCGGGGGGAGGGCGGCTACATCACGGCAACGGACGTGGAGCGTGAGGTGAGGGAACACCTCCAGAACATGCTGGACCAACCCATGTCGCACAGCCTGCTGGTTCCTAGCCGTTCGAGGGGTCGTCTCCGCATCACAGGGCTCAACGGTCATACGTTGCTCGGGCTCTGCCGAGATGGGTTGTTCGCCTTGACGCGGAGCGGGAAGTGGACGTGTCACAACCACGGGCGTGGGCATATCAGTGGGATGCGGTTCAGGCCAGCGGACGAGCCGCTCAGTACGGCAGAGGAAACGTCACTAAGCCTCACGCGTGAGGAGAAGATCCGTCGCAAGTTCCTCCACCACTTTGCTAGGCCAGATGGGAAGGCCGTTTGCGGGGCGGGTGATCGCAAGCGCAGCCCCTACGCCGACAGGCGGGGCTGGAAGCCTAAGCCCGAGACCGATGCCTCCAAGGTGACGTGCAAGGTCTGCCTCAAGCTGTTGGCGACAGGGCAGGTGCAGGACCGCGCGAAGGAGCTGGAGGTAGCCCAGCAGGTGCGGGAGGAGATGGAGCCGGAGGTGGCGGCGGCAGAGCGGCGGGAATGGGGCAACGGCAATCCGTAGGGCGTGGTCCCAGGAAGCCACTAGAGGACCGTAGAGGGTCCTTGTTCGGGACCCATATCTGGACAGTCGGGTGCTGCTAGGGGCGCCTCACAGAGGACGTGGGGCGCTCTCATGGAGCATACCGCTCCCAATCACAGAAGAGGTGGCAAGTGACAATGAAACGCAAGCCGGATGTGAGGTCTTTAGGCAAAGCAGCCTGGTCAGTAGGAGACGCTGTTCTGATGGCGCGGGCGCACGGTGGGGGCGGGTCTAGGCACATTCGTTGGACCATGATCACCAAAGAACCCGAGTACCTGTATTGCCGCTACCAGGGGCAGACCAGCCCCCAGCCCTGCTACGTAGAACTGGACTGCGATAGCGGCACCCTCACTGCCGCCTACAATGGCGAGATCGGCAACGCCGTCCCCATCACCGTGTGGCACAACCGCTGCCTCCGGTGGCCGATCCCAGCTCTGCGCGAGGGAGCCGCTCTCGAGCTGCTGACCGAGTTGTTGCCCATCTGCGAGCGGATCGTGGCAGGCTACTCGAGCGAATGGGATGGCAACAACCATGTCGGCGAGTACACCGATGCGGCCGAGGATGCCGCATCCGAGGCGCACGATCTCTGCCGGGACGCGTTTGACGACACTGGCACCCACCTCCAGGTTTGGGAGGCCGGGGACTGGCTGTCGGGGATCGGCACGCGCGCGCAGCAGGCCGAGCACCTCGGTATCACGGCCACCTCGACGGACGAGCAACTCGCCCTTGAGCTCAAGAAGCTCAAGGAGAAAGCCGAGGACGATGGCATCGACGAGATCGAGGGGCTCGAGTCCTACCTGTCCGAGCTGCGCGATGCGGCGCGCGAAGCGGAGGTGGAGTGATGGCCAAGGACGACCGCGTAAGCGTTATGGTCCCCCGCTCGCTCTGGGGACAGCTTCGCCCAGCAGGGGGAGACCCGCCCGTGGTGGGGGAAGGCAGACGCCAAGGCGCCCACGCCAGACCTCAAGCGGGTGGATATTCCACGGGCGGATGTTATGGTGACGAAGCCAGACTCCCTTCCATTGAAGCCAGACTCCTCGAAGCCCCCTACCCCTTGTGCCGGGTCTTGTACCGCTTTCAACGGCACTAACGGTTGCTGGGGCAAAAGCATGTTTGGTGGTTGCACCTGTCAAGCCTGCGGCAATGGCAACATCTGTCAGAAGAGAGACCAGGACTGGGGCTGCTACTGCAACCCAGCTGGGATCAACCCCATCGTTTGCAAGGCTGACGTGACCTGCAACCAAACGCTGAAACAATGCACGTGCCCTAAGAAACCAGGGGCAGCCTGCAACGGCCTGTATTGCACCCCCGAGTGTTACTGTCGGGATCTAGGCGGCGGTGGGTTTCTGCCCTGCACGCCAGACAAGACATGCCAGAGTGTCAATGTGTGCGTTCCACACTAACCAAGAAAGGTAGCATTATGACTAGGAAGAAGGTACCCCTGACTTGGTGTGGGGATTGGGAGGTGGACTGCCCCAGCTGTCAGACCCCAATGCAAGCCATCTACACGTTCGCCCTTGGGATGACCCTGAAGAGGCTCCAGTCCTGGGCCCCTCACCTGCTGAAGGTAGCAGCCGTGAGGGTTGAGGTTTACTGCCCATCCTGCATGTACAAGGAGACACACAAAGGCTGAGCATCCTTCAAACGCTACTCAAGGGCAGGAGCGGGCTCCATGGGTCCTATCTGGGCGAAGCCCAGGGAGTGTCGTTCCTGCTCTTCTTGAAGCGTTGGAAGGTCGCCACCTCCCCCGACGCCCTGGGTGGGATGATCTTGGTGACTAACAATCACTGGGGTCATCCCACCCATCTTTTTTTGTGGCTAGTGTGTCTACATTTCCAACAGTAAGTAATCCACTGTTACTGCTCTACTGGTACTAGCTTATTTCCTTATCCTTGATCTTGTATTGACAGATGGTTAAGTCTTGATCTAGTAATTCAGTGCCATAGTGCATATTGAAAAGGATACGTAAAGAATGCTAGCCCAAGCCCAAACGAGAGTGGTATCCGCTGCAACTGCCATCGTCCAGCGACAACTATTGGAGTTGGAACAACGGGAGCAAGAGAGGTTCCAGCACACGGTCCAAGCATTCTGGGACCTGGTAGACAAGAAGGAAGAAGGGTCATGTTGGGTGTGGTTGGGATGTACCACTGAGAGGTACGGGGTGTTCACGCGGTTCCATCGCTTTGTTGGTAGGGGTGCCTTCCAAAGACGGGAGACACTGGTGCATAGGATCAGCTGGGTCCTGACCAATGGGCAGCCCCCTGCTGACAAGCCATGCGTGAGGCATTGGTGCGAGAGCCTGTTGTGTTGCAACCCAACCCACCTGTATGTAGGTCTGCATGGGCGGGCCAAGTGGTCTTAGGATACTCAAACTTTGAGCATCCTAGCGTCACAACATTTTCCTTGCTACTCGAGAGGTCCTTGTGTTATCACGCTCCAGCAATGAACAGGATCACTTCAGTCGCCGTGACACATGATGCAAGGCCATCCCTTCTCCCATCCATAGCAACCGTCAGAGTGATACCAATCGCATCCCAGACCATCTTGTGTCACGGTGACTATTTCCAGCAGAGCAATGGCGAGTGGCAACAGCGAAAGCAGACAAGGCACCCCCAAGGCCGATCAAGCTCGACCCGGAATGCACCCGATGCTCCCTCCACACTCGGAGTCGGATTGTCTGTTGCCCCGGGTCTGGTCCGCTGGACGCTGGCATCTGGCTGTTCGGCGAGGCGTTAGGGGCGAATGAGGAGCAGTTAGGAAAGCCGTTCGTCGGTGACGCCGGACACAAGCTTAACTACCTCCTTGCCCGCTCTGGCATACGTCGGAAGCGGTGCCGGATAGAGAACATCTGTCGGTGCAGGCCGCCTGGCAACACCAAGCCCAGCGCCAAGCACGTGGCAGCATGTTGGGGCTACTCCCTCTACCTCATCCTCAAGCACAAGCCGAAGGTCATCGTTGCCATGGGCGCCACAGCCATCAACGCTTTGATGGAGCCTCGTGGTGGCAAAGGGAAAGGCAAAGGCAGGAAGGTTGACAGCTGGCGGGGGTTCTACGAGCGTAGGACGTTCACCTGGACCTCTCCAAAGACAGGCCAGACCACCGAGCACACTTGCTGGGTAGTCCCGACGTTCCACCCGAGCTTCTGCCTGAGGAAGTGGGAGGCTGACGACCTCTTCGTCTTTGACATCCTGACAGCCATCGAGCTGGTTGAAGGACGCGAGCCCCAGTCCTGGCCTGACACCAAGGTCACCGTCCTCAAGACAAAGGACGAGGCCGT
>Ga0315295_10004304_pt1 | contig 12118 bp, 6 predicted proteins | sample YL17G14_0_MG_FD_204453 | JGI IMG/M metagenome (GOLD analysis project Ga0315295, IMG submission 204453) | Sediment microbial communities from Yellowstone Lake, YNP, Wyoming, USA - YL17G14_0 | ecosystem: Environmental > Aquatic > Freshwater > Lake > Sediment | place: USA: Wyoming | collected... | reverse complement strand
CTGCCTCTCGCCGAAGCAGTCGCGGACCTTCACCCTCGGCATCGCGTCGGTGCTCGAGGTCCAGACGCCGCTGGCGGACTCGCTCATCGCCGAGCCGTGCCTCGACAAGTCCCGCTTCGCCGGCGGCGGGGGGGGCTGGGGCACGCGCATCACGGTGCGCGGCGTCGTCTCGAACAAGAGTACCGGCGCCCTGACCTGGATGGAGGACGCGGCCGGCGGGCAGCGGAGCGGAGTCCCCGCCTACAACATCCCCTTCGCCTCCACGGTCGGGCGCCAGTACCTGCTGGCCTGCGCCGTCCAGGAGTTCTACGGCATGACCGAGCTCAACAACCCCGTCGGTCTCATCGACGAGGGGGCGGTCACGCCGCCGGCGCCTGAGCTCACGACGATCGCGGTGCTGAACGACCGGAGCTGCGACGTCAACCAGGAGACCACGACCGGCGAGGACTACGAGGGCGTGCTGGCGCGGCTCCAGAACGTCAAGGTCGTGGGGTGGAACGCCCCGTGGGCCCCGCCGTTCGCGGCGGGTGGGTCGTTCCGCGTCGCCGGCCCCGTTCCTGCCTGTCCCGACACGATTGAGATCAACGGCGGCTCCGGCACCCACTTCCCCGGCTTCACGCCGGTGGTGGGGCAGTGGCTGAACGTCAACGGTTCGTTCTACTTCACCGACAACTGGAATCCGATGGTCTACCCGCGGAGCTCCTCCGACATCGAGGTGCTGGGTTGCTGCCTGGGCGTGCCGTCGAGCACTCCGCTCGAGCTGGCGTTCAGCGTGAAGCCGAACCCGGGCCTGAGCCACCGCGTCTCCTTCACGGTGCCGCGCAAGGACAAGGTGGAGGTCGGTGTCTATGATCTGCTCGGCCGCCGCGTGGCTGTGCTGGCCAAGGGCGAGTTCCCCGCGGGCGAGTACACGCGTGACTGGGACGGACGCACCACGGACGGTGCCAAGGTCCGCGCGGGCGTCTACTTCTACCGCTTGACGGTCGGCTCGGAAGTCCGCACGCTCCGGGCGATCAAGCTCGACTAGCCGAACCGGCCGCACCCACACCGGACGGCCGGGCCCTGCAATCGGGCCCGGCCGTCCTTCTTGGCGGGGCGGCTCCGCCGGCGCGGCCCGACGGTTCTTGAGGCCGTCCGGGAATCCGGATATCCTATAGGTGGCTGGACGAATCATGGGCCGCCTGGGATGTCGCCCGTCCTCGAACTGGGGCGAGGAAACACTCGGAGCCCGCGCCCGCGTCGACGCCCCATGGAAGCGTGGACGCGGGCGGCAGCCTGCCCGCGCATCACACACCGGCGCCACAGGGGGGTTCCTCGACATGCGCAGAGCCACGCTGCTTCTCCTCGCTCTCGGCCTCGCCGTGGCCACGACGGCGCACGCCTCGAATCCCGTGCGCATCAGCCAGGTGTACGGCGGCGGCGGCAGCTACTACAGCTGCGACTACGTGGAGCTGTTCAACGCCTCCAACGCGCCGGTCAACATCGGCGGCTGGTCGGTCCAGTACGGCTCGGCCACCGGCAGCAGCTTCGGTAGCGCCACGTACAACCTGGCGAAGATCCCGGCCGGCGCCACGATCCCGGCGTGCGGGTACTACCTGATCCGGGGCTACTGCAGCACGGCCGGCAGCGCGCTGCCGGTGACCCCGGACCTGGTCCCGGCCACCGGCTGGACCTTCAACTTCAGCGGCACGGCAGGGAAGGTGGCGCTGTTCAGCGACCAGGTCACGGGCCGGACCTGTGCCCAGGCGCAGGCCGCCGCCGTGGACCTGGTTGGCTACGGCGGGGCGAACTGCTACGAGACGACGAATGCTCCGGCCCTGGACAACACCAGCGCGCTGGTGCGCGCGCTTGGCGGCGCGACGGATACCGACGACAACTCGGCCGACTTCAGCAAGGTGGCCGCGCCCGTGACGATGCACAACTCGGCCAGCCCACCGAACGCGTCGTGCCAGCAGGCGCCGCCCCACGCTCCGGTGCTGGTGGGGCCCCCCGAGGGGGCCACCGGCGTGCCGGTGCCGGTGGCGCTCACGGTGGCGGTGAGCGATCCCGACGCCGACGCCCTCACCGTGCAGTTCTACGGGCGCCCGACGCCGCTGCCCCCCGCCGCGCCGGTGGCCACGGCGGCGACGATCGTCTACTCCACGGGCTTCCAGGCGAACTGGCAAGCTTCCAGCGAGGCCACGAGCTACAGGCTGGACGTCTCCGCCAGCCCGGTGTTCGGCACCTGCGTCACGGGCTACCAGGACCTGACCGTGTCCGGCACCAGCCGGGCCGTCAGCGGTCTCACGCCCGAGACCCCGTACTACTACCGCGTGCGTGCGGTCGGCGATGGCGGGACGAGCGGCAACTCGAACACCATCACGGTGACCACGACCGTGGCGCCGCCGCCGGCCACGGAGTGCGAGGTCGTGCTGCTGCCGGACACGCAGGAATACACGACGCAGGAGAACGGCGGCGTGATCGCCATGTTCCAGGCGCAGACGCAGTGGATCGTGGACAGCCGCGTGAGCCGCAACATCGTCGCCGTCGGGCACGAAGGCGACATCACGGACAAGTGGGTCGCGACGGAGTACGATCGCGCGCTCACCGCGACGAACAGGCTGGAGGACCCGGTGACCACGGGGCTGCCCGACGGCATCCCCTACGCGATGCTCATGGGCAACCACGACGACGACAATCCCGCGCTCTTCAACCAGTACTACGGGGTCAGCCGGTTCTCCGGGCGCGGCTACTACGGCGGGCACTACGGCACGACCAACGACCACAGCTACATGCTCGTCAGTGGGGCCGGACTGGGCTTTGTCGTGGTGTCGCTGTCGTACGCGCCGTCGTCGGCGGTGCTGACGTGGGCGAAGGGCGTGCTGGAGGCGTACCCGAACCGCGTGGGGATCGTGGTCAGCCACTCGATCCTCAACGAGAGCGAGACCATCCCCGCGTCGTGGACGACGGAGGGCACCAACATCTACAACGCCCTGCGGGGCACGACCAACCTGCGGCTGATGTTCTGCGGCCACATGTCCAACGCCTCTTCGTCGCCGTCCTGGCATGGCGAGGGGCGGCGCTCGGACACCTACGGCGGCTACACGATCCACAGCCTGCTCGCCGACTACCAGGACCGCGGGGACGGCGGCGGTGGGCGGCTCCGCATCCTGCAGTTCGTGCCCGCCGAGAACAAGGTCCGGGTGCGCACGTACTCGCCGTACACCAACGTGTGGGAGGCGGACGCCGACTCGAGCAGCCAGTTCACGCTGGACGTGGATCTCGGCGTCGGCATGTCCGGGCCGCAGGGGGCGCGGGCGGGGGAGGCGCCGCGGGCGGCGGAGGCGGCGCTGGCGGACTTCGCGCTGCTCGGCACGCTGACGGGCGTGCCCTCGGGCTCGACCGCGAGCATCGACTGGCGCGGCCTCGACCCCCTGAGGGAGTACCAGTGGTACGTCAAGGTGAGCGACGGCCACACGCCCCCCGTCACGGGGCCGACCTGGCACTTCACCACCCTGGACCTCGCCACTCCGACGCTGCTGAGCTGGTTCACCGCCACCGCGGTCGCATCGGGGATCGAGCTGCGCTGGGAGTTCAGCGAGCCCGGGCTCTTCAGCGCGGTGACGGTCGAGCGGGCGGGGTCGGCGGAAGGGCCCTGGGTGGGCGTGGTGGTGGAGCAGCGTGACGAGGGCGGCGTGGGCGTCGCCCTGGACCGCGGCGCGCGGAGCGGCGGCACATACTGGTACCGCCTCGCCGCGACCAGCGGCTCGAGGCGCCTCACCTTCGGCCCGATCGAGGCCACGGCCGGGGAGGTCATCCGCGATTTCGCCCTGGGCTGGCCGCTGCCGAATCCGACTTCCGGCGCGACGCGGCTGGATTTCGCGGTTCCGCGCGCCTCCCGCGTGAGCCTTGGCCTCTACGACATGCAGGGGCGCCGCGTCGCCACGCTGGTGGAGGGGTTGGTCGCTGCAGGGCGGCATCAGGCGGTCTGGAACGGGACGACCGGCGGCCGCCCGGCGCCCGCGGGGATCTACTTCCTGCGACTGAAGGCGGAGGGCGTGGACATCAGCCGGAGGCTGATCCTGACCCGATAGAAGGCGACGAAGCCTGCGGCCGCCTGGGTCCTCTCAGGCGGCCGCTCGTGTTCGGGCGCCGAGCCCGACTCCCGCGCGTCACTTCCCGGCGGGCGATGCCGGGTGCTTCTTGAGGAACTCCTCGACCGTGACGTACTCCGGGGCGCCTTCGGGACGCGTGGCGCCGGCCAGCAGGAGGAGCACCTTGGTCCTGGGCCCGATCGTGACCGAGAACTTCTGCGGGTCCTCCGCCACCTTCGCGCTCATCCACGACAGGAAGCCGGCCAGCGCGGTCGAGTCCGCGGGGGTCGGCGGGTTGTGCGCCGCCTGCGCCAGCGTGACGTGCGAGCGGAAGTTCGTGTCGTAGCCCTCCGGCTTCTTGAGGCCGAGCCGGTTCAGCGCGTCCTTGGCGGCGACCACCGAATCGGCCCAGACCGTGGACGCGCCGTGCATCTCGACGGCCACGACCTGGTTGTTGCGGCCCAGCGGGACGACCTCGGGCGTGTGGCGCACGGGCACTGCCGGCACGACCAGCGCGCGGGCGCGGATCCTGTCGAGGTCCTCCGGCTTCCAGTCGGCGCCGATGTAGACGACCGTGATGTGCAGGTCCTCCACCTTCGTCAGTCTGAGATCGGGGTAGCGGGCCTGCGCCTCGGCGCCGAGCCGTGACCACTCCCGCCCGAAGGCGGACTTCGCGAAGGAGACCGCCGAGAACAGATTGCCCTTCCTCACGCTCTGGTCCGCGAGGGCGCTCCGGTCGGGGGGCCGTCCCCCGGCCTTCGTCGAATCCGGCTGGGCGTGCAGTGTGCCCGCGACGAGTGCCGCCGCGATCGCGGCCGCGGGCAGCGCGGATGTGAAGAGGCGTCGGATCATCGGGTGTGGTCCTCCCGGGAGGGTGGAGCGCCGGAGGCGGCGCGACCTGCGTGCGGCCGATGGCCGGCACGGGCCGGGCGCCCGCGGCGCAAGGAGAAGTCACCGCGGGGAAGGTGCCGCCCGCAGTCCCGCCCTGTCAAGGCCCCGTATCGCGCCACGTAAGATGTAACCCGAGGGTGGATCGTCGCGCCATCTGCTATGTAACCCTCCTGCGGGGAGGGCCAGGAGATGACCGCCATGGGACGACGGGAGTAGCTCCGGGCTGTTTACGATCGCTATCGTCGCAGCTCACCCGCCAAGAAGCGGGTGATTCTCGACGAGTTCTGCCGGGTCTGCGGCTACCACCGCAAGTACGCCATCCGGTTGCTGAACGGCCCCCGGCCGGTACTGGCCTCCGGCCTGCGCCGCTCCCGCGGTCCGAGCTATGGCCCGCCGGTCATCCAGGCGCTGACCCAGATCTGGGAGGCGGCCGGCTATCCCTGGTCGGTCCGGCTGAAGGCGCTGCTGCCCCTGTGGCTGCCCTGGTTGCGCCACCGCTGCTCGCTCTCCCGCGCCACCGAGCGCCAGTTGTTGGCCATCAGCCCGCGCCAGATCGACCGCCGTCTCAAGCTGCGCAAGGGCCAACTGCGCCGCCGGCTCTACGGCCGCACCAAGCCCGGGACCCTGCTGAAGCATCACATCCCCATCAAGACCGACCACCGGGACGTCACCTGCCCCGGCTCACCGAGATCGACCTGGTCTCGCACTCGGGCGACTGTGCCGAGGGCGAGTTCGCCCACTCCTTCGATCTCACCGACATCCACACCGCCTGGACCGAGACCCGCGCGGTGAGGGGCAAGGGCCAGTCGGGCATCGTCGCGGCCCTCGAGGAGATGCGCCAGGCGCTGCCCTTCGCGCTCCGTGGTATCGACTCCGACAACGGCAGCGAGTTCCTCAACGCCCATCTGGTGCGCTACTGCCAGTCCCAGCGCGTCCAGTTCACCAGCGGGCGACCCTACAAGAAGGACGACAACGCTCACATCGAGCAGAAGAACTCGACGCACGTCCGCAAGTTGATCGGCTGGGACCGTTACGACAGTCCTGCTGCCGTCAGCCGGCTCAACGATCTCTATCGCCACGAGCTGCCACGGATGATGAACCTGTTCCAACCTCCGGTGAAGCTGCTTCGCAAGCAACGGGTCGGCTCCCGCCTGCGGCGGGTCTACGATTACCCGCAGACCCCGCTCGATCGCCTGCGGGCCTGCCCCGCGGCCGACCCGGCCACCGTGGCCGAACTGCTCCGCCTCTGCGCCGCCACCGATCCCTTCCAGTCGGCCCAGACCATCGAGCGCAAGCTCGAGTCCATCTACGACCTGGCGAGCCACCGTGACCGCTCCGACCGGGTTACATCTCAAACGGCTTGACGATGACCCCTGGGGTTACATTCTCAAATGGCTTGACAGGGCGCGGGGCGGCGCGGGGTGGCGGGCGGTAGCGTGCGCTTCCTTGTGTAGTGGGCGGGGGCTTGCCGGTCCCCGGGGGAATCGGAGCCTCGCCCCGGATGAGTCCGCGATCGTGTTCGAGGGAAGGCTGCCGGCGTGACCGGGAGACCGCTCACAAGGAGATCCGGACCGTCCCTGCCTTGTCGGAAGAGACGGCCGAACCAATCCGAGCCGGAGCGGTCCCGCTGCGGTCCCGCCACGGGTTGAGCGCGGCTGTCCGCTCCCCGGCGCTCCCCGGCAGGAGAGCGGCCCACGGTCGGCGATCCCGTGGGCTGCCCCGTAATGGCAAGCCGGCGCCGTCACTCCGGCGGTCTGGCCGCCATCACGCCCAGCGGGTTCCGAGACCGCCCCGTTCAACCGCTCCAGTACCTCTCCGCCGGCGTTTCCAACATCCTGCAGCGCATGGCGCAAGCGAGGCCGATCGCAGGGCCCGGCGTCCCTTCACCGCCTTCCGCGACGGGCCGGCGGCCCTCCCACATCCGTTCCCTTCGAGCACGTCCGCGCAAGGGTTCGGACTCATGCGCGCCGAGGCGGATCCACGGACAACCGTCGCCCGGCAGGCTCGGCCGGGCGCGCATCATCGCGACTCCCGGTCGGACTTGATGACGAGGAACTTGCCGACGTGGAACTTGCCGCCCTGCGTGTGGTCCTCCACTGAGTACAGGTAGAGGCCGCTGGCCACCGTCTGGCCGTCGCGCGTCAGCAGGTTCCAGCCGTACATCGTGCCCGACAGCGTCGGCTTGCCGAGCGAGTTGGTGGGGTCGTAGACGCCGCGGGCGTCTTCGCCCCGGTAGGTGGTGCCGTCGAACTCCTTCTCGACCAGCAGGTCGCCCGCCAGCGTGAAGACGCGCAGGGTGCACTTCTCGGGCAGGTTGGCGAACCACAGGTAGTGGTCGCGCACGCTCGTCCCCTGGTCCCAGCGGGCCTCGACCCGGTAGGGGTTCGGGAAGACGGTCGGACCTCGATCGGTCCGCTCCCCCGGCTGCGGGCCCGGCACGGCGATGCGCCGGTTCTGCGACAGGCCGCTCTCGAGCGGGGTGATCGTGCTGTTGCCGACGTCGAAGGCGGTCACGGCGCAGAAGTACTTGAAGCCGTTCCGCAGCCCGGTGACGGTGTACTTGTAGCGGGCGGTGATGCCTTCCACCACCACCGGCTCGGGCAGGAGGACGGCGCCGAAGCCGGTGTTGAAGCCCGCGGTGTCGCCGGCGGCGTCGAACTGGGCCACCCGCGACAGCGTGTCCTGGTCCTCGCCGATGTACAGGCGGTAGCCCTGGAAGTCCCGCGGGTCCGGGCTGGTCACGTCGAGGGCGCTCTCCGACTCGTCGTCCCAGTAGAAGTCGAGCGCGTTGTCGCGCGCCACCACCGCGAAGCGCGGCGAGGGCGGCGGGATGGGCAGCGTGTAGTCGTGGTCGTAGGCGAACTGGGCGAACTTGGCGTTGAGCTGGACGTCGCGGGGGTCGTAGCCGCTGGCGCCGCCCGAACCGCCCACCCAGGCGAAGTCCACGACGATGCTGCTGTCGCGGTAGACCAGCGGGAACGGCCCGAAGGCGAAGACCTCGACTGGGTCGCCCGTGCCAGGCATGAGGCTGTCGCCGGCGACGGGCTGGATGGCGCCGGTGCTCATGAGCGCGTAGCGCTCGTGGTCCTCGTCGCGCAGCGTGCCGCCCGGCGTCCAGTTCCACACTGTGAAAGACAGCCGGCGGGTGGTCGTGTCCTCGGCCAGGCCGCGCGAGCCCAGGTACTTGAGGCCGATCCAGTAGGGCACGAGGTCGATGTTGCAGCCGCTGACCGGGTCGGCCGGGGGCGGCGCGAACTGCAGGCAGTAGTGCTCGCGCAGCAGCGACAGCGAGTCGTCGAAGGCGATCCACCTCTTGTAGAACCAGGACCCCATGCCGCTGGGGTCGTTCGCGCTCGGCGCCCAGTTCGTGTAGCACTTCTTGCAGCCGCTCCCCAGCTCGGTCAGAACGCCGACCCACACGTTCCTGAGCAGCGGCCCGCGGTTGGTCACCTTGACGTGCACGAAGAGAATGTTCGCGAACTCGGCGAAGTTCCACTGGTAGCTCTCGTGCCGGACCTCGACCCCCAGGGGGTGGTGGATGTCGCTGTCGGCGATCTGGCGCGGGCTGAAGTCGTTGAAGACGGAGACGAAGTCCAGTTCGCTGACCGCGCGCAGCGGGTCGTAGTGCGGGCTGGTGGGCAGCGTCGAGTGCTTCAGGATGTCCAGGCCGCCCGGCGTCCACTCGGTGGCGATCGTGCTGTTCGGCCCCACACGCGCGTCCATGGCCCCGGTCGTCACGCCGAGGAACTCGCCGGACTCGTTCGTGGCCACCGCCCCGACCCACAGGCCGCCGCGGATCAGGTGCTCGTAGCCGCGATTCGCCGGGTACTCGAAGGAGGCGTCGCGCTTGTAGAAGTTGTTCCCGTAGAACCCGTAGTTCGTCATCGTCATCGCGATCGCGTTCCCGGCCTGGACCTCCTGGTCGAACCGGACCGAGTCGGGGATGACGCCCGCGCTGCCGGGGAGGCCGGGCGGCGCCGGCCCGTACCCGATCGCCGCCGCCACGCCCGCCCACAGCATCAGGGCCGCCGCCAGGCTCGTGCTTCTTCTCAATCACGTCTCCGAGTCCGCGATTCGCGAAGGATGGGGACTTCCATGCGCGCGGGCCACAGCCTAGAGCCTCTTCCGCAGCCCGTCGAGGGACCCGCGCCCGGGGTCCGCGCCGCCACCGTGGGCATCCGGGTGGAGGCCGACGAGCCGTCTGCCCGTGATCCGGCGGTCAGGGGTGCGACGGCGGCGCGCTCCCGGCGTCGCCCGACGCCGCGCACGGCGCGTCGCTCCCCCGCTCGTAGACGAAGATCGCGTAGGGCGACGCCGGCCGGTATTCCCGGGCCTGGTCGCCCCAGACGTAGCGGCTCTCGTCCGAGAGGATGTCCGCGAGCCCCACGAGCCGATAGCAGGCGCTGACGTAGCGCCACGCCCAGTCCATGATCCTCCGGTCCGAGGCGGGTGTCAGGTTCCACGAGCTGGTCTCCTGCACGAAGACGAGGAACCGGGGGTGAGCCGCCTCGATCTGGGCCATCATTTCGTCCTGCATGCGCGAGGCGTGGGGCTGCGGCTCCGTCAGCGAGTAGGTGTAGATGTAGCCGGTGGCGGAGAGCCGCCGGGCGTAGAAGTAGATCTGCGGCTCCGAGCCGAGGACGGCGATCCGGTCGGCCCGGGTCGTGCGCTCGCGGATGTACCTCGCCACCTCGACCGACTCCGTGAACGGACAGGCGCCGTAGCAGGTCCGCAGGATGGTGCGCGGGCTCATCGCGAACAGGAACTCGGCCTGGCCCATGACGACGAACCCGCCCAGCACCCCGAAGAGCGCCGCCGCGGCGCTCCGCGCGGCCGGGGCGGGCAGCCACCGCGCCAGCAGGCGCGCCGCGCCCACGAAGGCCACCGCGACGAGCAGCGCCAGCGCGGGCAGGAGCAGGATGAAGTAGTGATCCCGGAAGTAGAACCCCGGGCAGATGGCGAGGAACGAGGCCGCCAGGAGTCCGCACACCCAGACCCTCACCCTCGCCGGCCAGGGCCCCACCCAGAGCGCGATGAATCCCACGCCGCCCGCCAGCCAGAGCAACCAGGTCGCCTGGGTCACGCGGGCGAGCCCGGACCACAGGTTCGGGAGGAACCTGGCGGGGGACACCTCGGAGACGTACTGGCGCGCGTACTCGAAGGTCCAGAACCAGAACGCGCCGAGGACCCCCTGCCCCAGGAGCACCGCGCACAGGAGCACCGCCGGGACGGCGGCCCCCGCGGCGAGGACGGCGAGGTCGGAGAGCGCGGCCCGCCAGCCGCTCCGGCCGCGCTCCGCCTCCTCGCGGATCAGGAGGACGGCCCCGAGCGGCAGGAAGGCGATCGCGTGCTGCTTCATGAGCACGGCCACGCCGAGCAGCGCCCCGCTCGCCAGGAGCCACGACGCGCGCCGCGAGTCGGGCACCCGGACCAGGAAGTAGAGGCCCGCCAGGGCGGGGAGCAGGACGAAGTGCGTCGCGTGCGCGAAGACGCCGAGGTTCCCGCGGTCCAGCGAGAGCAGCGCGAAGCCGACGGCGGCGACCGCGCCGCCCAGGCTGCCGAGGAGACGCCGGCCCAGGGCGAAGAGGATCAGGGTCGTCCCGGCGTTGACCAGGAGGAGTCCCAGGCGGATCCCGCGCGGCGTCTCGCCGAACAGGCCCATGGACAGCGCGTACGCGTAGTAGGTCCCCGGGAACTTCATGTTGTACGCCTGCTGGTACGGAGGGACCCCCTGCAGGATGAGCTGCCCCGCGTAGGCGTACTCGCCCTCGTCGCGCTCGAGCGGCATGTCGATCAGGCGCCAGCGGACCAGCGCGGCCAGCGCGATCACCACGACGACGAGGAGCAGCGCCGCGTGCCGCGCCGTGCGGGCACGCGCCCCGCCGGGCCGCCCGGCCGCGGAAGCGCGTGTCCCCGCCGCGCTGCCGGAGCGCCGCTTCATCGCAGGTGGAACCAGTTGTAGGCGCTGTGGAAGGCGGCGCTCGAGAGCACGGTCTCGGAGGCGGTCATCCACGTGACCAGCGCGACCAGCAGCGTCCAGCGGAGCGCCGCGCTCCTCCGCCCCGGGAGCAGGACCTCCAGGCCCGACAGGTACAGCGCGACGAAGGGCAGGAGCGCGGCCAAAGCGAGCCGTCCGGAGGTCAGGAACGGGTGGGCGCGCGACGGGTAGAAGCACTCCCCGAAGTCGAAGACCACCGAGAGGCCCGTCAGGACGAGCAGCGACAGCAGGAACATCGCCAGCCCGAGCCACTGCACCGCCCGCTCGCCGCTCCGGTCCGGCCGCCCGCGGACCACCAGCGCCACCACGGCCGCCGCCGGCAGGACGATGGAGGAGATGCCGTAGAAGAGGTCCCAGCCCCGCGAGGCGATCCGCTCCAGGCCCCAGGTGAACTCGCCTCGCCAGAAGCTCGTCATGGTCTCCTGCCAGAACGTCGCGAGCCCCGCCGGCGTGAAGATGGGGTGGTCGAGCAGCGCTCCCGGGGGCTTGAGTGACCAGCCGAGGAGTCCCGCCTTGCCCGCGGAGCCGGTCGCGTCACCGAGCACCACGACGTTGCGCGCCCCCCAGGCGGCCAGCGGCGCGCCCGCCGCGAGGAGCAGCACGGCGCTCCTCGCGGCGGCCGCCCGGCGTCCCGCGGCTCCGGCCCGGTACATGACCATCACCACCGTGGCCGCGGCGACGAGCACGACCGGGATGCCCGAGGGCTTCACCAGCACCGTGGCCGCGACCAGCAGGCCCGCGACGGCGTGGAAGGCGTGGCCCCTCGTCTCCCCGCGCGCGAGCACGAGCAGCGCCAGGAGAGCGGCGCCGCCCGCGAGCGGCAGGAGGATGTCGTTGTTCACGGAGTAGAAGGCGTCCTGCGGGAGGAAGGCGACCACGAGCGGCATCCCGAGCCTCAGGAAGCCGTCCGCGGGGAAGAGGACCCGGGCGAAGAGATGGGCCAGCCAGACGAGCAGCGCGCAGACGACCACGTTCAGGAACCGGATCCAGTACAGGCCCTGCCCGCCGTGCAGGCCGAGCGTCTGACCGAGCCGGTACCAGAGCCCGGCCGCGGCATAGTAGAGCGGGGGCTGCGTGGATTCGTGGTTCCCGCCGCTCGCGATCTGGCCCACGCGGTATTCGAAGGCGGTCCGGATCCGGTCGAACGGGAGACTCC
>Ga0315295_10004301_pt1 | contig 12123 bp, 12 predicted proteins | sample YL17G14_0_MG_FD_204453 | JGI IMG/M metagenome (GOLD analysis project Ga0315295, IMG submission 204453) | Sediment microbial communities from Yellowstone Lake, YNP, Wyoming, USA - YL17G14_0 | ecosystem: Environmental > Aquatic > Freshwater > Lake > Sediment | place: USA: Wyoming | collected... | reverse complement strand
TGGTAAGAATCGATGGCAAGGCAGTAACCGCAAAAGAGATTGAAAACAAAATTTCGGCACTGCCCGAAAGATACAGGGAAGTCATTAAAGGTGACAAAAGAAAATTTTTGGATGAATTAATTGTTGATGAACTTCTTTACGGAGAAGCGCTTAGAGCGAATGTAGAGAAGGAAAAGGAAGTCTTGGAATTGATCGAGGAAGCTAAAAAAAAGATTATAATAGCAAAATTACTTAAAGAAAAAGTAGATGATGCAATATCTATAAGCGATGAGGAAGTGGAGAATTATTATCAAAACAATCAGGATAAGTTTAGAACACCTGAAGTTTTACGGGCATCGCACATATTGCTAAAAACAGAAAAGGAATCAAGCGATGCGCTTTTGGAATTAGCAAACGGCAGAAATTTTGAGGATTTGGCTCGTTCAAGGTCGACAGACCCTACATCGCAAAAAGGAGGGGATATAGGCTATTTTACAAAAGGCCAGCTTGATCCGGATTTTGAGAAAGCCTGTTTTGCAATGGAGGAAGGAAAGATTAGCGATGTCGTAAAAACAAAATTCGGATTTCATATCATAAAATTGACGGAAAAAAAAGCTCAGGCTTTGGAAAATTTCGAAGATGTAAAGGAAAGGATTAAGAGAAATCTATTAAACGATAAAAGGAAGAAAAGCTTTGTTAGCTTGATTCAAAAATTAAAAGACAGGGCAAAAATAGATATAAATGAAAATTCACCTTATTTTTCAAAGAAATAGGCTGTCATAAAACTCATTTTGGAAAGATTAATTTTGTGACACCCTATACAAAGAAAGAATGATGTGAAAAAAAGAAATAAGCTGAAGGTATTAGGTTTTATATTTATGTCATTTATTTCAGCTTACGTTTTTGCGGAAGTTATTGACAGGATACGGGTAGTTGTAAATGACGAAGTTATAACGCAAAGAGAAATAGACAGAAGGGCAACGCTTATATACGAGCAATACAAGCTTCTGTATAAGGACGAAGAATTAAAGGAAAAAATGCAAGAAGTATATGACAAAATAATAGACCAACTTATAAACGATAAATTAGTCGTAAGCAAGGCAAAGCAAAACGGCATCCAGGTCACGGATAAGGAAATAGAAGAAGAGATGAAAAAGGTCAAATCAAACTTTAACCGGGAAGAGGAATTCTATTTAACGCTTGAAAGGCAGGGTATCAGTTTAAATGAATTAAAAGAAAATTATAAATCAACGCTGATTGCTAAAAAGCTTATAGACAAGGAAATAGGTTCAAAGGTTACAGTGATACCCGGTGAAGTTTATGATTACTACGTTAATAACAAAGATGAATTTAGGCTGCCTCCCATGGTTCGAGTCCGTTCTATATTGATAAGGATTAAAGAAGACCGCGGGTCAGAAGATGCCTTGATGTTGGCAAAGGAGATATACGGGCAGCTTAAGGGCGATGGGGATTTTTCAGAAATGGCAAGGAAATATTCGGATGATCAATATGCGCCTTCGGGAGGAGACATGGGGTATATTAAAAAGGGTGAAATGAGAAAGAAGATAGACGATGTAATATTCAGCCTTAAAGAAGGCGAGATTTCAGATATTCAGAGATCCGATTTGGGTTTTCATATATTCAAGGTAGAGGAAATTAGAGCCCAGGAACAAAAAACATTTGATGAGTCAAAAAATCAGATAGAAAGATTTTTATTTAATAGAAAAATTCAGGAGAAATTAACTACATATGTCGAGCAGCTAAGGGAAAATGCATATATAGATTATAAGTGAATGACATGCTTTTTAAAAGCAGGCCAAAGATTATAATTACCGCAGGCGATCCCGCAGGAATAGGCCCGGAAATAACAAAAAAGGCCATTTCACAAAAAGACATAAAAAATCTGGCAGAATTTATAATAGTTGGAGATATAGATAAAAAGTATCCTTATATAGGACATGCTACGGCGGAAGGAGGCAGGATATCGGTAGAAAATATAAAAAAAGCTGTCAAGATATTACGCGGTATTAAAGGAAAAAAAGCGCTTGTCACCTGCCCCATAAATAAATATTCTATTAAAGAAGCCGGTTTCGGTTTTAATGGGCATACAGAGATGTTGGCCGGCCTTACAAAAACTAAAGATGTAGCCATGTCTTTTATTAAAGATTATTTTAGAATAGTTCTTGTAACGCGGCATATACCTCTTTCAAAGGCGGCGAGCGAAATAAGCGAAGAAAAAATAATAAGGACAACGAAATTATTTTATCAAGCTCTAAATAATTTCTTTAAAATCAAGAAGCCACGAATAGGCATAGCCGGATTGAATCCACATGCCGGTGAATCCGGCATTATGGGAAGAGAAGAAACGGATATTATTATTCCCGCCGTTCGAAGATTAAAAATTTATATTAAAAATATAATAGGGCCGAAACCCGCTGATATTATATTTAACGATTTATATAAAAGGAATCTGGACGGAGTAGTCTGCATGTATCACGATCAGGGGCTTATCCCGTTTAAAATGCTATATTTTGATAAAGGCGTAAACCTTACACTTGGATTGCCTTTTATCAGGACATCGCCCGATCACGGAACAGCATATGATATAGCGGGGAAAAATATAGCTGACGCGTCGTCGATGTGTGAAGCGATAAAACTGGCAATAAAACTTGCATAAATAAACAAGATACAAGATACAAGATACAAGATACAAACAATAACCAATTACTAATATCCAATGACCAATAAATTCCCAATTACATTGGGCATTGGATAATTGGATATTTATTTGAAATTGGTAATTGGATATTAGAATTTGTTTGTATCTTGGTTATTGGTTATTTCATTATGTTGACTAAGAGTGAGTTAGTTCAGTTATGGAAAAAAAATGATTTTAGGCCTAAAAGGCGTCTCGGCCAAAATTTTCTGATAGATAAAAATATAAAGAACAAAATAATAGAATTTATAAATCCAGATGTTAATGACAAGATATTGGAAATAGGCGCAGGTTTCGGAGAGATTACGATAGATCTTTCAGAAAGAGCAAAAAAGGTAATTGCGATAGAAAAGGACAAGAAAATCCTCGCAATTCTGAAAAAAGAGGTGCTTAAAAACACGCGTAATATATCTCTTGTAGAAGGAGATGTCCTAAAAATAGATATAGCAGAGCATTTTAATAAAGTAGTAGGGAATTTGCCTTATTATATATCCACAGCAATAATTGAAAAGTTATTTGATATTAAAGATAAAAAAGATGTCGAAATATTCATTATGCTGCAGAAGGAGTATGTAGACAGGATAACGGCAAAGCCGGGAGGAAAGGAATATTCTTCGATAAGCCTGTATGTTCAAATGCATGTGGATGTAAAAAAACTTATGAATATAAAAAGAACATGTTTTTATCCCATACCCGATGTCGATTCGAGTTTTATTAAACTCGTAAAAAGAGATATTTCCGTAAATGTTAAAAATAAGGAATTTTTAAATAAGATAATAAGATCGGCATTTCAACAAAGACGAAAGAAAATAATAAATGCGTTGTCTTTTGGCGGGTTCTTAGCGGACAAGGGTGCGCTGGAAAATAGATTAAAAAATGTAATTAACGAAAACGCAAGACCTGAAGATTTATCGCTTGAAGACTATTGCAAAATAGCAAATGCACTATGGGAAAAGAAAGAATAGAAAAAAAGACAGTCGAGCATGCGGCGAAATTGTCGAGGCTTAGTTTTTCGGAAAAAGAAATAGAAAAGTTTTCCGAAGAGCTGGGTATAATAGTCGATTATATAAATAAACTGAAAGAAGTGAATACCGACGATGTGGCAGCGATGAGCCATGCCATAAAAAGCGTAAAAAATGTCTTTAGAGAAGATAGGGTTAAAGCATCTCTCGATAAAGAGGACGCGCTTAAAAATGCCTCGAAGAAAAACGATAATTTATTTATCGTACCGAAAATAATAGAATAGATATGAAGGATTATAAAAAATGCTTGGAACGCATTGGGAAGGTGGATGAAAAGATTCATGCATTTGTTCATTTTGATAAGGAAACTATAGATGAAAATGCAAGTAAGGCAAAAGACGGCATATTGAAAGGGGCCGCTATCGCCGTTAAAGATAATATCTGCGTAATGAATGAGTTGACAACATGCGGTTCTAATATTTTGAAAGGTTTCAAGCCGCCTTATGACGCAACGGTAATAAAAAAGATAAAAGATGCCGGAGGGATTTTATTCGGCAAGGTCAACATGGACGAATTTGCATTCGGCTCTTCATGCGAGACTTCCTGTTACGGTCCTACTAGAAATCCTTGGGATTTACAAAGAATTCCAGGGGGTTCCAGCGGAGGATCTGCCGCAGCCGTGGCAGCCGGAGAAGTTATGATGGCGCTTGGATCGGATACCGGCGGTTCAGTAAGACAGCCTGCGGCGCTTTGCGGGGTGGTAGGAATGAAACCCACTTACGGCCGCGTATCCCGTTACGGCCTTATTGCGTTTGCATCAAGTTTAGACCAGATAGGGCCTATTGCAAAGAACGTAAGAGACTGCGCAATGTTATTAAACGTAACAGCAGGTTACGATGAAATGGATTCTACGTCAATCGATATGCCGGTTCCCGATTATGCTAAATCTCTCGTAAAAGACGTAAAAGGGGTTAGGATAGGCATTCCCAAAGAATATTTTATCGAAGGGATTGATAAAGACGTCGAAATAAACGTGAGGAACGCTATTGAGATATTAAAGGACTTGGGCGCAGAGATAATCGAGATAAGTTTACCGCATACATCATATGCTGTGGGTTGTTATTATATAATTGCGCCCGCGGAGGCAAGTTCGAATCTGGCGCGGTACGATGGCGTCCAATACGGCCTTAGAGGAGAAGAATCAAAAGGAATGATTGAAATGTATATTGATACAAGAAACAAAGGTTTCGGCGATGAGGCAAAAAGAAGGATTCTTCTGGGCACGTATGTGCTTTCCAGCGGTTATTATGAGGCATATTATCTTAAAGCGCAGAAAGTAAGGGCGAAAATATCAGAGGATTTTCTGAAGGCATTTGAAATTTGCGATTGTATTATAACGCCGACTTCTCCGACACCCGCATTTAAATTGGGAGAAAGACTTGATAATCCTCTTAATATGTATCTTTCCGATGTTTTTACTATTTCTGCGAATCTTAGCGGTATACCAGGGATTTCTATACCATGCGGTTTTTCAAAAAATGGTTTGCCCATAGGTTTGCAGATATTGGGAAAACATTTTAGCGAAGAAATGATATTGCGCGTAGCGTATACATTTGAACAAAACACAGAGCATCATTTGAGGGAACCGGTATTGTGAGATATAGCATGATTCAGGCAACAGGGAACAGGCAACGGGCAACAGTGGGCATCAGGGATACGGGGGACAGTAAAATAATAAACTGATCCCTGAATCCCTGTACCCCACTGATGCCTGATGCCTGTTGCCTGATCCCTGAAACGATGGTTATAAAAATGAATAAATACGAAGCAGTTATAGGATTAGAAGTTCACGTGCAGTTATCGACAAAAAGCAAGGCTTTTTGCGGATGCAGCACAGAATTCGGTCAAGCGCCCAATTCGTCAACATGCCCTGTTTGTCTTGGATTCCCCGGATCATTACCCGTATTAAATAAAGAAGCTTTTAGATACGCGATAAAAGTTGCGATAGCGCTGAACTGCGAAATACAGGCAAAGGTAAAATTTGACAGGAAAAATTATTATTATCCCGACCTTCCTAAGAATTATCAGATTTCGCAATACGATATGCCGCTCGCATTTAACGGTTATCTTGATATCGGCGAGGATTCAAAAAAACGCATAAATATAAAAAGGATTCACCTCGAAGAAGATGCCGGGAAGCTTATGCACGACCCGGATAAAAAAATAAGTTACGTCGATTATAACCGGGCAGGCATACCGCTTTTGGAAATAGTAAGCGAGCCTGATATTAGAACGCCTGATGAAGCATACGAGTACCTGACCACGCTTAAAGCCATATTGCAGTATCTTGAAGTCTCAGACTGCAATATGGAGGAAGGCAGTTTAAGGTGCGATGCAAATGTATCAATCAGAAAGACGCAAGATAAGAAATTGGGAACAAGGGTCGAAATAAAAAATATGAATTCATTTAAAGCGGTTAGTTTGGCGCTGATGACTGAAATTGCAGATCAAGAGTCTAAGGTGGAAGTGAATGTTCCAATTGTTCAGGAGACTAAACTGTGGGATGCCGAGAGGAAGGAAACTTTAGTAATGCGGTCAAAAGAAGAAGCAGAGGATTATAGATATTTTCCGGAACCGGATCTGGTCCCTTTCATCATTGATAAAAGGGAAGTTTATAATATTAAAGCGGCGCTTCCGGAATTGCCGAAACAAAGGAAAGAAAGAATTATTTCTTCGTATAAATTAGGCGAAAAAGAAACAGGTGTTATTGTGTCGGATAGGAAAATAGCGGATTATTTCGAGGAGGCGGCGCGCATTTATAATGAGCCAAAAGCTATTTCAAATTGGATAACCGGCGTTATGATGGCAGAATTAAATGAGAGATCCACGACGATAGAAAAATTAGGTTTTTCGCCAAAAATGCTTACAGAGCTTATACAGCTTATTAATAATTCGACTATCAGCGGAAAGATGGCAAAGGGCATTTTTAAAGAATCCATAGAAAAGAAGATGTCTCCTAAAGATATAGTAGAAAGCAGGAATTTAAAACAAATTTCGGATGAAGGCGAATTGGTTAATATAATTGGCGAAGTGATTAACGAGCATAAAAAACCCGTAGAAGATTATAAAAAAGGAAAAGCCAATGCCTTTATGTTTTTGGTTGGGCAGATAATGAAAAAGACTAAAGGCAAAGCAAGCCCCGAGGCAATAAATAAATTATTAAAGAAAAAGCTGGAAGGGTAATATTAAAAAGACATCCTATAATGAGAAAGAAGCGAGGAGGCTACATCGGGATATAAAGTTGGTTTATTGATAAACTTTGGTAACAAAAGTTGTCAAATAAGGCGATTAATGGTTTAATCGCTGTGAGGTCTCTGAAAAACTATCCAAAATGATATCAGAGACCTCAGAGAGCTCTGGCTATTTTTAGACTTTTTCAGAGCTCTCTTAATTAATCTGAAGTAAATCAGGTATAATCCCTAGGATTTATACCTGATGATTATACCAGGAGCGCTAATGAAGAAAAAAAGATTTGTGAAAGCATTCGCCGCTTTCTTTGCCGTATCAATAATTTTCGGCGGAATAACATTTTGTCAGCAGAAGGATTTGGATATATCAGAATTTTATAAAGAAATAGAATTATTTTCAGATGCAATTTCACTGGTAATCGCCAATTATATCGATAATGTAAAACCAAAGGAACTTATATATGGCGCTTTAAAAGGCATGTTGTCGTCATTAGATGAATACAGCCAGTTTTTGGAACCGGATAATTTTAAAGAAATGAAAATCGAAACGGAAGGAAGATTCGGCGGCCTGGGCATAGAAATAGGCACAAGAGGCGGCATGCTGACAATAATATCTCCAATTGACGGAACTCCGGCCGAAAAAGCAGGCTTAAAGCCGGGAGATATTATAGTTAAAATCGACGGAGAAATTACAAAAAATATAGTTCTATATGACGCGGTAAAGAATTTACGCGGGAAAGTCGGCTCTCCGGTTATTTTAAGCATATGGAGAGAAAAGGAAGAGCGTTTTTTCGATATCTCGCTTGTGAGAGAAATGATAGAAATAAACAGCATAAAGGAAGCCAAGGTTTTTGAAGACGATATAGGATATGTGAAATTAGTAGAATTTCAGGAGAAGACATCGGATGAGCTTGGAAAGGACCTTGATGATTTAATGCAGAAAAATATAAAGGGATTAATCTTGGATTTAAGAAATAATCCCGGCGGGCTTCTTGAATCTTCGATAGATGTCTCCGATTTATTTCTTAAAAAAGGAACGCTGATTGTATCAACAAAAGGGAAGAAGGAGCTTCATAATAAAGAGTATTTTTCTAAAGGAATAAAATCGTTTACCGATATTACATTGGTTGTTCTTGTAAATGAAGGGTCGGCGAGCGCTTCGGAGATTGTCGCAGGGGCCATCAAAGACAATAAAAGAGGCATAGTCGTAGGCAGCAAGACTTACGGAAAAGGATCGGTTCAAACCGTAATACAGCTTAAAGACGAATCTGCATTAAGAATAACGACAGCGGAATATTTTACGCCGGGCAATTATTCGATTCAGAAAAAGGGTATCTTGCCCGATATTATTGTCGATTTAGAGACCGAAAATAAAAATAAAGAGGACGAGAAAAAGGATATATTTGAAGAATTGGATGAAGATAAGGAAACAAAAGAAAAGGAAAAGCCTATAGATAATCAGATAAAAGCCGCTATAAACATTATAAAAGCAATAAATCTCGAGAAGAAAAACACTAAGGTGCAATAGTTATGATTACCCTTGGGATTGAAACGTCGTGCGATGAAACAGCGTGCGCGGTTGTTAAGGATGGTAAGATACTTAGCAATGAAGTAAGCTCAAGCGTTAAACTTCATAGCGAATACGGCGGAGTTGTTCCCGAAATAGCATCAAGATTTCATGTGGAATATATTAACGGTGTAGTAAAGAAAGCGTTAAAAAAGGCAAGGGTAAATATTCTTGACCTTGAATTGATTGCGGTTACATACGGGCCCGGGCTTTCTGGATCGCTTTTAATCGGTGTTTCTTTTGCTAAAGCTTTAAGTTATGCATTGAGTATACCTATTATCGGAATAAATCACATAAACGCACATATATACGCGAATTTTATAAGAAACAAATTTAAAAGAATGCCTAAATTTCCGTTTATAGGGTTGGTGGTATCGGGAGGCCATACAAGCATAATGTTATGCAGGAATCTAAATGATTTTAGGATATTGGGAAATACCAAGGATGACGCGGTAGGGGAAGCGTTTGACAAAGTAGCAAAAATATTAGGTTTAGGATACCCGGGCGGGCCTATTATAGAAAAACGCGCGAGACATTTCAGAAAAAAAGATATGATAAAATTGCCAAAAACATATTTAGAAAAACATTCTTATGATTTCAGTTTCAGCGGAATAAAAACAGCAGTTCTTTATTATATAAAAAATAAAAAACTTACGAAAGATTTTATAGCTTTGGTGGCGTATTCTTTTCAGGAAGCGGTTTTCGACGTAATAATTGAAAAAACAATTAGAGCTTGCAGAAAATTTGATATAAAAACGTTAGTAATCGGCGGAGGAGTGGCCGCAAATAATAGATTATTCAATAAAATTAAAGATGCTTGTGATGCTAACAGAATTCTTTTTTACTCTCCCGGCAAAAGCTTATGTCTTGACAACGGCGCAATGGTGGCGATGTTGGGAGAAGCTTTATTCGAGAAGAATGAAATTTTGAATAATGAAATAAACGTGGAGACAAATCTGGAATCGATGCTAACATGGGAGCGGACGTTCCGATAGACGAAGGATGATGGACGAAGGACGACAAGGATAGAGTAAATCTTTATCGTCTATCATCCCTCGTCTATCGTCCATCAGGACAGTATATAGCGGTTAAAAGGAGGGAAGATGAACTATTATATTGAAATATTTTTGAAATTATTATTATCAGCCTTTTTCGGCGGAGTTATAGGTTTAGAGAGGGAAATACACGGAAGGGCTGCCGGACTGAGAACGCATATACTTGTTTCTGTCGGTTCATGCCTGATTATGTTGACATCAATTCATATATTCGATTATTACAAGCATATAGCAAGCTGCGATCCCGCGAGAATAGCAGCAGGAGTGGTTGCGGGAATAGGTTTTTTGGGAGCGGGCACCATAATGAGATATAGAGGCTCTGTCATAGGTCTCACGACCGCAGCAAGCATTTGGACAGTTTCGGCGATTGGCCTTGCATCAGGCGTAGGGTTTTATTATGGCTGCGCGCTAACAACGGTTATTGTGCTTATAACGTTGGTCGTAATTTCAAAGTTGGAACATAAAATTATACGCAAAGATTGGTATAAAGCGCTGTGCATAGAATCGGATATTCATGCAAGCCAGATGAAAGAAATAAGGGCGGTGCTGGCGAAGTTTAATGCCGTTATAAGAGATTTTGAAATAGAAAAAATAAATGATAAAAAAGAATCGCTTTTAAGGTTTGTTATTAAATTGACAACAAATAAATATGATGATAATATCATAACAAGTTTATTAGATATAGATGGTGTTGCTAAAGCCCGCTGGGAATAGGCATTTAAAAGCTTGGTAAAAAGGAGGGTAATATGAGGAGAAGATTTGCGCAGGCAGAAGAGGCTCCGCCAAAAGAAAAGATTCTTGATGTTGACGCCAGCATGCAGGGGACGCTTTCGTTTAATGACCCCGTAAATCTTAGGATTAACGGGAAATTCGAAGGTAAGTTAAACACAAAGGGCACTCTTATGGTGGGCGAACACGCGAATGTTAACGCGGATATTATCGGAGATTATATTACGATAGCCGGAAACGTAAGGGGAAGCATAAAGGCGGCAAAAGAAATAAGCGTTATATCTCCGGCGAAGTTTTCGGGAAATCTTGAGACTCCGGTATTAAGCGTAGCGCAAGGAGCCGTTATAAACGGAAACATAAGAATGACTGCTTTAAGCCATACGAAATCCCTGGAATCAGCAAATGCCACCCTTACCCTGGATGAAGTTGCTGATTATTTGGAAATAGATAAAAATGTTGTTTCGGAGTGGGCTGAAAACGGAAGGCTGCCGGGGAGAAAAGAAGGAAATAATTGGATAGTAGATAAAGCGGTTCTCGAGAACTGGGTTTCAAACGAGCAAATAGGATAAAAGTCAGCGATAATTTATGCCAGAAAAATTGTTAGATATGAATGAACTCTCTTCCTATCTCGATATTTCGGAAAGTGAAATAAGAAAGTTGGTTGATGAGCACGTTATTCCGGCATATAGGCTCGGCGGTTCTTTCCTTAGGTTCAGAAAAGAACAGATAGACGCTATAAAAAACGAGATATTGTTGAAAAAGCCTCATATTACCCCGACATATAAAGTAAAACTTGATATCGCAAATGGAGTTGCAAAAGTAGAGTCTACGGAAACAATAAGCGATAAAATATTGGATCTATTTTATTTTTCGGATTTCTACATTATCTGCGCCCTTCTTATAACCATTATGCTTATTTTTATAGTCAGAATGTAATCACATCCATGATTAAAATTAAAAATATCCTCAACTGTATCAAAAATAACAAAATATCCGTTTTAGAGGCATACGAAAAATTAAAATTCCTTCCATACGAAGACTTGGGTTTTGCCAAGATAGATCATCACAGGAGTATTAGAAGGGGGTTTCCGGAAGTTATATTCGGTGAAGGAAAAAAAACGGAGGAAATCATAGAAATTTGCAGAAGAATGATGAATCACAATAAAACATTATTGTTGACGAGAACAAATAAAAGTATTTATTCAAGATTAAAAAAAATAAATAAAAACGTGCGGTTTGATGAATTATCCGGCTTGGTTTATCTTGAGCAAAAAAGGATAAAGAAAAGGGGATTGATCCTGATTCTTACGGCGGGCACTTCAGATAGAAAAGTAGCAAATGAAGCAGAAATAACCGCGCGTGTCATGGGAAACCGCGTTAAAACAATCGTGGACGTAGGAGTTGCAGGGGTCCATAGATTGCTGGCTCAGATGAAATTGATTCAGAAAGCAACCGTGCTTATTGTTATCGCAGGAATGGAAGGGGCTTTAGCAAGCGTCGTAAGCGGCCTTGCTTCGAAGCCGGTGATTGCAGTTCCTACAAGCGTAGGATACGGAGCGAGCTTTAAAGGCATCGCGCCTCTTCTTACGATGCTTAATTCATGCTCTCCTGGAGTCTGCGTGGTAAATATAGACAATGGATTCGGCGCAGGTTACTTGGCTTCAATGATAAACAAGTAACGGATCAATAAGCTTACCCTCCTACGCCTCAGCCATAGGCTGATCCGCCTTTGGCGGAAACGCTTCGGAGGGCAGGCGCGTTGGGGATATTCGAGAGAATTGGATACCACACGCGGAAGCGTGTGGAGTAAGTATGAAAATAGCATATATAAGTTGTTCAAGCGGTATAAGCGGAGACATGCTCTTGG
>Ga0315295_10004300_pt1 | contig 12123 bp, 10 predicted proteins | sample YL17G14_0_MG_FD_204453 | JGI IMG/M metagenome (GOLD analysis project Ga0315295, IMG submission 204453) | Sediment microbial communities from Yellowstone Lake, YNP, Wyoming, USA - YL17G14_0 | ecosystem: Environmental > Aquatic > Freshwater > Lake > Sediment | place: USA: Wyoming | collected... | reverse complement strand
GGGAAGCAGAGCTACTGGTGCCCGCACTAGGACTCGAACCTAGGACCCGGTGATTAAGAGTCACCTGCTCTGCCAAACTGAGCTATGCGGGCACAGACGCACATTGCAGTATACAGCTTGGCAGCCGGCTCTGTCAATGCTCGCCGAGGCGCTTTGCCAGCGAGAGCGCCGGCCCCAGCAGCGCCGCGGCGGCGAGCGCAAGCCCCGCGCCGGTGCCGAAGGCTACCGCCGGCCCGAGCCGCTCCCACAGCCACGCGATGAGCAGGCTGGACGGAAGCGCGCAGACGGATACCGACAGGTTGTACACGCCGTAGCCGGTTGCACGGCGGTCGCGCACCAGGTCGGCCACCAGCGCGCGCTCCGTCCCCTCGGTCATCCCGAAGAAGAACCCGTAGAGGATCATGAGCGGCCACATCTGCCAGCTCGCCCCGGCCGCCGCGAATCCGGCGTAGGCCGCCGCGTACACGAGCCACCCGCCGAGGAGGAGCGACTTGCGCCCGAAGCGGTCTGAGGCCCATCCGCCGGGCACCGAGAGCACCGTTATGGTCAGGTTGTGGACCATCCACAGAAGAGGCACCGCCGCAATGGGCATCCCCAGGTCCCGCGCCCGCATGAGGACGAACACGTCGCTCGAGTTGCCCAGCGAGAAGAGCACCAGCGGCACGAGGAAAGGCAGGAGCGGCTTCACCGCTCTCCAGGAATGCGCGGGCCCGGTTTCCGCCGAGGCCTTCTTGGCGCGCTCGACGACGAAGACGGAGCCCAGCGCGACGGCCAACAGGGTCGGCATCGCGGCTATGAGGAAAAGCTTTCTCAGTGATCCGGCCAGAACCGCCGGAGGCAGGCTCGCCGTGGCGAACGGGCTGCCCGCCCGCCCGCCGACCAGGAGCCACAGGACGGCCGAGGCCGCGAGCGGCCCGATCACCGCGCCCAGGTTGTCCAGCGCCCGCTGCAGGCCGAATGAGGCGCCCATCGACTCCGCCCTCGCGCTGGCGGCCAGCAGCGCGTCGCGCGGCGCCGTCCGTATCCCCTTGCCCAGGCGGTCTGAGAACCGGGAGGCGAGCACCGTCGGCCAGCCCGTCGCGAACGCGATGCTGAGCTTGGCGAGCCAGGAGACCGAGTAGCCGGCTATGACGAACGGCTTGCGCCGGCCGCTGGCGTCGGAGAGCTTTCCGAACAGGAACTTGAAGGCGCCGTTTGCGGTCTCCGCGACGCCCTCGATGATGCCGAGGGAGAAAAGCGAGCCGCCGAGCACGCTCGTCACGAAGGCGGGCAGCAGCGGGAATATCATCTCGGAGCTTGAGTCGTTGAGCAACGACACGAGCCCGAGCATGGCGACGTTGCGGGCAAACCTAGGCCGCTTCAACCCTTCTCCTGGCGCGCATTATAAGCCATATCCCGGCTGCGGCCAGCGGGATGGCGACCCACTGGCTCGGCGTCAGGCCCCGGAAGAGCGGGTTGTCGCCGCGCAGGAATTCCACCAAGAATCGGAAGACGCCGTACCACAGGCACAGGACGCCGAGGATTAACCCCTCCGGTCGCCTCCGGCGCGTCAGGCCGTACAGGACGGCGAAGGTGACGAGCGCGTTGGCGCTGGAATAAAGCTGCGTGGGGTGCACGGGCGTGTTCCCGAATGCGTACCAGGCCGGGCTTCCCGGAGGGAAGACGATTCCCAGCGGCGAGTCCGTGGGCCTTCCGAAGCAGCACCCGTACATGAAGCAGCCCACCCGGCCGAACGCCAGCACGAGCGCGACGTATGGAGCGGCGAGGTCCGCCGCGGCCAGGGGGCGGATCCCCCTGCGCTTAATCGCAGCTAGCCCCACGGCCAGGCCGGGTATGAACCCGCCGAGGAAGACGAAGCCGGAGAGCCCCCGCCAGAAGGCGATGATGGCTATGGGGTTGGAGGCGAACTCGTCCCAGTTCATCGCGACGTAGGTCGCACGGGCGCCTGCCAGGCCGACGATGAAGCCGACCGTTGCGGCGTCGGCGATTGCGTCGGGGTCCAGTCCGAAGCGCCGGGCGTCCCGGCGCAGGAGGAACAGCCCGATGAGGAGCCCCACGGCGATAGCCACGCCATAGGCGTGTATGGGGATCGGGCCTAACCGGAAGAGGATTGGGTGCACCGCGTTCTCCTGGCGCGCCTGGAGGGACTCGAACCCCCAACCACAGGATTAGAAATCCCGTGCTCTATCCGCTTGAGCTACAGGCGCACAACCCTATGGGCAAAAGGCATCTCATGCCGCGCAGCGGGTGCTTCGCCGGGCGATTCTAATGCTGCGCAACGAGTGCTTCGCAAAGCAATTGGGGTGAGTGACGGGATTCGAACCCGCGGTCCCCAGGGCCACAGCCTGGTGCTCTAACCGCTGAGCCACACTCACCTCCGTAACAAGGGCAATTGTAGCACAGCACTCAAGCGGCGGGCAAGCCGTCAGAGCTCCCGCCTGCCCTCCAGGGCCTTACCCAGGGTGACCTCGTCCACGAACTCAAGGCTGCTCCCGACGGGCACGCCCCTGGCAAGCCGCGTGACCTTGACGCCCGCCCCCTTCAGCGCCTCGGCCAGGTACGCGGCGGTGGTCTCGCCCTGCGCGTCCGGGTCGGTCGCTATTATGACCTCCCTGACGCTTCCCTTGCCCGTCCCCTCGCGCACGCGTTTTAGGAGCGGCTCGACCGCGAGCCCCGCGGGGCCGACTCCCTCCAGCGGGTCTATCGTCCCCAAGAGGACGTGGTACAGCCCGCGGTAGCCCGTCTTCTCTACGAGCGGCACGTCTGTCGGCCGCTCGACCACGCATATCGAGGCGCGGTCGCGCCGCGCGTCGGTGCAGACGGGGCAGAGCTCCCCCTGGGCGAGGTTGTTGCAGACGGAGCAGAAGCGCATCTGGCGCTTGAGCGTCTCTATCGCCCGGGCCAGGCCGAGCGCCTCGTCCTCCGCGGCGGCGAGCAGGTGGTAGGCTATCCTCTCCGCGCTCTTGCGGCCGATTCCGGGCAGCTCCGTGAGCGCTTCTATGAGCGCCTCAAGCGCCGGCGGGAGTAGGGCCACCTATAGCATCTCCATGATGTCCAGCACGTCCACCATGTCGCCGAACCTCTTGTGCAGCTCGGGCTCCAGCTTGTCGACAGCGTCGTTGAACGCCGCTGCGAGTAGATCCTGCAGCACCTCCAGGTCGCCCTGCTTCAACAGGGCGGGGTCTATCCTGACGGACAGGACCTCTCTCTCGCCGTCCATCTCGACCCTGACCATGTCTCCGCCCGCGCTGCCCTCCACCTTTAGCGAGGCGAGCTCCTTCTGGCGGCGCAGCATGTCGGCTTGGAGCTGTCGTACCTGTTTAAGTATCTTCGTCATCCCTCTGGTCATTGGAGGCACTCCCTCTTCGAACGTGCACTATTTTTCCCGCGAAGAGTTCAATTGCTCTCTTCACGTCTGGGTGTTCCAGCGGCGACTCGTCCCGATGCGTGGCTCCGGTCGGGTTTCCCGGATTGCTCTCCGCCTCTCCCTCCAGGTAAAGGACGAAGGACAACGGGCCGAAAAAGCTCTCCGCGTGGCGCTGCAGGGCAGCCGCCGCGCTCTTCTCCCGCAGCCGTTGCAGCGCCGTCTTCCCGCTGGCGCCGAATGAGAGGTACGCCTTGCCGCCTTCCACGCGCACGAGGCGTCCCTTGGCTAGCCGCACGTAGGTCGTTCCGTCCTCTTCTTTGAGACGCATAAGGAACTCGTCCCATCGAGCCGCGACGTCCGCCGCGCCGGCTTTTTCGCCGGCAGGAACGGGCCGCTGCGGAGGCGATGGGCTTTTCTTTGCGTCGGGGTTGGCCGGGTGTGGCGATGAGTCTTTGCCTGCGCCGTGCGCGCTCGCCTTGCCGGGGTTGCCTCCCCCGCTGGGGGCGCGCTTGGCGGGCTTCGTCTCTTGCGCGGGAGGCTCCTCGCGCCTGGGGCGGGGTTTTTCCTCTTTGCTTCGCGTCGGAGCTGCGGGCTGCGTCGGGGCCTTGTCCTCCTGGCAGAGCCTGACCATGGACAGCTCGATGGCGAGCCGCTGTGGCGTGCCGCGGCGCATCGCCGCGTCGGCCTCCGACAGGGTCTCCAGCGCCCGCACGATCCGGTCGCGGCCCATCTTGGAGGCCAGCGAGCCGGCGATCGCTCGCTCCTCCGGAGGCAGGTCGCCCTCCGCGCCGCAGGAGATCAGCAGGGCCTCCCGCAGGAGCGCAAGCAGCGAGTCGAGGAGGTGGCGCAGCTCGGCGCCGGCAGCCTCCGCCTCGGCCAATCTCTCCATCGCGCCGGCGAGGTCGCCCTCGGCCAGCGCCTCCGCCATCGCCGCGATAAGGCCGCCCTCGGCGGCGCCTATGGCGTTGCGCACCGTCTCGGCCGTGAGCCGCTCGCCAGGCTCGGAGAAGGCCGCTATCTGATCCAGGAGCACGATTCCGTCGCGCAGGCCGCCCTCGGCGGCGGCGGCCATCTCCGCCAGCGCCTCGTCGGTAACGTCGAAGCCCTCTTCGTCCGCTATGCGCCGCAGCTGGGCGGTTATCTCGCGCAGGCCGAGCCGCCTGAATCGGAAGATCTGGCAGCGCGACCGCACCGTGGGCAGCACCTTGTGCAGCTCGGTCGTGGCGAAGATGAACTTCACGTGGTCGGGCGGCTCCTCCAGGGTTTTCAGGAAGGCGTTGAAGGCCGAGGTGGACAGCATGTGGACCTCGTCCACGATGTATATCCGGTACTTGCCGCGGACAGGGGCGACGACGAGCTCCTCCTGCAGCTGGCGGATGTTGTCCACGCCGGTGTAGGTGGCGCCGTCTATCTCGCGGACGTCGAAGCTGCCTCCCGACTCTATCTCCAGGCACGAGCCGCAGGCGTTGCACGGCTCGGGGCGAGAGCCCCCCTCGCAGTTGAGCGCCTTGGCGAGGAGACGCGCCGTGGTCGTCTTGCCGCATCCGCGCGGTCCGGCGAACAGGAAGGCGTGTGGCACTCTGCCCCGCTGGAGGGCGTTTGCAAGCGTCCTCGTCACGTGGGCCTGTCCGACGACCTCGCTGAACAGTTTCGGCCGCCACTTGCGAGCGAGGACTTCGTAAGCCAAGTCTGCTCCGTATGCTGACGGGTCTGGGCGTCGGCCCGCCCGCGGTGTCCGCTTACCGTTGCTTCCTTCCGGACCTGGCGGGGTTCGCAGGCCTGCGCCGGGCCGCGCCCGAACCCGTGGTATTGTGTTCAAACGGCTTCCGCCCGGCTTGCGGGGCGTCGGCCGCTTAAAGCTCCGACCGTGGCGGAGAGGGGGGGATTCGAACCCCCGAGAGACCAAAGGCCCCTACCTGATCTCCAATCAGGCGCGCTCGGCCAGCTACGCGACCTCTCCGTCCGTAGCGGCCCGATTATAGGTCGGCCCCCCGGGCTTGTAAAGCCCTACCGCCCCGCCGCCTTGGTAGGCGCGCCGCGCGGGCTTGCGGGCCTGGTGAGGGCGGCCCGCTCAAGGCTTCTTGAAGAGGTCGTCCCAGGACGAGGCCCGGCTCCGGCGCGGGACCGGCTTTTCCGCGGGGATGAACTCGTCGCAGTGATTGACGCGCTCCTTGTCGTGAACGGGGTCGGTCGTGGTGCTTGAGCAGTCGTTGTAGGCGCCCGGGTGGTAGAGCTTGCAGTTGATGCAGGCGCAAACAGGCCCGCCGCATGACGGGCAGAGATCACCGGCGCGCGCCCGCTCCACCAGCTGGTAGGCCCCTCCGCAGCGGGCGCAGCGGGGCATCAGTACAGGGGCTCTTCTATCTGCTCCGGCGTCCGCGCCAGGATCTCCAGCGAGCCGTTGTTGTTCTCTATGAGGCCGCGGACCCGCAGCTCTGTGCCCTTGTAATGGTCGACTGGATCGCCCAGCTCGAGGAAGCGCCGCATGTCCACCGGGTAGATGAGTATCTTGAGCGCGTCCGGATCCTCCGGGGTGAACATGAGAACCCTGATGTCGGTGCGAGGGTCGCGGTAGCTTTCGGCCACGACGCCCTGGACTGCGACGTTCTTGTCCACGTAGGCGGAAGCCTGTTCGGGGGTGATCACCTCGTCCTTGGTCGCCTCCCACCTGGGATGCCGGGCCAGGCGCTGAGCCAGCGCGGCCTGCGTGGACCCCACCGGCTGTATCTCCGGCGTGGGCGCGGCGACCTCCTCTTTGGGAGCGGGGGTGATGGGATGGCCCGCCGCCGGCTGGCCGAGCGGCCTGTTCATCTTTATGGCCTTGACGAATCCCGCGCTGACCCTGACCTCGCCCACGTCGACCTTCACGTTGAACCGGCCGTCCTCGTAGCCCGTCACCAGGCCGGTCATCGTCGTTCCGCTGGCCAGGACGAGCTTGTCCAGGTCCTGGATGCCCTGGATGACGATTATGTTGTCCCGTTCCCCGGTGGCGTAGAGGCCGAAGGGCTCAAGCGCGGTGTTCAGAGCCTGGACGAGCGGCTGGTTCTCCACCTCTATAGTGACCGAGACCGCCGGTATCTGAACGTTGGGAATGATCTGGACCTTGTAGGCGTCCGCGATGTAGGTGAGGAAATCCGCGAGAGGATAGTCCTGGAAGGTCGCGCTGACCAACTGCGTGAACTGGTCGGCGGTGCCGGCAGCGGGTTCCTCCTTCACCACGGCCTGCTCTTCCTCGGCCATCTGGCTTGGCTGCGCCGTCTCCTGCGTCACGACGCGGCCGGCGTTGTAATACGCCGTCAGCCATGTCTCGGCAACCGCCTTTGCCGCCCCCTCCACGTAGCGCCTGGATATCTCCTCGAACTGCGGCGAGAAGGACTCCCCGGCCCACCAATAGACGACCCGGATGAGGTTGTCGTCCTTGGAGGAGCGCTCGAGCGCCCGCTCGAAGTAGATGATGGGCGACGATATGGTCGAAACCTCGCCGATCCTGAGCTTGAAGTTGAAATTGTCCAGGTACCGTTCGAACGACCGACGGATGTCGGCGTCCTCGCCCCACTGCGCCTCGTGAAGCGGCATGTGTATCTGGGCGACGATCTGCGCCAGCTCGCCGTAACGCCGCGCCAGCTCGGCCGCAGGCAGCCCCCGGCCCGTGGCTCTGGCCAGCTCCTCCAGGCGCCTGGCGATCGAAGCGGAGGTGTGGCCTTCCTGGAAGGCCTTCTGGTCGTATAGGCCGGCCAGCAGCGAGTCGTAGTTGTCGGTGAGCAGGGCGTCTAGCTCGCTGGGCAGCAGGGGCATGACGTCGGAGATGACCCGCTGGAGCGTTCTGGGAGAAAACGCCCACGCCGTTGGCACGACGAATACCAAGAGCGACAGAAGAAGAACGACCTTCCTGACCGACAGCATAATTCCCCCAAACGGCGCTACTTCGCCAGTATCAGCCCGCTTCAATTCTATCGCGGCCGTGGCCGCTTAGTCAAGGCGTGGCGCGACGGCCACGTCCAGCCGCGCGCCTTCGGCCACGGTGACAAGCGGCCAGCGCCCGGGCGCCAGCAGAGCCAGGGTCTTCCTGACGCCCGGGATGGGCAGGGAGGTTCGCCCCTTGCAGATAAGCTCCCTCGCCGCGGTAAGCGCCTCTGGAGGTATCTTCTCCACAAGCCCGTTCATCGAAAGAGACGGCGGGCCCTCCGAGAGCACGAGTCCCGCCTCGCCCGGATCTACCCATCGTCTCGCATGGGCTTGAAGCGCCTCCCACGATTCCCAAAGCGGGCTCAGTGCTGCGCCGGCCGCCTTGGCGACCGCTACCGGGTCCGCCCAGGGAGTCCCTCGCAGGGCGAGCGCGGAGCGCCTGGCGGGTCTGCCCTCCTGCATCGACGCCACCCAGCAGAGCTCCTCCGGCAGGCCGGCCTCGATGCAGGCGGCGAGCGCGCGGAGCCACGCGGAGGAATAGTGCTCGTCGCAGGCCTCCGCCAGGGCCGCCCACGAGCCGAGGAGCCACGCCGCCGCCGAGGCCGCCTCCCGCAGGTCGCCGGCGGCCACGCCGGTCTTCTCTTCAACCTCCGCCGGGGAGGCCCCGTCGCGCCAGGAAAGCAGCGCGCAGGTCGCCTTGATGGCGCGCATGCGCGCCGGCCCGGGCCGAAGGGATCTGGACAGAATCTTTAGCGGCGAGTCATCCGCCGCCGGCAGCCCGAGCGACGCCGCGAGCCTGCGGTGCAGCCCGCTTTCCGCCTCGGCCATGGTGGCCCACACGGGAACCCGGTCGGCGTCCGGCGTGGACAGGAGGCGCAGAAGAGAATCGGCCTCCGCCAGCGGGCTGTCAGGGTCGGGTGAGCGTCGCAGCGCGGCGGCCGTTTCCGGGCGCAGGCCACAGGCCGCGGCTGCCGCCCCGGCGGGGGTCAGCTCCATCCCGCCGCCGGGCGTCATGGACAACAGCCTGGCCGCCTGCGCGTCGGCGGCGCAGGATGCGACCCATGCCCGCGCCTGCCGCCTGCCGCCTCCGCGCAGCGGGAGAGACCGCGCCAGGGAAATTACCTCCTCGCGCCGCTTGAGCGCGCCCGCCGCGCAGAGGAATAGGCGCGACGGCGCTCGTCCCGGCCGTGGCGGGGCTTCCTCCCGCGACAGGTGCGCCGCCAGCGCCCGCTCCTCCATAGGTGTTCTTGCTATGAGGATCGCCCGCCCGGCCCCTGACAGGCCCAGCCTGCCTGCCCTCCCGCCTGCCGCCTCGAACAGCTCCCGCGGTATCAGGCGTTCGGACGACAGGCCGGTCCGCGCATCCGGGCTCCACACGATAGGCTCCACGATCGCCGCCTCGGCGGGCAGGTTGACCCCGTGCGCGAGCGTCGTAGTCGAGACGACGGCCCTTATCTCGCCGCGCTTGAATCCTTCCTCCACGACGCCGCGCTCCTCCGGGGAAAGCTCTGCCGAGTGGAAGGCCACCCCGCCGGCCAGGCAGCCGGACAGCTCCTCACGGTGCCCCGTCGGCTCGATGCCCTCGAGGCGCCTAGCGGCGTGCGTCGCCGCCGGGAGGCCGCTGCCTGCCGCCAGCGCCGCGGCGACGGCCCGCGCGGCGGCGCGCGTGGCGCAGAAGTACAGGATTTGCTCGCCCCGGCCCATAAGCTCCAGCGCAAGCCCCTCCGGCTCCCTCGCCCGGAAGAGCTCCTCTCCCTGCGCCCCTCCCGGAAGCTCATTGTAGGCGAACCTTCCCCGGAAGAAGATTCCAGCGCGCAGCGGCACCGGGCGTTCCGTGACCTCGACGAGCGGGAAGCCCAGGCGCTCCGACAGCATCCGGGCGTGGGCGCGGGAGGCAGTCAGGATGAGCGACTGGGCCGGCTTCTCACAGAAGGCGTGCGCGGCGCAGGCCAGCTCCACCGCCCACCCGCGCTCGGGATCGGAGATCGTCTGGGCCTCGTCGAGCACGAGGCATGACGTCCCGGGAAGGCTCGGATGGCGCGACCAGACCCTCGCGAACCGCTCATATATGCAGACGGCCACGTCGAACTGCAGGCCGCGAAGGCGCTCGTCATCTGCGCCTCTTCCCCCTCCCGCCGCCAGCGCCACCCGGAGCCCATGTGCGTTCCAGGCTTGAAGCACCTGTGCCTGCTCGCAGGCCGCGCCCACGAGCGGGGTGAGGTGCCAGGACTTTCCGCCGCGTGCCGCCGCCGCAAGGCAGGCCAGCTCGGCGAGGGAGCCTTTGCCCGAGGAGGTAGGGGCGCAGACGACGAGGGAGCGTCCCTCGAGGGCTCCAAACTGGATTGCAAGTGCTTGGACGGGTAGCAGTTGAGCGCCGAGGCGGCTTGACAGGTGCTCCGCCGCCCCTTCCGGGAGAAGGTCCGCTATGTCGGAGAAGCGCAAGAGGCAAACCCCTTGGTAGTGGATAAATTATAACACCGGCGGCCTGCTCGGGGGGAGTTTTCGCTAAAGGACTGGCCGTTCGTGCCGTAAGGATGCAAGGGAAGCATTGATTAAAACGGCCTTACCCCCCTCCAAGGCCGTTAGGGGCGGCGCGGTTCCCCCCGTTCGGCGCGCGCCGCCCCGTTTATTTGCCCAGCCTTGTGAAAAAATGCACAAACTTTTCCTCCGGGGTTGCTAGGCCCCCAATCCTTATAGTAGAATCCCTACTGCTTCTTGCTTCTCCCCCTTGATATGGGAGTTGGCAGGAGTACTGTGCCGCAGCGCCCTTGCCTTGGATGCGGGCGCGGGGCCCGGCTGATATGCCTTGCGCGTGTTTGGCCATCTGATTGTGGAGATTGGGAGGTAGAGCCCTGTGAAGGTGGAAGTCGAACGACTTGAGAACTCACGGCGCCGCGTAAAGTGCGAGGCGAGCGCAGAAGAGGTGGAGCGCGTCTTCCACTCGCAAGCCTGGGATATATCATCCGCGCGGAGCATACCGGGCTTCAGGCCCGGCAAGGCGCCGCTTGAGATCGTCGAGTCCAGGTTCGGCGAGCAGCTGCGCGAGGGGGTGCGGGCGGCGCTTGCGGAACAGGGCTTTAACCAGGCGGTGTCAGAGGCCGGGCTTGAGCCGCTGGCCCAGCCCGTGGCGGAGAGCCTGCCCGAGCCGCATCAAGGCAAGGCCTTTTCCTTTTCGCTGCTGGTGGACGTTCGTCCCGAGATAGAGCTCGGCGATTACAAGTCCGTGAAGGTCGAGCCGAAGGCTCAGGACGTCACCGACGAGCACGTCGAGGCGACCATCGAGCGATTCCGGCAGGAGGCGGCGGAGTTCAGGCCGCTGCCCGCGCGCCCGGTGGAGAAGGACGACTGGGTGCTCGTCGATTTCAAGTCCGAGGTGGACGGCAAGCTCCTCCAGGAGATGGAGGCGTTCCTCTTCCGCGTGGGCGGCGGGGTTTTCCCCGCGGAGGTCGAGTCGGCGCTGGTCGGCAAGCACCCCGGCGAGTCGGCGGAGGTCGAGGTTTCCGCGGAAGGCGCTCCGGAGAAAAAGCTCTCCTTCAGCGTTAAGGTGCGGGAGCTCAAGGAGCGGGTCATCCCGGAGCTTAACGACGAATTCGCCGGCAGCTTCGCCAACGTGAAGTCGGTGAGCCAGATGCGCGATGAGGTGCGTCGCCGGCTCGATGTAGCGGCGCGGGAAGAGGCAAGAGCCCAGGCGCACAGCGAGGCGGTGGACAAGCTCATCGAGATGGCGAAGATGGAGACGCCGGAGGGACTCGTCGAGAATCAGCTCTCCTACCTGGTGGCCATGGTTCAGGGCGATCCCAGGCTTGCTGCCGGTAAGAAGGAAGAGGATTTGAGACGGGAGCTGCGTCCAGCGGCGCAGCGCCAGGTCAAGGCGAGCCTGATAATAGAGGAGATTGCGCATAAGGAAGGGATATCCGTCGCCGACGAGGAACTGCGCCAGACCGCCGGCGCCGTGCTGGCCCGCATGCCCGACGAGGGGGAGCGGCGGCGATGGGTTGAGGGAGGGGGCTTATCGGAGCTGCATTACAGGCTGCTCCGAAGGAAGGTGTTGGAGATGTTCGTCCCCAAGGAGCCGGGGCGGCTCATCGTTACGCCGGATGAGGCCGCGCGCGGCGGGCGGGGCGGCATTTTGACGCCTTAGGAGGTATGCGGGATGGCGCTCGTCCCAATAGTTGTTGAAAAATCGACGGCCGGTGAGCGGGCGTACGACATTTACTCGCGCCTGCTCAAGGACAGGATCATCGTTCTCGGCAGCGAGATAGACGACGTCGTCGCGAACCTGATCATCGCGCAGCTTTTGTTCCTCGAGCTGGAGGAACCGGACAAGGACGTTCACCTTTACATTAACTCTCCAGGCGGCATCGTTTCATCCGGCCTGGGCATCTACGACACGATGCAGTTCATCAAGTGCGACGTCTGCACCTATGCCGTCGGGCAGGCCGTGAGCATGGGCGCCCTGCTGCTTGCGGCCGGCGCCAAGGGCAAGCGGTTCGCCCTGCCCAACGCGAGGATCCTCATCCATCAGCCGCTTGGCGGCGCGCAGGGGCAGGCGACCGACGTCGAGATACACGCGAAGGAGATCGTCCGGGTGAAGAGCCGGCTCATAGAGATACTGGCCAAGCACACGGGGCAGCCGGTGAAGAAGGTCGCGGCGGACACGGAGAGGGACTACTTCATGACGGCGGCGGAGGCCCTTTCCTACGGCATCGTGGACAAGATAGTCGAGTCGAGGAGCGCCGGCAAATAGGTGGCTACTAAAGACGATCGCGCATTGAAGGATATGGCCGGGTCTGGGGAGCCGGCGGAGGCGGTTCTGCGACTGCCGCTTCTGGCGCTCAGGGACATCGTCA
>Ga0315295_10004298_pt1 | contig 12130 bp, 11 predicted proteins | sample YL17G14_0_MG_FD_204453 | JGI IMG/M metagenome (GOLD analysis project Ga0315295, IMG submission 204453) | Sediment microbial communities from Yellowstone Lake, YNP, Wyoming, USA - YL17G14_0 | ecosystem: Environmental > Aquatic > Freshwater > Lake > Sediment | place: USA: Wyoming | collected... | reverse complement strand
AGAAGATAATTTTATTGTAAAACTCAATGGTAAACGATTTGCCACGCCTTTATTTTTGGTTTTGATACTCATAGAAACTACTGACCTTATTTTTGCAGTGGATAGTATCCCTGCTATTTTAGCAATAACACAGGATCAGTTTATTGTATATACGTCCAATGTGTTTGCAATACTCGGATAACGTTCTCTCTATTTTGCATTGGCAGGCGTAGTGCATCGCTTTTGGTTGTTGAGTTTTGGTCTGGCAATAGTATTGGTCTTTGTAGGTATAAAGATGCTACTGATCGACTTATACAAAATTCCAATCGAATGGTCGTTGATTTTTATAGCCTTTATAATTACAGGTAGTATTTTCTTATCATTAAAAATAAAGAGAACAAAATAGGTTATTTTATGATTCTTTAGAAAGCAATTTTTGAAATTATTTACTTGATACACATCACATCACATCATTGAATTCGGTGGTTTATGTCAAAAATTATGTTTTCAAAAGTAAAAAAGCCATGAACCTTATTTTCGAAATAGCTCAAAAAAGGAATATATCGATAGCGCTTTTCAATCAAGCCGCTTCGCTGTTCTGTCGATAGAGGTTGATGTCCAGCCACATGCGAGTCTGTTAGCGATAACCCCGTTTGGAAATTTCAGGCAACTGATCTTTGCAACCTATCGGAATACCGGAAGTATCGAAATCTTGCACAAAGGCTTGGTTAAAAAAAAGCTCCCTGAATTAATCAGAGAGTTTTAATTTATTCTATTAATTAATATTAGCTACTTAGGAAGAACCACTCCGTCTATCACATGAACAACACCATTGGTACCTTTTAAGTCGGCTACAGTTACAAAAGCTGATTTACCAGATTCATCTGTTAATTTAGCTTTGCCGATATCCAGTGAAGCTGTTAACTTACCACCGCTGACAGTTGTTAAAAATACTTTACCGTTACCCTTTTTGATAGCATCCATCACTGCAGCTGCATTGAGATTGTTGCTAACAACATGATAAGTCAAAATTTTTGCCAACTGGGCCTTATTCTCAGGCTTAAGCAAATTTGCAACAGTACCTTCAGGAAGCTTATTAAAAGCAGCATTAGTAGGAGCAAATACTATAAATGGACCAGCACTTTTCAAAGTTGTAACTAAATCGGCAGCTTTTACAGCACCCACTAATGTTGTATGATCTGCAGACCCGATTGCAATATCAACAACGTCTTTTCCCCGGTTGAAAGCGGTCAATGAGGAAAATAAAGCAAGCAGATCTGAATTTTGTTTGATATGCCAGTAAGTTATTAAAAATAAGGATGGTTAGAGTTTTATTATTTGATATTCCAAAATTTAACTGACCAAATGCACCTGGACTCTACCCTGTTTTCATAATTACATTCTGAAAAATTAGTTATCATTGCCAATAATTAATCTTTAACTTTCTGCATCATGAAATTAAGAATCTCCTTAACTATTCTCTCTTTGTTTTTAGCACTCGCTGCAAAAGCTCAAAGTGGAAATGTCAATATAAAATGCGACACTTCGAAATTCAAATTCCGGGCAGTTTCAGAAATTGGATTTGCTTCTGTTCTTGCCCACCATATTCAGTTGGGTCAGAATGGGAATTATTTTGATTATGTAAAAGATGGAGGGCAGGATGTGCTTTTCCCGATAACCCGTTTTTCCCTTGAGATGGATGTGAATAAAAGGAACACTTTTATTTTGCTATATCAGCCGTTAAGGATAGAGTCTCAGGCGTTTCTTAGAACTGATGCTGTCTTTAATGATATTACATTTCCTGCATTAACCGGAATAAACTGTCTTTATAACTTCCCATTTTATAGATTCAGCTATCTGAGGGAACTTATGCCCAATAATCCCAGATACAAGTTTGCCCTAGGCGGTACTTTGCAGATTCGTAATGCAACAATATCATTTGAATCAACAGATGGGTCACGATTCACGACTAACGGAGGAGTTGGACCTGTTCCAGCATTAAAAATTCGTGGTAAGGCTCAGTTTAATAATTGTTTTTATGCTGAACTTGAGGCAGATGGAATATATGCACCGGTAAGTTATCTGAACGGGAGCGATAATGAAATTGTTGGCGCTATACTTGATGCCAGCATACGGATGGGGGCACAAATAAATGAGTCAGGCAGACTATTTCTTAACTTAAGATATCTTGGCGGGGGTGCTATAGGAACAGATACCGGAGATGTGTGGCCCGGAGATGGTTATGTAAAAAACTGGCTCAATTTTATAACAGTTTCGACTGGATTTGTCTACCAATTTTAAAAATCCTGCAATGGAAAATGATTAACACACCATATTACTGACAATAAAGAAGAATTGTAATGATCAACTCAAAACTGACATTTCAGAGAGTTGAAGAATATAATGCAAAGAGCTCTGATGCAACCAGATAATTGCTTAATTTTATTCAAGTTGTTTATTAATTTTAAGGTACTAGAATGATGAAATATTTTGACCCGGGGATAATTATTGTAATAGTAATTACAGTTTTGCTTTTTACAGTTGCTTTGTTTGTTAAAGGTTTTACACATAACCTTTTTTTGGAAGCCGGAGTACTTCTGGTTTCGATCAAACTGATAATGATGGCATATCGGAATAGTCTTAATTACAGTGATTTAAAGAAAGAGCTGAATGAGATCAGGCGACTTCTGGAGGAGAAAAGCCAGACCACAATTAAGTAGATTAGTTATCAGATAATTGAATTAGCTTAAAAACAGCAATCCAATGTGGTATCTTGTATTATTAATCGCCGGATTTTTACCATTAATTATCGGAGCGAGTCTTTTAGTTGATAATGCATCCTCTCTTGCCAAGCGATTAAATATCCCGGCGATGGTTATTGGGCTTACCATTGTTGGTTTCGGAACAGCTGCTCCTGAATTGGTTGAAAATATGTTTTAGGATAGATCAGAACCTTGAACTGGTTTGTTATAAGTGCTTCTTAAGATCACTTACTGATCTGATTGGATAAATATTATTGTACTTTTCAATAACAGGTTCATCAGCCAGAGAACCGGCTACAAGAATCTTTTGTGACTTGAATGTTGAGCTTAGATTATTGAGGTATTCTTGGGGTTCTGAAATTGAAAGATCTGATAATACACCTGTGACAAGTATATCAGAATGCCACTTTTCGCTCGCTTCAGCCAGAGCAGGAAATGGGGTTGCCTGACCCAGGTAAAGCACCTCATGCCCCAACTTTCGAATCAGATATGAATAGAAAAGAAGCCCCAATTCATGTAGTTCATTTTCAGGGAGGAACATGATAACTCTCTTGCTCTTTGGATCATTTGCCGGTGGCAGGGAATCGATGGCTGAGATAAGTCTTCCACGGAAAATGTTTGAAATAAAATGCTCTCCACCCGTATTTACAGAACCGGTATGCCACATTATCCCAATCCTCCTGAGAAATGGGAATACTACACTGGAAAAGGTCTCCTCAAACCCAATGTTTATGACTGACCTTAGGAGGATCTCATTAACAGCGTTACCATTAAAAGAGAGCATAGCAACAATTAACGATTTGATATGTGTGTCAGAAATGACAGAATCCCTTGTAAGAAACTCGACCTTCTCTTCCAATTCAGATTCGGAATACTTAGCAATTTTTGATATCTTGATACCACTATGATAGATGATGGAGATGTTTATTAATCGCCTCAGGTCATCATCTTCATACCACCTTCTGTTTGTGTCAGTACGTTTAGGTTTGATGATATTATATCGCCTCTCCCACACTCTTATTGTAGCAGTCTTAATACAGGTCAGCTTTTCAAGCTCATATAAGGTGTAATGTCTCATACTGAGATTAATTCTGTTGATAAATATAGATATTATTAGAGTAGTAAAGGTTGGCTAAAAAAAAATCTGCAGCCTTTCGACTGCAGATTTTCATGGTTTAAATATATTATTTCCCTGAAGGCAAAAGAACCTTGCTTATTGTATGAATAACCCCGTTTGTCCCTAAAACATTGATCAGAGCTGCATTTGTGCTGATGGCAGCCATTGTTCCGTTTCCGGAAGTAACTGTACCAGCAGTAGCGCTGATGCTTATGTTACCATTCAAAGTGGGAACACTTCCGGTAATCAGGTCACGCGAAAATACCCTGCCTGTGGCGGTTGTCGGCGAAGAAATGATATGATGCTGCAACACGGCTGTTAATGTGCTGATATCTATATCATTAATGCCCGATACACCCAATGCTGTGTATAACGCACTGAAGGCAGCATCGGTAGGTGCAAATACAGTAAGTTTAGAAGAAGCTGCTGAAGCAGCATCGAGCAAAGCCGGAACTCTGACGAGAGCAGCTACCAGTTGTATAAATTCTGCACCGGAGGAAGCTGTGGAAAGCGCTGTAGCAATCTGAGCTATGGTTTGTGAAGGAGGCATTAAAGTTCTGTCTATAACGTGAACAACACCATTATCAGCCAGAATGTCTGTGGTAATAACACGTGAGCGTCCATTTATAAATACTCCATTTGAACCACGGTTACTCAGATAGAACACCCCCCCTAATGTAGTAACGGAAGAATTTTCAGGAGCGGTATTAGATGGAAGCTGACTGGCCTTTACTTCACTGCCAATTACATGATAAGCCAGAACAGCATCAAGAGTTGCACGATCAGGCAATGTTGTAATACCGGCAGCTGTGAAAGCGTCATTAGTCGGTGCAAATAGTGTTTTCTTTGAAGAACTGAGTAACGTTTCAAGAATCGAAGGACTTGCTGCTGTTACTGCCGCAATAAGTGTTGTAAAGTTCTTATTGAAGTAAGCTGGTTCTACGACTGTATTAACAAAACGTCCGATAGATGCAGGAACTAAAACCTGGTCTATTACGTGCACAACGCCGTTTGTGGCATTCACATCAGCAGTTAGTACTTTTGCAGATCCGTTCAAACTAATACCGCCGGTTGTCGTTACGGCAATGCTTTCCGTATTTGCAGTAACAACATTACCAGCTGTTAACTGTGTTGAAAGTACAGCACCTGTTGTAACTACATGATACTGAAGCAATGATTTAAGAACCGGCTCAGGAACATCGTTAATGCTTGTTTGTCCTATAGTTGCCAATAGGGCAGTAAAAGCATCATTGGTTGGAGCAAACACAGTAAATTTACCTGTTCCGCTCAGAGTCGACACTAAATCCGGAAATTTAGTAAGTGCTGTGACCAGTGAGCTAAGTGTTGGCTGATCCTGAGCAAGCAGCACAATGTTCTGTGTAGGCTGTGGGGCTTCGTCTTCTTTTTCACACCCTGACAGGATAAAAATCCCCATAAGTGCAATTAGTACTAAAGTTAATTTTTGCGTTTTCATTTTCAATACATTTTAAATTAATATTTATATTTGAACATTAAACATCATAGAATATAATTTGTTCATTTATTTATTAATATTATGAGTCATTATGTAAAATATATTTATTATTTAGATGCTTATTTGTGTTTTATACATCTGATTATTATTTATTTATTAGATAAATGAAAATTTTATATTTTGTTCTTATTTATTTTTATAAAAATGAACATTTTCGAAAATACAAAGGACTGAAACAACTTTTATTACTTTAATTATCTCGCAACTTAATTTATGTTTGAATGGATCAGACACTGGCGATATGGTAACCAGTATGGATATGAGACATTTTTCAGGGATCAGGACCGTCGGTTGCAGGGTAAACCGGGCATAATCCTGTCAGAATTAGGGATGCCGGAGGTTTATAAGCCTGGGTTTTATATAAATTTTATGGACCATGTCTTTCTTTACTCCTTGCCGGTTTTTCTTCAACCTTATGTTCTGGCCGACAGGGGAATCGCTTTGATTGATCCGTTAAATCCATTGGCAAGAGAGCCGTTTGTTCCGCTTCAGCTGGTTGATATGAACGGCTCTTTAAATAATCGGGAAGGTCGCCCATATGTTGAATGCGAAGTGACCTGGCGTCCGCCGGGAATGAAGAAAAACCCTGTTGATCACGGATATTTTCTATACACCGGAGACGGAAAGGGCGGTGCACCTGATGTGTGCCAGAAGACAGGGGCCAAAGTTGCTGGCTGGTACTATGGGCATCTCCTTCCTGAGAAAAAAGTTGCCTGGGAGTATCAATGTAAAAGGATCTATGAAGAAACAGTCACAGCCCTTATGGAAGAATTTCCTCAAGCCGAATTCTGCCATGCTCAATACATTTATGAAAAATCATTAAGAGAGGCTGTTGAACACCTTTTGGCTAAAGGCTGCAAAACAATTATTTACCAGTGTTTTTGTAATCCGGTATACTCCGACTTTGAGGACTATGCCTATGCCCTGCCAAAGGTTTACAGTTTTGTAAACAAGCGGGCTAAGATCATCTGTGCTGATCAATTAGGCAACCAGGCGGCAATGCGTGAGGGATATGTACAGATAATCCGGGACCAACTCGCTCAAGTGCCTGTCAATGCCAGGGTCCTTCTGATCCTGTCAAAACACGGCCACCCATTCAAAAAAGAGACTCAGGACAAGCGCGGGCCTGAATACCGTGTGCCTCTGGAAACAGAGATGCGAAATCTGATGGAAAAAAGGGGCGGACCATGGGAGCTTGTTTGGAGTGATGATGAGTATGCAGATGAATACTGGGACCCCAGGAACAACAAACTTTCAACCTGCTCAGCCTATCGCAAAGCCATTAATGAAGGATTCGACTACGCACTCGAGGTTCCTACAGAATTTATTGCCGAAAATACGGACCTGATGTTCCTGCATGCAATAAAAAAGTTCAAAGCTTTTAGCAGCTACGATCCAAATGAGCCAGTTCCTTATCCTGATTGGGAAAAGCCGCTGGTACGATTTTTTCGTGAAGGAAAAACGACAGGCATCTATGCCGGATGCCCTGTTGGTCAATACCGCAAATATGTCGTCGAGGCAACAGTGGCCTCAATATCAGAAATACTGAAATAATTTTAAAATATTTATTTTATATCAAACCAGTCTGCTCACGAATTTTTAAATTTTATATTTAGATTAGTCCTGTTAAAGTTCAGAATCTTTTTTTTAGAACAGAATGAACCACCCTGCATTTGTAAAGCGATTAAGAGCGGGCCTGAAATCAGATGAGACCGGTAATAAGGCCAATTCGCTTATTTTTCTACACAGATATGGTTTCAACATCCCTCTTACTTTCCTGGTAACAACCTGCGCTTACGACAGGTATCTCAAAGAGGGCCCAGTCGTAATTGAAGAACTCAGGGAGGAGATTCTGCACCTTCCGGATGTAACCTATGCCGTTCGCTCCTCTACAACTGCCGAAGATTCGAAGGAGTACAGTTATGCCGGTCAGTTTCAAACCCTGATGAACATCCGGGGAACGGAGAATATTCTGAAAGCAGTACAAGAGGTATGGAACTCATCATCATTATTAGGTGATAATGAATATCTGAGAAAAACTAAGATTTCTACATTTAAATGCGGCGTTATTATCCAGGAAATGATAGCGTCAAAGCTGGCCGGTGTAAGTTTCAGCCGCAATCCTGTTACAAATCAGCAGGAAATTGTAATTGAGGCTGTTGAAGGATTCGGCGAGGACCTTGTTCAGAAGGGAATTACACCCTTACGCTGGAGAATAAGAAAGGATCTGGTTCTTGATGGGAATAAGAGTCATCGCTATTTTTCTGTTATCAGGCATGTAGCAGACGATACGGCAAAGCTAAAAAAGAATTACGGATCACATATTGATATCGAGTGGGCTTATGATGGCAAAAAAATATACTATCTGCAACTAAGACAGATAACAGGGCGAAAAGATATTCAGATATATTCCAATAAAATGGCCAAAGAAATGCTTCCCGGTCAGATTAAACCTCTTGTATGGTCGGTGAATATTCCGATGGTTAACGGGACATGGATAGGTATACTTTCAGAGATCACGGGAACCCTGGATATAAAACCCGAAGATCTGGCAAAACCATTTTATTATCAGACATATTTCAATATAGCTGCATTAGGAAAAATATTCAACAAATTCGGGATGTCAGCTGACAGCCTGGAATACCTGATGATGGGGAATGACAATTCAAAACCCTCTTTTAAACCCGGTCTCAAAAGTCTGAGGCACACTTTCAGGATAATAAGGTTTATTTACACTAAACTGCGTTTTGAAAAGACTTTCCTGAGTGATTATAGCGAACTCAGGAAAAAATATGTAAAGATAGAAGAGTCATTGAAGGAAAAGTTAATGATCAATTCTTATCCTGATATTTATTTAACTCTTTTTAATGAGGGGAAAAGGCTGGCATACCTCAATATTGTAACCCCGATGCTGATGTCATATTACCATAAGAAGCTTAAAAAACAACTGGAAAAAGTTAATTTAGATTATGACAAACTCGATTTCAGGCAGGACTTCCCTCAACTGATTTCCTACACCCCCCTGCCATCAATTCAAAAGATCAAAAGGCAGATCGATAATTTACCTGAAAGCCTGAAAGAGAAATGTGTCTCTCTGGAAGAACTCAGGTCAATCAAAGAAGCTTCTGACATTGTCAGGGAGTTTGATAGATTTTTGAAAGATTTCGGCCATCTGAGCGAAAGCGGTAACGATTTCTCAGTCCCCAAGTGGAAGGAAAATCCTGAGCTGGTTTATAATATGATTATGAGCTCCTCCCCGGATGAAAACAGATCCGGGATGTATACCCTGAATGAGATGCAGCAGAAAGGATTCCAAGTCCATCGTTCTTTAAGTAATATTTATAAAAAAGCAGGTAACTTTAAACTATATCGAGAACAGATAAGTTCCTTATTTATATATGGCTACGGCCAGTTTCGCAAGCTTTTTATCAAACTTGGGAAAGATATGAAGAGAATGGGAATTATTGATTCAGAATATGATATCTTCTATCTAAGTAAAGTGGAAATTGACGCTGCACTTGAAAAAAATGAAAATTCACAGACAACCCGGTATCAGGACATTATTCAAAAGCGAAAAAATGAAATGGAGGAGACGAAAGATATTGTGCTACCTACGGTTATCTATGGAGAAGAAGCCCCGATCCTTGAAAAAGGGAGAGAGAAAAATCATTCAGGGATCAGCACATCATCAGGAATTTATAGAGGTAAAACAAGAGTTGTGCAGAGAACAGATGACTTTGCTGCAGTCCGGAATGGTGATGTACTCTTAATCCCATTTTCTGATGTCAGCTGGACGTCGATAATAGTGAAGGCGGGGGCTATTGTTTCGGAAACAGGCGGCATGCTTTCACATTGCTCAATTATTGCACGTGAAATGGGAATCCCCGCACTGGTCGCCGTAGAAAATGCCTGTGCACTGGGCAGTGGATTAACAGTGACTGTAGATGGTTCAAACGGAGTATTAACTATTCATGATTATGAGTGAAGCTATAGCGTTCCTTACACAAAAACCAATGCTCCTGGCAATCATTTGCAGTATTACCGGATATCTTATTGGTTCAGTGTCTTTTGCCCGCATTGTCTATTTCATTGTCACTAAAAACAGAACTATTGAATCCTTTTCAGAACCGGTTCCCCATTCTGACGAGACTTTCGAATCAGATCTGGTAAGCGCCACGCTGGTGACGAAAAAGATCGGGGCCAGGTATGGCTGCATGACTTCAATTGCTGACATGCTTAAAGTTGCAGTTCCGACCCTTTTGGTCATGCATTTATTCACTTCAGAGCCTTACTATTTGCTTACTGCACTTTTTGGAGTTATTGGTCATAATCTTCCCATTTACTACCGGTTTAAAGGTGGCAGGGGTGAATCTCCGATACTGGGTATTCTTCTTGTAATAAACTGGTTTGGATTGGTTTTGGTAAACCTTGCTGCTACTATACTTGGATTTGTAACGGGAAGTGTTCTGGTAGTGAGATGGGGCGGATACGTGTTAATGATATTCTGGCTCTGGTATTACTTTAATGACTGGCGCTATGCTCTCTTCATGATCCTTATTAACTTCTTTTTCTGGCTTTCAATGCGCAAAGATCTCTCACGTTTCATCGAGCTCAAAAAGAAAAAAGGTATTGAGTTCACCGAGGAGGATGTCTCTCAGTTCATACTTATGGGTAAAAGTCTGGGTCGGGCTCTCGATAAGTACAGCCTATTTGCTGTTTACAAAAAATATTTTAAAAAACCCCGTCAATCAAAATAAATAACAGGTGGCCAGAAGAATTGCATATATACTTTTTATAATAATATTCCCTGGTTTGCAGTCAGTTATAGGTCAAAAGACAGGCCTTGACTTCCAGAATCAGATAAGCGGCTGGGGCGGTTGCAATTTTTCGGATCCGTTAAGATATCAGACCGGGGCAAGATATATCCCAACCCTCAGCCCCTGGTGGAAGTTCGGTAAAAACAGCAAACTCGATGCAGAGATATCGGTTAATACTTACGGGAACCTGCTCTTCACGGGATCAGGCTTTGATACTGCATATTACGACTTCAAGCCATACAGAATGTGGCTCAGGTATTCTACTTCAAATTTTGAGCTCAGGGCAGGACTTCAGAAGATAAATTTCGGTTCAGCAAACATTCTCAGGCCTCTGATGTGGTTTGACAAAATGGACTACCGTGATCCTTTACAGCTGACAGATGGTGTTTACGGTCTGCTCGGACGATATTATTTCAGTAACAATATAAATATCTGGCTCTGGACTTTATATGGGAATGACAAAGTGAAAGGGTGGGAGTCGGTTCATTCTGTAAAAAATATTCCTGAATATGGAGGAAGATTCCAGCTTCCTGTTCCGAAGGGAGAGATCGCATTAAGTTATCACAACCGCGTAGCCGATTATTCAGAATTATATGCTGGGTTACCTCTTATTACAGAAACCAGTTTCAGTGAGAACAGAATGGCTGTGGATGGCAAATGGGATCTTGGTATTGGGTTATGGTTTGAATATTCTAAAAGCCTCAACGACAAAAATAATAAACTATTGAGCAGATGGGAAACCTATTATAATATAGGATTAGACTACACATTCTCCATTGGTAACGGACTGAATCTAATCTCCGAATTCTTTCATTATGGTAATAATCCTGATCAGGGGCAAGAAAAAATCAAAAGCAATTATTCAATGATGGCATTAAGCTACCCATTGTCGTTGTCTCACAACATTTCAGGACTTGCTTATTACAATTGGGAAAAGAAAGAATGGTACAGTTTCCTTAACCTTCAACTTAAATATGACTATATTAGTCTTTATTTTATGGCCTTCTGGAATCCTGATGTCCTATCTCTTTACAGTGGCACGGATGATAATAATCTTTTTGCTGGAAAAGGTATTCAAATAATGCTGGTACTTGACATATAATGCTTTAACACCATAACACAACATGAATGATGAAGTAATAAGAATTGAAGGCCTCAAGAAGCATTTCGCAATGGGAAGCGGCAGGTTTACCGCATTAAACGGAATTGATCTTTCATTCAGGAGGGGCGAGTTTGCCGGGTTGATTGGTCCCAGCGGATCAGGAAAGACCACGCTGCTTAACATAATCGGAACCCTTGATGCACCCTCGGAAGGGAAAGCAATTATTCTGGGGGAATCAGTCGGGAACCTCTCTGCAGGAGCATCTGCTGCCCTGCGAAAATCCCAACTGGGTTTTATTTTTCAGAGCTATAATCTCTTTCAGGTATACACTGTTTTTGAAAATGTAGAGTTTCCCCTACTGCTGCAAAAAATTGATGCACAAAAGAGGAAGAAAATGGTTCTTGATGCTCTTGAATGGGTTGGACTTACCGACAAGATAAAGTCAAAACCTGCTCAGCTTTCCGGTGGTGAGAGCCAGCGTGTTGCCATAGCCCGTTCAATGGTTAAAAGACCTGCTATTGTACTTGCCGATGAACCTACAGCGAACCTCGATGCCGCCAACTCTCATAATATACTTCAGACTATGGAGAAACTTAACCGCGAGCTGCACACTACATTCATTTTCGCAACGCATGATGATAAGGTGATCGGTTACGTAAGGAGGAAAATATTCCTGTTTGATGGCAAGGTGGCAAAGGATGAGAAAATTGAAAAAAACTAATGGAGAGATAATAAGATGCTGGCATTTAAACTTGCATTAAGAAACCTCCTGGGGGCAGGTTTGCGAACCTGGCTTAATGTTATTGTTCTTTCGTTCTC
>Ga0315295_10004297_pt1 | contig 12131 bp, 10 predicted proteins | sample YL17G14_0_MG_FD_204453 | JGI IMG/M metagenome (GOLD analysis project Ga0315295, IMG submission 204453) | Sediment microbial communities from Yellowstone Lake, YNP, Wyoming, USA - YL17G14_0 | ecosystem: Environmental > Aquatic > Freshwater > Lake > Sediment | place: USA: Wyoming | collected... | reverse complement strand
GACAGCAGGAGCAACTTGAGTATTCTCCTGGCCAACGAAAAGCCTGTTGACGACGTTTCTGAAAAAAGTGTTGCCGAAGAATCTAGCGGAAAAGAATGATAGGCCATTCCCAAAGGACATGAAGGAAGATTGAAGAGAAAACATTCTTTGTCCGGGCAAAAACAAAAGCCGAACCCAATCCAAAAAGAGTAGTGATAAGTAGATTTACTATTGTTGCCGAAGCGCCCAATTGCAGAACAAAAATGTAAATCGGAACGTGTATTAGAACCCAAACAAGAGTTGTTATTACGTTGGCGAGCCATTCATTTTTCAGAGCAAGCCACAACCTGTTAAACATATATCCCCTAAACGCAATCTCCTCGCTCACGGCCGTTGCAAACGATATTCCCAAAGCCATAGGAAGCGTCTTGTCTCCAATATTTGCCGCAAAACTTAGGCCGTTGTGTTTAATAAAATTGATAATTAACGCCTCCATCACAAAAAACGAACCCAGGGCCAGAGAAAAATAAACGGACGGGAAGAGATTTTTGACTGTTATCCCCAAAGAATCCAAACCCAAGCCCTCTTTTTTGGTAATCACAAAAACCGGTATCAACCAAATAATGGGTTTTATAACCAACTCCTCTACTTCATCGGGTAGTTGTATTAAAAACCTGTAAAGTCCCCAGACTATCAAAAGATATGTTGCGTAAACCGTCGCTGTTTTTAAATAATTTTCTTTCATTGCCCTTTCATTTTACATTCTTTATATGCTAGGTCGATGGCTTTGATAACCATATCTACTCTTTCTTTCGCCTCGGCGACACTTAGAGCATTCTTTTCGTTGGGAAACCAATGGAAAACCAAATTTCTGCAATTTTTCCAAGTGTCCCAAAGGGTATCCGCAAGCATGTTTGTCCCGGTAAAAGCAACCAGTTTGTCGTAGACGCTCTCGCTCCTGAAACTTTTTTCCAGAGAAGGATTTAAAGCTTTCCCGATCCTAAAATGCTTTCCGTAGTAATCCTGGGGGGTGATAAACTCAAAATCCAAAAACAATTTTTTCAAAAATCCTTCGTAGGCTTTGGCTGCAGGAAAAACCACAAAAGAGTAGTCATGGAAATCCTCCTTGCCGTAAAATGTTTCGGACAACAAAACCGCCTCATTTAGAAGCTCCCGGAGGTCTTCTCCCAGGTAATTCCACCAGACTTCTTTCGACAGCTCACCCATTATTTTATTCCCAAAGTAACCGAAATGGTCAACTTTCCGTTGCTTTCGGCAAGTCCTACAAATCCGCTCGTTTTGTCCTTCTCAAAAGAAATAGTCTGCATTGTTTCTTGAGCAAGCTCGTTGTCTATCTTCCAGCCACCAGCCGTAAGTTTATCTTTATAGAATAATTTTACTTGGGTCACCGAGTCCGTCGTTTCCCAAACGACAGAAATTCCCTTGCTGTCTTCTCCGGTGGTTGTCCAAGAGGATGTTAGTTTGGCTCCCGGATAAATCGGAAAATCGCTTGGGAAACCATCCGGCAGTTTTCCTTCTGCCGAGTAAGAAAACTGTCCTCCCTTACCGTCGAAGCTAATCTTTTTGCCGTCATTCTCCACCTTGACGTTTTCTCCTGCTGTCTTGGAAAGGAAAAGTGAGAGAAATTTTGAACTGATTTTCCCCCCTAAACTTCTCCACAAAACCCAAGCCGCAAGTCCAACCAAAACCAAAACGGCAAGAACCGATAAGAGAATAATCAGTAGCTTGTTAGACTTTTTCTTGGGCTCTTCCTTTTCTTCTTTTTTATCTTCCAGTTTATCTTCCAAAAAAATTCACCTCCTACCAAAAATCAATAATCCAATAATATTATCATGCGGGGTTTTAAGTCAAACCCCGAAAGCCTGTATGACATCCTCCCCGCTTTGAAAAGCGGGGTTTCCTCTAAAGGAGGATGACATATCAGCGTTCAATTCATCCCCTCGACTACGCTCGGGGTTTTCTTGAATGCTGATATAATTCTCATATGAAAGAAAAACTGCGGCTTGTTTTTGGAAAACTAAGAAAATTTTTTGCGAACAGAAAAAGGATTAAGGCTCTACTTTATTGGGGAGTTGTAGCCGCGGTCTTGACATGGCTTTTCTGGGGAATACCGCTCCCGACCGCCCTTTCTTCCAAACAAATCCCGGTTTCAACCAAACTTTATGACAGAAACGGAAAACTAATTTATGAAATATACACCGACAAAAGAAGTACGCCGATTAAACTTTCGGATCTTCCGGCTTATGTCAAAGAGGCCACTATTTCTATAGAAGACAAAGATTTTTACAAGCATTACGGATTTTCTTTTACCGGCATTGCCCGCGCTACTTTTAATATAGTTTTTAAAAGAAATCTTCAGGGTGGGTCAACCCTAACTCAACAATTGGTCAAAAATGCCCTTCTGTCCCCCGAACGTACGGTCAAGAGAAAAATTCGGGAATTCGTTTTAACATTATTTGTCGAATCTCTTTACTCAAAAGATCAAATTCTGGAGATGTATCTAAACCAAATCCCTTACGGTTCAACCGCATATGGAATTGAAGCCGCGAGCGAACTTTATTTCGGAAAACAGGCAAAGGACCTGACTTTAGCCGAGTCGGCTCTCTTGGCAGGTCTATTGTCCTCTCCCACGGCATACTCGCCTTTTGGGGTCCACCCGGAGCTTGCCAAGGAAAGGCAAATAGACGTGCTCAGAAGAATGGTCCAAGACAAATATATCACTCAAGCCCAGGCGGATGAGGCAAAAAATCAGGAATTAAAGTATGCAGAAATTACCCCTCCGGCCGCTCCCCATTTTGCCCTCTGGATAAAAGAGCAGCTTGCAGAAAAGTACGGAACAAACATTGTCGAACAGGGGGGTTTGAGGGTTACCACTAGTCTTGATTTGGATTTGCAGGATTTTGCCCAAAAAGCAGTTGCCACCGAGGTTGCTAAACTCAAAGCCCAAAAGGTGGGAAATGGGGCCGTGATTGTTACAAGGCCAAAAACCGGAGAGATTTTGGCGATGGTTGGCTCGAAGGATTATTTCGCAACGGATGAGGACGGTAAAGTGAATGTCATCCTATCCAAAAGGCAGCCTGGCTCTTCCATAAAACCCTTAAATTATGCCTTGGCCATAAAAGATAAAAAAATAAATGCGGCCACTCCGCTAGCGGATGTTCCCAGTTGTTTCGCTGTTATTGGACAACCCATATATTGCCCCACCAATTATGACGAAAAATTCCATGGAGCGATACAAGCCCGCTTCGCTCTCGGAAATTCCTACAATATCCCGGCCGTTCGTGTTCTTTCCTTAAACGGCCTGGATAATTTCGTCAACTTTGCCAAACAGATGGGAATTACTACCTTTACCGACCCCGCTAATTATGGACTTTCTCTAACCCTTGGAGGCGGTGAAGTCCGCCCGTACGATATGGCCGTGGCCTTTGGAGTCTTTGCCAACCAAGGAATCAAACAGCCCCTTATTTCGATACTCAAAGTAACCGACTGGAAGGGAAAAGTTTATGAAGAAACCAAACCCAAAGATGTTGAACTTACGGGCGAGCGTATTCTTAACCCCGAAGTAACCTTTATCGTTTCCCACATTCTTTTGGATAATAATGCGCGTTCGCAGGCATTTGGCGAAACTTCATATCTGAATGTTGCCGGCCATCCTGAGGTTTCGGTCAAAACCGGAACTACCAATGACAGAAAGGATAATTGGACGATAGGATATACAGCGGACGCTGCAGTTGTAGCTTGGGTTGGCAACAACAACAACTCTTCAATGTCTGGGGCGGTTTCGGGAATTTCGGGTGCTTCTCCTATTTGGAACAGGATAATGAAAGCGGTTTTGGATTCGGCGGAAAAAGGAGCTTACGACAAAGAGGAGGAAGGACACGCCTGGCCACACCAACCGTCCGATGTTGTGGGCGCAACAATATGTTCTACGGATGGACTTTTGCCTCCCGGGCCCAAAGACAACCCCGACTGTCCCGCACGTTTTGAGTACTTCCTAGAAGGAACCTTGCCGACCCAAACCAGCGGCCAAAAAGCCGATATTCCGATAAACAAGGATGACCATACCGTCGCCACTCCCGATACCCCGCCGGACAAGATTGAAACCCAAAACCATCCGGTTTTATATGACCCTCTAAAAACTTTGGTGTGCCTGGACTGTCCGATACCTACAAAAGAGGTAACAATTAGCTATCCTCTGAGGTAGATATGGTAAAATCTTCCGCCGACTAAAGTCGGCGGCACCAGCCCCTAAGGGAAGATTATAGCCCTAGGTTCAATTCATCCTCGCAATAAATTGCAAGGTCTTCTTGAATCTATGGTAAAATTGCCGCAGTGAAAGGCAGGTCTCAAATTTCTACTGCCCTAAGTTTCTTCGCCAGCGCCCTTAAGTTTGTCGGCCGGCCTTTCTACCTAATCTTCTCTTACGGTTTTATTGCTCTGATTTTGGCAATATCCGCCGTCGGTATTTTGATAAAAGCCATTTTCTCCTTTCCAATAAGGCTTTTCCCGAAAATCCCTCTGAAAATCAAGTTTAAGTTCCGTCCCAAATTATTAACGACGTCTGTTTTGGGACTGGCAATAATTCTTTCGATTTGGTTCTTTGTTTTTCGCAACCTTCCCTCTCCCAAAGAGCTTGTTAACCGCAATCTGGAAGTTTCCACAAAAATTTATGACCGAAACGGGGTTCTTTTGTATAAAATCTACAAAAATAAAAATCGCACGGTTGTCCCTTTATATAGGATTCCTCAAAACGTAAGGCTGGCCACTTTGGCTGCCGAGGACGCCGAGTTTTATAGCCATCCCGGAATATCAATTCGCGGGATAATCCGCTCTATTGTTACAAACTTGAAGCAAGGAGAACTAACCGGAGGCTCAACAATTACCCAGCAGCTGGTTAAAAATGCGCTTCTTTCGCCGGAAAAGACTTTTCGACGGAAACTTCGTGAAGTAATTCTTGCATTCGAAGTCGAACTTATATACTCAAAAGACCAAATTTTGGAGATGTATCTGAATGAAGTTTCCTACGGCGGAACAGCATATGGAATTCAAGAAGCAGCCCAGCTTTATTTCGGCAAAGATGTGGAAAACCTGGATTTGGCCGAAGCGGCGCTTCTGGCCGGACTTCCAATAAGTCCGACAAAATATTCTCCGTTCGGCTCGGAACCCGACCTGGCACTCGTTCGCCAGAAAGAAGTGCTGGAACTTATGCGCATCAATAAATACATTACCCAAAGGGAAATGGAGGAAGCCGAAAACGAACCCGTCAGTTTTGCCCCAAACAGGACGGATATCAAAGCTCCCCATTTTGTAATGTACGTTAAAGAGCAGCTGGTTGATAAATATGGTGAAGAAATGGTTCAGCAAGGAGGACTCAATGTCATTACAACTCTCGATTATTCGATACAGAAAGAGGCCGAGGATGCCGTAAAAAACGAAGTCGCCAGTCTTCAAGCGCTGCACGTAGGAAACGGGGCGGCATTGGTATTAAATCCTAAAACAGGAGAAATTTTGGCAATGGTAGGCTCCAAAAATTATTTTGATACCGAAGGAGGAGGAAACGTAAACGTAACCCTGCGCCCTCGCCAGCCCGGCTCTTCAATAAAAATCGTCAACTATGCCTATGCGCTTTCCACAAAATATACCCCGTCATCGATTCTTTCGGATACTCCCGTCACTTTTTCTACCGGAGGACTTCCCCCTTACACTCCGAAAAATTATGACGGCAAATACCGGGGAAATCTTAGCTTGAGAGGCGCTCTTGCGGAATCCAGAAACATCCCTGCCGTGAAGGTTCTCGCATCTTACGGCGTAAGCCACATGATCGAGCTTGGAACCAAAATGGGCATTACAACCTGGACCGAACCCTCAAACTACGGGTTATCCCTCACTCTCGGCGGAGGCGAAGTGAAACTTTTGGATTTGGCACGGGTATTCGGAACAATTGCCGATTACGGCAAAAGACCTCCAATTTTTTCGGTTATCAAGGTAACCAACTATAAAGGAAGGGTTTTGGAAGAAAATAAATGTTTAACCGAAGAGCCGTGCGAAGGTCCCGAGGTGGTTGACCCAAGGGTTGCGTTTCTTTTAACCGATATCCTCAAGGACAATAACGCCAGAACCCCAGCATTCGGTACAAATTCAGCTCTGGTTATTGCCGGCCATCCCGAAGTTGCAGTCAAGACCGGAACCAGCAATGATTTAAAGGACAATCTAACCCTCGGTTTTACCCAAAAATACCTTGTCGCTGCTTGGGTAGGAAATAACGACTCAAGTCCCATGTCAAAAATTGCCTCGGGCATAACAGGCGCGGCACCAATCTGGCATACAATTATGGCAAGCCTTCTTTCCAACGAAAAATCCGACCCCTGGCCGGTCCCCGACGGGGTTACCAAGCTTTCGATTTGCACACTGACCGGAACTTTATCCTGCGAAGGATGCAATTCTTATCCCGAATGGTTTCTGAAGGAGAAAGCTCCGACAAGCGCGTGTACAAAAGAAGCCATAACAAAGATTAAAAACCAAAATAAGGAAGGAAAGATATTGGAACCCGCAGCAAAAACTGAGGTTGTTAACTAAGATCCTTGTAGAGGAGATAGAACGGAATCAGGAAAAATGGTCCCATAAAAATCGCAAAAACCGGTCCGATATAAGGAATGTTGGCAGAAACCATCTGAATCAGAACGTAGATAAGTAAAAATACCGAGAATCTTCCCAATATCGGCCAAAATCTTCCTTTAGTTAGCGACCTGCTTTTTGCCAAAGATTCCCTAACCGAAGTTCCTTTTGAAATTTGTATAAAAAGCGAAAAGGAAAACCAAACTCCGAAAATTATTCCCGGAATTATAAGAAGGACAAATCCTAAAGCCATAATAAGTCCTCTGGCCAAGCTTACAAGAAAGAAGCACCAGGCCTTTTTCCACGCCGTCAAAAGGGTTTCTTTTACAGTCAAGCCTCTGCCGTCGACCGCTCTGATTACCGCTTCATAGGTGGCTGCCTGAAACCAGATACCGACAACGGCAAGAGGAATTGCCGAGGCCACCAAGGGCAATATAAAAGCAGGTTGTCTCACAGCATTCGAGCCGGCTCCTGTTGCAAGCACAAAAGAAAATATGCTCATGGCTATAGATAAAGCCAAAAAAAGAAGCGCAAGCTTTAGAAAATAAATCAAATTTTTCTTCTCAAAATAAATTTCAAACGCTTCTTTTATATATAAAGCCGGCGACGAAAGTTTTTTCATTTTGTCATCCCCTCGAAAACGATTTTTGAAATCTCCAGAATTGCCGTTTGTGCTTCGCCCAAGTCCGCATCTTTGCTCATAATTACCAAAATATATGGCTTGTCGGCAAAGATAATTCCAGCGTCGTTTACTACCGAATCAATCATACCGTATTTATGGGAAACTCTCACCCGCTTGGGTACTCCTTGGGGTATTAAATCCTCGCGAACGGTGTTGGTAAGAAAATCCAATATCTCTGTCTTGTATTTTTCCGATACAATCTCATCCCGCCATAGTTTTTTGAAAAAAAATCCAATATCTTTCGGGGTCGTTTGGTTTTCGGTAAACGATGTATTTTCCATGCCTATTTCTTTTGTGACTCTTTCAATCTTTTCCACCCCTCCGACTTCGTTTTGTGCTATATAAAGTGCGGTATTATCCGAACCGTTTCCCATTAAACGGGCCAGTTCTTCGAGCGTTATAACGGTTCCCTCCGGCTTTTGGGAAAGCGTTCCTGCCCCACCTTGTTTGTCCGAATTAACCAAAGTGTGGGTAGTACTTAAATCCAAACTTCCATCTTCAACTTCCTTGAAAATCGTTGCCAAAACTTGAAGTTTGTTGAAAGATGCCGACTGAAAAATTTCGCCTTCTCTTTCGCCAAAGCCAAAGCCGTTTGATAAATCGATAACATAAAAACCGTAAGTTCCCGAAAGTTTGGAGATTTTCTCTTCGAAGGCCAATTTTATTTTGTCGGCTTTATCCCTCTGCTGACTTGTTCCTTCAATTGTGATGGTCCCGCTTCCCCACTCTGGTAGAGAGATTTTTGGAAATTTAGGCAGGGTAAAACCCTCGGAAGAAATTGTAAGAAAAGCCGCAACAGATGCGGTTACCAATAAAGTTGAAAGAACAATTATTCTTTCTTTTCTGCCCCAAGGCTTCGGGGGCTCTTTTCTTTTTGTTTTGTTCTCCGGCCTTAAATCCTTAAAGGATTTCCTTGAAGGACTTTTTTCCTCCAACTCGTCTTCCTCAAAGTCTTCCTCTTCTTCGCTTTTTTTCCTTCTAAAAAATGGCATAGGATTATTGTACTATCTTCGTATTATATTCGGACTCGTGAAAAACTGAACTTCCTTTGTTTGGCAGGGGATATTTTATGTTCGGAAGTGCTTATTTTCGCCTGTTTTCCCACACTTCTTCATTGACTAGGTTTTCGGGTTTTTTGCCTCCTAATGTGTCGAGTATCACGGAAACTGCCTGTTGACCCATCTTTTCTCTTGCCTCCCAGGTGGCGGAAGCTATGTGCGGGGTTGTTACAGTATTGGGCATTACAAGAAACTCAGGGTCGATATTCGGCTCGTTGTCATATACATCCAATGCTGCACCGCCTAAGTGCCCCGATTTTAAAGCCTCGGTTAGGTCTCTTTCGTCGACTACTTGCCCTCTTGCCGTGTTTATCAAAAAGCTGCCCTTTTTCATCTTTGCCAAAGTTTCTTTGTTAATCATATGTCTTGTCTCGTCCGAAAGTGGAACATGCAATGACACAAAATCGCTTTTTGCCAAAAGCTCATCCAATGGAGCAAATTTTATACCAAGTTCCTTTTCTGCTTCCGGATCCGGTTCGTGTTTATTATATAAAACAGTCATGTTGTAACCCTTTGCCCTTCTTGCAACCATGGTTCCAATCCTCCCCAAACCGATAATTCCCAAAGTCTTGCCAATTAAATTTGTCCCGATAAAAATACCCGGCTCCCATCCCTTATATCCTCCCCTTCTGGTTGCCTCATCTGCCTCAACTATTCTTCTGGCTATAGAAAGAATAAGAGCCCAAGTATGTTCCGCGACCGCTTCGTTTACTTCATCGGAAGGTGTGTTGCAAACAGGTATTTGCCTATCGCTGGCCGCCTTGATATCAACGTTGTCAAATCCTACGGCATAATTGGAAATAATTTTAAGCTGGGGTCCCGCAGCATCCATTAAGTCCCCGTCAATTCTGTCTGTCAGAAGACACAAGAGAGCATCCACCCCTTTTACCTTTTCTACTAATTCTTCTTGTGTAATTGGACGGTTGAATTCGGAAATCTCAACCTCGTGTCCGGCTTTTTTAAGCTCTTCCAGGTGCTCTCCCGGAATTTTTCTGGTAACAAATATTTTTGCCATTATCGTCAAAATTCTTCTACCTTTACTCCGCTGGAGCGGGCTCTCTCCAACCATTCTGGCATTTCTTCGCTAGTTAGCAAGCCCTTTTGAGGCCCAGTATATCCGATTACGGAAGCAGAATTTACCGTTCCCCAGATTAGAGCCTCGCTTATATCTTTCCCTTTAATTATTGCGCTTAAAAACCCTGAACCGAAAGCATCTCCGGCCCCGGTTCTTTCGAAAGCATCGACCGGCAAAACTCCAACCTTGAGTCCCTTTACCAAATCATAGGCAAAAGCTCCATTTCCGCCGTCGGTAATTACACAAATTTTTGGGCCCAGCCTTGAAAGTGCCATGCATAATTCTTTTTCTTTACCATGCGACGGACCAAAATCCGTCAGCTTTTCGGCCTCTTCGCGGTTAACAAAAACAATAAAAGCTAAGGCCAAGACATCACTGATTGCTTCCAATCCTCCTCTTAATTGCCAGCTCCCCGGGTTAAATGCCAGCTTTGTGTTCGGATTTTTCTTGAACCAATCAATAAAATGGTTGTAAAAAGGCCGATAGGATTCTCCCATCGAAGTCAAATAAGCCCAGGGTACGTTCGGTAATTGAACCGGGAATTCGTAAGACCTCGGTGCGTGGAAAGTAAAAATGGTTCTTTCCCCCGAATAATTAACTACTGTTGAATAGTTCGAAGCCGTGGAAGCCTGTTGAAAAACATAGGTTAAATCGATTCCTTCTGCCTGGAGTTTCTCTATCAACATTCCACCTATATAATCATCCCCCAAAGTAAGAACCAGAGCATCCGTAACTCCAAGCCTTTTTGCTCCAACGGCGTTGTTGGCGGCATTTCCGCCAACCGAAAATTCAAGATTTTTTACAGGAATCTTGTCTCCATAAGAAAAAGCAATGAAACATTCTTTTGTATCGATTTGGCAAAGCTGCTCAGATTCGGTGGGAGTCATAAACACATCAATGGAGGCATCACCTATGGAAATTAGATCATAATTCATTTTCCATCTCCTTCCTGTAAAGACCCCTGACTGCTAAGCTGTTTAGCTTCGCTCTTTTGTATATGGATTTTTGCGCACTTTCAACATTCTTGGGATTTGCCTTCCAAATTTCCATTGCCGGGCCCTCCAGCGCGCGTTCGAATGAAAAACTTATTTTCCAAGGCAAGCCGGGTATTTTTGCAATCTCATTCAGCCGGCTGGTTGCGGAAAGCGCGTCCTGACCTCCGGAAAGAAAAACAATACCAGGAACCTCTTTCGGAACCGCCTTAAGAAGGGTTCGAATTGTCGTCTGGGCTACTTCTTCTAAACCAGCCTGGGTCTGACACTTATATCCAGACAAAACCATATTGGGTTTAAGAATCATTCCTTCCAGAGCTACTTTTTGTTCTTTGAGTTGGGCAAAAACACTCAAAAGAGCAGCGGCAGTGATTTCCTCTGACTTTTCAATTGTGTGTTCCCCATCCATCAGGACTTCGGGTTCAACTATTGGAACCAAGCCCTGCTCCTGGCAAAACTTGGCATAACTGGCCATTCTCTGGGCGTTTGCCTCAATACAATTTAGGGTTGGGATACCGGCTCCAATCATGATAACCGCTCTCCATTTGGCAAATTTTGCTCCCATTTGTTTGTACTCGGCAAGCCTTTCACTCAAGCCTTCAAGTCCTTCTGTTACCTTTTCCTCCGGAGAGCCTTCAAGCTCCACAGTTCCTTTGTCGACTTTGATTCCGGGAACAATTCCCTGTTTTTGTAATAGATCGACAAAACCGATTCCCTCTGAAATTCTTTGTCTGATGGTTTCGTCGTAAAGAATTACCCCCGAAATAAATTCTCCTAAGCCTGGGGTACTAATAAGAACTTCCCTAAACATCGTGCGCGTTTCAAGCGTTGGAGTAATTCCAGCCGCTGTCAATCTCTTATCCATTGTTGGAGTTGAGGCGTCGGTCGCCCAAATTCCCTTTCCGGGTGCCACCAATTCTTTGGCGGTAGATTCAAGATCATTCTCAGCCATTTTTTTCCTTTTTAACTATTACTCTTTTGACCGCTTCAACAATACTTTTGGATTTCATTCCGTATTTTTCCAGAAGCTCGTCGGGCGCACCCGATTCGCCAAAATGGTCCGGCATTCCGACAAATTCCATTGGAGTCGGGTAATTTCTGGCCAATGTTTCTGCCACTGCGCCACCCAATCCGCCGGTAATTTGATGCTCTTCAACCGTAACGACCGCTCCGGTAGTTTTTGCTGCTCGGATTATTGTTTGCTCGTCTAAGGGTTTAAGCGTATGGGAATTGACCACTAGAACCTCTATTCCTTTTTTCTCCAACTCTTTTGCCGCCAAAAGGGCTTCATAAACCAAGGGCCCGCAGCCGACTATGGCGACCAACGGATCGCCATGTCGTCCTGAGCTTGTCGAAGGACTCCATAAAATTTCAGCTCTCCCGATCTTAAAAGGAGTATCCTCGGTCGTAAAAACCGGAGACTTTTCGCGGGCAAAGCGGATATAAACGGGATGTTCTGTTTTTGCTGCCGCCATTGTTGCTTTCTTGGCCTCGACACTATCGCAAGGAGCAATAACCGTCATGTTGGGCATTGCCCGCATCATGGCCATATCCTCAAGCATCTGATGTGTTGCTCCGTCGGGCCCGACGGATATGCCGGCATGTGCTCCGGCAATCTTTACTGGCACATCGTTTAAGGCAATTGTGGTTCTAATCTGCTCCCAATTCCTACCCGGAGAAAAAGCGGCGTAACTACTTATAAAAGGAAT
>Ga0315295_10004296_pt1 | contig 12134 bp, 8 predicted proteins | sample YL17G14_0_MG_FD_204453 | JGI IMG/M metagenome (GOLD analysis project Ga0315295, IMG submission 204453) | Sediment microbial communities from Yellowstone Lake, YNP, Wyoming, USA - YL17G14_0 | ecosystem: Environmental > Aquatic > Freshwater > Lake > Sediment | place: USA: Wyoming | collected... | reverse complement strand
CACAGCAGAGCACGTCATGAGTTGCCTCGAACATGGTGTTGTCCCGTCGACGGGCCGTAACCCGGAAGGGCTAAAGATCCATCCGAGACCAACAACACTTCTCAACGCGGGTTTTTTCTTCTTTCTTGGTGGAATGGAGAGATTACTCCAGCGAGTCAAGAGCAAGGCGAATCCGATAGAAAAACGACTTCATTACGAGAAGAGACTCAATGAATGGCTAGCGAAGGCGATAGATGACTGGCAGATATTGAGGATGGAGCACAAGTTGTGAGTGTTCTGAGCAGAAGCGAAATTCAGAAACGGCTTGAGTTGTCCGCTGATAAACCGGAGAGCATTGTTATCACGCCCCTTCTTGACGAAGAATTTGACGATGATGCGGTTGACTTGAGATTGGGCTGCTATTTCAGGTTGCCCGCGATGAGCAGCGTGCCGTACATCGACCTATATGAAAAAAGCGCCCAAGATGAGGCCAAGCAAGACTATCCAGAGCTGATTCACAAGCCATATGGTCACACCCAGAAGCCTGGGTCGAGCAGTGGGAGCAAGTTTATACTACAACCCCAGCATGCTGTGCTGGCAAGTACACTTGAGTACATAAAGATGCCAGGAGACCTTTCTGCAGAGATTCTCACGAAGTCTTCTTGGGCGAGGGTTTTCATAAGCATTGCGTCCGCACCATGGATTCATCCATTCTATAGAGGCTGCTTAACTCTCGAGATTACCAATTTGGGAAATATCCCCGTTGCGCTGCCAGTTGGGAAGCCAATCGCGCAACTGGTTTTCATGACACTGGGGGTTCAAAAGTGCGATTTGGAAGACGTGATCAAGGGGACGTACGCAGGCGCTGTCATGCCCGAAGCGCCGCATTCTGTGCGTCGCTGAGAGTGGCTTACGCAAGCTCTTGGTTCTGTGCCATGGTAGTCTATTAGAGGGAGCCCCGTCCTCTTAAGGCGTTGGAGTAACGCTGCCGGTGTTGGTGTGGCATTTCGTGGAACACATAAGGGGCATATATAGGGTTCACGACGAATCGGCGGGAATTGTTACGTCTGTTGCTGGTGCGGCAGCGCAGGTACAAACTGATATGGAATATCGCGCACGGCCTGGACTATCCCTTCGCTGGCGCCCCATGGATACTCAAGTGGGAATATGAGTGAGGCTGGCGGAGCTTGACAATCGGCTGCGGCCGGCTATCATTTGCGGGAAACGGCAAAAGCAATCAGCTACGAAACCGCAAGAAAAGAAGGGTAGGTAAATGGGTTTGCCTTCCGGTAGGCGTTGGTCTAAGGAAAAGGGCTTGACTAAGTTGAGGCCGTCTGGTAATTTTGCCTCACAGAAGATTTGACGGCCTGTCAGTTAAGGAGGACGATGTGGGCAGCCAGTTAATGATGGGATTTGACGAAGTCGATGCATTAGAGCGCGACTTCGGTGGTTTATTGAGAACCATTCCTAACACGGAAACAAGCTACGCGACGCACGGGTTGCATTACTATCCTGCAAAATTTATCCCGCAGTTCGCGGGTTTTTTCGTAGAGCGGTTCTCTGATAAGGGATGCCTCGTTGTGGACCCGATGTGTGGTGCCGGAACTACCGCCATAGAGTCCGCACTCAGAGGCAGAAGGTTTTTTGGGGGCGATATCGACCCCATTGCAGCATTGATTTCAAAAGTTGCAACCACTCCATTCGCCGGGTGTGCCACGAAGGGGGATTTTGAACAGATGATGAAGAATCTTCTTCTGAAGGTCTGGGACGAATCCAGGCGAAGCAAGATGGGTGGAATTAGCCTGCCCCAAGAGAAGGACTTTCCAAACGCCCTGCTTTGGTTCCGAGAAGATGTTCTAAAGGAACTGCTGCTGATCAAGCGTATCATCTTTGAGAATGAGCCGAGCGGATTCAGGGATTTTGCCTCTCTGTCGCTCTCGCGGGTTGTGCGCGAGGTATCGAACGCCGACCCAAGAGATATATTTCCTCAACGAGACGCCAGGAAGCCTGTTCGCGAGCGAAAGGATACTTTCAAAGAGTTCGAGCGCTCTGTATGGGAGACCTATGAGAAGGTTGTTTCTTTCTCGCAGAGAGTTGGTGGCTCACAGCTTGGTGAAATACGCTGTGCAGATGGGCGAGAGATTCCTCTTGAGGATGGTGTCTCCCGGCTTGTCATTACGTCACCTCCGTACGCTTACGCCGTGGACTACGCAAGGGTCCAGCAGCTCAGTACGTTGCTGTTATGTATGGGAAACGAGGAATTCAGAGAATACAGACGGAGATACGTGGGAACAGACAGAGTGTCTTCCGCGACTACGTTAGGTTCGTTTGCCGGGATTGAATTCGCCCAAAGCACTTTAGAGAACGTAGCGAATGTTGACAGGAAGTGCGGGCTTGTGCTCTATCAGTACTTTCGCGATATGCACGCGATTACAAGAGAATGTCACCGCATATTGGAACCCAACGGGTATTTGATATACATCGTGGGGAATTCCACAGTCCGTAGGACTTCCTTCCTGACTAATGAGGTTTTTGAGACGCTGTGTCAGTCTGTAGGTTTCGAGGTAGAGAGGACATTTGAAAGACCGTACTACGTTTATAGAATGAGCAGGAAGAGGAACTCGCACTCCAACACAGTGAAAAGCGACTTCTTCATAATTGCGAGGAAGGTAGCGTAAGATGCCTCTGCGCGTCCAGCCTGGGAACTGGGACAAATTCGTTCAACGGTATCGGCGAGACTCATCACAATGGTATTTGATACCGAAGGCTAAGACCTATGATGAGGAGTCTATAAGGCTGCTGATAAGAGGTCTCGGTTTGCTGCATGAGTGGTTCTGCGAACCCGACCAGCTATCCGCTAATCATAGAGAGCTCCTAAAGAACTACCTCAGGGAAAGGCAATCGAGATTATTTCCAGACGAACCTTTCACCGTAAAGTGGGGGGATGCGGCTCAAGTTTTTTTTGCTGCGAAGTTGTTTGAAGAAGGAATTCTCTCGAGGGAACAGCAGGGGCCACAGCTCAAGAAGAAATTTGATGACGTGATTGAGGTAACTGCAGCGGGCGAAAACTATGAGGCTATCAAGAGACGCTTCGGCCAACATCTCTTGGTAGAATCGTTTTCTGCGAACGCGAGAAACATCATAAACATCTACCAGAGGCTGGGAGTTGCTTGGATTGAGAAAGACCACCTTGTCTCAATCACCTCGGTAGGCAGAGGCCTCATCGACAACGGTGTCGATTACAAACCACTACTCGAAGATCAACTGCGAAAACTACAGTTCTATAACCCATCGTACGAACGTATGAGGAGTAGGTACGGTCACATAAGGATTTTCCCATTTAGCTTTTGCCTGCGGCTAATCTTGGCCTTAGAACCCCACGAAATTACACTTGAGGAATTCGCATTATTCGTAACAAAGGCGCGTGATATGGACGATGCCGACAGGTGTTTGGCCTGGACAAACGAGTTTCGACGACTGGATGCCCGCGAGCAGCGAGAACTGCTGCAAAAGCTCGAGAAGGGTCAGAGGAGGCGAGCAAGACCGTTGCTGGTCGAGAGTCTCGAGACAGCCAGAAAGAACATCAACTTTCTGACTCTGAGCGGGCCATGGGAGAGGCGAAAAATTGGTGATTCAGACGGCATTGCGCTTACCGATGAGGGTAAAGCCGAGAAGATACTCGCTGAGGACAAGAACCTTCAATTTGTGGACTTAGATTCCAAAGAGGCATGGTTCTCTTATTTTGGAGATATATCGAGGAAGTATGACGTAGAGGCAGCGATAGCATACTATGCGAAAACAGGTAAGGCCTCTAAAGCAAAGAAGTTGGTCAGGAAAGCTCGCGACAGCGGAAGGGCCAGGACCCTCTTGCGGCAGAAGCTCAAGGAAAAGCAGATCGAGGATCTTTTTGTAAAGGACAACCTTGAACTGGTGGAGACCGGCTTGCGGCTATACAAGGAGGGCCAGCGAACCGGGCAGCAGTTTGACACTCCTGATGCCGGGACAATAGACCTCTTGACCATTGCGGCGGATAAGTCATTCGTTGTGATCGAGTTCAAGCGGGACCAGACATCTGATCAGGCGGTTGGCCAGGTTCTCCGCTACATGGGCTGGGTTAGGAGGCATCTGTCGCCGTTGAAGACTGTAAGAGGATATGTCGTAGCGTCGGATTTTGACAGACTGATACGTTACTCGCTAATCGGCATGCAGCATCCCGAGATTCCCAATCAACACGGGAGAGACCTGATCCAGCTTCATCGTCACGGGTTTGACCCTGCGCGAGTGGGACGCGTGAGCATAGATGAAATCGGTGGGTAGGGCGCGGGACTGACAGCATAGCCCCCCACATAACTCTGCTTGGCAGGCAGGAGATACACGATGGCACTCTTAGTAGGATATGATGTTGGCAGCTCGTCGGTTAAGGCGACGCTGATGGATGCCGAGAGCGGCAAGGTTTTGGCGAGTGCGACTTCGCCTGATAAGGAATTGGAGATTATCGCCAAGCAGATAGGCTGGGCTGAGCAGCATCCGCAGACCTGGTGGGAGCACGTGGTAAAGGCGACGCGGAAGATCAAATCGCAGATACGATTTGACGCGGGCGATGTCGCGGCGATTGGGATTTCGTACCAGATGCACGGGCTGGTGCTGGTGGATAAGGATAAGCAGGTGCTGCGGCCCTCGATAATCTGGTGCGACAGCCGGGCCGTGCAAATCGGCGAGCAGGCGGCCAGGGATATCGGCAGCGCAAAGTGCCTCAAGATGCTCTTCAATCTGCCGGGCAATTTCACCGCCTCGAAGCTCAGGTGGGTCAAAGAAAATGAGCCGCAGGTGTTCTCGAAGATTCACAAGATGATGTTGCCCGGCGACTATATCGCGATGAAGATGACCGGCCAGATAAAGACGACACCATCGGGATTATCCGAAGGGATAATGTGGGATTTTGAAGGTGACAGGCTTGCCGAATTCGTCCTGGAGAATTACGGCGTCTCGACCGGCCTTGTTGCCGATACGGTTCCTACATTCTCGGTGCAGGGGGAGCTGACAAAGGCCGCCGCCGATGAGCTTGGTCTTGCAGCCGGGACGAAGATCAGCTACCGCGCAGGCGATCAGCCCAATAATGCGCTGTCACTGGGCGTCTTGGAGCCGGGCGAAATCGCCGTCACCGCGGGGACCTCGGGTGTCGTGTATGGAGTTGGTGACAAGAAGAACTACGACCCCAAGTCGCGCGTCAACGTATTCGTGCACGTCAATCATTCAAAGAGCAAGCCGCGCTACGGCGTGCTATTGTGTCTTAATGGTACAGGAATTCTCAATAGCTGGCTCAAGCACAACTTCGTCGGCGAGGGTCTGGACTATCCGCAAATGAACGAATTGGCGGCGAAGGTCCCGGTCGGCTCGGACGGCTTGGTGATACTGCCCTACGGCAACGGGGCCGAAAGGACGCTCGAAAACCGCAATATCGGCGCATCGGTCCACGGCTGGAGCTTCAACGTGCACAAGAAAGCGCATTTCCTCCGCGCCGCCCAGGAAGGCATCGTCTTTGCCTTGAACTACGGGCTGGGCATCATGCGCGATATGGGCATCGAATTGAAGACCGTCAAGGCGGGCAATGCCAATATGTTCCTAAGCCCGCTCTTTGCCGAGGCCTTTGCGACGGTAACCGGAGCGAGCGTGGAGCTTTATAACACCGACGGCTCGCAGGGCGCCGCTCGCGGCGCCGGAATCGGCGCGGGAATCTACAAAGGCCCCGCAGACGCCTTCGTCGGCCTCAAACCCGTCAAGACTATCAAGCCAAATAAGAAATTGGCCTCTGCCTATCAAGAGGCTTACCAAACCTGGGAATTGGTCCTGAAGAGGCAGTCATAACGGGCTGGGGAAGAACCGGCGCGGAAGGCCGACGCCGCAGAAAATCCGCGAGGAGGTTTGTTGCGCGAAGTAAACATGAGTTCTGCAAAATTGCAGGTTAGGCCTATATTGTTGAAGAAAATCTCTTTTATGATTTTCTTCAATAATTACCTAAGCGATTACGAGACAATACGTTGCCATTGAAAAGAAAAAATCAACAAACGATTTTTTCTTTTCTAAGTAGGCCTAACCTGCAATTTTGCAGAAGCTTTAGAAGTAAACAGTACAGGAGATCGGCCATGCAGGGGATACCTCTTAGAATCGGACTCGCCACGTCACTGGTGGTAATCTTCGCCTCGGCCTTCACCTGCCCAGCGGCGGGACAGGCTGCGGGGGATTCGGCTGACTCGTCGGGCCGGTACTTCACAATCCAGGTGGTGGATCGGCAGACCGGCCGGGGCGTGCCGCTCGTCGAATTGCGGACGGTCAACAACATAAGGTATTTCACGGACAGCAACGGCATCATCGCATTCTATGAGCCGGGGCTGATGAACAGGGATGTATTCTTCTTTATTGAGAGTCACGGCTACCGGTTCCCGAAAGACGGGTTCGCAATGCAGGGAACAAGATTGAAGACCGAGCCGGGAAAGACCGCTGTAATCAAGATAGACCGCATCAACATCGCCGAGCGGCTTTACCGCGTCACTGGGCAGGGAATCTATCGCGACAGTATTCTGACGGGTCGTCCCGTGCCGCTGCGAAATCCCGTTCTCAACGGACAGGTCGTGGGCCAGGATTCAGTGTTCACTTGTGTCTTCCGCGGGCGGTTGTTCTGGATGTGGGGCGATACGGCGCGGCCCTCGTACCCGCTCGGCAATTTCGCCATGTCCGGCGCATTCTCGGATCTGCCGGGGAAGGGAGGGCTTGACCCGGCAGAGGGTGTTAATCTCGAATACCTCGTCGGCGAGGACGGCTTCAGCCGGCCAATCGCGCCAATGAAAGAGCCGGGGCTGGTCTGGCTGGACGCCCTGATGACCCTCAATGACAGCGATGGCCGCGAACGAATGGTCGCCGGATATGCGCGGCTCAAGGGTCTGGGCGAGGTACTCGAGCGGGGGCTGATGGTCTTCAACGACACGACGCAGTCGTTCGAGCCGATTGTGCGCTCCGGCGTGGACTTCCTGCCCTTCTCAAACACCGGCCATGCGTTTGGCGTGAATATCAAAGGCCGGAAGTACTACTACTTCACCAGTCCAGCCCCCGTGGCGGTCCGGATGCGTGTCAAGGCCCTGTGGGATGATGTGGTTGATGCCAATCGCTATGAGGTCCTGACCGCCCTTGAAGCAAAAACGTCCGCTGGCATACCCCAGGAGCGCGTCGATGTGGGCGATTCCGAGAGACCCTGGCGCTGGGTTCGATTTGCGGACCTGCTCGGCGGCGATGTCTCTTCAAAGGCTGCTGTCATCAAGGCCCTCGAAGAGGAGGCGGGCAAACCGCACGTCTATGACATTGAATCGGGTAAGGAGATCTTGTCTCACAATGGAACGGTCTATTTCAACGACTACCGACAACGGTGGGTAGCTATCTTTGTGCAGCATTTCGGCGAGAGTTCTTTTCTTGGCGAGGTATGGTGCGCTGAGGCCGACACCCCGGTAGGCCCCTGGGGCTACGCCCGAAAGATTGTAACACACAATAAGTACTCCTTCTACAATCCAAAGCAGCACCCGCATTTCGACCGTGACGGCGGGCGCCTCATTTTCTTTGAAGGCACTTACTCGCACACGTTTTCCGGCCCGCCTGAGAATGCAACGCCGTGGTACGATTACAATCAGATTATGTACCGGCTCGACCTTGCTGACCCGCGGCTGACCCTGCCGGCGGCGGTTTATCAAGTCGCCGACGGGCGCGGCGGGCACGACTACATCATGCGCAGCGCCGTAGAGCAGGCGGGCAAATGGGACGCCGTCGAGGCGGTTGCGTTCTATGCAATCGAGCCTGACAGGGCCGCCGACGGCATGATTCCCATCTACAGGCTTCAAGCCTCTGTCGGCAACCGTATGAGAATCCGCCTGGCCGCGCAGCCCCCCGAATTACCCGGCGAGCCATCGTTCTACGCCCTGCCGCCCGGCGAACAGGCGAGCCCCGTTAGAAATTCTCTGGTGGGGGGTGCTGCACGTGGGGGGGCTGGGATTTCTAACGGGGCGAGCGAAAATCCGTGCATAGCGCCGCTCTACGAATACAGCAATGCGACTTCCGGAGAGTACCTTTATTCCACGCAATCGCAGCCGGACAAGCCGGGCTGGGATCGAATGGAAAAGCCGTTATGCCGCGTGTGGAAAGCCCTCGCAAAAACGCCGCTTTTAGACCGCGCAGCAAACCCTATTGTCGAACACTGAACTATAACAATATCATTGTGCCGAACTAACGAGGTCAATTATGAAAAACGCAAGGTTGATTCGCACCTGTTTTGTGAAAAATGGATGGTGGGTGATCGCGGCTGTGGCTGCCTGCGTGTGGGCGTTCAGCAGCGTGTTGGCGCAGGCGAAAGACAGTAACGACGCCGGCGCGCAGTTTGAGATTCGTCGCGGGACGAATATCAGCCATTGGCTCTCGCAGAGCGACAAGCGCGGGGAGGCTCGGCGGGCCTGGTTCACCGAAAAGGACGTCAAATACATCGCAAGCCTCGGCTTCGACCATATCAGGCTGCCCGCCGATGAGGAGCAGTTGTGGGATGAGCAGGGCAACAGGGAAAAAGAGGCATTTGAGCTTGTGCACAACGCGATAAACTGGTGCAAAGACAACAAGCTGCGGGTGGTCGTGGACTTGCATATCCTTCGCTCGCATCACTTCAACGCCAAAGACAAACCCCTCTGGACGGACCCGAATGCGCAGGAGAGATTTTTGCAGTTGTGGCGCGACCTCTCGGCGGAGTTGAAGAAGTATCCGGTTGCCCTGGTTGCTTATGAGCTGATGAATGAGCCGGTCGCCGACGATGCAGAGGAGTGGAACAAATTGGTTGAAAAGGCAATCCGCGAGATTCGAAAGACAGAACCAAATCGCAAAATTGGCGTCGGCTCGAACAGGTGGCAGTCAGTCGATACGTTTGACAAGTTGCGTATCCCTCAGGGCGACAGGAACATCATACTGAGCTTTCATTTTTATACGCCGCTGCTGATAACGCATTACAAGGCCTCCTGGACGGACGTGGGCAAATATACCGGGCCGGTGAACTATCCGGGGCAAATCGTTACCGACAAGGATATGGAAGGATTGTCTGAGCAGATGGCGCAGCTCGCTAAGCGCAACAACGGCGTCTATAACCGCGAGGTGTTCGCAAAGCTCATCCAAAAGCCCCTAACCGTGGCCCGCAAATACGACCTGCCCCTTTACTGCGGCGAGTGGGGCGCGCTGCCCACAGTCCCGCGCGAAGCGCGGATGCTCTGGTATGCTGACGTCCGCTCCGTCCTCGAAGAAAACAACATCGCCTGGGCCAACTGGGACTACAAAGGCGGCTTCGGCATAATCGCCGGAGACGGCAAAGGTGACGAAGGCTTCATAAAAGTCCTGATCAGCAGCAGTGCAGCGAAAGATAGGTGAATTAGGGGTGGGCAGACGGCGTTGGGATTGGTATAATTCGCAGCCTGACGGTTGTCGGATTCCGCTTGATTTCGTGGAATCAGAGGCGTCGGCGGGTTTTGTGAAATAGAATTATTGAGAATCGGTCAAGTTAGGAGCAGGTAAAATGGCAAAGAAATCATTGCACAGTATATGCAGATGGACGTTCAATTCGGGCAAGGGCGGGTTTGTGCCCGGCGATATGCGCCCGGAGTGGGGCGGCAAGTTCGGCACGCCGCAGATGATCGAGCTTGTGGCCAAAAAGATCAGGCCGCGGCTCCCGAAAAATGTCGAGCTGGGCTTGGAAGTGCACTACGATTCGGAGGTGAACGACAAAAGCGCCCCCGCGGTGGCCGATGCACTTGTCGCCAACAAGATACACTTAGCGATGCTGACGCCAGGCGCGCACAGCCACTTTGCCTACGGCGGCGTCGCATCACTCGACCCGAACGAGCGCAAGGGCGCGGAGGACTTAGGCGCGCGGACGGTGGACTTAGTGTACGGGGCGTTGAAGAAGGCCTGGCATCCGGACGCGGACAAGGCGCCGTCGTTCATTATCTGGAACGGCTCGTTCGGCTACGACATCGCGACGGTCGCCATCAGGCAGATGTACCAGAATCTCAAGGAGAGTATTGCGGGCCTGTGCCAGTATGAGAAGAAAAAAGGCGGGAGCCTCTATATCTGCTTTGAGCCAAAGCCCAACGAGGGGCATCCGGCGATGCTCATCCCCACGGTCGCCAGCGCACTATTGTTCTGGCGGAGGATCGAGGAGGAATTCGGCGTCTCGCGCAAGAAAAAAGGCGTGAACAAGGAGTTCGGCCATTCCGAAATGATCGGCCTCGACCACGTCTATGACAGCGTCGAAGAGCTCGATAACGATATGATGGTCCACATGCACCTCAACAGCCAGGGCTACAACGACGGCATCATTTTAGGTGGGCCCGGCAAATACGATATCGACCACGGCGCGCGGATCAACGGCATGAACGTCGCCATCGCGGGGCTTATCCAGCAGGCCGGCTACGCCCGCTGGAAGGGCCACGACATGCAGACCCGCGCCTACGACAACGCCGAGCAGGGCATCGACCGCGTCGTCCGCAGCGTCTTGAGCTGGGAGGCCTGCGAAAAGGCCGCCGAAGAGCTGGATTACAAGGCCCTGATGAAGGTCCTTGCCAAACGCGAAACCGCCAAGGCAGAAGATATGATGCGCCACGCGGTAGTCGCTGCGCAAAAATACTTCGACGAAATGTACAAATAGTGCGCGGCCGACTGGCTGCACGGATATGAATGTTATCGCGTTGACTCGCCGCAATTTTCTCAAAGCGGTCGGTCTCGTCGCGGCGTCCAGCTCTGGCCTGTTCTAAAACCGGGGGCTTAAAAAAATGGCAAGCGCCCGCCTGGCCTTTGTCGATAATCTGAGGATTCTGCTGATTACGCTCGTGGTCGCGGTGCATGTCGCCATCACGTACGGCGGCGCGGGCTCGTGGTATTACGCGGAAGTCCGGCAGCCTGATGCGATTACCCTTGCCGTGCTGACGTTCCAGAATGCGGTCATACAGAGTTTCTCTATGGGCCTGTTTTTCCTGCTCGCCGGGTACTTCACCCCGGCCTCTTATGACCGCAAAGGCCCATGACAGTTTCTCAAGGACCGATTCCTGCGCTTAGGCATTCCTCTATTGTTCTATGGTTTCGTTATTCACCCCTTGCTCATTTATCCGCTTGCGAAGGCCGGCGTTATTGCGCTCGACGGGTCCTTCCGGGACTTCCTCGGCGGGTACTACTCGAGCTTGCACATAGATTCAGGCCCGCTGTGGTTCGTTGAGGCGCTGCTGATATTGGCGCTCATCTACGCATTGCTGCGCCGAGCAACGGAAGCTCTCTCGCCTTACTATCACGCCGGCGGCAGACTGCCCGGCAACATCGCAATAGCAGCCCTTGCCTGTGCCCTGGGCATCGTTACCTTTATTGCTCGCATGTGGTTTCCGGTAGGCTGGGTCTTTGGGCCCGTTAATTTCCAGCTCGGCTTCTTCCCACAGTACATCGCCTTGTTCGTTGTCGGACTTATGGCGTACCGGGGCAACTGGCTCGTGCGGATCGACGCGCATCTCGGCAGGCTGTGGCTGCTAATTGCGGCGGTATTTGCGGTAGTCCTGTTTCCCATCCTCTTTGTCGCCGGAGGGGCCTTGAGCGGCCAGGTCTCGCCTTTTCTCGGGGGCCTTCACTGGCAGAGCCTGACCTATGCCGTGTGGGAGCAGGTTGTCGGCGTAGCGATGGTCGTCGGCTTGCTTGTATTGTTCCGGGAGCGAATCAGCCGGCAGACGCCGTTCGCGCGTGCGCTGGCGGACAGCACCTACGCCGTCTATATTATTCACGCCCCCGTTGTCATCCTGTTGACGCTTGCCTTGCGCGGCGTCCGGCTGTACCCCCTGCTCAAATTCTCTCTCGCCTTGCTTGTGATCGTTCCGGCCTGCTTTGCACTGGCGAACGTCGTTAGAAGACTGCCGGGGGCCAGGCGAATTCTATAAAAGTCCTCCGCCCCGCCGGCGCAGTAAAGCCCGGCTGCGGCGGAAACGCCATTTAGCCCGCATATTTCACCGAAATCTTATGTATTTCGATAGACAAATGGCCTAACTGTTTGTATTGTAATAGGTTATACAACATTCAACGGGCAAACAGAAAGGCCATTTCTATGACAG
>Ga0315295_10004295_pt1 | contig 12136 bp, 17 predicted proteins | sample YL17G14_0_MG_FD_204453 | JGI IMG/M metagenome (GOLD analysis project Ga0315295, IMG submission 204453) | Sediment microbial communities from Yellowstone Lake, YNP, Wyoming, USA - YL17G14_0 | ecosystem: Environmental > Aquatic > Freshwater > Lake > Sediment | place: USA: Wyoming | collected... | reverse complement strand
GATGATCTTGAAAAGGAGATGAGATGTAATGATTGATTTGTTAATTGGTAACACTGTTCTGAAAGATATTGGACTTATTATTTTTGATAAGGATGGAACCCTATTTGAGATGTACCCCTACTGGAATACCATTGCAAGGAAGAGGGCTTCTCGAATATCGCAGGTCTTGGGTATCGATGGTATACGCAGGTATATGTTAGAAGATACAATTATGCGATCGATGGGGGTGGATACGGGTAGTAGATGTATGTTTTCCAAGGGGCCTATAGGAATTTACGGAAGAGATGTTGTTATACGGGAGGTTATGGGGTGTCTCAAGGGTTACGGAATATCAAAACGCGAAATAGTTAAGTGTTTTAGTGATACGGATGCCGATATATCAAATGGTGCCATTCACGAATGCGCTTTCGTTCCTATTAAAGGTATTAAAGAGTTTCTCGGCACCATCAGATATACTTGTAAAACCGCGATCTTCTCGTATGACCAGACAAAAAATATAGAGTTTACGTTGGGGGTTTCTGGATTATCAGATAGTTTTGATCTTGTGGTGGGAGGAGATCAAACCCCTCTCTCAAAACCAAATCCTTATGGTGCACGGTTTATTATGAAGCAGCTGAACATCTCTCCCGCGAATACAATATTTATTGGGGATTCGATTTATGATATGCTTTGTGGGAAAAATGCAGGGTGTAAATATATTATTGCAATGATGTCTGAAGTGACGGGAGACACTACTGTTGAGATATCAGACTATAATATTAAAGATTATACTGAAATTGCGGTGGGGGAAAAATGTCACTGAAAATCATAGAACACAAATTGTTTGAAAGTTTGGTAATACTTAGGGATACTTACAAGTGCGAAGGCATCAAATCTGAGTTTGAGAACGAAGGATCTGATTACAGGGACATTATTCTTCTTCGATACCTTACAGCAAGAACCGGATTAAAAATGTATATCAAAATTGGCGGAGTTGAAGCATTCTCTGATTTGAAACTTGCAATCCATCTTGCAGCAGACGGGGTTGTAATCCCGATGGTAGAATCCCCATTCGCCTTGATAAAAAGTCAGAATATGCTTGACGATTTGCTTGGAGGAAATTTCGAAGCATTTGATGTGTTTATTAACATTGAAACTAAAACTGCAGTTGAGAACCTGACGGATATTTGTAAAGTAATGAAGCCATACATCAAAGGGATTACTATTGGGAGATCTGATTTATCCTATTCATATGGGATTCCAGGAGAACAGGACTCACAGTTTATTAATGGGAAAATACGGGAGATTGTTACGACTGCCTATGCTAACGGAATAAAAAAAGTAACTGTTGGTGGGGGAATAGGACGCAAGACTTTCTCAAATACATATCTCATAAATGATCTAATTCCGTTGTTGGGGTCCATCGAAACACGAAATGTAATATTTCAGGCACGGGCAATTCACAGCCCCGGCGCATTAATATATGGCCTCGATTTTGAACGGAATTATTTAAAGTATAAAATTGAAAAGGCACATATGTTCCTCAAGATGGATGAGAAACGATTTGAGACATTGATGGATCGTGGTTAATGATGAAGACAATTCTTGTAACAGGGGGTTCTGGTTTCATCGGGAGAAATATTGTAGAAGCATTCGCGTCAGATATGAATATTCTCGCACCATCGCATGCCGAACTCGATCTTCTCTCGAGTGAAACTGTTCATAGATATTTCAAAGAGCACGATATTGATTATGTTGTCCACTGTGCGAATATTGGGGGAAACCGCAAGAACCCAGGGGGATGGATTACCTTGGGAAAAAATATTTGGATGTTCAGCAACATCTCGAGTAATCTATCTAATGTCAGTAGAATGATTCATCTGGGGTCCGGCGCAGAATATGGAAAGTATCGAGCATTGGAAAATGTTCATGAAAGGGAATTTGGTATGGCTATCCCTAATGATCCATATGGTCTTTCAAAATATGTTATCAACGAATCTATTCTTAAATCCGATAATATTATCAATCTCAGATTGTTTGGGGTATATGGAAAGTTTGAGGATTATGAATACAAATTTATCTCAAATGCTATTGTAAGAAATTTATTGGGACTCAACATACGACAGAATGTTGTATTTGATTGGCTATACATAGACGATCTCATAAGGGTTTTACGATGCTTCCTTAACGAAAAACAGTGCTGTTGGAAATCTTATAACGTGACTCCTGGGTATCGTCTGGATCTAGTATCGATTGCTGTTATGATAAATTCTCTTTCAAGATATCAATCGAGAATATATACCAATTCCCAAAAGATGAATAATCCGTATGGAGGAAATAACAGTCGATTACGAAAAACTATAGGGAGTGATTTTAAATTCACACCTATACAAGACGCAATACGATACCTTCTTGAATATTATGAGGAGATACTTCCAACCATTGACCGTCACGAAATAGAACGAGATGTATATGCTGACCGTTGCCACACGATAGGAGAAGGTATACCATGATAAAAGAAAATTACAAATGTATAATATGTGGTTCGGACCACATTAATGTATATCGTGCACGACTAGCTCCGTTTCTGAAAGAACGGTTGAAACATATAGACACCAACGAAGTATCACTATTGTATTGTAGGAATTGTGATTTTGCGTACTACCACCCACGCTTGTCTGAGCACGATCTATCGTTTCTGTATAAAGGGTATCGTAGTGATGGATATGTTGCGGAACGAAAGCAATTTGAGATTGGATATACAAACCCGGTCGATACCCCAAAAAGAGTTTCTGACTATGCACGGATGTTCAGAGATGTATTAGATACAAATAAGATATTTTTTATGTTGGACTACGGGGGGAATAAAGGGGAAACAATCCCGCCCATATTTCCGAATGCAATAAAATGTGTTTATGAACCACATGATGTAGAACCTTTACCCGGTGTATTACAAATAAGACACCGTCAGGAATTCGATTTTATCATGTGCTGTCATGTACTAGAACATCTTCCCTATCCAGGTGTGGCAATCCAGAGGATACTTAATTTTAGCCATAAGGGAACGGTTTTATATTTTGAAGTACCTCTTGATTCTTTGTTGGGCACAACAGTTTTTAGCAGTTTCGCAAGGAAGACGGTTGCTGGTAATCGGTTGCTTTTGGAGAATTATAATCGACTTACTGGAAAATCCCCCGACGATCCGAGATTTTATATGCATGAACACATCAGCCACTTCTCACCGAAATCATTACAATATCTGTTACTTGTAAATGGGTTGATATCAAAACCGAAAGTTGTAACCATTGCCGGTGTAGAGAATGTGTCGTGTTTTTGTAGGGTTGGGGATAAATAGTGAAAATACTTATCATACAATTTAGGTTTGCATCTGTTGGGAATGCAGACTCGACATACGATCCAGAGAGCACAAAGAGAATTGATAATTATCTTCTCCCGCTTGGATTGGCATATATATCATCATATCTGAAACGTGCTGGTAAAGATGTAACCGTTTTGAATCTCAATGCGGAGGATGGTAAAGTATGCGATATTTTACAGAGAGAGATTACCCGGTGTGATTACGATATTGCATTCATAGGGGGCCTGTCAATGTTTTACCCCCATATAAAATCAACTATACAAGTTCTGAATGATATATCTCCTGTAACAATTATTGTGGTGGGAGGGGGTATCATCACTGCACAACCGAAGTTAATGCTTACTATGTTAAATTCGGATTTTGGGATTGTTGGGGAGGGGGAACAAACTGCATTGGAATTGATAAATTGCCTTGAAGGAAATACCAGTCATGGAGATATAGATGGATTGGTTTTTGTTGACGGTTGTGGAACTACTATTGTTACTCGTCCCAGAGAAACCATTTTGGATTTGGATGCATTGCCTTACCCGGATTTCGAAGCATTTGATTTGAAAGGATATTTTGAAAATATCAGTCAACCCGGGATTGGGTGGGCATATGATATTGTTGATGACCCACGACCATATCCCATCCTTGGTAGCAGGTCCTGTCCTTATGCTTGCACATTTTGTTTTCATCCGTTGGGAAAGAAATATCGTCAGCGTTCTGTTGATAGTATTATAGAGGAAATTAAGTGGGCCGTTGAGAAATATAATATTAACATTGTTAACCTATATGATGAATTATTTTCGAATGATAGGGATCGTGTATTAGATTTCTGCTCAAAGATGAAAGCATACTCCAAGTCATTACCATACACTCTCTATTGGTATTGTAACTGCAGGGTTGATACCACAACAGAAGAGATGGTGATTGCCATGAAAGAATCTGGTGCATATATGGTTTCCTTTGGATTGGAAAGTGCAAGTCAACCCATTCTCGATAGTATGAAAAAACATACAACCCCACAACAGATAGAAACCGCAATTCATCTCCTTAGAAAACACCATCTTGGATTGGTGGGGGGATTCATATTCGGGGATCCCGCAGAAACGTGCTATACCGCAAATGAAACAATATCCTTTATCAAGAGAAACCACAGGCTGCTTGGGGCTGGTTGTTCCTTTGTATTTATCATTCCGTTTCAGGGAAGTCCGATATATAACCATTGCGTTAAATATAGGATAATTCCTGATGAGAAGGGGTTCATTGAAGAACGGGCGACGCGGTGGTTTGATTACTTCGGACCATTAAATATGACACAGCTTACTACATACGATTTCTCCCGATTAAAAACAACAGTGTTTGCCCTCCAGACACTCCCCTATATGGTTACTGCTGTTGCGTGGTGTGATAATACCCACATTGAAGTGAGGTGTCCGTGGTGTGGAGAGGTTTCCCTTTATTTCGGATTGCCCCCGCCAAAGGGATTCGAAACACGCATTGTAGGGTGTCGTAAATGTAACTATCGATACCATCTTGTGTCACGATGGTTCCCTTTGAAACGTATATTGATAACATTGATTGGGGCAGAAAGACTTCGGGGATTACAGCAAATTAAAAGGGGACTGTTGTTATGAAACCAATTCTTACGATCGCAATACCCACATGGAACAGGGTATCATATCTAAGGGAATTATTGCCGGAAATTATAAGTCAGTGTAAAGAATTCCCAAGAGAAATTGAAATTCTTGTAAGTGATAATTGTTCTACTGATAACACTCCAAGATATATTATAGACGCAAGAAAATACCTTGCAGATCCTTCCGGGGTGTCATTACACTATTATCGCAATTGTGTAAACATAGGAGGAGATCGGAATTTTATAAAATGTGTATCATGTGCAAAGGGTGATTACGTATGGTTGTTCGGAGACGACGATCAGATTGTACATGGGGCGATCGCGTTGGTAATGAGTACTCTGAAGAAGGGGAATGTCGATTTGATTATTGTGGGGGACGAAGCCTATAATGTAGGCATACCAGAGTCAACCACATTTGGGTCTTATAAGGATGTGGTGCGAACCATGGGGTGGGCAAACCCCCATTTTGTCCTTGCCCATACGCTGATAACAGCAAATATCTTTAAGCAGAGTATTTTTGATATCGAATTTGCGACGAGTATGTTAAAATCAACGTGTTACAGTCACATGTACACACTCATGAAATCTTTGGTTGTTGGGGGTAGAGTGACAGTTTTGGTTGAACCAATAGTAAATACCACGCGAAACCATGCTAGTTTTGGTGAGGCCCAACCCCTTCTTTATCTTCACCAATTTAATTATATACGGCATATCGGATCCATTTTTGAAAATCGTGCTGTTTCCAAGTATGCCTATAAATTTATAGTGAAATCGTTACCCCAAGCTGGATATAATTTTTTGATGGAACTTAAACCGAGATAATACCAATTTCATATTTTAACAAACACACGCATTATCTAAATACCAATACTTCTCATTATCTAACCATGTCTGGCGGTACGGGCGGTTACGATACAAAAGATGGCGTAATGACAATGGAAGGTGTTTACGTACAACATTATATGAAGGCACTGGACAAACTACAGGAAACGTGGATGGGGGAGGGGGGTATGGACCGAGAGCGGTTCAACATTCAACTTTTATATTTGATGCGTCTTCTTCCCGATAAGAAAAAACAAAAGGAGATTCTTATAAAATGGTCAGATTCAAAAAAGGAACACGAATTGATGGGTCTCGACAGAAACGAAATACAAACATTTGCCGGGATGGAGGTTGTAACAGAAGTTATTATGTTTGTCTGTCAGGCATTTGAGTTGGTCAACGAAGATATTATAGGTCCTGCAACGGCAAAGCAATACCAAAATGCGGCAATTGTATTGCCAGAAATGCCAACAGAACAAGAAGTGGCATTGGATAAACTTATCGGGATTAAGCCAGAGGGTTCTGAATGAGTGGTGCCACTGCATTAAAAGCATACCCGGGGTGCCCAACCCTTTCCTGGATGATTGCATCCCGTGTTACAAATCCTCTTGAAGATTCCGATGCGTTCATATCTTTTACCGGGAGAAAAGGAAGTGCGAAGTCAACATCTTCCATGTCGTTCTGTGAAGCCATCGCAGAAGATATTGCAATGTTGCGGGGGAAAGGAGAACCCCCATCACAATTTTTTGATATTGATCATGTCCGATCCATATCAGAACTTGGGGCCATCGAATTGTTATCGAGTGGTGCCTTAAAGAACGAGAATAGTGTTTTTTTGCTGGACGATACCGGAACACAATGGGGTGCCCGCAATTTCCAGTCTGCAATTAATAAACATCTGAATGCTATCCTGCAGATCTGTCGTGTGTATAAGTGTGTTCTTGTTGCAAATTTTATTATGGCAAACCATGTTGATATCCAGGCACGACAGATGACAGATTATCGTGCTCAGATGTTGTTCAAGAATGTCAGGGTGAACCAAGCGGTGTTCAAGTTTTTTTATGTCGAACAGGCAGACAACGGCAAGGAATATAAAAAATATCTTACGTGGAAAGGGAAGCGGATAACCAAGTGGATTATTGGAAGACCCAGTGTGGAACTTGAGAATGCCTACAAAGTAATGCGGAGAGCAAACACCGATGCGTTCATCGATGACGCATCAGAGAAGTTGATTGATATTCGGGAATCCAAGAAACCCAAGGGCCAGAAAACAGATGGTCGTTTGAAATCATTCGTTGATAAACCCGGGTATGATGAGTTGCGGGAACAGGTCCTCGCAATCCAGAACGACCCCACTTTGGGAAAGCGAGACAAATCACCAACCGCAATTGCACGAAAACTAAAAGTAACTCGACATAAGGTAGAACTTGCGGGGGATTTCTGATGGTTGATTTCCCATGGCCGATATTTATTGCTACCATAATTTCTATTTCGGTAGTATCCATTATGATATGTCTGTTTACGGCAATCGTCGGTTCGATGGATATTGGTCCTGATTACTGTCAGAATTTAGATACAAACTGGGATAGGGTGGCCGACCCAAATATGACAGAATATCTTCCGTCATGGTTAAGTGATCATTACTGCGAGTATAATTTGACATCGGGACATATCAATTTCAATCGCACACGATATCTATATGCATTATCTCATGTGGAGAATTGATAATGGCAGGACAGATGGATACCCCGGATCAGCGCAAAATTATCAGTGCCATGTATCTTGATATTATTAATGGGGATATCCATACCCGTCACCAATACATCCCGGAACTAATCTCACATGCCGCCACCCTTTTGAAGCATGAGAGAATAGAACCCCATATAAGACCTATAGCGATATTTAGGACCAGGCTGCACACCGCAATTTCAATGATACTTCATAACACACATCCTTTACCATCGTGGGATACCAGGAGAGAGGCAGAGATCCTTAAACTTGAAATGTATTTTAAGCGATTTGTAATTAAGATTGATGATGATGTTGCAGACGAGATTGGTATAGAGCAGATAACAGTTCTTGCGGATATCGAAGCGATCGAGTATTGTAGAAATATCTGTTATACTGCATCGGCAGATTATTCGAGTATGATGGCCGGAAATCCTGAAGGGATGACAAACGCTACAAACAAATATGCGTATGTCATGAATATCCTCACAGAGATGCTTTGGAGATACAGATCAGTTAATATCAGCGAATCTGATTATTCAAGGGTTGCTGCAGCAGCTCAACGGAGAATGGATACTGTGAGAGAAGACGCGAAGAAGGTGGAAAAGAAATGACGATGAAATTCAAACCAACATTTACCGACAAACTGAAAATTATGAACAAGGACATGATTACTGCACGGGAAGTAAAGAAAAAAGAGATCGTGGAGAAATATATTCCAGATACGGTTAAAGGAGTACTCACCCCAGAGGAAGTTGATAGGTCGGCAACATGGGGAATATTTGCGGGACTGGCCGTGTTGCTGATAGTTATTGTAGGATTGGTGTGGTGGTTCCTTAGATGACCCTTGATGATTTAACCGATACTTCCGTTGGTGATGGTGCGTTAGATTTAGATGAGGGTTTCATGCCATCGAAAGGAAGGCAGAGACAGGAATCACAAGAAGTTGTCCCGTATAGTCCATTCATGGTCCGTCCCAATATGACCTGGGATGACCGCACAATGGATCGGATGCTCACCATCAAGCGTCCTGTTGTTGAATCAGGGGAGATGTGGATTACAGAGGCTGGATTTGCGGAAACCCTTTCTTTGTTACCTCTTAATCATTCGGAGCAGAAAATGTTCTGGAGGAAGTTTAAGAAGATACAGATGCTTGCCAGTGGAGAATGTAATAAAAAAGTTATTGATTCACGACAGGAACGGTTGATGATGGAACTTATAAGCCAGAAGTCCCGTCTTGATGTGTCTGCCAATGGTAACCTGAACGAACGTGAGATGTGGGTTACAACACGACAACAGTTAGAGCAATCGTTGAAGACAGCCCCACCCCAACAGTCAAAAGGATTCTTCAGTTCTGTTGTGGGGGGACTCACCGGGAGGAAATGATTTCATGGATGTACTTCCACCAGATGTGTTTTATAACGAAATTCTGGATGCCCAATTATTGATGCCTATCTGGGCTTGGATAATTCTAGTGTTGGTATTCGTAGGTTTTGTTTCGGTTCTTATTATGGTTTATGTCTGGTTTGTTATGAAACCAGTATCTGGGTTTGGAAAGGTTGGGGATGCAGCTACAGCAAAGGGGTCTCCGACCCAGGTTTTTAGTATCTGGAAAAACCGATCCTTCGTTATAGAGTCTATGTGGTACTATGGCAATATCCTTGCTTATGGAAATCCTCTTGATAAGATGCAGATGTGGATTCACAATTCTGAAAAAGCCACTGGGGTTTCGGCAAAGAAACCAGTGATGATTACCCGTGACGGATTTGATAGTACGGTTGATTTTATTGCTGAGATGGCCGTTTGTGAAATCCCTCGTATATTTAATGAAGACTGGGGATTCGAACTGGTTCAGAAAACAGACATCAAGGGGAGAGTTGTTCTGGACCCCGAAACCGACAGACCTATTATGATTACCCGCGAACGAAAGGATCAGAATGGAGATCCCTATCTTCTTTCGACGTTTGCGGATATTAGAAAACGATTGGCCCTGCTTATAAAATTATATCCGTTGGGCATCCCTATCCCAATTTATCAACTTTACGACCTGGCAAAGATTTATCAGTTTACCCCACAGGGGCAAGACAGTCTTGGTTTTGGGGGGGTCCTTGTTGATGATGCCCGAGAGTGGCTACTTGAAAATAACAAAGAGCCTTCAAGCTGGTTTGCCAAGAATGCCATTCTGATGATTTGTTTGCTTGTTGGTATTGTATCGTCGGCGTTGGTCTTTGTGGAATTCCCGGTGAAATAATGTCGTCTCCATTATTCCTTGGCGGAATGTTTAACAAAATGTTTTTAACCATTCCCTATTACATCTGGATGATATTCGGTTTGTTTATTATGTTGGCGATGGTTACTGCCATGTGGTATTTCTTTTTCTGGTGGAAACTAAAACCATATCATGGTATCTTCTGGTCACATATTAAAAAGATGGGGGCATCCCTTGTGTTTGATGAAAATATGCATTTCGATCTTATCACAGAACGAAGTGCCAAGGTAATTTTTAATGAGACGTTTAAACAGGCACAGGAAGCAGAGGAGGATAGGACCGAAGCACCCACAGCATCGATTGGAACGGTAAGAACAGATTTTGTATTCGACCCAGACAAGTGGACGTATCCCAACAGTTACCAGCATAAGTTCATTGAGGATATTGCAGAGAAATGGAATAACACTCACCCGGAAGATCAGGTCCGCACCCTGCTGAAATTCTCACGGTATATGAGTGAAGGGAGATTCGAGGATGATGCATACATCAATGAACTGAAAAACCTGAAACAGACATATATGGTCCCGTGGGCACGGATTGCAATGATGTATCGTGACCGTGAAGAAAGCCAGACATTTGGTTTCGTCATGTCGTTGGCACAGACTATAGAGAAGGTAGAGTCTGGTGACCTGAATGGATATGGGATATTTATATTGATATTTTTTGGGATAATTGACATTGTTGTTGTAGCAGCTCATTATATCGGATAGTTTTATCATCAATAAACACTATTTTCTTTCATATGGTAAAAGAAGAATATACGCACAAGGGGCAAACAGTTACCACCCATTTTGCCAAGACGGGTACTCCTGTCGCGTCGTCTCAGAATGTAAGTACGAGTTATACCCCTACATCTACTTTATCTAAAGAGGAACACATGGAATCCCACTCCTCGAGAAGAAGATCAAACCGAGAACTTAGGGATGACACATTTGAGGATCCCGGGGTTGTTGATGATTACGAAAGCGCCCCAGCGTATGGAAAGGGAGAGAAACGTCCCAAAACAAGAGGGTGTTCTCCATTAACGTGTCCAACGGGAGCGGCCCCTACAGGAAGACCCCAGAAGAAATCTGGAGGGGGAGTGGGAAGTATCTTTGCGGGTATGGGTGCGAATATAATTGATGTGTTACAGAAAGTCCCCGAACCTGCATGGATACGAGATGGTGGGGGAAAGGGAGGTAAGAAAGGGAGAGGGATTCCGGGCATGGGTCCGGGAAATGTTCCTGATTGGGTTATGACCGGGAGAGCCCCTTGGGATGGTCCTGTAAAGAAACAGCAAGGTGCCCCTGTTGTTAAAACGGTTATTACAAAAGTGCATGCCGATGGTTCAAAGACTCGCAGTGTTCGGGGCGGTACTCCTACACAACACAAGGCACCGAAAAAACCCAATTGGATAAATTGGTAGCCCACACGTATTTATAATATTGAAACATATAAGTAATCATGGCAATGAGAATCAGTATTAAGGATTGGGACTTTCTTAAAAAGAAAAACCCCCATATGAGCATTACACCTATGTCAGACTCACCACAACCACCGTTTAAAAAAGAATCGGATATCAAAGAGCTTGTAGTTCCGGTTCAAACAACAAAAACAGGTGTGGTGTTACCCATTACTACTGATATTGATAAATTGAAGTACAAACTCGAATCGATTGACGATTTGGTGAAATCTAATACCATTACTCAAAAACGTGCAGACGAGTGGAAAAGCCGTGTTCTGGATCAATTTGAGCAACAGACCATCCCAGCACCGATTGAAAAGAAATTGCCGAATGATGTATCTCATCTTCCGGGAAGGATAATTATGGGGAGTGTTGATGTTCTGAAAGCAATTGCCCGTGGTTCTGGCGCAACCTACGAAGGACTTTCGAGACAGGAGGGATACGACCCCAAGACGGGATACAGGGTTCAACTGGCATCAGCAAGAGGGAGATCCCAGCAGCAGGTTCCACAGAAACGGTCAAAGTCACCACAAGAGATTATGGACGACCTACCCGATATATATAAATATTAGTCCATCCTTACTATTTTACTAATGCGAGGTGATATTACAATGGGTATGATTCAGATGTTCAGGGACTGGAGTTCCAAGGCGTTCGCACAGATAATCATCGCCGCAATCATGGCATTCATGGTTGTTGCTATCCTTATCGTTGTGATGCTGCCTGTGATGAACGGTATCCTCACAGCCACTCCCGCAATCCTGAGCGGTGCACTTAACACCACCCAGACCTCGCTCACCAACACCATTGGTAGCTCACTCGGTCTGCTTATCATAGTACTGCTCCTGCTCGCAGTGCTCGCCATCATCATCGTTATTGGTCTCTTCCAGTACT
>Ga0315295_10004292_pt1 | contig 12144 bp, 9 predicted proteins | sample YL17G14_0_MG_FD_204453 | JGI IMG/M metagenome (GOLD analysis project Ga0315295, IMG submission 204453) | Sediment microbial communities from Yellowstone Lake, YNP, Wyoming, USA - YL17G14_0 | ecosystem: Environmental > Aquatic > Freshwater > Lake > Sediment | place: USA: Wyoming | collected... | reverse complement strand
AAAAGGAAATAAAGCGGGTTTTTATCAGCGTAATATATTCATATCCATTGCATCCTGAGCACCATTCTTTCTCTGGAAATTGTTGAAATTGTATGTAAATGTTAGTGTGACTACTCTGTACTCAGGCCTTATATTCATATTGAATATGAGATTTTCAGTTTTTGAAGTTGTTTTGATACGGTATGTACCGAGAATATCCTGAATACCAAGTGAGAACGATCCTTTCTTTTTCAGTACTGATTGATTCAATCCAATGTTCAACATGAAGTTTCCGTTCTGGGATCCCTGTACCGTTATAGAAGGACCATTGTATCTGCCAGATAATGAGAAGCTTGTAGTCGAAGAGAAGAGGAAGACCATATTTGAATTGAGGGTCCAGGTAACCGCATCCTTATCAACAGCCGGTGTTATTGTTTTATCCACGAGCTTGTTGTAGTATACATTACCCGAAGTCATCAGTCGGAACCATTTTGTAAGCTGCAGGTTGGCCATCAGCTCAGTACCCGCCGAATGTGACCTGTTTGCATTGGCAGATGTAAGTGTTACATTCCCCAGCCCATCGGTAGTAACAACGTTTGTGATAATGTCATTCACATTGCGATAATAGGCCTGTACCGAAAGGAAACCGGTCTTGGTCCTTTTCTGGTAACTCAATTCGAAGGAGTTGACATACTCTGGTCTTACTTCAGGATTACCTTTTGCTATTGTCTGATAATCAATGAACTGAGGAAAAGGATTGAGATTATTCCTGCCAGGTCTGTTTATTCTTCTCGAATAGCTCAGTTGCAGTTGCTGCTCCTTCGGAAGAGTTCTCGTAATATTCCCGCTCGGGAAAAAGCTGAATTTATCATACCTGAATTGTTCATCAAGAGTGATCTGGTCAAAGAGCCTGTTATTCAGTTCAGCCCTTAAACCACCCTGGTACGAAAACTTACCGAATTTACCAGACCAGGTTGTATAGACTGCATTTATGAAATTATTGTAATCGTAGCGATTGGTAAAGGATGAGTTTACCTCCCATTCACCCGATGTATTATTGTAATTCCTGAAAATGTTATTTGTCTCCTCTTTTAACCAAGACGACTGGAGCCCTGCTTCGATCTTGTTGTTTTTCCCTACGGGGCTTTCAAAATCAGCTTTGAATCTTGTATCGGTGAACCCGATTTCCAGCACTGATTCGCGTTGATCGGCATCGCCAGGCTGAATAATCCAATTCTCATCAGTAACTTTCTGACTGAGCGCCTGAGTAAGGTTACCGTTAAATCCTCCGGAGAACAGACTTAACTGGAGCTTTCGTCCTTCCTTTTTAAACTTACGGGTGAAGGTTATGTTTGGATTATAAAAGAATCCATCCAGACTAAGAATATTATTATAAAATGAATAGTCCTTTGTACCGGCATCCGAATAATCGCTGAAGATCCTGTTAACAAGATTTACAGACTGGTTGATCGGGCCAAGCCTTGATGAAATGGTCAATGAGTTTTTATCATTGAATGTAAAATCCGAACCAATATTCAGGTTAAGGGTATTCACCTCAACACCCTGATCGAGGCGGGTATTCATAAGAAGATCGCCGGAAGGTGTTTCTGTTTCACGTTTCAGTTCACCTGTCACATTTGTCTGGTACGAAGTACCTGAGATACCACCAAACAAATTTATTTTGTTCTTCCTGTAATTGAACTGTGCATCGCCATTGTATTTATTTCCAAGACCTGACATGGCGGTGATCATACTATTGAAGCCTGCCTCTTTCTGTTTTTTGAGAACAAGGTTGATGATCCCTGCGATACCATCCGGATCATACTTGGCTGAAGGATTGGTCATTATCTCTATTGATTCAACCATTTCAGGGGGTATCTGGCGGATGAGGTTTGTACCTGTTGAAGGAGCTGGTTTACCATCTATAAGAAGAGTAAAGTTTGTAGTACCCCTGAGATAAACATTTCCTTCCGCATCGGTGGTCACAGATGGAGCATTCTGTAGAACCTGTGCAAGGGTAGTTGCACCCGTTTTGCGGTATTCATCAACCTTCAGAATTTTTTTATCATCCTGATAGATGACTTGCGGCCTGGAGCTTACCACATTGACTCCGCTAAGGGCTATTGTCGATTCAGATAATGTAATCTCTCCGGTATCAAATTCCAGCTTTTCATTATTTATAGTGAAATCAATATTTTTGGAACCGTATCCCAGGTATCTAATCGACAGAAAGAAATCACCGTCAGGAATATTGGAAATAAGAAATTTCCCGTCTTTATCAGTGGTCGTCCCGGAAATCAGCGAAGAGTCGCTTTTGCTATAGACTGCAACAGTGGCATCGAGGAATGGACCAGCTGCAGATTTATCAAATACTTGTCCGGAAACCCTTCCGGTAAGTTGCTGCTGTCCAAAAGCTGCATACGAAAAAAATGCAAGCAACAGAATAAAATAATTTCTTTTCATAGTAAGTCAGTTTTCCCATTTTGTCGTGGTCATTTCAGAAATATTACTTTTCAGTTTAATAACCGTATCAAATTTCTGATGTACTCCCAATGTGGAAAAATCTAATCTGTATATTGCAGGTATAAATCGGTATAGTACATAAAAGGAGGTATCAAAACTCCGCTACGGGCAAAAAAAGCTGTTGTATCAGCCCAATTATGGTTTACCGATAATTGATACAGTTTCACCGAAAATGAATCTCATTTGCTTTCAAAAAAATACCATTAATACATGTGATTAAAGGTTTATCCCCGAATAAGGCTTTATGACCGACGGAACATGGGGTATTACAGATTATTTTTGTCTGAAATATTTCTTTTGCTTTACTTTGAATTAAAACGAACCCCTGAAATCTTCTCAGGCACAAAATGAAAAGACACACTGTTATATTGATCCATGTGCTTTTCTGGACTATTGCAAGTATAATACCTCACATTATCCTTCTTGCATACAGCCCCGGTATGCCAAGTGGTCTTCTGATTTATCAGTCTCTGACTCAGCTATATTATATTATAGTATTCTATTTCATTTATTTTTTTGTCGGACCTGTAACTATTGGCAGCAGCAGAAAGCTGACTACGGTCATAATTTTTTTCGGAGCCTCGGTTGTTTTCCTTTTTTTTCTGAAGATAGGAAAGGTAATAATGATAGACTCGCGTTATTCGCTCAACCTTACTCAATATGGTATTTACTCTCCGGGACATTATGCAAGTGATATATTATATATAATATTTTACTCAGCTTTTGCTATACTGATAAAGCTTACTGTCAGGTGGTTTGAGGAGAGAAAAGCAAATGAAGAGAAAATAATCCAGGATCATAAAATTGAGCTGGAGCTTCTTAAAGCACAGCTTAATCCGCATTTTTTCTTTAATACCCTGAATAATATCTATTCGCTTGTTTATAAAAAATCGGATGAAGCGCCGGCAGCTCTGATGAAGATGTCGGAAATAATGCGATATATGCTCTATGAATCAAAAGCCGAGATAGTCCCGCTCGAAAAAGAGATTGAGCATCTCAATGATTATATTGAGCTTCAGAAGCTTCGTTTTACCGATCCCGGATTTATCGATTATTTCGTCAACGGAGATATCAGCAAGCATCAGATACCACCAATGCTGCTTCTGTCTTTTGTGGAGAATGCTTTCAAGCATGGGAAAAAAAGGGTAAGCAATCCGGGCATAATTGTAAGAATTGATGCTTCCGAAAAACAATTGAATTTCATTGTATCAAATTATACTATTGAACCTGTAGGCAAAAAAGATCCGGGCGATACCGGAATAGGATTAAAAAATATAAAGAGACGTCTTGAGATCCTTTATCACGGATGCCACGATCTGACAATTTCTATAAAAGATACCAGATATCCCGTTAATCTGAATATTTACTGTAAAAACTAATAAACAAAATAATGGAACTGACTTGCATTGCAATTGATGATGAACCTTTAGCCCTTGAGATAATTTCAGCTTACATCGAAAAGGTTCCTTTTCTTAAACTGCTGAAGACTTTCGATAATGCCATCGATTCTATAGATTTCATTAAGAAGAATAAGGTTGACTTAATGTTTCTGGATATTGAGATGGAATCCCTTACCGGTATACAGCTAATACATGCTTTAAAGGATCGTCCTGAGGTAATATTCACAACAGCTTATGATTCATATGCTGTGGAGGGATTTGAGCTTGATGCAGCCGATTATCTGCTCAAACCCATTAGTTTTGAAAGATTTGTCAAATCAGTTGATAAGGTTTACAATAAGTTTATATCTCCCAAACCTAAAACGGGCACTCCTGTGCAATCTTCAAGATCGTCTTCAGGAAATTTCATTTTTGTTAAAACTGAGAACAGACTGCAGAAAGTAGCTTTCAACGATATCCTGTATATTGAAGGACAGGGAGACTATCTGAAAATTGTGACAACCACTGCCAGAATTATGACACTGCAGAATTTTAAAAAATTTGAGGCCACTCTCCCTCCTGAGAATTTCATCAGGGTTCACAAATCATATCTGGTTGCTCTGAATAAAATTGAAAGCATAAGCAGAAACAGGATCAAGATCGGCAATACTTTGATACCTGTAAGCGACAGCTATAAAAACGCCTTTTATGAGGTAATCAGTAAGAAGGGACTGCTGTAAGCTTTTCGTGCCTTTAAATTGAAACTTGCTTTTTTTGTTAATTTTGCACCGGATTTACCGGTATGCGGTATGAGGTATGCGGCATGAGGTATGAGGTACACGATGCAAGGCGGGATGTGGATTCCATGATACCGGAATCTTCTTAACGGTAACCCGACGCCTGACACCTGACGTCCGTGATAAAAGTAAAAAATCAACATCTCAGAGAAACAGATGATAAAAAAAGTTTATATCGAGACTTACGGTTGTCAGATGAATGTCGCTGACAGTGAGGTTGTTGTCTCTATTCTTGAGAAATCTGGTTTTTTATTAACGGATATCATTCAAAATGCAGAGCTGATTCTGATAAATACTTGCTCGATTCGCGAAAATGCTGAGCAGAGAGTATGGGGCCGCCTCGATGTCATAAGGAATCTTAAAAGGAAAAAACCCGGGATTATCGTTGGTGTAATAGGATGCATGGCAGAAAGACTTAAAGAAAAACTTCTTGAAAATGACAAGCTTATTGACATTGTTGCCGGACCTGATGCATATAGGGAGCTGCCTTCACTCGTCGGTGAAGCAGAAGCAGGACATAAAGGTGTCAATGTATTGCTGTCCAGAGAGGAAACCTATGCCGATATTTCACCAGTAAGGATGGACAGGAACGGAGTCACATCCTTTATCTCAATAATGCGCGGCTGCAATAACATGTGCTCATATTGTGTTGTTCCATATGTAAGGGGTGCGGAACGCAGCCGTAATACTGAATCTGTTATAAAAGAGGCTGTTGATCTTTATGAAAAAGGCTATAGGGAGGTTACTCTTATTGGTCAGAATGTTGATTCATATAAATGGAAAGAGGGTGACAAAATAATTCAGTTCCCTGAATTGCTCGGAAAGGTGGCTGAGATAAATCCTCTGCTGAGGATTCGCTTTTCAACATCTCATCCAAAAGATATCTCGGATGAACTTCTTATAACAATTTCACAGTATGATAATATCTGCAAACATATTCACCTGCCGGCTCAGAGCGGAAGCAGTCGCATACTTAAAATGATGAACAGGGAATACACCCGCGAGTGGTACATGGACAGGATAAGCGCCATTCACAGGATAATTTCTGATTGTGCCATATCAACTGATATGATTGCGGGCTTTTGCACTGAGACCGAAGAGGATCACAGGGAGTCTCTCTCTCTCATGGAGTGGGCCGGTTTTGATTTTGCCTATATGTTCAAATACAATGAGAGGCCGGGAACAAAAGCAGCAAGGAAGTATAAGGATGATGTCCCTGAAGAGTTGAAAACCAGGCGTTTGAATGAAATAATTGCTCTCCAGAACAGGCTTTCATTAAAAAGTAAGAAAGCTGATATAGGCAAGACTTACGAGGTCCTTGTTGAGGGAACCTCAAAAAAATCAGAAGAGAATCTTTTTGGAAGGAATTCCCAGAATAAGGTTGTTGTCTTTCCCGGAGGAAATCACAAAAAAGGTGAATATGTGAATATTCTCATTGAAAGAAGCACTTCAGCAACTCTTATCGGCAAGAGTATTTAATTACCGAATTATTTGTTCATCTCTCCTTTTGGGTGTAACTTGCAATGTACAATTACGACCTGAAAAATGAAGTGATATTAAAATCAGTTCATCTGCTCTTAACCGTCTTAACCGGAAGTCCGTTCACCAGAATATGGATTTTGTGAAACATCAATTAATGGACAAACTTAAATTGATTTTACTCTTAACGGTACTACAAATGATCAGACTTTAAACCCCGGAGGTACCGTTAAAGTTAAAGAGCTTGCCGATTCTAATACTAAACCATATGAAATGAGAATAAAACTATTCTTTATAATTCTGTTATCCGTTTTATGCATTAACAGTATATCTGCACAAAAAAGCAATAAGAAGATAACAATTACAGGCACTGTGCTGGATGTTGATAAAAGACCTGTCATGAATGCAATAATTATGATCGATGGCCAAAAAACCAATTCGATAACTGATTCTGAAGGAAACTATAAAATTAAGGTCAATCCCAATGCATTAAAAATTGGAATATTCACATTTGGTAATGGTATATTTGAAGAAGAAATAAGCGGAAGGACCCGGATCAATATAAATTTTGGAACCGTGGCATCTAAGCAACTGCCGGACCGGAACATTGCACCCGGAGAAGAAGAAATAAACGGGAGGACCCAGAATAATGCAAATTTTGGAATCGTGGCATCTCAGAAACCGTCGGACCGAAATATTGCGCCCGGTGAAGAAGGAGTTGATATTGGTTATGGTTATGTTAAAAAGAAAAAACTGACTACTCCGGTCAATAGGATTGACGGAACAAATAAAAAATACGCCTCATACTCTTCAATTTATGATATGATACGCAGGGAATGTTCGGGCGTTCAGGTTAATGGAACAAACATTGTAATACAAGATTCCAGAAATCTATGGGGTTATGTTCCACCTCTGTTTGTAGTTGATGGCGTTTATGTTAATACTATTGAGAATATCTCGCCTCAGTCAGTTAAATCAATTGAGGTACTCAAGGGTTCATCAGCTGCAATTTACGGAACCAGAGGGTACGGCGGGGTAATCCTTATCAAAACCAAGACCGGAAATGAATAATAAATAATCTTTTCTTATTTCTTACCACCTATACTCAGTTGCAATTCATCTAACTGTTTATCTGATATCTGTGAGGGAGTATCCAGCATAACATCACGGCCCGAATTGTTTTTAGGAAAAGCTATAAAATCGCGGATTGAATCCTGTCCCCCGAACATTGCAACCCACCTGTCAAATCCGAAAGCAATGCCACCATGAGGAGGAGCACCATATCTGAAAGCATTAACAAGAAATCCGAATTGTGCGTCTGCTTCCTCCTCTGTAAATCCAAGTACCTTAAACATAAGTTTCTGAACAGATGAATCATGTATCCTGATCGAACCTCCCCCTATCTCCACACCATTTATAACAAGGTCGTATGCGTTTGCTCTGACTTTACCCGGATCTGATTCCATAAGGCTCATATCTTCCGGTTTCGGTGAAGTAAACGGATGATGCATTGCATGAAACCGCTTGGTTTCCTCATCCCATTCCAGAAGAGGGAAATCCAGTACCCAGAGCGGGACATATTTCCCGGGCTGTCGTAAGCCCAACCTTGATCCCATTTCAAGCCTGAGTTCAGACAGGGCAGTTAAAGTCCTTTTTCTGTCTCCTGCCAGTATCAGAATAAGATCGCCCGGTTTTGCATTCATGGCTTTTGCCCATACGGACAAATCTTCCGTTGAATAATACTTTTCCACCGAAGATTTCAAGACACCATCTGGTCGGTACTTTACATGAACCAATCCTTTAGCGCCTGTTTGCGGTTTCTTCACAAATTCAGTAAGCTCGTCAAGCAGTTTCCTTGTGTATTCAGAACATCCTTCCGCACAGATACATCCAATATATTCCGAATTATCAAATGCTGCAAAATTATGACCTTTACCCAGTGAGGTTATATCAGTAAATTTCATGCCGAAGCGAAGATCAGGCTTATCCGTTCCATATGATGCCATGGCCTGATCATACGAAAGACGCGGGAAAGGTTCATTGAATTCGATTCCTTTAATCTCATGGAATAAATATTTGGCGAGTCCTTCGAAAGTTGCAAGCACATCATTTTGTTCAACAAACGACATTTCACAGTCGATCTGTGTAAACTCAGGCTGACGGTCAGCCCGGAGGTCTTCATCACGAAAACATTTTACAATTTGAAAATATTTGTCAAATCCTGCCACCATTAACAATTGTTTTATTGTCTGTGGTGATTGTGGCAATGCATAAAATGTACCCGGTTGCATTCTTGAAGGAACAACAAAATCGCGCGCCCCTTCAGGTGTTGATTTAATTAGTGCAGGAGTTTCTATTTCAACAAAATCAATAGAATCCATGTATTTACGCACTTCCTGAGCCACACGGTGACGAAGGATAATATTATTTTTGATCGTTGTTCTACGAAGATCAAGGTAGCGGTGCTTCATCCTTAACTCTTCGCCTCCGTCGGTCTCCTCTTCTATTGTAAACGGGGGGATCTCACTCCTGTTAAGAATATTCAACTCATTAACATCTATTTCGATTTCTCCAGTTAATATCTTCAGGTTTTTATTACTGCGTTCCCTTACTTTCCCTTTGGCCTGCACAACAAACTCACGGCCGAGTTTACGTGCTTTTTCGCAAAGCTCTTTGTTGGTTTCCATGTTGAATACGAGCTGGGTTATCCCATACCTGTCACGAAGGTCAACAAAAGTCATTCCGCCAAGATCCCTCGATTTCTGAACCCAACCGCTCAAAACAACATCATCTTCCCTGTTTGAAAGATTCAGCTCACCGCATGTGTGTGTCCTGTACATCTTCTGTTCTATTAATTTCAACAAAAATAAGAAAATTATCCTTTTGTTCCGGAAATGCTATTGTCACAAACCTTTATCCCCGGTATTGCCTTCAATAAAAGGGCTTAAACCGACAACAGGAAAATAAAGATTTTCTTTCTACATTTGTTTCATATACTGAACAATGGTCAAACCGGGAAAAGACGAGCAATTTATGAAAGCAGCCCTTGAAGAGGCACATAGAGCTTTTGAAAGACAGGAAGTTCCCGTTGGTGCAGTAATTGTATGCAACGACATCATTATTGCACGTGCTCATAATCTTACCGAATCGTTAAATGATCCGACAGCTCATGCCGAGATGCAGGCAATTACTGCTGCCGCAAATTATCTGGGCGGAAAATACCTCACTGACTGTAAAATATATGTTACAGTTGAACCATGCTCTATGTGTGCCGGAGCTCTAAACTGGAGCCAGGTATCTGAACTGATTTTCGGAACGACTGATGAGAAAAGGGGTTATTTAAAGATATCTTCTGCCCTTCTTCATCCTAAAACCAGGGTCAAAAAGGGGATACTGGAGAAAGAATGCCGGGAATTAATGGTGAACTTTTTTAAGGCAAAACGATAATAAAACCAGTTAATCCGTTCATTACCTAATTAAAGCCCGGGGTTTATTCAAAAAACATTTTTAAGTTTACAAAAATACAGGATCATGACATTCGATAACAGTAAAACTATTATTAGTCTGAGAATCAGGATATTTATTGCAACAGTATTGTTACTGGCTTATGTTATTCTGGCTTACGTTGCAAAAATAATAAAGTTCCCGCTCCTGGGATTAAGCGATACATACTGGATAGTGCTTCTTGTCTGTATTTACCTTATACTGGCATTTTACCCGATGGTATTAAACTACCAGTATGTTTATTACTCCGATGATGGTGACCACATAATCTTCAGGTATTTTTTTGCAGGTATTGTCGGAGGGAAAAAGAATTCTGTAGAAATCAGCAAATCGAGTTTTGCAGGGTATAAAAAAGAGTCGAGCTTTTTTGGACTGGTTCAAAGTCTTATACTCTTTCAGCAGCTTCCCGAAGGGGTGGCAAAATATCCGCCTGTTTTTATCAGCATTCTGAGCCGTAAGGAGAGGGCTAAAGTTCTCAATTCGTTATATTTACATACTCCTGAAGATGCTACTGAAGTGAAAAAATAACATGAGTTTAATCATATTTAATTTCATATAGCGGATTCAACTTTGTGCTTTCCGATTTAATCTGTATTTCAAACTTCAAAAATCAACAATATGAACGTGGATAAAATAATGAACAACCTTGAGAAGAAGCATCCAGGCGAGGTTGAGTATTTACAGGCAGTAAGAGAAGTTCTGGAGTCTATCGAAGAAGTCTATAATGAGAATCCGCAGTTTGAATCTGCGAATATCATTGAACGGATAATTGAACCGGACCGTGTTATATTGTTTAAGGTTCCCTGGACTGACGATGAAGGTAATGTAAAGGTAAACCTTGGTTACCGCATCCAGTTCAATAATGCTATCGGACCCTATAAGGGAGGGTTGCGATTTCACCCAAGTGTGAATCTTTCAATCCTCAAATTCCTTGGATTCGAGCAGATTTTTAAAAATTCCCTTACTACTCTTCCTATGGGTGGCGGAAAAGGTGGTTCTGATTTTGATCCGAAAGGAAAATCAAATGCTGAAATAATGCGCTTCTGCCAGTCATTTATGCTTGAATTATGGAAGCATATTGGTCCGGAAACAGATGTTCCTGCAGGAGATATAGGAGTAGGTGGACGTGAGATCGGTTTCCTCTACGGAATGTACAAACGCTTATCCGGTGAACACAGCGGCGTCCTTACAGGTAAGGGTATTAATTGGGGAGGATCACTGGTACGCCCTGAGGCAACAGGTTTTGGTTGTGTCTATTTTGCCAAGGAGATGCTTGCCACCAGAGGAGAGTCATTCAAAGATAAGAAAGTTGGCATCTCCGGGTTCGGGAACGTTGCGTGGGGTGCGGCATTGAAAGTGACAGAGCTTGGTGGAAAAGTTGTAACTATATCCGGTCCCGATGGTTACGTATATGATCCGGAAGGAATATCAGGCAGGAAGATAGAATATATGCTTGAACTTCGTGCCTCAAATGAAGATATAGTAAAACCATATTCATATGAATTTCCGGGTGTTGAGTTTCATGAAGGCAAACACCCCTGGGAAGTGAAGGTAGATATTGCACTTCCTTGCGCTACACAGAATGAGCTAAACTCAGAAGATGCTGAAAACCTTGTCAAAAATAATTGTATCTGCGTATGTGAAGGTGCCAATATGCCATGCATTCCGGAAGCAGTCGAGATTATTCAGAAGAACGGGCTGCTTTTTGCACCTGGTAAGGCAGCCAATGCCGGCGGTGTCGCCACATCCGGACTGGAAATGTCGCAGAACTCCATGAAAATGAGCTGGAGCAGTAATGAAGTTGATGGCCGCTTGCATGAGATCATGTGCAATATTCACAATCAATGTGTTAAATATGGTAAACGTACAGATGGATATATCGATTATGTAAAAGGAGCCAATATTGCCGGTTTCCTGAAAGTTGCTAATGCAATGCTTGATATGGGAGTAATATAAAACCAGATTTATTTTTTACTGAAAAAGGATCTCATTTCTGAGATCCTTTTTTTATATTTGTTACTGTCTCATTTTCTTGTGCTATGTCTGAAATATCCATGAAGCATAAAATTGCTTTAAGCCTGATCCCGCGAATCGGAGATATAAATGCCCGGAAGCTTGTTTCTTATATCGGCAGTGTCGAAGGTGTCTTTGCGGAACCGTACCGTGCTCTTGTTAAAATTCCGGGAATAGGTTCAAACCTGGCAAAATATATATGTGAAAAATCATATCTTGATATTGCAGAGAAAGAGGCAGATTATGTCTTAAAAAATGATATCCGGACATTTTTCTATCTTGACAATGATTACCCTTACAGGCTTCGTCAATGTGACGATTCTCCGGTAATATTCTTTTTCAAAGGTTGCTGTGACCTTAATGCTCCAAAGATATTGAGCATGGTAGGGACCAGGAATGCCACCAGCCGGGGGAAGGAGCTTTGTGATAAAATTATTTCAGGACTTGCAAATGGGCACCCTGACCTTATA